>ERZ773087.908-NODE-908-length-20693-cov-12.006977_pt1 | contig 20693 bp, 21 predicted proteins | sample MGYA00511375_ERZ773087 | MGnify/ENA primary metagenome ERZ773087 (study PRJEB29015, sample SAMEA2737995) | human oral metagenome | biome: human oral; feature: human-associated habitat; material: dental | place: China | collected 2063 ...
TACGTCAGTTGTAGGGAATTTTCTAAAAGATAAAAACTTTGTAAAATAGCATTTATAAACTGTCCCTAAAAAAATTCAATTTTATTAATATAAAGCAAGGGAAAATTATTCATCTATTACATGAATAATTTTCCCAATTTCAATTTTACAAATATTTACTTGCTTCTCTTATACTTAATGAAGCCATATTTTCTTTATGAACTTCAATAAAATTACGCACCCATTGAGGATTTGTCTTTGAATAATCTCGTAAAGCCCAACCGATTGCTTTATTGACAAAAAACTCTTTATGATTAAAATTATTTATTAATATTTTTTCTAAAAGTTGTTCATCAGTATTTTCTTTTCTTAACAATTGATGATCTATAGCAACTCGACGCAACCAAATATTATCATCTTTACTCCACTCTAAAATAATAGGGTACAAGTTTTTATTATTATAAATTATACTTCCTATTACCTTATCAAGTATATCAACTGTATCCCACCAGCTTTTAGTTAACACTAATTCTTTTAACTTAGAAATATCATCCTCTACTAAAAATCTTTGCATATATTTTAAATAATATGCTGCCGTATATTGACATTCTCTCTTATCATGTTTAAAGCAAATTTTTATAAAGTCCCAATCTATTTTCTTAGTTTTTTTAGCTTCTTTAAAATATGGTTTCCAAATCTCATTTCTCTCTGATGCACCGACACCAAAAAATTTAAACTTGTTTTTCATATACTTAGACATATCTAAAGCACGAACATTATCTGCACGTGCTTCAAGACAATCTATTATCTCTAATAAATTCATAGTTATTTTCTATTTTCCAAACTTGCTCTAATAAATCCAGCAAATAATGGATGAGCTTTTTCTGGTCGTGATTTGAATTCTGGGTGGAATTGACCTGCAACAAACCATGGATGTTCTGGTAATTCAACAATCTCTACTAGTCTTCCATCTGGACTAACTCCAGATAATACCAATCCTTTATCTGTTAGGCGTTCACGATAGAAGTTGTTAAATTCGTATCTATGACGATGACGCTCTGTTATATTAATTTCACCATATTCTTTATGAGCAACACTTCCTTCTGCTAATGTACATGGATAACTTCCAAGACGCAGTGTTCCTCCCATTTCTACTACGTCCTCTTGGTCTGGTAGTAAATTAATAATTGGATATGGTGTATTTGGATCTAACTCTGAAGAATGTGCACCTGTTAAACCACAAACATTACGTGCAAATTCAACAGCTGCTAGCTGCATTCCTAGGCAGATTCCAAAGAATGGAACTTTGTTCTCACGAGCATATTTAATTGCTGTAATTTTACCTTCAACACCTCTATCTCCAAATCCTCCTGGAACTAATATTCCATCAGCATCTTTTAAGTAATCATTAACATTTTCTTCTGTTACATCTTCTGATTGAATCCAATCAATAGTAATTTTTGAATTATGTTTATATCCTGCATGTTTAAGAGATTCTACTACCGAAATATATGCATCATGAAGCTCTACATACTTACCAACTAATGCAATTTTTACATTTTCTTTTAAGTTATCTACTCTATCTACTAATGCTAACCACTCTGTCATATCTGCTTCTGGAGCTGAAAGACCGAAATGTTTTAAAACAATATCATCAATTTTTTGAGCTTTTAGATTTACTGGTAATTCATATAAATTACTTACATCACGGCTTTCAATAACATTTTGTTTTGGAATATCGCAGAATAAAGAAATTTTTGCACGCAATTCATCTGTTAATGCAAGTTCATTACGAACAACAATAATATCTGGTTGAATACCTAATCCACGTAGTTCTTTTACAGATTGTTGTGTAGGTTTAGTTTTCATCTCTCCAGCTGCTTTGATATATGGTAGTAATGTACAGTGAATATAACATACATTTTCACGCCCTAAATCACTTCTAATTTGGCGAATAGCTTCTAAGAATGGTAACGACTCAATATCACCTGTAGTTCCACCAATTTCTGTAATCACTACATCAGCGTCACTAGATTCCCCAGCTAAAAGTACACGTGATTTAATTTCATTTGTTACGTGAGGTATTACTTGTACTGTACCTCCCAAGTAATCTCCACGACGTTCTTTTTCTATAATTGAAGAATAAACACGCCCTGCTGTTACATTTGAGTATTGACCTAAGTTCACGTCGATAAATCTTTCATAGTGTCCTAAGTCTAAATCTGTTTCTGCCCCATCTTCTGTAACAAAAACCTCCCCATGTTGATATGGGCTCATAGTTCCTGGATCTACATTTAAATATGGATCAAATTTTTGTAATGTTACTTTTAATCCTCTATTTTTTAATACTCTTCCTACTGATGCGGCTACAATACCCTTACCTAATGATGATACTACCCCACCTGTTACAAAAATATATTTCGTCATGTCAATCTCCTTCTTAAAAAATATAAAACCCCCTACGAAAATCCGCAGGGGGTGGTTTCTTCTTTCACTCTCGTAGAGTGCCCGTATATTATACTAGCATAATTTTATGTTTTTATCAACTAAAATATTCTTTAGCTAACACATTTTTAGAAAAGTTTAAAAGTGTTAAATGGGTAATATCTAAGACTAACTTTTCCAATCATTGCTTCTTTTTTTACAAATCCAAAAACACGACTATCCGTACTATGTTGTCTGTTATCTCCTAGTACAAAGTATGTCCCTTCTGGAACTGTTTTTGATTTTGTACTACTTAAATACTCTATATTAAAATCTGGAGTTAACGGCGAGTTTCCTGATGCTTTTGCTTCTTGAATTTTTTTTGTTAAATATGGTTCTTCTACTACTTGACCATTAACGTATAATACATCATTTTTATACTCTATTGTATCACCTGGAACTCCTATAATACGCTTAATATAGTCATCTGTTTCATTAGCATGAAATACTACTTCATCTCCACGCTCAAAAGTTTTACTGAATTTATTTACAAATACTCTATCGTTATCAGCAAATGTATAATCCATTGAGTGCCCTTTTACTGTAAAAGGAGCTATAACATATGTGCTTAATACTAAATAGATAGCTATTGATGCAACAATAACAACTATCCATTCAAAAATATCTTTTAAAAATTTCACGTTAAAATCCCTCGTTATTATTTTATTATTTATGATGTTTAATTCTATCATATATTAAAATAAAAAGCAAAAAAGATATACAAATACAATTTACCTTTATACTTATTATTTTATCTTTAGTTACATATTATAATTTTCTTACATTAAGCATAGTTAAAAAACTTTCTATTCAATAAAATGCTCATTATATATACTGTGTATATCTGCTCTTTTTCTAAAAATTGTAAATGTCAAACAGATATATTGCTTTTATATTTAGGTATGCTATAATCATATGTACGGGAGTCTGTAAACAGTCTGAGAGGAAATATTTAATTTCGACCGAACCTGATCTGGGTAATGCCAGCGTAGGTATATAATCTTAAAGACCTAACTTAGACCCCCTTAAAATTGTAAGGAGGTTTTTTATTTTGATAAATTGCAGTATTGCATTGCAAATTCTTCCATTAAGTGATAATACACCAGGGAGAATAAAAACTATAGATAATGTTATTTATTATCTACAAAAAAAACATTCTAATGTTGTGGTCACCCCCTTTGAAACTGTAATTGAAGGTGAATTCAATGAACTTATGACTACTCTTAAAGAATGTTTAGAGCTAGCGGGTGAAGGCTCTAACAATATATTCGCTAACGTGAAAATTAATTATGGAGATGTATTAACTATAGATGAAAAAATTAGCAAGTTTAACTAATAAATATGCCGCTACTATCTCGATGGCTATTTTACTTATTATTTGGCAAGGGGCTGGGTATTTGAATCTACTCCCAAAATATATTATTCCAACTCCAGTTGAGATAGCAAAAGCATTCGTTAAAAATTATCAATTATTAATTTTTCACAGCAAAATCACCCTGCTTGAAGCTATTATAGGCCTATCTTTAGGTATAATCATAGCTTGGATTCTTGCTTTAATTATGGATAGTATCCCACTATTTAATAAAGCTGTCTATCCTTTATTGGTTTTAACACAAACTATTCCTACCATTGCCATCGCACCTATTTTGGTTTTATGGCTTGGTTATGGATTAACTCCTAAAATTGTCTTAATAGTTATTACGACCACCTTCCCAATTGTCGTTAGTATTTTAGATGGCTTTAGAAACTGTGATAAGGACATGATAACCTTACTAAAACTTATGAAGGCTAGTAAATTCCAAATTCTTTGGCATGTGAAAATACCTACAAGTCTTAGTTATTTTTATGCTGGACTTCGCGTGAGTGTTTCATACGCATTTATTGCGGCAGTTGTAGCAGAATGGCTTGGAGGATTTGAAGGCCTTGGAGTTTATATGATTAAAGCGAAAAAATTATTTGAATATGATACTATGTTTGCGATAATTATTCTAGTATCTGTTATTAGTTTGCTAAGTATAGAATTAGTTAAACTAAGCGAAAAAAAATTTATTAAATGGAAATATATAGGAGACAACCATGAAAAAGATAATAATTAGCTTATTTGCAGCTATTCTTGCAATATCACTTACAGCATGTGGCACAGCAAATAAAAATACAGAAGAAAAAAAATTAAAAAAAGTAGACTTTGTTCTGGATTGGGCTATTAACACCAACCATACAGGACTTTATGTAGCTAAAGAAAAAGGCTATCTAGCTGAAGAGGGTATTGACCTTGATATTAAAGCAGCTCCAGAAGATAGTACATCAGATCTTATTATTAATAATAAAGCTCCATTTGGAATCTACTACCAAGATTCTATGGCTAACAAACTTTCTAAAGGTGCTGGTATAACTGCTGTAGCAGCTATTATCGAACATAATACATCAGGTATTATTTCTTTGAAAAAAAATAATATCAAAGAACCTAAAGATTTAATAGGCAAAAAGTACGGAACATGGAATGATCCAGTTGAGCTTGCTATGGTAAAATCTTTAATCACAAAACAAGGTGGCGATGCAAGTAAACTTAATCTTGCTCCTAACACAGATACTAACTCGATTACACCTTTAGAAAATGGGCTTTTCGATGCTGCTTGGATTTACTACGCATGGGATGGTAAACTTGCAGAGAGTATGAATCTAGATATTAATTATTTCTATCTAAAAGATTTCAATAAAGATCTTGATTACTACTCACCAGTAATTATTGCCAACAATGATTATTTAAAAGAAAACAAAGAAGAAGCTAAAAAAGTGCTTCGAGCAATCAAGAAAGGATATGTCTACGCTATAGAACATCCAGAAGAAGCTGCTGATATTTTAATTAAAAATGCTCCAGAATTAAAAGATAAACGTGATTTTATAGTTGAATCACAAAAATACTTATCAAAACAATATGCAACAAATAAAGACCATTGGGGTGAATTTGATGCTAATAGATGGAATGCATTTTATCGTTGGATTAACGATAATAATATCGTTGAAAAACCTTTAGCAGACAATACTGGATTTAGCAACGACTACATAAAATAATGAGCATTTTATCAATAAAAAACTTATCTTTCAATTATCCAAACAACTACATACTTAAAGATATAAATATTCATGTCGATAAAGGAGAAATAGTTTCTATACTTGGTGGAAGTGGTGTCGGAAAAACTACACTTTTTAACGTTATCGCTGGAATTAATAACCTTCAAACTGGTGAAATAACTATCCAAGGGGATAAAAACTTTAAAGGAAAAGTTAGCTATATGCTTCAAAAAGACCTACTTTTAGAACATAAGACAGTTATACAAAATATAATACTTCCACTTCTTATCAAAAAAATAGGAAAAAAGGAAGCAGAAGAAGAAGCTATTAAAAATCTAAAGTTATTTAATCTATATGAATATAAAGACAAATATCCTAGCGAACTAAGTGGCGGAATGCGTCAAAGAGTTGCACTTCTTCGAACTTATATGTTCAAAGAAGAACTCTTCCTTCTTGATGAGCCATTTAGTGCTCTGGATGCAATTACTAAAATTTCATTACACTCTTGGTATTTAGAAATTAGCAAAAAATTAGAATTAACAACACTACTTATTACCCACGATATAGATGAAGCTATAGAACTAAGTGACAGAATATATATTATCAAAAATAAACCTGGTGAAATAGTATCTGAAATTAAAATTGTTCTTGATAATAAGAACAGAGAAGAAAATAAATTAAAATATAAAAAAGAGATATTAAATATTCTAGGCTTATAAACACAACAGAATCGGTAAATTCCGATTCTGTTTTTTTATTTTTACCGATACGCATTAAATAAGATGTTCAAAATTTCCTTATTCTTTCCTTGTAGTATATTTTAAATTCTTATAAAATTACCCTTTTATATTTCTATATGGTATAATAAATTAATAGAAAAAAGAAAGGAAAAAATATTATGAAAAAATTTATAGGAATACTAATCGCATTATTAACTACAACAACACTTACGGCTTGCCAGTCAAATACCACACAAAATAAAGAGACAACATCAACTAAAACTGAATCAACTTCTACATCAGACGCTTCTAATAAACAAAAATCTGAGACAAATAAAGAAACAGAAAATACACAAATAATTGGTTCTGATGAATATGGTTATGTTAAAGTTCCTAAAAACTGGTTCCGTTTCAAAGATTTAAAAGGTGGAAATGATGTTCAGTATAGTGATGGATCTACATATAATATTGTTACATTAAACATATTCCGTCCGAGTCAACTTGGAATATCTGAAACAGAATATGCATCTATCGACCCTATCTATGTAGCAAATTCTGTACTATCTGGCCAAAAAAATACTTCAGCATTCCAAAAGGTTTGGGGTGCTAAATCAAAAATTGGCGAATATGACGCTTATGTTGTTAATTCTATAACAACAAGTGGAAAGTACTTTGTTACATGGGTTTTCAGAGCGAATGATGGAAAAATACACTATGCATCTCTTGAAGGTAATGAAGCTACTATAGAAGAATTACTTCCAATGATTGAAAAAAGTTGGACACTAAAAAAATAGGTGATTATCTTTTTCGCCTAATAATATAATAGGTTATCATATCATAGAAAATAAAGTAATACCAAGAGAAAATAAAATCTATCTTCTCTTGGTATTTTCTTTACTTAAAATATTTCTTTCAACTCACATAAAGTTTTAAACAAACTACTTATAAATACTATATTTTCTATTCAAAAAATAAATTAATGCTGCTGGTAATATTGTTAGTATAGCTGTCGTACTACCAAAAACTTCTAATGCTAAAAATATTGGAGTTATAACTGTTTTTGTTGCTGACGAAAAAACTAAACAATAACCTAGTGCTGCAGTAAATATAATTGGTAAGCCTATATATCCAGCTAGTACTACCCCTAAGCTAGCTCCTATTGCAAATAATGGTGTTACTTCTCCACCACTAAAGCCTATAGCTGTGCAAAGAGCAGTCAATATAAGTTTCAATATAAAATCACAACTAAGTACCAAGCCATTTTCTAGTGGAAGTTCAATTAAATTTGTTCCTAACGAACTATAACGAAAACTTGCTAATACACTTATTAGTACAAATATAATTAGTAATATCCAACGCCATTTTTCATTATTGCAGACGATTTTTTTAAAAAATTTCTGACAAAGGACAAAAACTACTCCAACAAAAATAAAACAAATACTTACAAGTAATGTTTTTATAAGTAATATATAGTCAATTTTTTCAACCTTCACTAAGACAAAAAACTTTTCTAACCCTAAAAAATTAGAAGCTTCGGCAGAGAAAAAACTAGCAATTAAATATATAATGAATTCTATTACAGTATTCAAATTAATTTTTACTTTTTTAAATGTAATTTCTAAAACAAAAAATAACGCTGCTAATGGGGTCTGAAATAGTGCAGCAAATCCACTAATCATTCCTAAGCGTATTAAAAAAGTACATTGTTTTTTACTGAATTCAACACTTCCTAGATTTTTTCCTATTGCTCCCCCTAACTGAACAGCAACCCCTTCACGACCTACGCTAGCTCCAAACCCGTGTGCTAACAACGTATTTAAGGTTAATAAAATAGGAAAGTACCAACTAATTTTTTTCTTATCTTTTATTGCTTCTTCTATAAAATATTTCATACTAATACTAGTAGTTTTGGCATACTTATTACTGTATTTTGTAAATAACAAAATTAATGGTGTAAAATAGATTAAATAATTCCAATAGTCTTTTGTTTTAGAAATAATGAATAATAACACTTGCCCAAAGTACGAACAGCATATCGATGCTAGTAAAACCACTATTACACTTCTTATATAAAAATTATTAACCATGTACCCTCCTTTCTAGGATAAAAGAACAACATTTATTCGTATATTACTTACGATTAAACGTTGCTCCCTTTATTATTTTTCCTTTTTAAAAGTAAACTTTATTCTTTTCGGTTGATCAAAGCTAAACCCTTCTCCCATAATATCATGCACTTCTGTTATAGTTAAAAAGGCATTTTGATCTATTGTATAAATTAATGATTTTAGTTTGCTAATTTCCGTTCTTGACACAACACAATAACCTATATTCATATCCTTACGCGAATAACTTCCTTGTCCTTTAATAAATGTTAATCCACGCCCCATATCATCAGACACTTTTTGAGTAATTTCCTCAATTTTAGGCGACATTATCATCACAGCTTTTCCTGGAATACCACCTTCAATTAGATAATCTATAATTTTTGTACAAATATAAATATAAATTAATGTATATAAGATTGCTGGAAAACTTTTTAATACCATAAAAGATAATAGTAGGATAAATCCATCCAAAACTTGAATTATTCTTCCAATCGAAAATCCAAAATATACATGAACTATTTTGGCAATAATATCTACTCCGCCAGTAGTTCCACCAAAAACAAAAACCATTCCAAGACCAATTCCTGCAATAATCCCCCCAAAAACAGACGCAAGAAGACGATCTCCACCTATATCAATAACAACATGATATGTTTCAAAAATTTTAATCCAAAATGTTAACATTAATATTCCGTAAATTGTATAAATCATCGTTTTCTTATCTAACATCTTATACCCAAGTATAAGCAATGGAATATTAACTAATAATGTCCCCATAGATACAGGAAGCCCAAAAGCATATAGTAGGAATAGGGCAATCCCTGTACCGCCTCCTTCTGCTAATTGATTAGGAACATTAAAATGTAATAATGCAAATGAGTAAATTGCACAGCCTAAAGATATAAAAAATAATTCTTTAGCTATTTTTTTTATACTTTGTTTTTTTAATTTTTCGTTCATGATACCCTCCCATAATTAATTACAAATTTATTATAACAGCTTCTAGCCTGTTAAACAATATATAACTGAGCAAATAATAAGGTTTACTATAGTTTTTTACAAATTATCCTTCTCATTTCTTTAGACATTCTTTCTATTTTGTAATATAATTAGGAGTATCAATATTGGAGGATAACTTTAATGAATAAAAATTTCATACCAAATTATCTTACCCTTTGTAATATCTTCTGTGGTTTCTTATCAATATTAACTACAGCTCATGGGTATTATGTCTGGGGCACTGTCTTTATTTTTTTAGCTATGCTTGCTGATAGATATGATGGTATCGTCGCAAGAAAACTTGGTGTCGTTTCTGAAATTGGTCACGATTTAGATTCTTTATGTGATGTTGTCAGTTTCGGTGTTGCACCAGCTATGCTTATTTTTGAAAAAGTATTATTTTATGATAACCCGAGTATTACTGTAACTGTCGTAGTTGCATTATTATGTGGTATCTACACTTGTTGTGGAGCCTATCGCCTTGCTAGGTTTAACGTTACTAAAATGAAAAATGGTTACTACCAAGGTGTTCCTATAACGACTTGTGGTACAATATTAGCTATTATTGCACTTTTCAAATTACCTAGTATAGTTATGCTAATATTATTGATAGTATGCTCTTACTTAATGGTAAGTAATATTAAAATTAAAAAAATGTAATTATCAAAATATACCGATCCTAAAAAGTTAGACCAAAAAAACTAACTTTTTGGAGATCGGTATTTTTATGACTAAATATAATTTTAAATTCAAAATGGAATAAGAAGACGATTAAATACTAATATTCCACATCAAAAATTACTACAGATACAACTATTATAAAGTTAATAAAAAAGCTAAAGTAATAGTAAAAAAACTTTATTTAGGTCCATTTATGGATATAAAAAATGCTGAGATAATAAGCTATAATATAAGTAAACGCCCAACAGCTAAAAATATATTAGATTCACTAGAAGCATCAACTAAAGTTACAGCTAACTCTCCTTATAGGAGAACTTTTCACTCTAATCAAGGATAGGTTTATCAAATTAAGGCATATTCGAAAAGATTAAAAGAGGAAAGTATTTACCAAAGTATGTCTAAAAAAGCAACTTGTCTGGATAATTCGGTAATGAAGAATTTCTTTAAGATATTGAACCAAGCGATATATTATGGAACAACATATAATAGTTATAAAGAACTGAAATTAGCTATTGAAAAATATATAAAATATTGTAATGAAGAGAGAATAAAAGAGAAACTAGGATAGTTAAGTCCTAAACAATATGAAATAAAACATAGGACTGTATAAATATAAAATGATAGCGTAGCAGTCATAACAACTACTGCGCTATCTTAAGTCTAACTTTTTAAAGGTAGATTATATTTACTATAGTATTATTTTGGTTAACGTATAAAAAGAGTTACTAGAATAAAACTTTAGGGTAACCTATTTCAAATGAAATTAAAAACTATTATCTAGTATTACTTCATCTCTTAAACAGAACTCCTCATTAATTTTAATAATTATTAGAGTAACAATCTTCAATAATTGAAAATAGTGATTTTCATGATCTTCAAGATTTTGAGGATTATTTCCATGAGTATATTTATTTCGTAATGCAGGGCCATTATCAAACTGGCGATCATTTAGTATGAAATTTAAATATTTTTGTTCAGGTCTTGAAAAAAGCTTAGATTCGCAAATTATTTTATTTTCAGATATGAGAGAATCCAAGAGAGCATTATTCTTGTAATAATTGATGCAAATCACCTCGTTATAATAGAAATCTTTTAAAATATTAACAATATTAGATTTTATACGTATATATCCGTGAGAATCTTCATAGATAATACCTTTTTCTATTAATAAATTTAGAATAGTTTGCTGATTATTAGAAAAGTCTGAAATTTTGACTTTTTCAGCTTTTATTAACCTTTCAAAGTTTAAATATCCCTTTCTATTTTCAATACATGTAAGTAGAGATTGATCTGAAAATAGTTGATGTGAGATATTTAACAATTCAGAATCATCAATGTATCCATATTTCTTCGAAAGAAAACTTGGTATATTCTCTATCAAAGGGGTAGTCCTAGAAATTTCCATTAATTCTCTATTTATTTCTCCATTGTTAACATAATTAGTAAATTGTCTTAATATAGAATCTATCTCTGAACATAGGGTTCTAACTTTTTCTAAAAAAGAGGATTTATTAGATGGTATAGAGAGAATAAATCCGTCTACCTGGAATTCTACAAGCAAGTATTCCTCGAAAAACCATTTGAATATTTCTTCTAATCTTTTATCTAATTTTAAAAGTTCATAATAATATGTTTTGATTTGCATACTAGATATCATTTCTTTAAAATCAAAAGATACTCCAACATCATATTCTCTATCTCCTTTTACACCTAAGATTTTTTCCATAACACCCAACTCAGTTTTTTTAGATGGGAAAGTCGACCTAGTGTGGGAATCAACATAACCGAATAAAAATACAAAATTATTAAGTAATGTTGGATTATTTAAATTTTCTTTTAACCATGAATGACTATAGATTATTTTAGGATTTAACAGATCTTTATTATCAATACTAATGACTTCATCAGTATTATCAAAACCAACGACGGCACCAAAGGAAAAACAAGACTCATTAGAAAAAGAATCTTTAAAATAATTCTCATATCTCTTTTTTGCTTTTAAACGAACTTCATCTGGTATAGGGAATTCGTTTCTGCTACGGGATTTATACAGTAATTTAAGATAATTAGGATTTACATTTTCTGATTCAATATATTCTTCAATTAAGCGAAGTTGATCATCTATACATAATGATTTTGGAATATAATATTTTTTATGATTCCAATCTTTTCGTTCTAAATGATAGGTTATTAGAATTTCAGCTGTAGACTTTGAATGTTTCATATAATCGCAAACTTCAGCGTCAAAATATTCTACAATAATTTTTTGATCTAAAATTAAATAAAGAGGAATATTAAACTCAATTAAGATTTTTGAAAATTCTATTGAAGATACTTTTTTGTAGATTTTATATCGAGCAAATAGTTCCCAAAAGGTATCATGATAGTGAGGGCTAATTGTAGTATAAAAAGATGTAATGTTTGAATAATCTATATTAGAACAAAATACTCCGATAAGAGGTTTGAATTTTCTAACTATAGAATTTAAACTTTCATAGTAATCTTCACACCATGAATTTAATTTATTTCCAGAATCAAAAAGTAAGCAAATATTATATAACTCTAGAATATAATTTATATTAAGATTATCAGCTTTTTCATCAAAAGAATTAATTACTTTTTCAGCTTGTTCTAGACTCCATCCAATACTTAAATCAGTTTTACTATAATATTTTACTCCATAATACTTAGAATTCATTAACTACTCCTCCTTAAAAATTATTATTCAGAAAGAATTAATTCGGTAGTAACAACATCTATGATTTCTTGTTCAGTAGGCAATTCACGAGAATTATAATACTCATCAATTAGATTTTTATAGGTTTTTCTTACAAATTGCCTTGCATCGTCTCCAGTAGAATACATTTTTTGAAGAAAAACATTAAAGTTTTTATGTAGAAATGTTTTATTTAAAGCATCTTCAAATTCCTCTTTAGTTAATCCGCTCATAAGAATAGTATCAATGAATTCTTCTTTAGCAATTTGAATCATTTTTACAGCGTCATCTTCTCTTATATAATCAGCAACACATTTAGCGACAAAACCTCCCACCGCGCCACCAGCTATAGTTCCTACAACAGGCACAAAACTGCCTAGCGTCATACCTGCAGCTATTCCGGCACCAGTTACTACAGTGTTTTTAACTAATTGTCCCCAAGAGATTCTGCCTCTTAATGCACGAATTAAATCTGGACCAACAGTTATGGTAGCTGTTATAGTTACCATACTCCCCTTTAGTATGGCGTTCGTAGATTTTTTTCCTATTTCTCCGAACAGACTTTTTGCTATAGAAGATCCTAGGGGACTACGAGCAAATTGAGCAGATAGCATATAAGTAAAACCAGTGAAAAAAATAGGTTTAATAAATGCTTTTAGCGAATTTTTCAGAGCGTCAGAATTATTAATACCACGCCATCGATTATTACAATATATCCAGACAGAAGATACTGCTGCAGTAGGGATAGCTATACTTACTCCAGTGGCAAAATCTAAACCAGCAGACCATAATAATTTTTCTTGAAATGAGACAGTTCTGGTGACAATATTTCCATTTGAGTCTCTAACGATTTTTCCAGAACTATCCCTAACCTGAATAGTAGAATTTCTTTCAAAAATAGATTTAGTGGCTATATTCGATTGTTCGTATGTTAAGGCTCCTTTTTTCACATATTTATAAGCATTATCTGGATTAGATTCATTAGGAACTTCTCCACTATCTATACGTCTTGACATGAGTTCTACAGCTTTATTATATTGATCACGAGGTACTTCAATTTGCATCATATTTCCATCAGATGAAATATATTTAGCATGCCCATTTTCAAAACATTGGCCTATGCTTTTTCCAGCAGTTGCACAATATTTAGTTTGTATCAAGTGACCATTAACAATTCTATCTGCCCCGTTTTTTTCGTGGGAGCCACCAAGAGGAGAAGCATGTTTTAATTTTAATCTATCTAATACATTTCCTGCTTGTTCTCCAGCGTGTCCATGCCCTTGGCCACCACCAAATCTATCATTGATTTGATTACTAGTAATTTCCTGTATCCCCTCTTTTAATGCTGCAGAGGCAGTCATTACGTTTAAAAATAATTCATTTTTTGATTCTACATCTAATTTATTTTTTACAAAGTCAACAGTTTTGTCAATTTTTTCTAACTGGGCACTATGTTCCTGGTAACTACTATCATTTATATGATTCTTTACGTTTATTGTCCACCCAGAATCTATGGCGATATCAAGTATTTGATAGATTAAATTGCTCTCTTCTTCCGTGAGTACATTAATATTTACCTTTGTTTTATCAGCGTAAAAAACAATTATGTCCTTTTTATTTTTCCTAATTACCTTGTATATATTATAGAAGGGTATAAATAATTCTAAAGTATCATTTCCGTCTTGTTTTAGAGCAGGTTTATATTTTTTTATTATTATTTCTGCAGTTGTAACTAAAAAACCATGTTCTTCAAAGTTTACACTTTTTTTAGAGCCAAATGCATGATAATAAATAGGAAATACTCTATCACTATCATTATGCTCTTTGCTGCCAGAAGTAAAATATAGCATCCTATTATAAGGGATATCTCCACTTTTATATCTAATAAAGTCACTGTTACAATTATACTCTATAATATTGGAAAAAGTATATGAGTCAAAATGTTGAAAGTTTTGGTTTTTCCAAATAGCAATTTCTTTGTCCTGTTTTTTCTCTTCTATGATATAGAAGAGAAAGATACCTATTCCAAGTAATATTATTAAGATTATTAATCCTACAAATTCAATAGTGACCCAAAGAAAAGCTATTATAAATAGGGATAATATAACACCTATGGCTATTTTTACACTTGGAATTAGCCTATAACCAAATTTAAAATATAATATAGCAAGTAGTATCCAGAATATTACAGCCATAACACCCCTCCATTTAATAATAAATTATTTTTTTTTTAGTTTTCATAGAAAAAGAAGTTATTGATTAAAATAAGATTTTTATGCAACTATTTATCCTCCTAATTATTTTTAGTTAAAATTTTTATATTTTAAATATATTATTTACTTTTTAATTATATTATTTAAACTTTATTTTGTAAATAAAATCAAGGGAAAATTGTATAGATATTTTAATTTAAATATTTAATTTTAGTTGTGTCTGCTTCTTTAAGATATTTATGTGAGTAAGCAACATAAAAATGCCAAGCAGTTTTATATTGCTTATCATTTTATAGAGTTATTTTCTCATGCCCCGTATTTAATATAGAGCCGAAATTTACCATTTAGTATAATACAAAATTATTCTTTTTATTTATGAAAAACATCCTTTCTTTATTTTTGAGCTTGAACTACTCTTATTTTATCAAGAAAGGATGTTTTTTCAATTATTTAACTTTTGTCTCGCACCCGCATAGCGGGTGGTTTTTTGTTTCGGAGACTTCGCCTCTTCTAGCTAAAGCCATTAAATGAAAGAGGGAATGTCAAAAAAATATTCTCTCCATTATAAATTATTTTATTCCATCGCCACTTTTTATTTTATCTTCTAAATCTAAATCAACCTGAATTCCAAGTAATTTACTTTCAGCAGCATCATCATTCAACTCTAATACAATATTATTAGTTACTATTTTACTGTATTCTTCTTCAGACATTAACTCTTTAAATGATACTATAGTATCTTCATTTATTGAACAAATATATTGAAATTCGCCATTCTGAGTCACATCATAAATTATTCTAAAAAGCATTTCCCTCTGCCTTGGATCCATATTTGCAAATAATCTGCTATCATGAGCTAAAAATCTTATTTTACTTTTTCTACACATTAATAATAGTAAATCAAAACAAAATAATCTTACTTCATTTACCCCATCAGATGAATCATCCTCAATTCTTGCATCCAAGGTATATCTAAGAGTATTCTCTCCTGAATTATTTTTGATTAGTAGTCCACTCCTTTTTTGGGGATAAAATTGCTTTGCATACTCCCTAAACACTGCTTTTAAATTATCTATTACTGATTTTATATTTTCAAGATATTCATCCGTTTCTTTATCTTGATTTATAAAGGATGCTTTAATCTCTAATTCAATATCTTTATATGATTTAATTATTTTTTGATACTCATGTATCCGATTCTTTTGACTTTTCAAATCAGAAAGTTGTTTTGTTATGGCAACATATTCTTCTAAAGCACCATGAGAATTTAGATATCCTAACAGTTCATCCATGCGTTCTCCAACAATTGAAATTTTCTTGTCTATTTCATTTAATGCAATTTGTTGTTTTCGTAATTCTTTTTTTAATCGCAAAGTTCTAGATAATACCTGCTTACGGTGAAATTCAAGGACTTCTTCTATATTCCTCTTAATCATCTCGGGAATTTCAACATTTGCAAATTCATATATTTTGACTACATCTTCTTCATTAGCACGAGCAGTTTCTTTAAAAGAATCTTCAATATTCTTTATATAATTACTTATAAGAACACGCTTATTTTCCAACATCTTTCTCTCATAGCTTTTATCATTCGCTTCCTTTTCAAGATCATGATAATTACTAGAAATTTTAAAACCTGATATCTGATTTTCAAGCTCATTTATTCTATATTCTAATTCGGCTAAATCTAGTTCTGCATCATTTTCACCTAAATAATACTGTTTAAAAAAAGGATCATTTTTTATAGCATTTTCCGTTGCCTTAGTACTCTTTTGTTTATCTCTTAACTCTTTTTTTTCCAATATTAGAGTTGTATCAATTCCCAATAAAAATAATGTATTTAGTAACTTACTATAATCTGTTTCCTTTGGAACATAAGTATCAAACCTAAAATATGACATTCTATATCTTCTTACAAATCTTGAAAATAAAGTATTCCAAGTCATATACTTAGGAGGACTTGAAATTTCAAAACATAATTCCAACATCTTCTTCTTCATCAATTTTAAGTTTATTTCTTCTCCACAAAAATCTATCTTATCTTGTTTATTAGTACTACGTGTAGCAAAATATTCATTACCATCAACTTCAAACGTTAATGTAAATTCCCAGTCAGGTAAATTTTTTGCCAACGAATCTATCTTATTTGAACCTAAGCAAAAATGTATTAAATGCAGTACAAAAGACTTTCCAACACCATTATAAGTATTCCCATCATTTTCTTTATGTGGTGAAGCTTGTTTCCCTACAATAATATTCAAACCTTCGGTGAATATTATCGGGTGAAATGAGGGCTGATTAGCACATAAACTTTTCAGTTTCATTACAGACTACCCCCTTCTCATTATCTTTTATAGCCCCTATCATGTAAAGATAATCTAATGTTGCAATAAATTGATCAAAAGAAAATTTTACAACATACTTTTTATTTACATAAGAATCCTTATAATATTGCCATAAATCATCTATAGAAGTAGGAGATTTTAATTTTTTTAACAAAAAAGCTCCAAACCCAAAAAATGATTCATTTATTGATAAATGTTTTTTTGGTAATATCATATTAATATCTCCTCCTTTCCTTTTAACCTACTTATTGGGTTCTTCGAATATATCACAACTTGAAAAGTAATAAGCCATCAAAACTAACACACTAGTTTGTATTGGAATCGTATTTTTTACACATGATTTTTCGAGAATATAATAGAATCTACAATCAGCAAAGTTTTCTTTTGTATTTTTTATATTGTTCTTTGATTCCTCATACAGTATGTGAAATTTCTTCTGTAGAATCTCATTCACACCTGGTGTATTATTAAAATACTCAATTAAAGTACCTTCTTGATAACTACCTACTGTTAATTTATTTCTTACAACTTGACTTAGTCCATTAAAACTGATCTTTTCATCAAAATCTGGAACAATCAACTTATCCAAATAATTTATATCATTCTCAATATTAAGCAAAAAATTTACCGTTTCATTTAATGCTTCATATTCTACAATTTGTATATTTTGCTCAGGTATAAATCCTACTATATCTTGTTTTTCAAATCTATCTAATGAATTAAATATTTTTTCTAAATCTCTTGCTCCTAAAATATCTATATCAACATGAGAATAGCGACCTTTTTTGCTTAACTCTATTGCCATATCATGAATAGGAACTGGAACTCCGTCATATCTGTCATTTGTCACAAAATAATATTTTTTTATCGGACATATTTCATTCCATTTTTCATATAATCCTTCAAAGTCTTCTTTTAACTTCTTTACTCCATTCCTAATGGTTCCTTCTCTATTTAAATCTTCAGGAGCAAATACCTGATAAAATGTTCCTGTTGTCTTATCAAATCCATCATTTTTCTCATCACCAAATCGACCATATGCTTTTACTGGCTTAAAATTTGAATTATAAATACTCATCAAAGATATAAAGAACTCTTCAAATTGTTGCCCTTTGCATGCTAATATTCTATTTTTAAAAATAATATTAGCCATATATCTTTCTTCATTATTTATAAGAATCATCCCTTTCAACAAATATTAAATATACTTAGTATACCATATTTATCAAAATATTAATAGTAGTTGATTTTAATCAAAAACTGCAATACAATCTTTAAAAGCCTTAAATACTATAACTGATTCACAATTTTCAGCTTTCTCTAAACTTAACTTTATAAAATCATTAAAATCTATACCTTTCATATCCTCTCTAGATATTATTCTTTTCATAAAGTTCCTACTGTTCTTTTTATCTTGTACTTTTAATTCACTATTTTCAATAAATTTTTGTCCAAATCACTATATTTATTTCAAATTATAATACATCAACATTATGTTTTTCAATACTTTAAATATTATAATATAACCTCTACAATTTTCTGTACTAATAAAACAAAAAACATCTTTGCTTTGACGCGGGTGATATGTACCCATTTTACTGGACAAACCAGTGGAAGGAGTATTATTATGCGTTATAGTTATGAATTTAAAATAAAATGTGTCGAGATGTATGAAAGAGGAGAATATCCAGATACACCTGATGGAGTAACTACAAATAGGTTCAGAAATAATATAAGGATATGGAAAAGAATGGTTGATTCATCAGGAATAGCTTCCTTACGACATAAACCACAAAATAAAAATTGGAGTCCAGAAGAAAAACTAGTATTAGTTTCCAAAGTTTTAGCTGGAGATTCATATAGTTGTGTTGCACTAGACAATGGAATTAACTCTGGAATGTTATATAGTTGGGTTCAAAAATATAAAGAAAAAGGTTATAATGGACTAGTAGATAAGAAAAAGGGAAGACCAAGGAAGGTACCTATCATGAAAGAAAACAGTAGTCCTAAACCACTAAAAGAATCAGAAAGAGAAGAATTAATTAGATTACGCGCAGAAAATCAATTTATTAAAACGGAAATCGAAAATCTTAAAGCAGAAACAGAAGTAATAAAAAAATTAATAGCCTTGAGACGAGAAAAATGGGCTGCGCAACTCAAGGCGAAAAAGCAGCGATCATCAAAGAACTTAGAGAAAAAGGATATCAATTAAAGTATCTTTTACAGACGATAGGAATGGCTAAATCAACATATTATTATTTATTAAATAAGGTAGATGCTATAGCTATTCGTAATGAAGCAGTGTTAAAAGAAATTAAAATAATTTTTACCGAAAATAAAGGGTTATATGGTGTTCGCAGAGTTCACAATGAACTAATTAATAGAGGTTTCAAAGTAAATCACAAGCGAGTACAAAATATTATGAATAAAGAAGGGTTGAAAGGCAAACGTCTTAAAGAAAGATATCGTTCATATAAAGGAACAATTGGAAAAACAGCTGATAATATAATAAATCGAGACTTTAGTACAACTGCACCATTACAGAAATGGACTACAGATGTATTACAATTTAATTTTTCATGGGGAAAGTGCTATTTTTCACCAATTCTAGACATAAATACAAACGAAATAATATCATATGATTTATCTTTACATCCTAATTTAAGCCAGATAAAAAGAATGTAGGATAAAGCATTTGAAAAGTTTCCAGAAACAAAAGGTTTAATTATGCATTCGGATCAAGGTTGGCAATATCAACATTTTTATTATAGAAATGAGTTAAAAAAACATGGAATCATTCAATCGATGTCTAGGAAAGGAAATTGTTATGATAATGGTATTATGGAGACTTTCTTTGGAAGAATGAAGACAGAAATGTATTATGGTTGTAAAAAAGACTATTTGTCATTCGAAATGTTTAGTAAAGCTGTAGATGAATATATAGATTACTACAATAATAAGAGAATTCAATCAAAGACAAAATGGATGCCTCCTGTACAATATAGGATAACATCCACTTGTCTAAATTAAATATATATATGTGTCCAGAATTTTGGGTACACATCATAGCGGGTGGTTTTTTGTTTCGGAGGCTTTGCCTCCTCAACTGACTAAAGTTATTAACAAAAACCCGAAACAAAGATTCCCCCTTACCTCGGATATATTTATACAGCCCATAAAAACCCCAAAACACTTATGGTGTTCTGAGGCTATTTTTATTTATTATCTCTTCGCTATTTCTTCTAATAGCATTTTGTTAATCATTTGTGGGTTGGCTTGTCCTTTAGAAGCTTTCATAATTTGCCCTACTAGGAAACCAATAGCACGGTCGCGTCCGTTTTTGTAGTCTTCGATAGATTTTGGATTGTTATCTAATG
>ERZ773087.909-NODE-909-length-20656-cov-6.974856_pt1 | contig 20656 bp, 18 predicted proteins | sample MGYA00511375_ERZ773087 | MGnify/ENA primary metagenome ERZ773087 (study PRJEB29015, sample SAMEA2737995) | human oral metagenome | biome: human oral; feature: human-associated habitat; material: dental | place: China | collected 2063 ...
GCTACATCGCCATCGAACCCATGCTCTACGGCGATTTCTTCAAAGACGTGATTTTTGTTAATGCCGACGCGCATCCGACCATGCACATCATGAAGGAAGAGTTCCACGGCGCATTGGCAATGGTGTCGCACAGCCTGCATTCGCCTGTACTCTACCTCGCTATCGCAGGTGTATTGAGCGCATGGCTTCTGTACGTCAAACTGCCGCACCTGCCAGCGAAAATTGCACAGGCGTTCCGTCCGATTTACGTTTTGTTTGAAAACAAATACTACCTTGATGCCCTGTATTTCAACGTTTTTGCCAAAGGCACGCGCACATTGGGTACCTTCTTCTGGAAAGTCGGCGATACTGCCATTATCGACAACGGTATTGTCAACGGCTCCGCCAAACTGGTCGGCGCGATTGCCGCGCAAGTGCGTAAAGCCCAAACCGGCTTTATCTACACCTACGCCGCCGCTATGGTGTTCGGCGTATTGGTACTGCTCGGCATGACTTTCTGGGGCTTGTTCAGATAAAGGCGGGTTTCAGACGGCCTGTCCGTAGCCGGTCTAGAGGTCGTCTGAAAAGAACCATTCAATTTGTAGGTCGGATACTTGTATCCGACATGAAAAAGAAAATAGTACAGCGTGTCGGATTCAAGAATCCGACCTACGGCATATCGGGATTGTGCAGGTAAGGATGAGATTTTCAGACGACGTTTAAGGTCGTCTGAAAAAGGAAACATGAGAAACAATGGTTGAAGACAAATTACCGCAAACCCTAGACGAAGTCCGTGAAGCCATCGACGGTTTGGACAAGGAATTAATAGAATTACTCGCCCGCCGGCAGAAGCTGGTACGGCAGGCAGGCCGTCTGAAACCTAAAAACGATGTGCAGGCGGTTTCCGCGCCCGAACGGGTGGCGCAAGTGATTGCCTCGCGCCGCGCCTATGCCGAAAAGGCCGGTTTGTCGCCCGAAGTAGCCCAAGCAGTTTGGCGCAGTATGATTGATGCGTTCATTAAACTGGAGATGGAAACCAACCGAGTAGGCGGGGCGTAGGCAGCATTTCGTTCATAATTGATTTACTTGGATAGGTACGGGATTTAATAAACAGTTGTATCGCTAGGTTTATCTAGATACAGAATCAAAGAGACGCGAAAATGCCCGACACACAAACCATCCGCTCCGCAGAATTTACCGCTTCCCTCGCATGGGGCGCACTCGACATTGCCAATATGAACGGCACCACCGTGCGCCTGCACTGGACGGACCAGCCCTACAAATGGCACGTTAACGACGGCGAGGAAGTGTTTGCCGTGATGGACGGCGAAGTCGATATGCACTACCGAGAAAACGGCGAAGGACACATCGTTCGGTTGAAAAGCGGCGACATCTTCTACGCAGGGATCGGCACGGAACACGTCGCTCATCCGTGCGGCGAAGCGCGGATTTTGGTGATTGAGAAAGAAGGCAGTGTTTGAGGTCGTCTGAAAAGAAGGTTTCAGGCGGCAATGGAATGAAAGAATGACGGCGGATATGCGTTTTTATTGATTCCGCCATACACAAAATACACATAATCTTTTTCAGACGACCTCTTAAAACGTCGTCTGAAAAACCAACCCATACAACTATATTTTTATTTTAACCACAGGTTAACCACTATGTTTTCCAACTACCTACTCAGCTTGGCAATATGGATACCCATCGCTGCGGGCGTGCTGGTTTTGGCGACGGGGCCGGACAGCCGTGCGCCGCTTGCCCGCGTGCTCGCTTTAATCGGTGCGCTTGCCGGTTTCTTGGTAACGCTGCCCTTGTTTATGGGGTTCGACCGTTTGAGCGGCGGCTATCAGTTTACCGAGTTCCACGAGTGGATTCCGCTTCTGAAAATCAACTACGCATTGGGCGTGGACGGTATTTCAGTACTCTTTATCATCTTAAATGCGTTTATTACGCTGTTGGTGGTATTGGCCGGTTGGGAAGTCATTCAGAAACGTCCGGCGCAGTATATGGCGGCATTCCTGATGATGTCGGGTTTGATTAACGGCGCGTTTGCCGCGCAGGATGCGATTCTGTTTTATGTGTTCTTCGAGGGTATGTTGATTCCGCTGTACCTGATTATCGGTGTATGGGGCGGCCCGCGCCGCGTCTATGCGTCGGTCAAGCTATTCCTCTATACGCTGATGGGTTCGCTCTTGATGTTGGTTGCCATGGTTTACCTGTACTATCAAACAGGCAGCTTCTCTATTGTCGATTTCCAAAACATCAAACAGATTCCGTTGGGTGTACAACAGCTTTTGTTTGTAGCGTTCTTCCTGTCATTCGCTGTAAAAGTACCGATGTTCCCTGTGCACACTTGGTTGCCGGATGCCCACGTTGAAGCGCCGACCGGTGGTTCGATGGTGTTGGCGGCGATTACGCTGAAACTGGGTGCGTATGGTTTCTTGCGCTTTATCCTGCCGATTATGCCGGATGCGGCACGCTATTTTGCCCCTGTAATCATCGTATTGAGCCTGATTGCCGTGATTTATATCGGTATGGTGGCTTTGGTGCAAACCGATATGAAAAAATTGGTAGCGTACTCTTCCATCAGTCATATGGGTTTTGTCACTTTAGGTATGTTCCTGTTTGTGAACGGCCAATTGAATGACTGGGCATTGAAAGGCGCAATCATTCAAATGATTTCCCACGGTTTCGTGTCCGCCGCGATGTTTATGTGTATCGGCGTGATGTACGACCGCCTGCATACCCGCAATATTGCCGATTATGGCGGTGTGGTCAATGTGATGCCTAAGTTTGCGGCGTTTATGATGTTGTTCGGTATGGCCAATGCCGGTCTGCCTGCGACTTCCGGCTTCGTGGGCGAGTTTATGGTGATTATGGGCGCGGTTAAAGTGAATTTCTGGGTAGGCGCGTTGGCTGCCATGACCCTGATTTACGGTGCGTCTTATACCCTGTGGATGTACAAACGCGTTATTTTTGGTGCGATCCACAATCCGCACGTTGCCGAAATGAAAGACATCAATTGCCGCGAATTTGCGATTTTGGCAATTTTGGCGGTTGCTGTTTTGGGCATGGGTCTGTATCCGCAAGCGTTTATCGAAGTGGTGCATCAAGCGGCAAACGATTTGATTGTCCATGTGGCACAAAGCAAGATTTGAGGTGTGTAAATGAACTGGTCTGATTTGAATTTAATGCCCGCCATGCCCGAAATCGTGCTGCTTGCGCTATTGGGTGTCGTATTGCTGGCAGACTTGTGGATTTGCGATAAAAACCGCTATTTGACCCATCTGATGAGTTTGGGAACGGTCATTATTGTGGCTGTCACCCAATTGGCAGTATGGGAGCAGGGCAGTGTCGATGCCTTTCACGGTATGTATATTGCAGACGGCATGTCCCGTTTGGCGAAGCTAGTGTTGTATGCACTGACGTTTGGTCTGTTTATTTACAGTAAACCGTACAACCAAGACCGCCAAATTTTTAAAGGCGAGTTTTATACCTTGTCGCTGTTTGCCCTGTTGGGTATGAGCGTCATGGTCAGCTCGGCACATTTCTTGACCGCGTATATCGGTTTGGAGCTGTTGTCTTTGTCGCTGTACGCCATGATTGCCCTGCGCCGTGATTCCGGTCGTTCTGCCGAGGCTGCGTTGAAATACTTCGTATTGGGCGCGTTGGCCTCCGGTTTGCTGCTCTATGGTATTTCCATGGTTTACGGCGCTACCGGTTCCCTCGATTTTGCTTCTGTCTTGGCTTCTGCTTTTAATGAGCAGGCCAACGAGTGGTTGTTGAAATTGGGTATGGTGTTTATTGTAGTCGCCATTGCATTTAAATTGGGTGCGGTTCCATTCCATATGTGGGTACCTGATGTGTACGATGGCGCGCCGACCTCTGTTACCGCCTTTGTGGGTACGGCTCCGAAAATCGCCGCCGTTGTCTTTGCGTTCCGTATCCTTGTTACCGGTATGGGTACCATACATTCAGACTGGGCGCCGATGTTGGCTATTCTTGCCGTTGCATCTTTGGTGGTCGGTAACCTTGCCGCCATCATGCAAACCAATATCAAACGTATGCTTGCCTATTCCACCGTATCGCACATGGGCTTTATCCTGTTGGCGTTTATGGCAGGCGCGGTCGGCTTTACCGCTGGTTTGTATTACGCCATTACCTATGCTGTGATGGCGGCAGTCAGCTTCGGTGTTTTGATGGTATTGTCCACCAAAGACATTGAGTGTGAAAACATTAAAGACCTCGCGGGTCTTAACCAACGCCATGCATGGTTTGCCTTCCTGATGTTGCTGTCCATGTTCTCCATGGCAGGTATTCCGCCGCTGATGGGCTTCTACGCCAAGTTCGGCGTGATTATGGCGCTCTTGAAACAAGGCTATGTCTGGTTGTCAGTGTTTGCCGTTATCATGTCCCTGATTGGCGCCTTCTACTACCTGCGCGTGGTCAAAGTCATCTACTTCGATGCGCCTGACCATGATCAGCCGGTCGGCAGCAACTATGCCGCCAAATTTGTCCTGACGGTCAATGCCTTCCTGCTGCTCCTCTGGGGTATCATGCCGCAAACCGTTATCGACTGGTGTGCCAAAGCATTGGAAAATACCCTGTAAGCTTCAAACAAAAACAACGGCGGCTGTTCCAAAGTCGCCGTTTTTGTTAGGATTCGCATTCGGATGAAATATACCCAAAGTTCAGACGGCCTCAAGCCTTTGAACAATCATCAGGCAGGTATCATCAAGATATTGAATATTCCACGGATAATGATGGGCAAGAATGCCCATTTAACATGTTAAAATCACACACAGGCCGTCTGAAAACAGAAAGACCATCATGACCGCATCCATGTACATTCTTTTGCTGTTGGCACTTATCTTTGCCAACGTACCATTTATTACTACCAAATTCTTCGGCATCATCGCCCTTAAACGCAAACACATCGGCCATCACTTGATCGAATTGCTAGCAGGCTTCCTTCTTACCGCGATCCTTGCCTATATCCTTGAATCACGCGCCGGAGCCCTACATGCCCAAGACTGGGAGTTTTACGCGACCGTTGTCTGCCTCTACCTGATTTTTGCCTTTCCATGCTTTGTATGGCGTTACTTTTGGAATGAGCGGAATAGAGAGTAGGAATTGGATTTGAATAAGGAAAAGGCCGTCTGAAAGATTTTCAGACGGCCTTTATTTGGTTTGATGTTAAATATCGGTTAGAAAACAAGGCTGTTGGGGCGTAAAGCCTTGTCGTGGGGGCGGTTTAACGGTACTATTCTCGGTTAATCCTGTTTTATTCCTATGAAATTGAAAGTATAAGATGATTAATGATATTCAAAAGACAGCTGAAAGCAAAATGCAGCGTTCTCTGGAAGTATTGAAAGACAATTTGGCTAAAGTGCGTACCGGCCGTGCGCATACCGGCCTGCTCGACCAAGTGGAAGTGGAATACTGGGGCAGCATGGTGCCTGTGAGCCAAGTGGCGAACGTAACGCTTTTGGATGCGCGTACGATTGGTGTGAAACCTTTCGAGAGCAATATGGCTGCAAAAGTCGAGAAAGCGATCCGTGATTCCAACTTGGGTCTGAACCCTGCTTCTGTCGGCGATTTGATCCGTGTCCCTATGCCTATGTTGACTGAGGAACGCCGTAAAGATTTGATTAAAGTGGTACGCGGTGAGGCGGAAGAGGGCCGTGTGTCTATCCGCAATGTGCGCCGTGATGCAAACGACCACATCAAAAAATTGTTGAAAGACAAAGAGATTTCTGAAGATGAAGCCCGCCGTGGGGAGGAAGCGGTTCAGAAATTGACCGACAAATACATTGCTGAGGCAGACAAGCTCTTGGCTGCCAAAGAAGAAGATTTGATGGCGATTTGATCCTGTGTGCAAACCGTTCAGACGGCCTTTGGACGGTTTGCTCCCTGAAAGGCAGACATGAAAAGCAGTACGCAGACGATTTTGGAACACTCTGCCATCCCCCGACATATTGTTGTGATTATGGACGGCAACGGACGTTGGGCAAAGAAGCGTTTTCTTCCCCGTGTGATGGGGCATAAGCGCGGCTTGGATGCGCTGGAGAATATGGTGAAGCATTGTGCTGAACTGGGTGTGCAGTATTTGACCGTGTTTGCTTTTTCGACTGAAAACTGGCGACGCCCCGAGGAAGAGGTTTCTTTTCTGATGGGGCTGTTTTTGCAGGCTTTGCAAAAGCAGGTGCGCCGTTTGCACGATAACAATATGCGCTTGAGAGTCATCGGCAGCCGTGAGCGGTTTAATGCTGAAATCCTGAAGGGGATTGAGGCGGCAGAGGCGTTGACGGCAAACAATACCGGTTTGACTTTGAGCATTGCCGCTGATTATGGCGGCCGCTGGGATATTTTGCAGGCGGCAAATCAGTTGATTGCCGAGGGTGTCACTGAGATTACGGAAGAGGCGTTGTCGCGCTATTTGATGTTGGGCGATGCACCTGAGCCGGATTTGTTTATCCGAACCGGCGGGGAGACGCGCATCAGTAATTTCCTGCTGTGGCAGATGGCGTACGCGGAATTGTATTTTACGGATACGCTGTGGCCTGATTTTAATGAGAAATCGCTAAACGAGGCGATTGCTTCGTTCCAAAAACGGGAACGCCGCTTCGGGCGGACTTCCGAGCAGCTGCCGGTTGAGCAGCAACGGGGTTGAGAACTATGTTGAAACAACGGATTTTGACGGCGCTGTGGCTTTTGCCGCTGATGCTGGGTATGCTGTTTTATGCACCTATGTGGCTGTGGGCGGCGTTTTGCGGCCTGATTGCCATGCTGACTTTGTGGGAATATGCCCGCATGAGCGGCTTGGACAAGCTGAAAATCAATCATTATTTGGCTTCAACGCTGGTGTTCGGCGTGATTGCCTATGCCGGCGGTTGGCAACTGCCTGATTTGGTTTGGTATGTCGTATTGGCGTTTTGGCTGATTGTCATGCCTTGGTGGCTGAAAGCGAAATGGAAGTTAAACGGCGGCTGGCAGGCTTACACGGTCGGTTGGTTGTTGGTGATGCCGTTTTGGTTCGCTTTGGTTTACCTGCGCCCTCAGCCTGAAGACGCGCTGTCTTTATTGGCGATTATGGGTTTGGTGTGGGTGGCCGATATTGGTGCGTATTTCTGCGGCAAATCGTTTGGCAAGCGCAAAATTGCGCCAACCATCAGCCCGGGTAAAAGCTGGGAAGGTGCGATCGGTGGCGCATTGTGCGTTGCCGTGTACATGACCATCGTATGGAAAGCCGGTTGGCTGGCTTTTGAAGCTGGCTGGTTAAAAACTATTTTTATCGGCTTGATTTTGACCGTTGTCAGCGTGTGCGGCGATTTGCTGGAAAGCTGGCTCAAACGTGCGGCCGGTATCAAAGACAGCAGCAATCTGCTGCCGGGACACGGTGGCGTGTTCGACCGTGTGGACAGCCTGATTGCCGTTATCAGCATTTATGCCGCCTTTGTATATTTGTTTTAAACCGCCTGTCTTACATTGTTGGGGGAGTTGATTATGTCCGAACAAAAACAGATTTCATCTTTATCGATCTTGGGCGTATTGTTGGCACTGGGATTGATGGCTGCGGCGTTTATTTTGGGCGTGCAGTTTAAGAATCTGCGCCAACCGGGGACAATTACCGTAAAAGGTTTGGCGGAGAAAAACTTCCAATCCGACAGCGCGACGTGGAATACGGGCGTAAATGCGCACGGCGAGAGCTACCAGGAAGTTTTGGATTTGCTGACGGCAAGACGCAAGAAGCTGTCTAAATTTTTGGGTGAGCAAGGCTTTACGGCGGCTGAAATGAAAGTGGGCCTGCCCGAAGTGTCGCGCGTTTTCAATGAAACCCGCGATGAGCTGGGCAACGTAACCCGCACGCCCAATGGCTACGATGGCGACCTCAATATTGTGGTCAACACCAAAAAACTGGACAAAATCCAAGCCGCCCAGCGCGCCATTTTGAATTTCCGTGCGCAAAACGAATTTATCCGCTTCGATAATCCGCAATATTTGCTGGGCAATTTGGAAACCATTAAACGCGATTTGATCACGCAGGCGACTGAGGATGCGCAGAAGCGCGCGGCCGAATTTGCCAAAACCGGCGGCGGCAAAGTGGGCGCCATGCGTTCTGCTTCGCAAGGTTCGTTCAACATCTATGCCGACACCGGCAGCAGCGAGGATGACGAGTACGGCGGTTCTTACGATAAAAGTACCGTCGGCAAACAAGTCCGACTGGTTGTTACCATCGAATACGGTATTGAGTAATTCTTTCAGACGGCCTTTTCAGCTGGGAGGCAAAAGGCCGTCTGAAAATTGGAAACGGCAAAGAAATCTATTTCAAACACAATGAATACCGTTTGCACAGCACACAAAGAACACACCATGACACAACAAGTTCTGACCATATTAGGCAGTACCGGCAGCATAGGCGAAAGTACTTTAGACGTTGTCTCCCGCCATCCCGAGAAATTCCGCGTGTTCGCGCTGGCAGGGCATAGGCAGGTGGACAAGCTGGCGGCGCAATGCAAGCAGTTCCGTCCGGAATATGCCGTTGTCGGCGATGCCGGCCATGCGGCCGAGCTGGAAAAGAAACTCAAACAAGAAGGCATCGATACGCAGGTCTTATATGGTTCTCAAGCCCTGATTGATGTCGCCTCTGCCGATGAAGTCAGCGGCGTGATGTGTGCCATTGTCGGCGCGGCCGGTTTGCCGTCGGCTTTGGTCGCCGCTCAAAAGGGCAAAACCATTTATCTGGCAAACAAAGAAACGCTGGTGGTTTCCGGCGCATTGTTTATGGAAACCGCCCGTCAAAACGGCGCCACCGTCTTGCCGATTGACAGCGAACACAACGCCATCTTCCAAGTATTGCCAAGGGGTTACACAGGCCGTCTGAATGAGCACGGTATCAATTCGATTATCCTGACCGCGTCGGGCGGCCCCTTCCTTAACACCGATTTAAGTACATTTGACAGCATTACGCCCGAGCAGGCGGTCAAGCATCCGAATTGGAGCATGGGGCGCAAAATTTCCGTCGATTCCGCGTCAATGATGAATAAGGGCTTGGAGTTGATTGAGGCGCATTGGCTGTTTAACTGTCCGCCGGAAAAACTGGAAGTCGTCATTCATCCGCAATCCGTGATACACAGCATGGTGCGTTATCGAGATGGTTCGGTATTGGCGCAGTTGGGTAATCCTGATATGCGTACGCCGATTGCTTATTGCTTGGGTCTGCCCGAACGCATCGATTCCGGCGTGGGCGAGCTGGATTTCGGCGCATTGTCCGCATTGACCTTCCAAAAGCCAGACTTTGACCGTTTCCCATGTCTGAAACTTGCCTATCAGGCCATGAATGCAGGCGGTGCCGCGCCTTGCGTGTTGAACGCCGCAAACGAAGTTGCCGTGGCCGCTTTTTTAGATAAACGCATCAAGTTTACCGATATTGCCAAAGTCGTTGCCCACTGCCTTGCCCAAGATTTTTCAGACGGCCGTCACGATATCGAAAGCCTGCTGGCGCAAGACGCGCAAACACGCAGACAGGCAGAAGCCTTTATCGGCAAACAATAAAGCTTCAATGACAGGCCGTCTGAAACGCCAACCGCTTGGCATTTAGGCAGACAAAATGGAACAACTGCCTTTATAATCGGTTTTCAGACAGCCTTATCCGTTGATCATCACATTCCACTCAGGGGATTTTTTTGCAAACCTTTTTAGCCTTTATCGTCGCCATTCTGATTTTGGTCAGCCTGCATGAGTTCGGACACTATATTGTTGCCCGCTGGTGCGGCGTTAAAGTCGTGCGCTTTTCCGTCGGCTTCGGTAAGCCCTTTTTCACCCGAAAACGCGGCGATACCGAGTGGTGTCTTGCCCCGATTCCGCTGGGTGGTTACGTTAAAATGGTCGATACGCGCGAAGGCGAGGTGGCGGAAGCAGATTTGCCGTACGCCTTTGACAAGCAGCATCCGGCCAAGCGCATCGCCATTGTCGCCGCCGGTCCTTTGACCAATTTAATTTTGGCCGTTTTACTTTATGGTTTGAGCTTTTCCTTCGGCGTAACCGAGTTGCGTCCCTATGTCGGCATGGTCGAGCCTGCCAGTATTGCCGCCAAAGCAGGTTTTCAGGAAGGCGATAAGATTGTATCGGTCAACGGAATCGCCGTTAAAGACTGGAGCGATGCGCAAACCGAGATGGTGTTGAACCTTGAGGCCGGCCCTGTAAAAGTCGCTGTTCAGACGGCCTCAAATACCCAAGCCATCCGCATAATTGATGCCGCCGGCACGCCTGAAGCAGGTAAAGTTGCGAAAAACCAAGGCAACATCGGCCTTTTGCCTTTTAGAATTACTAACCGCATCGGCAAAGTCTTGGCCAATAGTCCGGCCGAAAAAGCAGGTTTGAAGGAAAACGACAAACTGCTGACCGCCGATGGGCAACCCATCGAAAGCTGGCAGGCATGGACGGAACTCTTCCGCGCCAGCCCCGGCAAACGAATCGAACTGACTTACGAGCGCGACGGTAAAATACTGGCGACCGCTATCCGTCCGGACAGCGTCGAACAGTCGGCAGGCGTGCTGGTGGGTAGGGCAGGACTTGCCGCCCAGGCGGATAAAGAGTGGGATAAAACCATCCGCTACCATTATACGCCTTCCGTTGCCCAAGCCTTTGAATTGGGTTGGAACAAAACCGTCAACTATTCGTGGACAACCCTCAAATTTTTCGGAAAACTGGTTACAGGCAATGCCTCTTTGAACCATATTTCCGGCCCCTTGACCATTGCCGATGTCGCCGGACAATCCGCCAAACTCGGATTGCAGAGCTACCTCGAATTTCTGGCCTTGGTCAGCATCAGCTTAGGCGTGTTGAACCTTTTGCCCGTACCCGTTTTAGACGGCGGACATTTGGTTTTCTACACCGCCGAATGGATACGCGGAAAGCCTTTGAGCGAGCGCATACAGGCAGCCGGCCTGCGCTTCGGACTGGCAGCCATGCTTTTGATGATGGCTGTGGCTTTCTTTAATGACATCAACCGTTTGTTTGGATAATTTATGAAACTGAACCAGATTGCTTCCGCTTTAATGGTATTGAGCCTGTCGCCAATGGCATTGGCTGACTTTACCATTCAGGACATCCGCGTCGAAGGCCTGCAACGCACCGAGCCGAGCACCGTCTTCAACTACCTGCCCGTTAAAGTCGGTGATAATTTCAATGATGCGCGCAGTGAAGAAATCATCAAAAAACTCTACGCAACCGGTTTCTTTGACGACGTACGCGTCGAAACCATGGACAATCAAGTCCTGTTGACCGTGATTGAGCGTCCGACCATCAGCTCGCTCAATATTACCGGCGCGAAAATGCTGCAAAACGATGCCATCAAGAAAAACCTTGAAGCATTTGGTTTGGCACAATCCCAATACTTCAACCAAGCAACGCTGAACCAAGCCGTTGCCGGTTTGAAAGAAGAGTATTTGAGCCGTGGCAAACAGTCTGTCCAAATCACTCCGACTGTGACCAAACTCGCCCGCAACCGCGTGTCTATCGATATTGCCATCGAAGAGGGCAAATCTACCAAGATTACCGATATTTCATTTGAGGGCAACGAAGTTTATTCCGACCGCCGTCTGATGAAACAAATGTCCCTGAGTGAAGGCGGCATGTGGACTTGGATCACGAAGAGCAACCAGTTCAATGAGCAAAAATTTGCTCAGGACATGGAAAAAATTACCAATTACTACCAAAACAACGGCTACTTCAACTTCCGCATTTTGGATACCGATATCCAAACCAATGAAGACAAAACCAAGCAAACCATTAAAGTAACCGTCAGCGAAGGCGACCGCTTCCGCTGGGGCAATGTACGCATCGAAGGCGATACGCTGGAAGTGCCGAAAGAAGATTTGGAAAAACTGCTGACCATGAAGCCGGGCAAATGGTATGAGCGCGCGCAAATGTCCAACTCGCTCGAAGCCATCCAAAACCGCATGGGTCAGGCAGGTTACGCATTCAGCGAAATCAATGTCCAACCGATTCCAAATGCCGAAACGCATACTGTTGATTTTGTGTTGACCGTTCAACCGGGCCGCAAAATCTATGTAAACGAAATTAACATTACCGGCAACAACAAAACCCGTGACGAAGTCATCCGCCGCGAGTTGCGCCAAATGGAATCGGCGCCTTACGATTCTGCTAAACTGCAACGTTCTAAAGAGCGCGTTGAGTTGTTGGGCTACTTCGACAACGTTCAATTTGATGCGGTTCCTGTGGCCAATACGCCTGACCAAGTTGACCTGAACATGAGCCTGACCGAACGTTCTACCGGCTCGCTCGACTTGAGCGCAGGTTGGGTTCAGGATACCGGTTTGGTGATGTCTGCCGGCGTGGCTCAAGACAACCTGTTCGGTACGGGTAAATCCGTTGCCCTGCGTGCTTCCCGCAGTAAAACCACAGTAAACGGCTCGTTGTCGTTTACCGACCCATACTTCACACCTGATGGAGTAAGCTTGGGCTACGACCTTTACGGCAAGACTTACGACCCACGTAAAGCTTCTTCCAGCGCGAAACAATATAAAACCACGACTTTCGGCGGCGGTTTGCGTATCGGTATTCCGGTTACCGAATATGACCGTGTGAACTTCGGTTTGGCCGCAGAACGCTTGACCGTGAACACCTACAAAGGCGCGCCTAAACGCTATGCCGACTTTATCAACCAATACGGTAAGGGCGACGGCAGCGGCGTGGGTAACTTCAAAGGCTGGTTGTACAAAGGTACCATCGGCTGGGGCCGCAATAAAACCGACAATGCCTTGTGGCCGACCCGCGGTTACCTGACCGGCGTAAACGGCGAAATTGCCCTGCCGGGCAGCGACCTGCAATACTACACCCTGACCCACAACCAAACTTGGTTCTTCCCATTGAGCAAAGATTTCACATTGATGCTGGGTGGTGAAGTTGGTTATGGCAACGGCTACGGCAAAACCAAAACCATGCCGTTCTTTGAAAACTTCTACGGCGGCGGCTTAGGCTCTGTCCGCGGCTTTGAAAGCGGTACGCTGGGCCCGAAAGTCTATGACGAATACGGCGAGAAAATCAGCTACGGCGGTAACAAAAAAGCCAACGTTTCCGCAGAGTTGCTCTTCCCGATGCCGGGTATTAAAGACTCGCGCACCGTCCGTCTGAGCCTGTTTGCCGATGCGGGCAGCGTGTGGGACGACAAAACCTACAGCGACAGCAGCAACAATACTTATTACACCAATCGCACGCCCCAAAACGTGTATGGCGTAGGCACAACGCACAAATCGACATTCAAAAACGAATTGCGTTACTCTGCCGGTGCTGCCGTGACTTGGCTCTCTCCGCTGGGTCCGATGAAGTTCAGTTATGCTTATCCGATTAAGAAAAAAGAAGGCGACGAAATCCAACGCTTCCAATTCCAACTCGGTACGACATTCTGATGATGTTTAGGCCGTCTGAAACCGGGTTTGTCCGTTTCAGACGGCCTCATGGCAGATTGGCGGCAAGCTTATTGCAAACCGCCCGTTTGTTTTCAAGCAAGGATTTTTATCATGAGTAAAATAACCGACACCCTCCGTGTCCTCGCCGTAGCCCTGCCGGGTTTCGTGCTGTTGCCGCAAGCGGCGGCGGATGGCGTGCAGAAAATCGGTTTTATCAATACCGAGCGCGTTTATCAGGAATCCAAGCAGGCGCAAAGCATTCAGATGACTTTGGAAAAAGAGTTCAAAAGCCGTCAAACCGCCTTGCAAAAGCTGCAGCAGGAAGGCGAGGCTTTAGAGCGAAAACTGAGTAGCGACAAGCTCAGCGACAGCCAAAGGGAAGCGGAAACTCAAAAATGGCGCAATCTGGTACAGAAATTCCGCAAGCAGCAGACCGAGTTGGCAGAAGACTACAACCTGCGCCGCAATGAAGAATTCGCCGCGCTCCAGCAAAATGCCAACCGCGTCATCGTCGATTTGGCCAAACGCGAAGGTTACGACTTCATCTTGCAGGACGTGATTTACGTCAACGGCCGCTACGACATTACCGACAGCGTTATCAAAGCCCTAAATGCACACTGACCCTGCTCGGCAGCGAATGTGATATACAGACAAACCTAAGGCCGTCTGAAACCCAAACCGGCATCTTTCAGACGGCCTGACATCTTGACGGCAGATTATCATGACTTCACAAGCATACACCCTGTCCCAAATCGTTTCCCAACTCGGCGGCGAATGGAAAGGCGAAGACATCGCCATTACCGCCGTCCGTCCGTTGGATCAGGCGCAGGCGGAACACATCAGCTTTTTGGCCAACCCGAAATACAAAGCCGAGGTACACGACAGCCGGGCAGGCGCAGTGATTGTGTCGTCGAAAGCCGCAGATGAATTTGCGGGCCGCAACCTGATTGTGGCTGCCGACCCTTATCTTTATTTTGCCAAAGTGGCACGATTGTTCTCGCCGATTGTCAAAGCGCAGGGCGGCGTACATCCGACTGCCGTTGTCGAGGCCAGCGCCAAAGTACCGGCAAGCTGCGAAATCGGCGCGAATGCCTATATCGGCGCGAATGCCGTATTGGGCGAAGGCTGCCGTATTTTGGCCAATGCCGTTGTCCAACATGATTGCACGTTGGGCGATGAAGTCGTGCTACATCCCAACTCTGTCATCTATTACGGCTGCACTTTGGGCAACCGTGTCGAAATCCACAGCGGTGCCGTCATCGGCGCAGACGGTTTCGGCTTGGCCTTTGCCGGCGATTCATGGTTTAAAATTCCGCAAACCGGCGCAGTCACGCTGGGCGATGATGTGGAAATCGGCTCAAATACCAACATCGACCGTGGCGCGATGAGCGACACGACTGTCGGCAACGGCACCAAAATCGACAACCAAGTCCAAATCGGCCACAACTGCAAAATCGGTTCGCACATCGTTATCGCCGCCAAGACCGGTATTTCCGGCAGCGTCACCATCGGCAATTATTGCATTATCGGCGGCGGCGTCGGCACGGTCGGACACATCGAAATCGCCGATAAAACCACCATCGGCGGCGGCACATCCGTTACCCACAGCATTACCGAAAGCGGCCAACATTTGGCCGGTATTTTCCCGATGTCGGGCTACAAAGACTGGGCGCGCAATGCCGTTTATATCCACCGTTTGGGCGAAATGAACAAACGCCTCAAAACGCTGGAAAAACAGCTTGCCGACAGCGATGAAGCCTAAAGGCGGCGCAAACGGTCCGCGCCCCGCATCCGAATACGTTTAAACCCAATACAAACAAGGAAAGACGAACATCATGGACGTACAACTCCCGATCGAAGCCAAAGACATTCAAAAACTTATCCCACACCGCTATCCGTTTTTGCAACTCGACCGCATTACCGCGTTCGAACCGATGAAAACCCTGACTGCGATTAAAAACGTCACCATGAACGAGCCGCAGTTCCAAGGCCATTTTCCCGACCTGCCCGTGATGCCCGGCGTGCTGATTATCGAAGCCATGGCGCAAGCGTGCGGCACACTCGCCATCCTCAGCGAAGGCGGCCGTAAAGAAAACGAATTCTTCTTCTTCGCCGGTATCGACGACGCTCGTTTCAAACGCCAAGTCATCCCCGGCGACCAACTGGTTTTTGAAGTCGAGCTGTTGACCAACAAACGCGGTATCGGCAAATTCAACGCCGTTGCCAAAGTCGATGGCCAAGTTGCCGTTGAAGCCGTGATTATGTGCGCCAAACGGGTGGTGTAAGAATGGGACAGGCCGTCTGAAAGTTCAGACGGCATCTTGCAGGCAATACCTGTATCAGACAGCAAGGAAACAGCATGACCCTTATCCATCCGACCGCCGTCATCGACCCTAAAGCCGAACTTGACTCCAGCGTCAAAGTCGGCCCATACAGCATCATCGGCTCCAATGTGCAAATCGGTGCGAATACCGAAATCGGCCCGCATGTCGTCATCAACGGCCATACGACCATCGGTGAAAACAACCGCATTTTCCAATTTGCCAGCCTCGGCGAAATTCCGCAGGACAAAAAATACCGCGACGAGCCGACCAAGCTGATTATCGGCAACGGCAACACCATCCGCGAATTTACGACGTTCAACCTTGGTACGGTCACCGGCATCGGCGAAACCCGTATCGGCGACGACAACTGGATTATGGCCTACTGCCACCTTGCCCATGACTGCGTGGTCGGCAACCATACCATCTTCGCCAACAACGCCTCACTCGCAGGCCACGTTACCATCGGCGACTACGTCGTCTTGGGCGGCTACACGCTGGTGTTCCAATTCTGTCAAATCGGCGACTACGCCATGACCGCCTTCGCCGCCGGCGTACACAAAGACGTACCGCCGTACTTCATGGCTGCAGGCTACCGTGCCGAACCGGCCGGCCTTAACAGCGAAGGTATGCGCCGCAACGGTTTCACGGCCGAACAAATTGCCTCTGTCAAAGATGCGTATAAAACCATTTACCATCGCGGCATTCCGTTTGAAGAGGCCAAGGCAGACATTCTGAAACGCGCCGAAACCCAAAGCGAATTGGCGGTATTTAAAGACTTCTTTGCACAATCCACACGCGGCATTATCCGTTGATTGATGGATTGAAGGTCGTCTGAAACTTTTTCAGACGGCCTTTGGATTGCAAAAATCCGATTAGCGGGGCAGGTTTCCTGTCCGTTTGCCGCTGATGCCGTCTGAAAACGGGCGGGCAAATGTCTGCCTCAAAATCTTTTAGCTTCCGAACCTCAACAACATGAACCCCAATCCTTCCCCCCTTATCGCCATCAGCGTCGGCGAAGCTTCCGGCGACTTGCTCGGCGCACATTTAATCCGTGCCATTAAGGCGCGTTGCCCGAATGCGCGGTTTACCGGCATCGGCGGCGAGCGCATGAAAGCGGAGGGTTTCGAGAGTTTGTACGATCAGGAAAAGTTGGCGGTGCGCGGTTTTGTTGAGGTCATCAAACGCCTGCCGCAGATTTTGAAAATCCGCAAAGGGCTGGTGAACGATTTAATCCGCCTCAAGCCGGATGTGTTTATCGGCATCGATGCGCCGGACTTTAATCTCGGCGTGGCGGAAAAACTCAAGCAGGCAGGCATTCATACCATTCATTACGTCAGCCCGTCGGTTTGGGCGTGGCGACGCGAACGGGTCAATAAAATCGTACATCAGGTCAACCGCGTGTTGTGCCTGTTTCCGATGGAGCCACAACTTTATATCGATGCAGGAGGCAAGGCCGAGTTTGTCGGCCATCCGATGGCGCAAACCATGCCGGTGGAGGCGGATAGGGCGGCGGCGCGGCAGAAGCTGGGCGTGCCTGCGGACGTACCCGTGTTTGCCATATTACCCGGCAGCCGCGTGAGCGAAATCGATTACATGGCGGCGGTGTTTTTTCAGACGGCCTTATTGCTGCTGAAACGTTATCCGCAGGCACAGTTTTTGCTGCCGGTGGCGACGGCCGCAACGCGCAAACGCATTAGAGAAATTTTGGCGCAGCCTGAGTTCGCAGTCCTTCCCATTACATTGACCGACAAGCAGTCGGATACGGTTTGCACCGCTGCCGATGTGGTATTGGTTACCAGCGGTACGGCGACTTTGGAAGTGGCCTTGTGCAAGCGGCCTATGGTCATCAGCTACAAAATTTCGCCGCTGACTTATGCGTATGTGAAACGTAAAATCAAGGTGCCGCATGTCGGCCTACCCAATATTTTGTTGGGTAAAGCCGCCGTTCCCGAGCTGCTGCAACACGATGCCGTCCCTGAAAAACTGGCGCAGGCCGTGGCAGACTGGTATGACCGCCCTGAAGCCGTGGCAGCGTTGGAACAGGATTTCCACGCCTTGCATCTGCTGTTGAAAAAAGATACGGCGGCATTGGCGGCGGCGGCAGTATTGGAAGAAGCCGGATTTTCAGACGGCCTGAAAGACAAGTAAGGAAAATACATGAATTTATTGGGAGCCTTGGCCAAGGTTGGCAGCCTGACGATGGTGTCGCGCATTTTAGGCTTTGTGCGCGATACGATTATCGCCCGTGCGTTTGGTGCAGGCATGGCGACGGATGCGTTTTTTGTTGCGTTCAAACTACCCAACCTGCTGCGGCGCGTGTTTGCAGAGGGCGCATTTGCCCAAGCCTTCGTACCGATTTTGGCGGAATACAAAGAAACCCGCTCGCCCGAAGCCACGCAGGCGTTTGTGCGTCATGTGGCCGGTATGTTGTCGTTTGTGTTGGTCATCGTTACCGCGCTGGGCATACTTGCCGCGCCATGGGTGATTTATGTTTCTGCGCCCGGTTTTGCTAAAGATGCCGATAAGTTTCAGCTTTCCATCGACCTGCTGCGGGTGACGTTTCCTTATATCTTTTTGATTTCCTTGTCGTCTTTTGTCGGCTCGATACTTAACTCCTATCATAAATTCGGTATTCCCGCTTTTACGCCGACTTTTTTGAACATCTCCTTTATCGTCTTTTCCCTGTTCTTCGTACCGTATTTCGATCCGCCTGTTATGGCTTTGGCGTGGGCGGTATTTGTCGGCGGCGTGTTGCAGCTGGTGTTCCAACTGCCTTGGCTGGCGAAACTGGGCTTCTTGAAAATGCCCAAACTCAGCTTTAAAGATGCAGCGGTCAACCGCGTGATGAAACAGATGGCGCCGGCTATTTTGGGCGTGAGCGTGGCGCAGATTTCCTTGGTTATCAACACCATTTTTGCCTCGTTTTTGCAGTCCGGCAGTGTGTCGTGGATGTATTACGCCGACCGACTGATGGAATTGCCTACCGGTGTTTTGGGCGTGGCACTCGGTACAATCTTGCTGCCTACCTTGTCCAAACACGCCGCCAGTCAGGATACCGAGCAGTTTTCCGGCCTGCTCGACTGGGGTTTGCGCTTGTGTATGCTACTGACCCTGCCTGCCGCCGTCGGCCTTGCCGTGTTGTCTTTCCCTCTGGTTACGACCTTGTTCATGTACCGTGAATTTACGCTGCACGACGCGCAAATGACCCAACACGCGCTGATTGCCTATTCCTTTGGCTTGATCGGGCTGATTATGATTAAAGTGTTGGCCCCCGGCTTCTACGCGCGCCAAAACATCAAAACCCCCGTTAAGGTCGCTATTTTCACGCTGATTTGCACGCAGTTGATGAACCTTGCCTTCATTTCGCCGCTCAAACACGTCGGCTTGTCCCTCGCTATCGGTTTGGGCGCGTGTCTGAATGCAGGTTTGCTGTTTTTCCTTTTGCGCAAACACGGCATCTACCGTCCCGGCAAAGGTTGGGCAGCGTTTTTGGTTAAAATGGTCATCTCTTTGGTCATCATGGGCGGTGGTTTGTGGGCGGCGCAATATTATCTGCCGTTTGAATGGGTACACGTCGGCGGCTTTAAAAAAGCAGGCCAACTCTGTGTCCTGATTGCCTTGGGCGGCGGCCTCTACTTCGTTTCCCTCGCTGCGCTCGGCTTCCGTCCGCACCATTTCCGCAGAGTAGAAAAATAAGCAACCGTAGTGCGTATTGCTTTGGCTTAAAGACTATTCGCTAAAAAGGCCGTCTGAAACATTTTCAGACGGCCTTTTCTTGCTTTACGTTTCAACTGTAAAGCTTTGCTCCTTTTTTGACGAACTCAATCGCTTTTTCTTCCATACCTTGCTGTTGTGCTTTTTGCTTGTCGGCGTAGTCGCGCACTTCCTGCGTGATTTTCATCGAGCAGAATTTGGGGCCGCACATTGAGCAGAAGTGGGCGATTTTCGCGCCCTCGGCGGGCAGGGTTTCGTCATGGAAGCTTTCGGCGCGTTCGGGGTCGAGGCTGAGGCGGAATTGGTCGCGCCAGCGGAACTCGAAACGCGCCTTGCTCAGGGCGTTGTCGCGCAACTGCGCGCCCGGCCAGCCTTTGGCGAGGTCGGCGGCGTGGGCGGCGAGTTTGTAGGTGATGATGCCGGTGCGCACGTCTTCTTTGTCGGGCAGGCCAAGATGCTCTTTCGGGGTAACGTAGCAGAGCATGGCTGTGCCGTACCAGCCGATATTGGTCGCGCCTATGCCCGAGGTGATGTGGTCGTAGCCGGGGGCGATGTCGGTAACGAGCGGGCCGAGGGTGTAGAAAGGCGCTTCAAAGCAGTGTTGCAGCTCTTCGGTCATATTTTCTTTCACGCGTTGTAACGGTACATGGCCTGGACCTTCGATTATGACTTGTACGTCGTGTTCCCACGCTTTGGCGGTCAATTCGCCCAAAGTGTGCAGCTCGGCAAATTGGGATTCGTCGTTGGCATCGGCAATGCAGCCGGGACGCAGGCCGTCGCCGAGGCTGAACGATACGTCGTAGGCTTTCATAATTTCGCAGATTTCGTCGAAATGTGTGTAGAGGAAGTTTTCCTGATGATGGGCGAGGCACCATTTCGCCATGATGGAGCCGCCGCGCGATACGATGCCGGTCAGGCGGTCGGCGGTCATCGGTACATAGCGCAACAATACGCCTGCGTGCAGGGTGAAATAGTCCACGCCTTGTTCTGCCTGCTCGATTAAGGTGTCGCGCACCAAATCCCAAGTCAGGTCTTCGGCGATGCCGCCGGTTTTTTCCAAAGCTTGGTAAATCGGCACGGTGCCGATGGGGACGGGCGCGTTGCGGATAATCCATTCGCGCGTTTCGTGGATGTGCGCGCCTGTGGATAAGTCCATAATCGTGTCCGCGCCCCAACGCAGCGACCACACCATTTTTTCGACTTCTT
>ERZ773087.911-NODE-911-length-20607-cov-4.948375_pt1 | contig 20607 bp, 18 predicted proteins | sample MGYA00511375_ERZ773087 | MGnify/ENA primary metagenome ERZ773087 (study PRJEB29015, sample SAMEA2737995) | human oral metagenome | biome: human oral; feature: human-associated habitat; material: dental | place: China | collected 2063 ...
CCCTATTATTAGACCTGAAATAGCTTGACCCTTAGATATACATATTATAGCTAGGGTTAGTCCAACTAAAAGAGGCAAAACTTTCCATTCTTTTAACATAATCCCTCCCATTTAGTAACTATTTTATTTCTTATTGCTTAATTTATTTTACTTTTTATTCTTTCAACTGCATCAGCTATTGTTATTATAGATTGTGCCTCGGCATTTGAAATTTCTATATCAAACTCTTCCTCAAGTTCCATAATTATCTGAAATAAATCTAATGAATCTACACCCAAATCATCGATAAGTTTCATATTCATAGATATATCATCAACATCAATGTCTAAAATCTTAGCTATGATATTTTGTAGCTTTTCAAATTCCATATTTACTCCTAATGGCTTATTTATTTAAGCTCAACTTTATATGCTCATTTATATTTTGTTCCTTAAATTTTATACATTGAAGTATAGCATTTGAAATTTCATTTTCTGTTGAATTTCCATGTGTTTTTACCACAAGCCCCTTTAATCCTAAAAGAGGAGCTCCACCATATTCGCTTGAATCAAAGCTTTTTAAGGTTTTCTTTAGAGCAGGCTTTATAAGTAATGCCCCGATTTTTGTTATAAAGTTTGACATAAGTCCATCCTTTATCTTATCTAATAGTGTAGCTCCAAGTCCCTCATATAATTTTAAGATAACATTTCCTGTAAATGCCTCACAAACTACTACATCAGCTCCCCCTCTTGGGATTTCTCTAGCCTCTATATTGCCTATAAAATTGATGTCCTTTAGTTCTTTTAATATGGGAAATGTTTCTTTAACTAGAGCATTTCCCTTTTCCTCCTCTACACCAACATTTACAATAGCTACTCTTGGATTTTTTATCCCTACTACCTTTTCCATGTAGATAGAACCCATTTTAGCAAATTGAACAAGATGACTTGACCTTGCATCAACATTTGCACCACAATCAATTAGGAGTGTAACTCCATTTGCAGTAGGAAGTAGTGGAGCAAGTGGAGGTCTTTCTACCTTTTCAATTCTACCGACTATGGTTTGCCCACCTACTAAAACTGCACCTGTACTACCTGCTGAAACAAATGCATCAGCCTCATTATTTCTTACTAACTTTAAACCAACAACTATGGAAGAGTCCTTTTTTTTCATAATAGACTGTACAGGGTGATCTCCTGTTTCAATTACTTCACTTGCAGGCACTATCTCAATTCTATCTTTTGGATAACTTCTTTGTTCTAGTTCTTTTTCAATAACTTCTTTTTTTCCAACTAATTTTACATAAACATTTGCATCTCTTTCGAGTGCCTTTAATCCACCCTTAATGATTTCAACAGGAGCATTATCTCCTCCCATTGCATCAAGTGCCACTGTAACCATAATACACCTCCATTTTAAATTCTTTCAAATACACAAAACCTTGTTTCATAGCCATTGTCATTTTCTTTTAAAACATTAACTTCTTTAAAATCATTTCCTAAATCAGGGAAAAATGTATCTGCCTTTAAGCTAGCCTCTATATAGGTTATAAATGCCCTATCTATAAGTTTCTTTTCTAAAAACTGCTTATAAATTTCTGCTCCCCCAATTACAAATATCTCTTGTATTCCCTTGTCAGTAGCTAATTTCCTGGCACATATAACTGCATTTTCTATATCATTTACTATATTACAATTCTTAAAAGAATATTCCTTATCCCTTGTAATGATAATACTTTCCCTATTTGGTAGAGGCTTTATAGGTAATGACTCAAATGTCTTTCTACCCATTATTATGATTTGCCCCTGAGTATATTCCTTAAATCTTTTCAAGTCTTTTGGCAAGTGATATAGGAGCTTACCCTCATTTCCCATGCCATTATTACTATCTATTGCTACAATTAAGTTAATCATATTTCTCCTATATAGCTAAATCAAATTTTAACTGACCAAGAGTATTGTATTCAATTATCTTAAAATCAGAAACTTCAAAATCATAGAAATTTGTTTTATCTGTATCAAGTATTATCTCAGTTTGCTGATGTAAGCTAAACTCATCTTTTGTATAATCCTTATTTTTATACTCTTCAAATCTTCTTATAAGTTCATTTGCCTGTTCAAAACTTCTATCATATATATGTAAATTTTGAACAAAATGAGTGAAACAACCAAGTTTATATCCAAGATGTTTTGCAAACATCATCATAAGACAAACATATTGCATTTTATTAATGTGTCCTGCCACAAGATAATCGCTACTTCTTTGAATAAGGGTCATATCTAAAAAAAGTTCATTTTCAACCTGTCTTACAGACCAAATAGTTTCAAATGCACATGGATCAAGTCCATGTACCTTATCAAGTTCCTCATACTGCCAAAGGTCTATAATATGTCTTCTTCCAAAGGGATTTTCCTTAAGTCCTTTTAAAAGCTTATTTACTAAATCATATTTTTTGACTACTGCTCCATAACAACTTCCTATACTTCTATCTCCAATATCCCAACTATCCCACCATGTAACACCGTATTTATCCTTAAGTAAGTCTAGGTTATTGGACTTATCTCTATATATCCAAAGTACCTCTTTAAGCCCTGACTTCCAAGCAATAGGTCTAAGTCCTGTTATAGGAAATTGTTTCTTGCCAATATCATATTTTTCGCAAACCTGCGTAATAAACTTAGTGTAGGCTTTAGTTCCGTCTTTATATGACGGTCTTACATCTCTATCAAGACTCCCCTCCTTTAAGATAGTTTTTATATTTTCGATAAATCTTTCTTCTACTAAAAGCATATTTTCTCCTTGGCTTTATTTTTATTATGCACTGTACTGACTATTATACAACTTTGTATAAAAACTGTCAGCATTTATAAGTTCTTCATGAGTACCTCTTTCTATAATTTTTCCGTCTTTCATAACTAAAATTAAATCAGCTTGTTTAATTGTAGAAAGTCTATGTGCTACTATAAAACTTGTTCTTGACTTCATTAACTTGTCAAATGCCTGTTGCACTTTTAGCTCGGTTCTGGTATCTATTGAAGAGGTTGCCTCATCTAAAATAAGAACTGTCGGAAGTGCAAGCATAGCTCTTGCAATACATAAAAGCTGTCTTTGACCTGCTGACAAATTTTCTCCATTTTGCCTTATTACAGTATCATAACCTTGTGGTAATTTTTTAATAAAATTATCTGCATAAGCCTCTTTTGCAGCTGTTTCAATCTCTTCAAAAGTTGCGTCCTGCTTTCCCATAGCAATATTTTCTCTTACAGTCCCTGTTTGTAGCCAAGTTTCCTGTAAAACCATTCCAAAACTTCCTCTTAGACTTCCAAGACTTATATCTTTTATATCCATTTCATCGAGAGTGATTTTCCCACTGTCTATTTCATAAAATCTCATAAGTAGATTAATAAGCGTAGTCTTTCCACAACCTGTCGGCCCTACAATAGCAATTCTTTTGCCTTTCTTTGCAACTAAATTTAAGTCCTCTATAAACTTAGAATCTTTTCTATATGAAAATGCTACATTTTCAAGTGTAATATCTCCCTTGACATTTTTAATATCTATTGCATTAGGATTTAAAACAACCTCTTCTTCATCGAGAAGAGCAAATATCCTATCTGCACAAGCAAGAGAATTTTGTAATTCAGTTATTACAGTTGAAATCTCATTAAAAGGTTTTGTATATTGATTTGCATAATTTAATGCAGTTACAAGTTGACCTATTGTTATTGCACCATTCATTGCAAATAAAGCTCCTGCTACTCCCACGCACATATACACAATAGAGTTTACAAAGCGTGTAGCAGGGTTTACTAAAGCTGAGTAAAAAATTGCTTTTAGATATGAACTGCCTAAATTTTTATCAGCCTCTTTAAACTCATCAGTTACTTGTTCTTCAGTTGAAAATGCTTTGACAGTTGACATTCCTGAAATCATTTCATCTACTATCCCTGTAACTGCCGCTCTTTTTTCTGATTGACTTTTAAAATAAGTAAAACTTTTTTTAGCAATAAATGCACTTACAAATAATGAAAGGGGAGTTATTATAAGCACCAAAAGTGCTAGGGCTACATTTAATCTAAGTATAAAGAAAAGAGTTAATATTATAGTCAGTATACCTGTGAAAAACTGCCCAAATCCGAGTAACATACCGTCTGAAAACTGCTCTACATCTGAAACAATATTACTTATTATTGTTCCATGTGCTTTTGAATCTATAAACTTTACAGGTAGTCTTTGTATTTTTGCAAAAAGATTTTTTCTTAAATCTCTAACCATACAAAAAACAATGTAATTATGTAATTTACTCATAAAACCTTGTGAAATAGAATTTACAAGTATGCACATAAGCATTTGAACTATTATCCTTGAAAGCTTTAAAAAGTCTACATTTCCCTTTGATATAATTACATCGACTGCATTTCCTATTAGAATTGGTAAAAACAATGTTGAAACCACTATAACAACTGCTAAAATAAGGCTTATTATAAAACTTAGAGTATATGGTTTCATAAGTTTAAGTATTCGTGTAAATGTTGTTTTCTTACGCATCTAAAACTTCCTCCTTTGAAAGCTGAGAAAGACATATTTCTCTATAAACCTCACAAGTCTTAATAAGTTCCTTATGACTGCCTTGACCTACTATCTTACCTGCGTCCATAACAATTATTTTATCAGCACTCCTTATAGAGCTAATTCTTTGAGATACCATAAAAACTGTTGCAAAACTTAAATTTTCTCTAAGTGCTTTTCTAAGCTTGGCATCGGTTATATAGTCAAGTGCTGAGGAAACATCATCTAATATAAGTATTTGAGCCTTTGTTATAAGAGTTCTGGCAAGTGAAAGTCTTTGTTTTTGGCCTCCTGAAAAGTTTGTACCTGCCTGACTTACTTCTGAAAGCAGCCCTCCCTCAGTGCTTTTCTTATCTAAAACGTCCTTTGCTTGAGCTAAGGTAATAGCCTCTAAGACTTCCTCCGAGGTAGGATTACTTTTTCCCCATTCCAGGTTACTCTGTATAGTTCCCATAAAAAGCCTGCTTTTTTGTTCTGCAATGGCAACTACTTTTCTCAAAGATTCTATATTGTAGTCCTTTATTTCATTATCCATAATTTTAAGACTTCCTGAAGTAATATCATAAAATCTCATTAAAAGGTCTACAAGAGTAGTTTTTCCTGAACCTGTTCCTCCTATTATACCGATAGTTTCGCCTTTTTTAACTTCTAAGTTAATGTTTTCAAGTGCCATTCCTGAGGCAAGAGGATATTTAAATGCTACATCTTTAAAACTTATAAATGGAGTTTCATTTTTAAAATCATTTAAAACTTGAATTGCATCGAGTTTGCCGTCAACTAGTGAGCTTTCAACATCAAATACTTCCTCAACTCTTCTTGCACAAGCAAATGATTTTGACATAATGTCTACCATTCTGGCTATTTTCAAAAGTTCAACTAAAATTTGTAACATATAATTTACTAATGCTACTACCTGTCCCTTAGTTATAAAGCCATTAAAAACATCTTTTGAGCCTACTTGTAAAATTGCTATAACACCTATATTTACTACTGCATAGGTAAGAGGATTTATAAGCATAGTTATATTTCCTGCTTTCATTTGCACATTGTAAAGCTCATTTATATTGTTATTAAATTTATCTTCCTCGCTCTTTTGCTTTGAAAATGCCCTTATAACCCTTACTCCTGTCAGGTTTTCAAGACTTCTGCCTAGTATTTCATCTAGTTTTTTCTGAACCATTCTAAATAATTTTACAGACTGCTTTAAAAGAGTATATACTATGAGTGCAAGCATAGTTATAACAATTAAAAATATTATACCTGTACGCTTATCTACTACATAAGCCATATACATTGCCCCCAAAACTATAAAAGGGGAACGAAGAACAAGTCTAAAAAATATATTTACACTTGTTTGAATCTGCATTGTATCACTTGACATTCTAGTAATAAGAGTATCTCTTCCTAAAATATCAAATTCTGCATGTGAAAATGACATTATCTTCTCAAATAAATCATCTCTTAAGGCAGTACCAAAGCCTGATGCAAGCTTGGCACTAAAAAACTGAGCTGTTACGGCACATATAAAACCTATCAGTGCAAATGCTACCAAAATACCACTACTTTTAAATATAACTTCTTTATCATTATTTGGAGTCCCTGAATCTATTATAGCTGCCATAACAAGTGGAACTAAAAGTTCAAAGCTTGCCTCCAAAAGCTTAAAAAGTGGTGCTAAAATACACTCAAGCTTATATTTTTTAAGGTAACTTCCTATTCTTTTTAACTCTCTCATCTTAACTTCCTCATATTAAAGTTCACTAACTCATTAGATCATGACTTTGGCATTTGAACCTCCCTCTTTTGACTTATTTACAGTTATTTGCTTATCAACTCTTGACTTTAATTCATTTACATGAGAGATAATTCCGACTAACCTTTCGCCCTTTGTAAGTTCTATAAGTGCTTTCATAGCCTGTTCAAGTGAATTTTCATCAAGTGTTCCAAAGCCCTCATCTACAAACATAGTATCAAGTTTTATTCCCCCTGACTCAGATTGAATTTCATCTGAAAGCCCAAGTGCAAGAGAAAGTGCCGCCTCAAATGACTCTCCACCCGATAAAGTCTTTACACTTCTTGTAGAGCCATTGTAATGGTCTGTAACCTCAAGGTCAAGTCCGGACTTTGCTCTTAAATTTAAAGAACCTGATTTTCTTTTTAGCTCATACTGACCACCTGACATAATCATAAACCTTGTATTTGCCCTTGCAATAATTCTGTCAAAATAAGTCATCTGCACATAGGTTTCAAGCATTATTTTTTCCTTTCCTGTAAGAGTTGCATTTGCAGTGTCGGATAATGCCTTTACAAGTTTAAGCCTTTTCTCTTTTTCCTTTAGCAGTTTTGAATTTTTTGATATATTTTTTCTTGCATTAGTATTTTGAGAAATAAAAGTATAAACCTGCATTTTATCCCTATTTACATCTTCTTTTTGGGTTAAAATCTCTTTAAGTATATCATTTGTTTCTTCTATAACCAAATTCAAATCAAAATCATATAAACTTTCATTACCAAAAGTTAAACCTGTCAAGCTTTCTAATTCTTTCTTTAAATCACAGCTTTGTAATTTAGTTGCCTTTTCGTATTCCTTTTCGGAAAGCTCTACAAGTTTTTTTAGTCTAGCATCAAGGGACACCTTTTCATCTCTACAAGTCTGATAGTTAAGATTTATTTTTTCAACTTCCTTATTAAAGCTATCAATACTTAATTTTAATTTTTGAAGTTCCTCTTTTGCCTCTATAACATTTTCATATTTTAACTCAAGTTTTACTTCCTCAATATTTTTTTGAAGTTCCTCTTGCTTTACCCCTAATGAAATATAGTTTTCATTTAATTTAGATATCTCCTTATCCAACATTTCCTTACTTTTTTCATTTTCAGGTAATAGCTTTTCATCAAGTTCGCTACATCTTTTAGCCTCTAAGTCAAGTTTATGTATATCTTCTTTTAAAGTATTTATTTTTAGATTTATATTTTTAAGTTCCAATGATAACTCATTAAAATAAACTTCCTTATTAAGACTTAAATCTCTTCCTTGACTTATTAAAAAATTTTCAAGACTTAAATTTTTCTCTTGAATACTTCCGTTAAGCTTTGATTTTTCTATTTCTTGCAAATGTATAAGTTTCTCATTTTCCTCAAACTCTTTACTTGCCTTTTCCAAAACTTTTTGCTTTTTATTTTGTAAACTAACTAGCTCTTTTTTCTCTTTTTCTCTATCATTTTCTTTTTCAAGTTTAAGCTTAAGTTCATCTGCTAAATCACTTAGATTTTGATATAGCCCCTTTAGAAAAATGTCTATCTTATCAAATAATGCCTTATCAAAAATATTCTCATCTAATAATTTTGCACTAATTTCATTTTTTAAGTCATCATCTCGATTAACTTTTAAAAGCTCTAATTGACTATTTAAAATGCTTTCTTTTAGACTATTTATTTTCCCACTTTTAATGCCTAAATTCCTACTAAGATTATCTATCTTTTGTTGTTCCTCTCTTACAGATAGTTTTATTTTTTCAATTTCTTCTTTAGTAGGAGCATTTTCAGGGCAAACTGCCTTTTGTGGGTGAGTTGTTGAGCCACAAACAGGGCATTTTTCACCGTCCTTAAGAGTATTTGCAAGTATACCTGCTTGATTATCTAAAAATGCCTTTTCATAAGATATCTGTTTTTCCTGTAAACTTAAATAAATATCTCGTTGTTTCTTATAGTTAGTCAATTCTTTTTCATAAGAAATGTTTTCATCTTCAATATTTCTAACACTTTGAATGTGATTTTCAATGTTCTTTAAAGCCTCGTTATTTTCCTTAACCTTTGTTTCAAGCTTTAATTTGTTTGAATCAATATTTTCAAATGTAGCTATATTTTCTATAAGTTTTTCAAGTTCCTCTTTTTCAAGCTCTATTTTTGTTTTGCTCTCATCTTGTAAAAGATTTAGTTTTTCTAAATGATTTTGGGTATCATTTTGTTGCTTTAGAGTAGCTTTTAATTTTTTAAATATATCTAAACCTTGTTCTATTGACTCCTTACTCTTAACTAAATTGTCAACTTCCCTTAAGGCAACTTGAGATTTTATTTTTGAGTCTTTCTTTTCTAAAAGTTCTGCTTTAAACTCCTGAATTAATTTTGTAAGTTCAGTACTTTGATTTTCCTTATGCTTAATATCATTTAAAATGCTTTCTTTTTGAATGTTAAGATTTTTAACCTCAGTTATCTTTTTATCAAGTTCCTCATATTTATTAAGTTCTTTTTCAATAACCACAACTTCACTTTGAAGTGAACTTATCTTAGGCTTTTTAGACTCATATTCATTTTTTTCTTTGTCTAATTCAGTAAGCTTAACATCATTTTCATCTAAACTTTTCCTTGTTTCCTTAATCTCTGTATCTCTTTCAAGTAACCTACTAAGTATTTCTACTTTATTTTTAAATTTACTTTCTATATTCTCAAGTGCATTAAACCTCTTTTCTAAAGCCTCATATTCATAATTTCCCTTTTCTATAAGACTATCTAAAAGGCTCTCAACTTCCTCTGCATTAAGTTTTCCTTGTTTGGCATCTTCTATTAAACTTATGTCCTCTGAATCTTTTTTTGACACTATCATATCAACATTTTGCTTAATACTTTCCCAAACTACATTGTAATCTTTTTCAGCCTCTAAACTACTTTCCTTAAGCTTTTCCTGTAATCTCTGATATAAATGTGTTTTAAATATATCTCTAAATATCTTCTGCCTTTCTACTGTATCTGAATGTAGTAGTTTAAGGAAATCTCCCTGAGCTAACATGCATATTTGAGAAAACTGTCGCCTATCAACTCCAAGTATTTCAGTTATCTTACTATTTACCTCTGAATTTTTGCTTATTGTACTTTTATCAGGCATTATCAAATGACTGTCAGCCTTTTGAGTTGTCATTGAATTGCCTCTTTTAGCAGCTCGTTCATACTCCGGATTTCTTCTAATAATATATACCCTATCCCTATACTCAAACTCTAGTTCTACAAAAGTTTCTGTATTTTTATCAGCATAAGTTGAACGAAACATATTTGACTCTCTTATATCTCCACTTGGCATTCCAAAAAGTGCAAATGTTATCGCATCAAATATTGAAGTCTTTCCTGCACCTGTTTCCCCTGCAATAAGATAAAGTCCACTCTTTCCAAACTTTGTAAAATCAATTTCTTGCAAACCGGCATAAGGTCCAAAAGCTGACATTTTAAGTTTTAAAGGTCGCATATTTCCCCCTCTAAGATTTCTATTTGCTCATCACTTGGCTTTTCATTATTCTGCATTTCATAAAAATCTATAAAATTTTCAAGTGGACTTTTACTTGCTATCATAAGATTTACCTCAACACTTTTACTTTCTCTAGTTCTTTTATTGTCATAGTCAAGCTTTAATATATTTTTATAAATTACTCTTAAATTACTTATTGCATTCGGTATATCGTCTTCATCAATAAGTGTTATATAAAAAAAGTCCTCTAAATTTAAATCCTTATAGTTTGCTCTTAGTGTAAGTTCCTCATAAGTTCCTCTAAGACTTTTAAAATCATATCTTGGTTTAAGTGGAATAAGTTTCTTATTAATATCACAAAGCACATCACTTTCTTTTTTGCCAAGCTCAATTATTGTAATACTTTTTTCATGTTTTTCTGAAAATGAATATTTTAATGGAGTACCACAATATCTTACTCTACCCTCTAAAAAATTTTGAGGTGAATGAATATGCCCTAATGCAACATAATCAAAGTCCTTGAATACATTTGCATCAATATTGTCTGCCCCTCCTACATTTATCTCCTCAGACTCAGAGCGTTCTGCCCCTGTTATAAACTGATGAGTCATTAAAACATTTCTATTATTACGGTCAATGTTAATGTCCGAAACGATTGCTTTCATCATATCATTATAATTGTCAATAGCAGGATACAAATGTCTTACATTAATCGGCTTTATAAATGGAAGTAGATAAAAATTTATATCTCCATATTCATCTTTAAGTTTAATGCAGTCAACATTATCATTAAAACTTGTTGAAATGTAAATATTATTTTCCTTAAATATTCTCCCTCCAAATGCAAGCCTTTCAGGCGAGTCATGATTTCCACTTATAATCATAGTTATAAGTTTTCTTTTAGATAATTCACATATAAAATCATCTAATAAATTTACTGCTTGTACAGGAGGAACAGGCTTATCATAAATATCCCCTGCAATTAAAAGTACCTCAGGCTTTTCTTCATCTAATACTTCTAGTATTTTTTTTAAAATATATTCCTGCTCCTCAATCATTGATACTTCATTTACTTTCTTTCCTAAATGTAAATCGGAAATATGCATTATTTTCATAAATCACCTTTTCTAGTTGACAGTCTTTCCCTCTCTTCTTTGATTAAGCTTTTGTATATTTGCTTTTTCAATCTCATTTAACCAACTTTCTTTAAAGTCATTTGGTGCAACTGTTCCAACATACCAAGGTTGAGCATCAAAATACTGCTGCAAAGTTGTGTCATTAAATCTCCTACCATGCCTTGCATAAACTTCATTTAATGCAAATCTTGCAATGTCAGGAGTAAGTGCATTTATCTCAGCAGCTGACAAATACCTTGTAGAACTCTCAGGCAAAATATAAGCTCCTGTATCTCCCACATATCCACTAGGATAGATATAAGTTGGTTGTACAACTATAGTCGGTTGAATTATAGTCGGCTGTACAATAGTCGGTTGTACTGCCGGCTGAGTTTCTTGAGTAGTTTCAGCAGCAGTAGTGGTTTCTTGTGTAGTTTCTTGAATAGAACTTTCTGCTACACTTGTTCCAAATTTATTAGCTGATTTTTCAACTGTTTTAAGATTATCATTAGTTGTAAGCCCAAGTAAAATCTCATCAACTTTCTCATCTTTATCTGAAGTTATATAAACAAACCACTCATTTTCAAATTTTGAGCTTGTATAATATCTACTCCTGTCAGTTGTATACTTATCTTCTTGTGTAAATTTTTTCAACTTCTTGTCAAGCTTATCCTCGTCAAAGTCATCTCCTACCTTAACCCCTGATATTTTAAGTCCTTTTGATCTAAGAGTCATTAGGGTTAAATATCCGTCTCCGTCTACCTCTATATCTACATCAGGACTATCTGCTGAATATTCTCCGTCCTCTCCCTCAAGTTCATACTCTTTTATGAAGTCTTTTACCTTTTCTGTTTTATCAACAAGCTCCAAACCGTCATTTATCTTATCTTCATCATCTTTTTCGTCTTTATCTTTATTTTTACGAGATTTTTTGGTAGTTTCTTCAACATCTGATTTATTATTTCCAAATGGAAGTACACTACATGATGTCATCATAAGTGCTGATAAAGTAAGTGCAATAATTAATCCTTTTTTCCTCATAGTCTATCCCCTTTTCTTAAAGCATTTAATAAAGTGTATAACTACTATTATATCATAAGTTATAATAATTAGCTTTTAATTCTTTTATTTTTATACAAAAAAATTGCTATTTAGAAAAATCTAATTAAGACTAATCTAAATAACAACTTTTTAATTTTGATAGAACTAATATTATCTGATAAATTCTTTAACCTTAGCAGCTTTTCCAACTCTCTTGCGTAAGTAGTTTAATTTAGCTCTTCTTACTTTACCTCTTCTTACAACTTCAATTCTGTCTACAAAAGGTGAATGTACAGGCCAAGTTTTTTCTACACCAATTCCATTTGATGTCTTTCTTACTGTAAATGTTTCTCTTGCACCACCATTTTGTCTTTTAAGAACAGTACCCTCAAATATCTGAATTCTTTGTCTGTTACCCTCTTTAATCTTGTTGTGCACTCTTACAGTATCTCCAACACTAAAATCTGCAACTTCTTTTAGTTGCTCTGCCTCAATACTTCTTATAATCTCGTTCATTGTAAACCTCCTGTTAAATTTGATATTCTTAAATCCTTTAATGTAAAAACTAACTCTAAAGCAATGCTTTAATCAGACCAGAGGAATATCCACTTTGTTTGCAACTTAGGTAGTTTAGCATAATTGAAGTTAAAAAACAAGTGGGAATTTAGAGTAATGGCTACTTACTCATTGTAATTAAAAAAGATATATGTTACTCTAAGAGTAGGTAAAAATAGTTGTGATTATATTATATGGTAGTATATGAAAAAGATATTTATTTATGTTATTTTAATGTTGTTATTAGTAGGTTGTACTGAGAAAAAGCAGGATTATTTTAATGGCATTGTTTCTGAAATTGCTGATGATTATATAATAGTGATTCCTGATGAAGATGAACCAATAAAAAAACTTGGAGATAAGGTATATGTAACCAAGGAGCTGATGTCTACAAGAGGAATTCCTCATCTTGAATTTAATGAGAGAGTTCGTATTCTTTATAATAAAGCTGAAAAAGATAAGGAATATATAAGGTTAAAAACAGTCTTTGCTATTTACAAAGAGTCAGAGATAGACTAGGAATGCTTTTTGCTTTGTTTGCTCTAGGAAAATGAGGATACATAGAATTTAAATTATTAATTAGGGGCTGTTGCAAAAGTAGGAAAATCTACTATAGTAACAGTCCCTTTTTAGTATAATTATTTAATTCTTAAAACCTACTTCATCTTTTCAAGTAGTTTTCTAACAGATACTAGCTTTGTACACAAACATAGAAGTTCTGCTGCAATCTCCAAATCTCCTATTGGAGGAAATGACGGTGCAATTCTTATATTGGTATTTTTTGGATCTTTTCCCCCCGGAAATGTAGCTCCGGCAGGTGTCATTACCACTCCTGCTTTTTTACATTTATCAACTACTTTTTTAGCACAACCCTCTAAAGTATCAAAGGAAATAAAATAGCCTCCTTTTGGTTTTGTCCAAGTGGCAATCTCAAGTCCTCCTAAATCTCTCTCAAAAATCTCTAAGACTCGTTCAAACTTAGGTCTTAAACTATCTGCATGCTTTATCATGTGTCTATTCATGCCTGCAATATCTCCAAAAAACCTCAAATGTCTAAGCTGATTAACCTTGTCATAACCTATAGTTTGAACTTTAAGTTGCTTTTTAATATCAGTTAAATTGTTTTCTGAGGCAGCTATGGCTGCAATTCCTGACCCTGGAAAACATACTTTTGAAGTAGAGGCAAACTTATAGACCATATCCATATTGCCTGCCCTCTTACATTCAGCTAAGATTTCCAAAATGTAATCTTGATTATCGTCATATAAATGATGAATTGTATAAGCATTATCCCAATAAATTCTAAAATCTTTTGCAGCAGGTTTAAGTCTTGCAAATCTTCTTACTACATCATTTGAATAAGAATTTCCTGTGGGATTGGAATATTTAGGAACACACCATATACCTTTTATACTCTCATCACTTGCTACTAAGCTTTCAACCATGTCCATATCCGGGCCATTTTCAAGCATTGGAACACTTACATTTTCAATTCCAAAATACTCTGTTATTGCAAAATGTCTGTCATACCCTGGAACTATACATAAAAACTTTACTTTATCAAGTTTACACCAAGGTGTACTTCCCATAACTCCATGTGAATATGACCTTGATACAGTATCATACATAACATTTAGGCTTGAATTTCCATATACTATTACATTATCAGCCGGAACTTCCATCATATCGCCCATAAGAACCTTAGCCTCTCTTATACCGTCTAAAACTCCATAGTTTCTACAATCTGTTCCGTCATCACATCTTAAATCTGCATTACTTGATAAAACGTCCATCATTCCCATTGAAAGGTCTAGTTGTTCAATGCTTGGCTTTCCACGGCTCATATCAAGTTTTAAATCTCTAAACTGCATTTCTTTATACTGAGCTGCTAATTCTTTTTCAAGCTCAAGTAGCTCTTCTTTTGTAAGTTCTGAATATGGTTTCATATTACCTCCTTAATTTATTTACAAATTCTTTTTTGCAAACCTATAACGTATCTGCTTGGGTTTTCCTCGCCGTAGGCGAGGAAAACCCAAGCCCCCTGTATTATATATTTACAAATTCTTTTTTGCTTTAATAGCAGCCTCTACAAAACCTTTAAAAAGTGGGTGAGGTCTGTTAGGTCTTGACTTAAACTCCGGATGTGCTTGGGTAGCCACAAAAAATGGGTGTGAAGGAAGTTCAATCATCTCCACAATTCTTCCGTCAGGCGAAAGCCCTGAAATCATAAGCCCATTTGCAGTAAGCTTATCTCTAAAATCATTATTAACTTCATATCTATGTCTATGTCTTTCAGAAATTTGCTCTGTTTTATATAACTTATAAGCAATGCTGTCTTTTTCCAAAAAACAATCATAAGCTCCAAGCCTAAGTGTTCCACCGATATTAGTTACTCCATTTTGATCAGGCATAAGAGAAATTACAGGGTGCATAGTATCAGGGTTAAATTCAATACTCTGTGCATCTTTAAAGCCTAACACATTCTTAGCAAATTCAACTATTGCAAGTTGCATTCCAAGACATAATCCAAGATAAGGAATATTATTTTCTCTTGCATATTCAATAGCATTAATCTTACCCTCTACACCTCTATTTCCAAAGCCTCCCGGAACAAGTATTCCTGAAACATTTTTAAAAAGTTCTCTTGCACTTTCCTTAGTTACTTCCTCAGAATCAATCCACTCTATATTTACATTTGTTCTATTGGCTGCACCTGCCGCCTTAAGTGCCTCTACAACTGATATATAAGCATCATGGAGTGCAGTATATTTTCCTACTAAAGCAATATTTATCTCTCCTGTAAGATTTTTCCAATTTTCCACCATTTCAACCCAATCTGACAAATCAGGCTCAGGGCAAGGGATATTAAGTGCTTTACAAGTAGCATGTGCAAGTTTTTCCTTTTCCATAACTAAAGGCAATTCATATAAAACCTCTACATCCATATTTTGCAAAACATTTTCCTGAGGAACATTACAAAAAAGAGAAATCTTATCTTTTATTGAGTCATCGAGAGGATATTCTGTACGGCACACTATAATATCAGGTCTTAAGCCTAATGCATGCAAATCTTTAACAGAGACTTGAGTAGGCTTTGTCTTTAATTCTTGTGAGGCCTTTAAATAAGGAATCAATGTTACATGTATTAAGATTGCATTTTCCTTACCCACATCATGTTGGAACTGCCTAATTGCCTCTAAAAATGGTTGACTTTCAATATCTCCTATTGTACCACCGACTTCTATTATAGCTATTTCTGTATCCTTAGTTGCAGGATTTCTATAAAATCTACTCTTTATCTCATTGGTTATATGAGGAATTACCTGAACAGTGCCACCTCCAAAATCTCCATGTCGCTCCTTTTGTAAAACCGACCAATAAATTTTCCCAGTAGTTACATTTGCTCCAAGTGTCAAGCTCTCATCTATAAATCTCTCATAATGACCTAAATCTAAATCTGTTTCAGTTCCGTCATTTGTTACGAAAACCTCTCCATGTTGAATTGGGTTCATAGTCCCCGGGTCAATATTAATGTAGGGATCAAACTTTTGCATAGTTACCTTATAACCTCTTGCTTTAAGAAGTCTTCCTAAAGATGCAGCTGTAATACCCTTTCCTAATCCTGATACCACTCCACCTGTTACAAATACATATTTTACCGGCATTTTCCTCTTGGGGCTGTTACATTAAAATCTCTTATATATGAATTATGTATTACCTTTTTTACTAGGGGCTGTCGAAAAATTAATTTTAATTAGTAACTATGTTTTCTGTACAGATACAAAGAAAACTATATTTGTTAATTTAAATACTTTCTATTGTGTATCTTGTCCCCCGTAGGGGGACAAGATACACATGGATAGCTGTTTTGTGACACCCTCTAAACTTATTTAAGTACATAAAACTATCTACATTTAGTGTAGCAACCTCTCTCCTTTCTATCTTACATGAAATAACAACATTAAATTATACATTTTTATAGTACATGTGTAAATATTTACAACTTTACTTTGCAGAAACTTTTCTTTCCTCTTTTTACTAACTTGCCCTCTCCTACAAATTCTGTTTTTGGAAATGTTTTCTTTATATCATTTATAATGTTTCCGTCAACTGATACGCCACCTTGTTCAACATTTCTCCTTGCCTCTGAACGTGTGTTTGAAAGTCCTGCCTTTACTAAGACAGATATAATATCAATTTCATCATTTGTAAAGTCATCATCTAATAAACTTACTGACGGAACATTTGCTAAATCATTTCCACCTGCAAAAAGTGCTTTACTTGCATCTTTTGCTTTTTGTGCCTCTTCTTCTCCATGTACAAGCTTTGTAAGTTCATAAGCTAAAATTTCCTTTGCAGTATTAAGTTCTGCTCCCTCCCAATTATTCATTTTTCTAATTTCTTCAATAGGTAAAAATGTAAGCATGCGAATACATTTTAAAACATCTGCGTCCTGCACATTTCTCCAATATTGATAGAACTCAAATGGACTTGTTTTTTGTGGGTCAAGCCAAACTGCACCTGAAACCGTTTTTCCCATTTTCTTACCCTCTGAATTTAAAAGTAGGGTAATTGTCATAGCATGAGCATCTTTTCCAAGTTTTCTCCTTATAAGTTCAGTTCCACCAAGCATATTTGACCACTGATCATCTCCTCCGAACTGCATATTACAGCCATACTTATTGTAAAGCATTAAAAAGTCATAGCTTTGAAGTATCATGTAGTTAAACTCTAAGAATGATAAGCCCTTTTCCATTCTCTGCTTATAACATTCTGCCCTAAGCATATTGTTTACTGAAAAATGTGGTCCTATATCACGAATAAAATCCATATAGTTTAAATCTCTAAGCCAGTCTGCATTATTTACAAGCATTGCCTTACCCTCTCCAAACTCTATGAACCTAGACATTTGCTTTTTAAAACATTCTACATTTCTATCAACAGTTTCAGTAGTCATGACATTTCTAAGGTCAGTTCTTCCACTTGGATCTCCTATCATTCCTGTTCCACCACCTACAAGTGCAATAGGTTTATTTCCTGCCATCTGAAGTCTTTTCATAAGACATAATGCCATAAAATGACCAACATGTAAACTATCGGCAGTAGGGTCAAAACCTATGTAAAATGTAGCTTTTCCCTCATTTATCATCTTACTTATTTCTTCTTCATTGGTAGTTTGTGCAATTAGCCCTCTCTCCTTTAGTTCCTCATAACAATTCATTTTCATTCCTCCATACTTACAAATTATATTTAAATCTGTCATCATTTCAATATTCTTGACATCAAAACCTTATTATTCTAATATAAACGATTATAGCAAAAGAAACAAGGAGCAAAAATGAGTTTTAAATATTTAAACATTTTACCCTCTCCTGATGATATTAAGTCAAGTTATCCTCTCAAAGATGAGTTAGTTCTAAAAAAACAGAAATTTGACAAAGAAGTATATGAAACACTCACAGGTAAAAAAGATAAATTTTTAGTTATAATAGGTCCATGCTCTGCTGATAATGAAGAGGCAGTATGCGATTTTGTAAATAGATTAAATACACTCAAAAAAGAATTATCTGATAAACTTATCATAATTCCACGAGTTTACACCAATAAACCTAGAACTACCGGCGACGGCTATAAAGGTCTACTTCATCAACCAAACCCTGAAAAAGAGCCTGATATATTAAAGGGAATTATAGCAAGCCGAAAAATACATTTAAGAGTTATTGAAGAAACAAATCTTTTTACTGCTGACGAAATACTATATCCTGAAAACCTTGATTATCTAAATGATTTAGTAAGCTATATGACTATTGGAGCAAGGTCAGTTGAAAATCAGCAACATAGACTTATTGCAAGTGCCTGTGATATTCCTGTAGGCATGAAAAACCCCACAAGTGGAGATTTAAGTGTCATGCTAAATGCTATTTACACTGCACAAAAACCTCATGAATGTATTCATAGAGGTTGGGAAATACAAACAGACGGAAATAAACTTGCACATGCTATTTTAAGAGGTGCAACAGATAGATATGGAAATACAGTTGTAAATTATCATTATGAAGATTTAATGCTCTTATTTAAAATGTATGGAAACTATGATATTAAAAATCCTACTGTAATTATAGACGCAAATCATTCAAATTCAGCTAAACAATTCAAGGAACAGCTTAGAATAGTTAGAGAAATACTCTATCTTAAAAAGACTTCTAAAATGTTAAATGATTTCATAAAAGGAGTTATGATTGAAAGTTACTTAGTTGAGGGTTCTCAAAAAATAGGCGAGCATATCTATGGTAAATCTATAACTGACCCTTGCCTTGGTTGGGAAGATACAAAAAAATTACTTTTAGATATTTCAGAGGGAATTTAGGGATATTTAGGCATTTTAATAATAGGCTATCACTAAATATGAATGATAGCCTATTATAAATTTTATATAATCTATTTTTTATTTTATACATTTAAAAGATTTTGATTTTTAGTTATTATATTGCATTGTGAAATCACTGAAAAATCAGCATCATGTGTAATAATATAAGCATTAAAAGTACTCATTGTATGACCATAGTATCTATCATTAAAATCAAACTTTTCCGGAATATTAAATAAATTATTATACTTAAATTTAGAAAAAGTTATATCTGTCATGGTAAATATAGGTGTTATATGATTCTTAATTATAATCTCTAGTTCTTTTAATATCTCCTTATACTCATTACTAAATTTAAATACAGTTTTAAAATACCTTTTATCATGTTGCAAATTATTTAACTTAGCTAATCTACGAAATTCTGTCTGAATATATGTATTAACAAACTCTGATAGCAAAACATCTGTCATTAAAATATTTGCTTTTACTTTAATAATCTCTGTAAATAATGAAGAATAAGCACCTACTAAATCAGTAGCATAACTACCATTTGAGTAAAAAATATACATTAACACATTACAATCAAAGAAAAATACATCATCTTTTTTAGGACTAAATTTAGTAATATCAATTATAGGCATATATACCTCCCCAACTTATCATATAAAATTTTCATCTAAAACAGATGTTATTATTTTCTGGTTGGCATAAAACTCCTTGGCTCTTTTAGCTACTTTTCTAAGAATAAACATATCATCATCATTAAGGTTTTGAATTTTTAAATTTTTATTTAGAAATTCACTATCATAGTCCTTATATAGTTTTCCTATGGCATTATTTAAGAATGTTGAAAGTATAGTTGTCATTCCTGAAAAATCTATATCTACAATTTCATTCTTACTAAAACCGGCTATAATCAAATTATAGATTTCATCTCCCTGTTTCATGTCTGTGGCTCTATCACCCACATAATCAACAATTCGTATAGTCATTTTTACCTCCTTTAAAAAATATCCGTATCATCAATTTTTTCTTTATACTTATAAAAAGATGTATCATTTTGGTCAATTTCTATATTTATAATTGTTCCCGGAAAAGATTCACTAAACTTTTCTTCTCTTACACTTCTATTATTCAATTCCCAAAACTCATTACCTGATACAATTTGATATTTTCCTTCGTTATAATAAATGAACTCCTGCATAAGAGATAGACCTAAACCACCTGAAACTTCTATTTTAGTAGAATTTCCGGATTTTACTGCCCATGTTATATTATTTTGTGGTAATTGTTTATTTAATCCCCTTAAGTATTTTTCAACATTTTCTCCTATTTTAGTACCTAAATTTACAATAGTAAAATCCATTTTTCCCTTTTTAGGATAATATTGCCCACAAGTATATACCTCATCACAACCACCATGAATTTGTGCATTACCAAAAAGCTCCTGTACTTAAGCTTGTAAAGTTTTATCATTTGTTACATTTTAGGTTTGTTTTGCTAATGTTTTATATTTATATTGTATATCCAAAAATTTCATTTGACATTTATTCCATATTATGCTAATATAGTCTGCGTTCAAGAAATAACATTGTAAATACTTTAGGGAAATAGTTCAATGGTAGAGCAACGGTCTCCAAAACCGTTAATGGGGGTTCGAATCCCTCTTTCCCTGTTTTAAAAGCACTGATTTAAGTGCTTTTTTTGTTTTTTATATTGTATATGTTTTATAGGGGGGATTTCCT
>ERZ773087.912-NODE-912-length-20597-cov-3.571804_pt1 | contig 20597 bp, 17 predicted proteins | sample MGYA00511375_ERZ773087 | MGnify/ENA primary metagenome ERZ773087 (study PRJEB29015, sample SAMEA2737995) | human oral metagenome | biome: human oral; feature: human-associated habitat; material: dental | place: China | collected 2063 ...
GCCTGTCGAGAAGACAGGGACGATGGGTGACATGAGGGAAGCCAGAAATGCGAGCAGGTCGCTGCAGGAGCTTTTGAGCCGTGCGACGCGGGGTGCCACTGACAAGCTGCTGGCACAGCTTGAGGGGCTTCTCGTGTCTAGGTTGAGAAAGGCGAACGAGACCATCACCTTGCGCTCGCGAGAGTACTGGGAGGATGCCTCCAAAAGCAGCCGGCAAGCGCTGTACGAACTGGTCTCGGGCTCGACGGAGATCGACGAGGGTGTGAGGCAGGAGCTTGCGGATGTCATCGCGGACTACAGACCCCTCGAGCTGAGCCAGCCGACCGTGGAGTACTTCGACAAGGAGAGGATGCACGGTCTGTGGCTCGGAAACTTCCGTCTGATACGCTCTGATAGGCTGAATATCCCCAAGGTCTCCAAGGTGTATGGCCGCACGGTCCGGCAGGTCGTTCACGATGAGATCTTTCCCAGGGTAGAGGAGAGCCACAGGCAGAGCTTCGTGCTATGGCTCCAGGAGCTTCTGGCGCTCTGCTCCAAGAACATCATCTCTTACAATCCCTCGCTGAAAAGCCAGGCGCAGATTATAGAGGAGGATACGAGGAGGATCGCCGAGCTGGAATCGGGCATAGACATGCTCAAGAGATGCAGGAGTCAGATAAGTCTCATGCTCGACTGGAAGGACGAGGTGCTCGCGTATGGGGATTAGGAGCCTTGCCAGGCGCATTGGCGGCAGGGCAGCAGACGCGGTCGCCAGCCTCTCGGTGCTTGGTCCTAGCCAGCTCAAGGAGATCCAGGAGCGACGAGAGAGCTATCTTTCCAAGATGGCGGATCCCACTGATGCGGCGGCCGAGAAGCTGACGCAGACCCTCCTTGCCGCAAACGCCGTCGAGGTCTATGATGCCTACCTGCCGCAGTTGCGGGAGCTCTACGTTCCCGTCTCGCGCGACGAGGAGTACGAAGGTGCATTTGACCCGGCCCATAACGTGAGGTACGTCAACATCACCAGGTGGGTCATGGACGCCACGGAAGACAGCCTCGAGAAGCTCGTGAACGTCTATGACGTGCTGTCCGACGAGGAGTGCAACATAGCGCTCGTGTTCCACAGGACCACCCATGACACCCAGGTGTTCCTCGCCGTGGTCAACGTGCGCAACGACCATGACAACGTCAACGTGGACAACTACATGGACCGGGTCACGGGAGCCCTGAGGGGCAACTTCCCGGGCTCTGAGTGGGGACGGGAGGTGTGCACGGGCGTCCCTCCCTGCATCGACGACGACAGGCCGTACTCGGTCGCATGCGCGTCGAACATCCCAACGGAGAAGTCCGAGAGCTTCGTGAGCCAAACCGTCGATAAGCTGTTGGACGGCATCGTGCCCGCAAACATGGCCCAGCAGTACACGCTGATCCTGCTGGCGTCGCCCATCCGGGACGTGGGGGAGCGAAAGCTTCGCCTTGGTGAGATCTACTCGGGCCTCGCTCCGTATGCCTCGTGGCAGACCAACTACACCTTCACGGAGTCCGACTCCCAGATGTCTGGCGCCACCGTGGGCCTGAACGTGGGAGCAAGTGCCGGCATGCAGGTGGGTACCAACCAGTCGATGACGGACGCCGACGCGGCGAGCGACTCGACGAGCAGCGCAGAGTCAGAGAGCGCCTCAGTGGGTGAGACGAGCGGGACAACCCACAGCGAGTCGAGCAGCAGCACGCACACGGACACGTCGGGCGAGAGTACCACAGGTTCTGTGCAGGTGAACACATCGCTGAGTTCTCGAGCGGGCATAAGTGTTGGTGGGGCGAGCGCGGGCGTCGGGAAGAGCGTAAGCGTCGGGGCGAGCCTGAGCCGACAGTACAGCTCGGGCACCTCAGACGCGATGGGTACCTCGGTCTCGGACGGGAGCTCGAGGTCCATCGCCAACACGGTTGGCAAGGCAGTGTCACGTGGTCTCGGTCGTGCGGTGACCAAGACGGTGGGCACGGCCGCTGGCAGCATGGCCGCAAGGAGCCTTGGTGCGAACTTTGGCATGAACTTTGCCAGGACATCGAACGTCACGGCGACGGTGGGTAAGAACGAGGGCATCACGCAGTCGTTCGCGAACTTCTCCGTCAAGCATGCGCTTGAGCTGCTCCAAGAGCAGATGAAGCGCTATGAGGCGAGCTCCGCGCTCGGGATGTGGGACTTCGCGGCGTACGTCCTGAGCGAGGATCTGAACGTCGCCAACAACGTCGCCAACACGTACCTGGCCCTGACGCAGGGTGAGCTGTCCTATCTGTCAAGTTCTGCCGTCAACCTCTGGCGTGGGGACATGGGCGAGGGCAGCGGGGCGGCGCATGAGATCTACAGCTACCTGCGCCAGCTGCGCCAGCCACTGTTTGGCATCAGCCCCGACCTTATCTCGCAAGACGATGACTTCTGCGTCTATCCACCTCTCGTGAGCGCGATGACGCCTCTGAGCGGCAAGGAGCTGGCGCTGTCCCTCAACTTCCCGAGGAAGTCCCTAGCGGGGTTTCCGGTGATAGAGTGTGCGGAGTTTGGCAGGAGCGTCACGACCTACTCCGCCGTCCGCCCTGACGTCACGGGCGAGCTCTCGCTCGGCAGGGTGTTTCACATGCTGCATGAGGAGAGAACGCCCGTGAGGCTCTTTGCGGACTCGCTCACCTCCCACGTGTTCGTGACGGGCAGTACGGGATCTGGCAAGACCAACACGGTCTGCCAGCTCCTCTCTGAGGCAGACAGGGCGGGCGCAGGCTTTCTTGTGGTCGAACCTGCGAAGGGCGAGTACAAGGACGCCTTTGGTACGAGGGGTGACGTCAGGGTCTTTGGGACCAACCCCCTGGTCGCACCGCTGCTGAGGCTCAATCCGTTTGCCTTTCCCGCAGGTGTCCATGTCCTCGAGCATCTGGACAGGCTCGTGGAGGTCTTCAACGTCTGCTGGCCGATGTACGCCGCGATGCCTGCGGTGCTCAAGGAGGCTGTCGAGCGCTCTTACGAGGATTGCGGGTGGGACCTGACCGAGTCCACCAATGATTACGGGGAGGGACTCTACCCCTCGTTTTCGGACGTCGCGCGCAACGTGAGGGAGATCCTCGACACGAGCGAGTATGATGCCGAGAACAAGGGTGCCTACAAGGGAGCCTTGCTCACGCGCCTGAGATCCCTGACCAACGGGATTAACGGCATGGTCTTTGCCGGCGTCGGACTTGACGACGCAGAGCTCTTCGAGGGCAGGGTCATCGTCGACCTGAGCCGCGTCGGCTCCAGCGAGACGAAGTCGCTCCTCATGGGCGTCCTCGTGCTCAAGCTGCGGGAGTACCTGATGAGTTCCTTCCCCGTGGCCAACGAGGGCCTCAGGCACCTGACCGTCCTCGAGGAGGCACACAACCTCCTCAGGCGCGTGTCGACCGAGCAGCCGGCCGAGGGCGCAAATCTGCTTGGCAAGAGCGTGGAGATGCTCACTAACGCCATCGCCGAGATGAGGGCCTACGGGGAGGGCTTCGTCGTCGTCGATCAGGCGCCCGGACTGCTCGATCTGGCGGCGATACGCAACACCAACACCAAGATCATCATGCGCCTGCCCGACGAGGATGACCGCCAGCTCGTGGGGAGGTCCGCCAACCTCAATGATCGTCAGATCAAGGAGCTCGCGAGGCTGCCGCAGGGCGTGGCGGCTGTCTACCAGAACGAGTGGGTCGAGCCCGTTCTCTGCAAGGTCGAGCGCTTCGAGGCGCCGTCTGTGCCCTATGCGTACGTGCGCCCTGAGGTGCCCGACCCCTCAGGCAAAAGAGAGGACGCGCTTCTCATTGCCGAGTTGCTGAGCGGGGGCAGGGCGATCTTTAGCCCAGAGCGGCTTAAGGACCTGCGAAAGAGGCTCGACGCCTTGGGCGTGGAGGCCTTCGTACAAGTCCTTATCCTGAGGTTCTTGCAAGCGCCTCCAGCTGAGCCGCGCATGACGAGGCTTGGCCCCGTGATGAGTGCCCTCTTCCCTGACGTGCGTCGCGCGGTCGTCTCGTCACATCGCGAGAGCGCCTTCGACATGTCCGCGTGGACGAGGGCGGCGTCTGAGTGTTTGGCACAAGAGGCTCAGACTACCTTGGCCGAGCAAGTCAGAAGAGACATCATCCAGGCGATCGTCACCGACTACCTCTACAACGAGCTCCATGACGAGAACGCGCTAAGAGAGTGGTCCATCAAGGGAGGTTTGGCATGAGGGGGATGTCTGACGTGGGTTCGAACCAGGATGTGGCACGGCCACCCGAGTCCCCTGAGCTCTCCAGTGGCGTTCATGGCAGCTTTAACCCTGACGCAAGGATTGAGAAAGGTGCCCAAGAGGGCATTGGAGCCGAGCGTGGGGATGTCGATGCGAGAGGCGATGCCCTCTCTGATTTCAATCCCGATGCGCGCATCGGCGCGTCATCAGGGGATGCCGTGGCGTCCGAAGCGGAAACCCCTGATTCAAGTGAGCCTAAAGCCCACGCTCCAGAGCAAGCCTCTGGTGACTTGCGGGGCCCTGACGGGTACTACACGTCCCCTGAGCGTCGAAAGAGCTTGGCACTGTCCACGCATGGTGAATGGGATTCGAGTCCGGGCAACTCCCTGTGCAGGCCCGACGCAACCACCGAGGGGGGCAGGGCCGTCAAGGAGGAGCTTGGCAGGGTTGGGGTCGAGGGAATCGAATATAGAGACTACATACCCGATTTCGGTCCCGTTGCCAAGGAGACCGTCACGATCGATAAGATGACGCCTGATATCGACACCAATAAGTCACAGGCCTATCGGGCCGTCGCTGACAGGTGGAGCGCGGAGGGGCGCCCCGACGAGGAGGGAAACCCCAAGACCGACTGGACCTCGCGTGATGTCGATGAGTGGAAGAAGGAAAACGATCTCACATTCCATGAGTGCAGCGACATGAAGACCTGTCAGTTCGTGCCGCAGTCTATTCACTCGTACTACAGGCACAGCGGAGGTCGTTCAGAGTGCGCAGCAAAAGAGAAGCTAGAGGGTGCGGGAACCGGAGAGCAGCAGCCATGAGGGTCGGGAGGCAACAGCTATGAGCCGCATTGTCATGAGCACGTGGGGCAAGGAGATCACCCTTGAGGTCAGGTTCGACCTCCTCGACGACGAGAGGGTGACCTCAAAGCAGGCGTATGCCTTGGGTGCAATATTCGTCTTATGGGGTGCGGTGAACGGCGCGCTCGACGCCCTGAAATCCTACTGTCTCGAGAACGATGGGGATATGCTCGCCTCCGAGTGCGGCACTGCCCGCATTGACGACATCTTCGACGTGGTGGAGCCCTACTCCCTCTTCGTCGTTCGAAATGACTCGAAACGCTCCGTCGCACTCATGTGTCACTACCGTCTTGATCCGGAGCATGGCCTTGCCCTCCTCTTCGAGAACGAGAGGCTCACGAAGATCGGGCCGGAGGACATCGTCTTCTGATAGCGCGCGACTTCTGGTGCGTGTGCCCCGGGTGCGTGTATCCCGACGCTGCATCCCGACGCCGCCCTGAGGGTCGAGGTGGTTACAAGCAAAGTGCGCTTTTCCGTTACGTCACCCATCCAGAATGCGCTTTTCCGTAGAATGCGCCTTTCCTCAACTGGGCAAACGTCGGTCCGTCTCATGGAAAAGCACATTCTACGTTTGCCGCCTCACGAAAAGACGCATTCTGGAGGTGCCGCCTCACGCAAAGGCACATAGTGTTAACGGCACCCGAAATCAGCCAAACGGGACTGCGGCGAGAATCTTGGACCAAAATAAGTCAGCCACTCGTGCGACGTCGGCCATGGGGGTTGCGCGCGGGTGCCGTGCGAGGTCAGGGATTGCGGGACCCAGATGGGTGACAGACGGTGCCGGTGTGGAGGAAGGTCGGCGCGCTCCGCGAGAGGTTCGACATAGACCCTACGGACCTATCCCTGCTCGGAGGGCAGGTGGGTGTGCCAGTCTAGCAGCTAAGCGTCACAGTTGAGGTGGCGCGGAGACTCAGCCCGACTATATGCGCATCTCGTGAGCGATATCCCATGACGGCGCCGCCAATCCGATGGGGGCAGCACCGCGAGACGCTACTGTCCGCAGTCCGGTCCGAGTGCTCGTCGTGGCTCATCGGCCATGCCAGAGGGGTATACAGAGTATGCAGCAACAAGCACGCAGTGGTCTTCCAAAATGTCTGGATAAGGCAAAGGAGATGAGGGTGTCGGTGGTCTTGATAGGGGTTGCGAGCGGCACGACGCTGGGAGTTGGTCAACCATGAGTAGACGAGAGAGGGAGAGGGTCGCAAAGACCAACGCCATGCGTGAGTTGGAGCGCGGTCACATCACCTACGTGGCCCGCGAGCTTGGCGAGGAGAAGGATATCTCGCGTGGACTCGGTCTACGAATGGCGCGGGAGGCGGGAGAGGATCCCCAGAGCCAGTTCAAGACCCTCGTCTGCGTGGCGCCCTCGGGCGGCCACGTGGTCTGCTGCATCCCCGTTGCGGACGAACTCGACCTCAAGAAAGCCGCAGCGGCAGCGGGCGAGAAGTCTCTTGAGCTTCTGCCTGTCAAAGACCTTGAGTCCGTGACGGGGTATGTGCGTGGGGGCTGCACGCCCGTGGGCATGAGGCGACAGTTTCCCACCCTCATCGACGAGACGGCCCAGCTCTTTGGCACGGTAGGCATATCTGGAGGCCGACGTGGCCTGAGCCTCGAGCTCGACCCCAGTGACCTCGCAGGGTTTGTCAAAGCGACATTTGCCGATATCGTGCAAGGTAGTGACAGTTCGCACTAAACTGGACTATACTGGCCTTTACACATTTTTCGATGACAATCTGAACCTAAAATCTGGCAAACGTCACGAGACGTGTTTCGAGAGGGGTCTACCTATGGGCAAGCTGGTTGTTTCGAGAAGGAAATTGCTTGCTCTGGCGGGTGGTATGGCGCTGGGAGCGGTCATGTCGGGGCTTGGTGTGACGCTGGCTTACGCAGATCCCGAGGCATCGCAAGAGACCTTGGATGCGCTTTCCGACGCGAAGGCGCGCTACGACGCAGCCGAGGCAAAACTCGAGGAGATCGGCAGCCAACTCGAGGAGCTTGGTGCCCAGCAAGAGCAGACACAGCAGCAGGTCGATGACACTCAGTCCAGGATCGACGAAACTCAGTCAAAGATAGAGGACTCGAGGCAAAGGATCCGGAGCAAGCAGGAGGAGATCGACCAGAAGCAGAGGGAGATCCAGTCCGCGCAGGACGAGCTCGGCAGGAGCGTCGCCGCTAACTACAAGACGGGCGGGATTTCCATCGTCGATATCGTCGTCAACTCAGGCTCCCTCGATGAGCTCGCCAATAGCATCTACTACTCTGACAAGATCGCCCAAAGCGAGCGGGACAAGATTACTCGCATAAAGGGGCTCAAGTCCCAGCTTGAGGGACAAAGGGCCCAGCTTGAGGAGGAAAAGGCCCGGCTCGAGAGACAGAAGGCCCAGCTCGAGGAGCAGAAGGCCCGGCTCGAGGAGCTCAAGAGGCAGCTGGACCAGCAGGCGGCGGACACGCAGGCCAAGCAGCAGGAGGCCAAGTCGGTGGTCGACGGACTCGACCAGGAGGTAAAGGACCTCATAGCCAGGCGCGACGCCGAGATCCAGGCTGCGCGCGAGGAGGAACAGCGCAGGGCTGCGGAGGCGGCCGCGATGGCAAACTACGGTGCGGGCACACCTGCCATCACGGGTTCGGGGCTTCGCGAGCGGCTCTGCAATGCCGCGCTGTCGCTCCTTGGCGTCCCCTACGTGTGGGGTGGGACCTATCCGCAGTCAGGGGGGACGGACTGCTCTGGTCTCATGCAGTGGGCCTTTGCCCAGTGCGGCTACTCCATTCCGCGCACGACCACGACTCAGCTTGCCGCCTGTAGGGCTGCCGGCCACGTGTTCTTTAACACCTCGCAACTCCAGCCTGGCGACCTCGTGTTCGTGAATGGGGGCCACCATGTTGCCATGTACCTTGGTAACAGCAGGTGTGTCCATGAGCCGAGTCCGGGTGGGGTCTGTATGGTCTCTCCACTGAGTCGCTGGGGCGGTATCTACGCGTTGGGCTTTCCGCTTGCGTAGGTTCCACGCTGTCGAAAGAGGTGCCGTGCCTGCTGCAGTGCCAGCTTCTCCTCCGGATCTCATATAAGTCTCATATGGCCTGCGTGTTCCACGCATGTGAGAGGTCTTGACGCGTCTGAGCAACTCTGGGTAGTAAAAAGTGCGTTTCCCCCTGCACCTTTCTTCTTGGTGTGGGACACTTCCCGTTTAAAGTCATGGGGTATGGTACTGGTGAAGGCGTAGGACAGGAGGAATTCGGTGCGGGCTGGAACAGCGCGGGGGTTTCGGGACATCCTTCCGAGCGAGGCGCTCGCTCGCGAGCGCATCGTCGGCATGGTGCAGGCATGTCTTACAAGGCACGGCTACGCTCCTGTCGAGACGCCTCTCCTCGAGCTACACGAGACCTTCGAGCGTGTCGGTAAGCCGAGAATTCCATCATTTCAGCTCTTCGACTCAGAGAGCGGACCGCTCGTGCTCCGGTCCGACCTTACGATGCCCATCGCGCGCATGGTGTCCGAGCGAACCGACGAGAGCAGCCTGCCCCTTCGCCTGCGCTATCTGGAGCCTGTGGTCCGCGAGAGCTCGGCCCTTGCGGGGCAGCCGAGGCAGTTCACCCAGCTCGGGGCCGAGCTCTTCGACGTGCGGGGTAGTCTGCCCGAGATTGAGATAGTCTCGGTCCTTGCCGAGACGCTCAAGACGCTAGGCGTGCCATCCTGGCGCATCGTCTGCGGTTCTGTGACCCCGCTCCTCTCGCTGCTTGACGCCTGCGCACCAAGTGCCGCCTTTCACGCACAGGTCCTGTCGCTGGTTCATGACTCTGACTTGCCGGGGCTCGACGAACTAGTCAGGGGCGCCATGCTCGATCGCCGTGCGGCCCATGCGTTGAGCTCTCTTTGCCGCCTTGCCGGCGACACCTCCACCATCGATGAGGCCGACGGCCTTCTCGCCGAGGTGGGTATCCCCATTAAGAGGCGTGGGACGTGTGAGCTGCGTGACTTCGCGAGGCAGCTCTCGAGCCTTACCGAGGATGCGAACATCGGTTTTGACTTCTCGATCGTCAACTCCTTCGACTACTATACGGGTATCGTCTTCAAGGCCTACTCTGACGCCTCGAGCGGGGCGATCGCCTCGGGGGGGCGCTATGATGCGGTACCCGAGAGCTTCGGTCGTCCCGAGATGTCCGCCTGCGGCTTTGCGCTCTCGCTGGAGCGTCTGCAGGAGGTGCTCGGCGAGCAGGGGGAGTCGGGTGTCGTGTCTACCGCACGCGGGCGCTCGACACGCCCGCTCAGGATCGCGGTGCCTAAGGGCGGACTCTTTAGGGGTGCCGTTGACGTGCTTGGTCGTGCGGGTCTTCCCGTGGAGGGGCTGCGCAACCTCGGGCGCAGGCTCATCGTTTCGGCGGGCGACGTTGAGTACGTGATCGTGCGTGCCCAAGACGCTCCCGCCTTCGTGGGCCACGGCGGTGCCGATTGCGGCATCTGTGGAAATGACTCGATCATCGAGGCGGGCATCGAGCTCGTCCAGCTCGTTGACCTCGGCTTCGGTGCCTGTCGCTTTGTGGTGGCCGAGCCTCGCGCCAAACAGGGCGTCGCCGAGGGTGCCTACTCATGGCGCGGGACCGTGCGTGTTGCGACCAAGTATCCACGCATCACGCAGGATTACTACGACTCCATCGGCCAGAAGGTTGACATCGTCACTTTGCACGGCAACATCGAGCTCGGACCCATCGTGGGTATGACCGACCGTATCGTGGACATCACCGCGACAGGGGCCACGCTCAGGGAGAACGACCTCGTCATCGTCGATGACGTCATGAGCTGCACGGCCCGCTTTTTCGCAGGGCCCGCCGCCTATCGCTCCGATGGACGCGTGCGCAGGCTCGCGGCGAACTTGGGCGAGCTCTCACAGGAGGGAAGAGAAGCATGAGAATTCTAAGCCTTGGTGTCGGCGGGCGCCTTGACAGGGCGGCGCTCAGACCTCTAGGCGCACTTCCGCGGGAGGCCATGGAGGCTGCCGAGCGGATAGTGGACGATGTGCGCGAGCGTGGTGACGTCGCCGTCCGCGAGCACTCCCTGCGCCTCGATGGGAGCTGCCCTGAGGAGTTTCGCGTTCCTGGGGAGATCATCGAGGGCGCGCTCGACCTGGTGGACGAGGAGTTCCTCTCCGCCCTGAGGCTCGCAGCCAGGCAGATTCGCGACTTCCACGAGAGGGAGCGCGAGCGCTCCTGGTTTACCACGCGTGCCGACGGCACTGTGCTCGGCGTGCAGGTGACGCCGGTGGCCTCCGCCGCGCTCTACGTGCCAGGTGGTCGCGCCCAGTATCCATCGACCGTGCTCATGGACTCGATCCCCGCGAAGGTCGCCGGCGTGCAACGCGTCATCATGATGACTCCCCCGCAGAGGGACGGGTCACTCTCGGCCTACACGCTGGCAGCAGCGGCGGTCGCGGGTGTGGACGAGCTGTATGCCGTGGGAGGTGCCCAAGCCATCGCCGCCGCAGCCTATGGTACTGAGTCCATCCCTCCCGTCGAGAAGATCGTGGGTCCCGGTAACGCCTTCGTTGCCGCCGCCAAGCGCTGTGTCTCGGGCGACGTGGGCATCGACATGGTCGCAGGCCCCTCCGAGGTGTGCGTGCTCGCAGACGCCACGGCCGATCCCGTCGTGGTCGCTGCCGACCTCATGGCGCAGGCGGAGCACGACCCCATGGCAGCCTGCTACCTCGTAACCCCTGATGCGAGACTTCCCCAGAAGGTGGAGGACGCCATCGAGCTTCTGGTCCCGCAGAGTCCGCGCAAGGACATCACGAGGGCGTCGTTGGACGTCCACGGCGTCATCGTTATCACCAGCTCGCTCGCAGATGCCGTGGATGCTGTGAACGTGATCGCGCCGGAGCACCTTGAGCTTCACTGTGCGGACTCCCTCTCGCTTGTGGGCAAGGTGAGAAATGCGGGCGCCATCTTTGTGGGCGCCTGGAGCTCCGAACCTCTGGGCGACTACGTCGCCGGTCCCAACCACACCCTGCCAACGGGCGGTACCGCTCGCTTCTCGAGTCCGCTTGGCGTCTATGACTTCACCAAGCGTTCGAGCGTGATCTCATACTCGCCAGAGGGGCTGCTCGCCGATGGTCCTGCCGTCCAGGCGTTGGCCCAGGCCGAGGGACTCTGGGCGCACGCACTCTCTATAGGCCTTCGAAGGAGACTCCTCGCAGAAGGCAGGGCGAGCACGGGCTTTTCCGATGTCGCCTCGGCATGCGAGGACGCAGGATTCACCGCCTGGCCGCGAGCACTCAGGGCGCCGGGTACAGCGAGGCTTTCGGATCCTGGCGATCAGGCCGGCGACTAGCTTGGGGGAATCCGTGACGCTTTCCATCTCCAAGAGGGTCCGTTGCCTCATGCGGCCTGCGGCGGCGGTGCTCGATCCCTACGATGCGGCTTTCTCGCAGGCAAACATCAACCTCTCCGCCAACGAGAACGACTACCCCATGCCAGCTGCCGCACGCGAGGCGATCGACGCGGCTATCGCGCGGACGCCCACTAACCGTTACCCCATCGCGATGGCGGACGAGCTGCGCGAGGCCATCGCGGCGTGGCATGGTGTCGGGAAGGACCAGGTCATCGTTGGCAACGGTGGCGATGAACTCCTTTTCAACCTCATCCTCGCCTTTGGGGGAGCTAACAGGCCCCTGCTCGTTCTTTCGCCGACCTTCTCGGTCTATGAGCTCTACGCCACGCTCCTCGAGACGCCCGTCATCAGGCTGTGGCGTGACCCGGACACCTTCGGGGTCGACGAGGAAAGGGCCGTCGAGGCGGCGAGGAGAGCTAACCTCGTCATCGTGACGACGCCCAACAACCCGACGGGCAACCTCTCTTCCCCAGAGTTCGTGGCCCGCCTCTGTGGCGCCTGTCCCGGCATCGTCCTTGCCGATGAGGCCTACATCGAGTTCGCGGAAAAGGGGTCAAGCTCAGAGGGGCTGCTCTTTACCCATGACAACCTGTCCGTACTGCGTACGCTCTCGAAGGCCTACCAGTTCGCGGGCGGCAGGCTCGGCTACGCCTTGGCGTCTCCTGACGTCATCGCGGCGCTCGCGGCGGTGCGCCAGCCCTACTCGGTGGGCGTCCTTGCTCAGGCGGCGGCGCTCGCCATCCTCGAGCACCGCCTCGAGTTCCAGTGCAGCATCGATAGAATCAGGCAGGAGCGAAAGCGGACCCTCTCGGCTCTGGTCGCCCTGTCAAACATGGGTCTTCGTGTGTGGCCGAGCTCGGCGAACTTCCTGCTCGTGCGCCTGCCCCATGCCGCCGAGGTCCGTGCCCGCCTGCGCGACGAGTTCTCGATACTCGTGCGCGACTTCTCGGATGCGCCGGGCCTCACGGGCTGCCTGCGTATCACCATCGGCAAGCCAGACGAGAACGACGCCGTCATCGGCGCCATCACCACAATTCTGGGAGGAGAGTCGCAATGAGCCTATCGAAGGAAGACCTCGTGAGCGGTCCGGCAAAGGGCGCGACGGGCGGAGCGCGCAGGCGTGCCAGCGTCAGCCGCACGACCGGGGAGACCGACGTGACGGTCACGCTCGACCTCGACGGCCAGGGGGACTGTTCCTTGGCCACAGGGGTCGGTTTCTTCGACCACATGCTGAACGCCCTCGGTCGCCACGGCCTGCTCGACCTCACGGTCGAGGCAAGGGGTGATACCTGGGTGGACGACCACCACACGGTCGAGGACGTCGGCATCGTCATGGGGCAGGCCCTGCGTGAGGCCCTAGGCGACAAGAGGGGTATCAGGCGCTTCTCGGATGCCTGCGTCCCCATGGACGAGGCACTCGTGCTCGCTGCCATCGACGTCTCGGGCCGAGGTGAGCTCTTCTGGGACCTGCCCATCAAGGCCCAGAAGGTGGGGAGCTTTGACACCGAGCTTGCCCACGAATTCTTTGTAGGTCTTGCCCGCGACGCTGGCATCACCCTGCACGTTCGCAAACTTGCGGGTGAGAATGCCCACCACGTCATCGAGTGCGCGTTCAAGGCGGTAGCCAGGGCCCTGCGCATCGCGGTCGAACCTGACCCGCGTGTGAGCGGCGTACCCTCGACGAAGGGAAGCCTTTGATGCTGTCCAAGGAGATCGTGGTCGTGGACTACCACCGCGGCAACCTGCAGAGCGTCGTGAGGGGCCTTTCCGCAGTGGGGGGGTTTGCCGTCGCGTCCGATGACCCTAAGAGAATTGCCTCTGCCGCAGGACTTGTCCTTCCAGGCGTCGGCGCCTTCGAGGATGCGATGGGCTTTCTGAGGCAGAGCGGTGAGGCGGACGCCATCCTTTCATCCATAGGCGAGGACACGCCGTTTTTGGGTATCTGTCTTGGCCTTCACCTCCTTTTCGAGCGGAGTACCGAGCGTTCGCGGTCTCTTGGGCGAAGCTCATGGGGTGGCAATTGGGTGCCTGGTCTTGGTGTTCTTGCCGGTTCAGTCACGCGACTCGACTCGCAGCGCCTCAAGGTGCCCCATGTAGGTTGGAACCAGCTGCATCTTACCAAGCAAGGCGAGCAGTGTCCCCTTCTTGTAGATGTTGCGGAGGGTACGAATGCCTACTTCACGCACTCGTACGCCCTCACTGACGGTCATGATGGGGACGTCGTCTGTGCGAAGACCCACTATGCGCGCAGCTTTCCTTCAACAATCTGGAGAGACAACGTTTTCGCCGTCCAGTTCCATCCCGAGAAGTCCTCCACCGCAGGTCTGAGGATGCTCTCGAACTTCGTGCGTATCGTGTACGGATAGGAGGGACCGTGATCCTGTTTCCCGCCATCGATCTCGTCGCTGGCAAAGTGGTACGCCTCTCGCGCGGTGACCGGTCGAAAATGGACGTCTACGCGGACGATCCGGTGGCTGTGGCGCGTGACTTTGCAGCACGGGGTGCACGTTGGATTCATGTGGTGGACCTCTCGGCGACCTTTGGGGAGGGTGAGGAGGCGCTCTGTGCCAACCACCGTGCCATCGAGGGCATCTGCCGGCTGGAGGGCGTTTCGGTTGATGTCGGCGGCGGCGTGCGCAGCATCGAGTCTATAGAGCGTCTTGTTGAGGTGGGCGTCGGGCGCATCGCCTTGGGGACCGTCCTCGTACGTGATCCCGAGCTGGCGCGTAGGGCTGTTGCACGCTTTGGTGAGCTACTCGTCGCCGACGTTGCCGCCAAGGACGGTCGGGTGAGGGTCAACGGCTGGCGTGAGGGCGCAGACGTCCTGGCGGAGAGGCTCGTGGAAGATCTTGCCACAATGGGGTTCAGACATCTGGTCTTTACCGATATCGCTCGTGACGGCATGCAGACGGGTATCGATGCGGATGCCTATGTGCGCATGGCAAGACTGGCCGGCTTTCCCATCATCGCCTCCGGCGGCATAGCGGGGTTGGAGGACATTCGTACCCTTGCTGAGCTCGGTCCCCGGCTTGTAGAGGGTGCCATCTGCGGCCGTGCCCTCTTTGAGGGAAACTTCACCCTCGAGGAGGCGCTGGCTGCGGCAGGTGAGGGATGTGCGAGCGGGCAGAAGAGAGGGCAACGGGAAGGAGAGTCACATGCTGACTAAGCGAGTCATACCGTGTCTGGACGTGCGAGACGGACGTGTCGTCAAGGGCGTGAACTTCGTTGGGCTGCGCGATGCGGGAGATCCCGTGGAGCTTGCGAGTTCCTATGACCGGGCCGGGGCCGATGAGGTCGTCTTCCTCGATATCACTGCGACCTCTGACGACCGCTCCACGACCGTCGACCTTGCGAGCCGTGCTGCCAAGGAGCTGCATGTTCCCTACACCGTCGGGGGAGGCTTTCGTGACGTGGACGGCATGACCAAGATGATCTCGGCGGGTGCGGACAAGGTCTCCATCAACTCCGCCGCAGTCAAGGATCCCACACTTATCTCGGCTGCGGCGTCTGCCTTCGGCAGCCAGGCCGTCATCTGTGCCATAGACGCCCGCCATACGGGAGGCGCAAGGGACGGCTGGGAGGTCTATGTCGCTGGGGGCCGCACGGCCACGGGCATCAATGCGGTTGCGTGGGCAGAGGAGGTCGCACGACGCGGTGCCGGTGAGATTCTGCTCACCAGCATGGATCGCGACGGCACCAAGGACGGCTTCGACCTTGCGCTCACCCGTGCGGTCGCCCGCGCCGTGTCCATCCCCGTCATCGCCTCGGGTGGCGTGGGAACGCTCGAGCACTTTGCCGAGGGTATCCTTGAGGGCGAGGCAGACGCGGTTCTTGCCGCAAGTGTCTTTCACTTTGGGACCTTCTCGATCCGCGAGGTGAAGGAGTACATGGCGAGCCAGGGCATTGCCGTGAGGCTGGACTTCTAACCCATGGGCCTTGTGCCCGGTTGCCCCGAGGGGTCGCATAACGCTAAAATCTGTCGGGTACGCAGGGTTGTTCGGTCAGGCAAACCAGGAGGATGCATGGAGCAGGTCGCGCTTGGGGAGGTTCGGCTGAGATACGATGGGCGGGGTCTCATTCCTGTGATCGTGCAGCAGGTGGGCACGGGCGAGGTCCTGATGGTTGCTTGGGCGAACGAGGAGGCTCTTCGGCTCACCCTCGCTACGGACACGAGCTGGTTCTGGAGTCGCTCTCGCCACGAGCTCTGGAATAAGGGAGCGACGAGCGGAAACGTGCAGAGTGTCAGGCGTGTGCTCGTGGACTGTGACGCGGATACCCTCATCTATGAGGTAGATTCCCCTGGCCCCGCCTGCCACACGGGAAGCCGAAGCTGCTTCTTTCGCGAGCTTGTCGAAACGATGGCATCAGAAGACGCGCCCGCCTTGTGTGCGGGGCGGGCGAAGGGGGACTAGGATGGGCGTGCGTACCGCAGACGTGCAGGATGGCGATATGGCAGAGACGCTCGACTCTCTTGCGACTACCATTCACGGGCGCTGGGAGCATGACCCGGCTCGCTCCTATACCGCCAGGCTCCTCACCGGTGAGGAGGACGAGCTCTTGAAGAAGCTCGCCGAGGAGGCAAGCGAGGTCATCATGGCCTGCAAGGACAATGATCACGATCACATCCGCTACGAGATGGGTGACCTCATCTACCACCTGCTCGTCACGGCTGAGCGCTGGCATGTGACGCTCGGCGAGCTCGCAGGCGAGCTCGACGCGAGGATGAGGTAGCGCAGTGCCGCAGGGCGATGTGGCTCCAGGAGAGCCACCGATGACGCGTGGGCCCAAGCATATGGCCTCGCCTGAGGTGACGGCAGCTAGGGCCAAGATGTCTAAGGTCGGCTCGTCCTCGTCCCAGGGGAGGCCGAGGCACCTCGCGCCCTTTGAGGGGCCCTCGTCCGGACTTGGGGGCGGCGTCGGTTCCGACACGGTTCCTATGGAGGCCGTCCAGGAGGCTGGCCAAGAGGCTGCGGTTGCTATCGGTCGCAACACCGCCCTCATGAGCGCCTTGGTCATCGTGAGCCGCATCACGGGCTTCTTTCGTACCTGGGGGCAGGCGTACGCCCTTGGCGTCACCGTGATGGCGAGCTGCTACTCGGTTGCCAACAACCTTCCCAACCAACTTTACGAGATCGTCGTGGGTGGCATGCTCGTCACGGCCTTCCTGCCCGTGTACCTCTCTATCAAGAGACGTCTCGGCGCGGAGGGGGCGAGTTCCTACACCTCGAACCTCGTCTCTATCGTGCTCCTGCTCATGGGCGCCGTCGCCGCCCTGGGCTTCGTGTTCGCTGCCCAGGTGGTGTGGACGCAATCGTTCGGCGCGACGAGTGAGTTCGACTCCGAGCTTGCCGCCTACTTCTTCCGTTTCTTCGTGATAGAGGTCGTGCTCTACTCGCTATCATCGATCTTCTCGGGCGTCCTTAACGCCGAGAGGGACTATCTCTGGTCGAGTGCGGCGCCCATCATCAACAACTTCGTGACGACTGCCTCGTTTCTCGCGTACGCCTGGCTCGTAGACTCAGATCCCTCGCTCGCCCTCATCGTCCTTGCCCTTGGCAACCCGCTTGGCGTTGCCGTGCAGGTGTTCGTCCAGCTGCCCGCGCTGAAAAGACATGGCATTCGCCTCAGGTGGCGTATCGACCTGCGTGACCCGGCCATCAAAGAGACCCTCACCATTGGTGTTCCCACCATCGTTGTCATGCTCTGCTCCTTTGAGACCACCTCGGTAATGAACAGCTCGGCACTCTCGGTGACGGGGGCGGGCGCCTCGATCTCCTACTACGCCCGCCTGTGGTTCACGCTTCCCTACGCCATCCTCGCCGTACCCATAACCACTGCCATGTTCACCGAACTGTCGGTCTATGTCGCGGAGAGCGACCTTGACTCGTACAAGAGGGGCGTGGCCGACGGCACGAGCCAGATTCTCTTCCACATGATTCCGTTCATGCTCTACCTGATCGTCTTCGCGCGGCCTCTCGTCGGGTTCATATCGGCAGGCAGGTTTAGCCCGGATGAGATCGGGACCACGACGCAGTACCTTCAGGCGCTCTCGGTGTCGCTGCCGCTCTATGGGGTGAACACCTACCTGCAGAAGGTGTGCTCGTCCATGCGACGCATGAGCCTCTACGCGCGTGCCCACGTGATTGCCGCCCTTATCCAAACGGCACTCTGCCTGCTGCTCACCCCTATCCTCGGGCTCAACTTCGTGGCGCTCAGCTCAGCTGCGTACATGCTGTTGGTCGATATGGTCTCGTTTGTGGGCCTCCGGCGGCAGCTGGGGCCGATGGGCCTTTGGAGCGTGGTAGGCTGTGCCGTGAGGGCATCGGTGTTTGGTGTGACCGGCGCAGCGGTCGGCTTCGCTGTCCTTTCCCTCCTGGCGCGCACCGCCCTGGTGGCGGCAGGAACGTTCGGTTCCATCGCGTGCCTTATGCTTGCGGGCATTCCGGCGCTTGTGGTGACCTATGGCATTGCCTTGGCGACCAAGGCCCCCGAGGCCGGCATGGTGTCCCGTCTCTTGGGTAGGGTCCTGCGCAGGGGTGTGCGGTGAGGTCGTGTGTCAAGGCATATGTTGATTCTCTTTCTCGTGCGGCAGCGTGTGCTCCAAGAGTAAAGTAACAAAGGATTATGCGGGCAAGAGTGGAAACTGTGACAGTGCAGATGACTTTTGCGAGGTAGGGAGCTTATGACAGATAAGATACGGGCTGTGGTGAGGGCAGGGGCCGCAATGGGTCTCTCTCTCACGCTTGCGTTCTCGACTGTTCCGACCTATGCCTTTGGTGCGACGAGTTCTGCTGAGATGCAAAGTGAGCTTGATCAAGCACGAGCAAAGCTCCAAGAGTACTCACAGCAGGCGAGCGAGAGATTCTCCGAGCTCGAGCAGGCTCAGGCGAACTTGGAGGATACGCGTGCCCAGATAAGCGACACACAGTCGCAGATCGAGACAAAACAATCTGAGCTTACGGATGCGCAGACAGAGCTTTCGGGCATCATGTCCGATAACTACAAGGATGACACCAACTTTGTTGGGTATGTCTTGAGATCTACCTCCTTCGATGACCTTGCCTCACGCGTATACTACGCGAACAAGGTCTCCGAGAAGGAGACCAACGCCATCGCTGAGGTAGTGAAGATTCAGTCCGAACTGCAAGAGCAGAAGTCCAAGCTTGAGCAGGAGGAGAAGGAGGAGGAGAACCTCCTAGAGCAGAGCAAGGCGAGCTACGAGCAGATCCAGTCGGTCATCTCCAATCAGCGCAGCTACGTCAACAACCTCTCCGAGGAGGTTCGCAAGCAGATAGAGGCCGAGGAGGCGGCGCGCAAGCAGGCTGAGGAGGAGGCTAAACGCCAGGCCGAGGCCGAGGCAGCGGAGGCGGCGCGCAAGCAGGCCGAGGCTGCGGCTGCGGCGTCTCACGACAACACGGGTGATGAGTCGAACTCGGATGCGGCCGCTGACAACGGTGGTTCCCAGAGAGATGATGACTCAAGTTCGAATGAGCGCTCGAATTCTAACTCGGGCGGTAATTCGGACGAAAGGCAGGACTCTGGGTCGAAGAGGGACTCTGGGTCAAACAGGGACTCCGGTTCCAACAGCAACTCTAACTCGGACGGTGGCTCTAGCTCGAACAAGCGCTCAGAGTCTAAGAGTAGCTCTAACTCGGGTAAGTCGAAGTCAAACAGAAGTTCCGGTTCTTCTGGTTCTAGCTCGAGAAAAAGCTATGGCTCAGGTATCTCGGCGGTTATAGCCGCAGCGAAGTCCCAGCTGGGCGTCTCCTACTCCTATGCGGGCAACGCGATCGCCGGGCAGGAGTTTGACTGCTCCGGGCTAGTCTGGTGGGCGTTCCGACAGGCGGGGTACTCGATTCCTCGTGGCCAGCGTATGGCCAATGGCTACAACAACTCCATGATCGGATGGGTCATGCAGCACGGCTTGAAGACGAGTATTTCTCAGCTTGAGCCAGGCGATCTCATGTTCTGGGGTTCGGGAACCGGATCGACTACCCATGTCGCTCTCTACATTGGTAACGGTCAGATGATCCACTCCAACTACGGCGGTGTCGAGATCAGGAGCGCAAGTTACTCCTCCGGTCACTTCGTGGGCGGCGGTTCGGTCATCTAGGTACCACAGGACAAGGCATTCAAGACGGGGTCGGGTAAATCCGACCCCTTTTTTGAGGCTTCGTGAGCTCGTGTGGGTGGATGGTTGCGTCACCGCCCCGGTGGCATGGGCCTCAGGCCCGGGCACCTGAGCATCACGGGGGCCATGGAGCCGTCGACGTCGTGGGACCCGTGGTCCCGCCCGGTCGCGCGGGCAGACGTGGGTATGCAGGAGTGTACGCAGATCGGCGAAAACGGCCTCTCGACGCAACCACCGCTCGCATGCAGAGTGCACCTTTCCGTGACGTCGCCCGTCCAGAGTGCGCCTTTCGGTCACGTCGCGGTGGCGTCGCTGGTGCAGACTGCGTCTTTCCGTGAGGTGGCGGGTGCAGACTGCGCTTTTACGTGAGACCGTCTGGGCAGAGTGCGCCTTTCCGTGAGGTGGCTCCACGTTTGCGCAGGTGAGGAAAAGCGCATTCTACGGAAAAGCGCATTCTGGAGGCGGGCCCTCACGGAAAAGCGCACTCTGGGCGCGGTCCCTCACGGAAAGGCGCACTCTGCGCGACCGCTCGCATGCAGAATGCGCCTTTTGGTGAGGCCCACACGCAAAATGCGCCTTTCCGTGAGAGTGACACCCCCAGAGTGCGTCTTTCCGTGAGTCGCCGGTTGCAGAGTGGGGCACTTGTGTACGCTGTTGCGACGCGATTCGCCGAGGCGTCAACACACACTAACCCCCGAAGCCCCTCTTAAATGGGCGATATTTCACTGTTCGACAATGCGATGATCGAACATCGGGCATCTCTTTCGTCTGCGCGGTCCCCACCAACGAAATGATCGACCGCGCCCCTACAAGCCACCCGATGTGTGGGAGGGCCCGCTCTACGTCGTACGGCACGGGTTCTCGCGTGGAATCCTCTCGAACGACACCGCGCGCTTTCCCCATGGGATGGTCGACGGCGTGCCATTCTCGCCCACGATGATGTTTCCCAGGGGCTATGATAGGTTCGCGCTCCAGCGGAACAAGTTCGTCAAGCCTTCCCGCGCGGATGGGGCGGCTGG
>ERZ773087.916-NODE-916-length-20569-cov-9.293019_pt1 | contig 20569 bp, 19 predicted proteins | sample MGYA00511375_ERZ773087 | MGnify/ENA primary metagenome ERZ773087 (study PRJEB29015, sample SAMEA2737995) | human oral metagenome | biome: human oral; feature: human-associated habitat; material: dental | place: China | collected 2063 ...
TCGAACCCACGGTGCGTTGCCGCATCACCGGTTTTCAAGACCGGCTCCTTAAACCACTCGGACACCTCTCCATGTTAGCGTGGTTATTGTATCAAAAATCGTGGAACGCTGTCAATAGCTGCGTGCTTTTGTGTGCCGCAGTCTCAGCGCGTACGCCTTTGCAGCAGGAGAACGAGCACGCCGATAATGAAGCCGACGAGTGTGGGCTGCGTCCAGCCCATGCCAATATGCGCGAGGGGGAGAGTGTCACCGAGTGTACGGAGAAAATCCATCATAGGCAGCGCCTCTTGCAGTCCACTCGGGAGTGCGCGTAGGAAGTCGAACGATGCCGCCGCGCATGTGCCGATCATCGTGTAGACGTAGAGCGGGCGATGGCAGCCGACGAGTCCCTCAAGCAGGCAGAGCGCAATCAGGACGATGGCAATCGGATAGAGAAAGTAGAGCACGGGCAGGGAGTATGTGATGATCTTGCTCAGCCCGACATTCGAGATTGCAAAGGAGAAGAGCGAAAAGAGAACGGCGTATTTCGGGTAGGGCAGCGAGCGCGGGAAGAGCTCCACGAACGTCGTACTGCACGCCGTGACAAGTCCAATTGCAGTCTTGAGGCATGCGCAGGTGATCGTGATGCCGAGCAGAATGCCCCCGAATGCACCGAAGTAATGCGCGGCGATATGAGCGAGCACGTCGCCGCCGTTTGCGTCCACCCCGTAGACGGCGCGGCTCTGCGCGCCGACATACGTAAGCGCGAGGTAGATGATCGCCATGAGTGCGGTGCTGAATGTGCCGGAGACAATTGTGCTGTACGAGAGAGCCTTTGGATCCGACAGGCCGAGCCGCTTGATCGCATTGACGAGAATATTCCCGAACGCAAGCGCGGCGAGTACATCCATCGTGTTGTAGCCCTCGAGGAGTCCCGTGAAGAAGGCGTGTTCACTGTATGTGCCGATCGGCTCCACATCCCGGACCGTGCCCATTGGCGAAATGATCGCCGTTACAATCAGAATGCCGAGGAAGAGGAGAAAGAGTGGGTTCAGTACCTTGCCTACCCAGATGAGGATGTCAGAGGGGCGCAGGGAGAAGTAGAGGACGACAGCGAAGAAGATAAGGGTAAAGACAAATAGCCCGAGCGTCTGCACATCGTGGGAAACAAACGGCGCGGCGCCGACCTGAAACGATACAGTTGCGGTGCGCGGGATCGCAAATAGGGGGCCGATGCAGAGGTAGAGCGCGCAGGTGAAGGCATAGGCGAAGCGGACGCCGACCTTCCTGCCAATGTCAAAGAGGCTCTCACTTGCCGTGATGCTGATTGCCGCAATGCCGAGGAGGGGCAACCCGACGCCCGTGATGCAGAAGCCAATGAGCGCGGGCAGCATCGCTGCGCCCGCCTGCTGTCCCATCGAGGCAGGGAAGATGAGATTGCCCGCACCGAAGACAAGTCCGAAGAGCATGGACGCAACGAAGATGTATTCCTGTTTTCTGAGACGACGTTTCATCTGCAAATACTTCCCTAAAAATAATAAAATATTATAAAATTTCAATGAAGTGATTATAACAGTTATCGAAGGAATTTGTCAAAGATGGAAGAAGTTGCTATAATAGGTGGGAATGATTCGGCGCAGAAGAGGAGATTGGCTTATGCGCATTGCTCTGTTTGACTCAGGAATTGGAGGACTGACCGTACTCAGTCATGCGCGGCGGGTGCTCCCGTCAGAGGAATTCCTGTTCTTTGCTGACCGCGACCATGTGCCGTACGGCACGAAGTCCGTGCCTGTTGTGCGCGGATATGTGCGCGAGGCATTCCGCTTCCTTGTCGAAAAACAGGGCGCAGACGCCGTCGTCGTCGCCTGTAATACGGCGACTTCAGTTGCGGTGGATGAGATGCGCCGGCTCTACGAGGTGCCAATCATCGGCATGGAGCCTGCCGTGAAAAAGGCGCTGGCACAGGACGGCGAGCGCCGCGTGCTCGTGACGGCGACGCCGATCACAATCAATGGAGAAAAGCTGCGCCGTCTCGTCTCGGCGCATGACACGCATCACCTTGTCGATCTGCTCGCGCTGCCCCGCCTTGTTGAATTTGCTGAGCGCAGGGAGTTTGTCTCCCCACGCGTGGAGGAGTATCTGTGGAATGCGCTCGCGTCCTACGATCTGCTGAAGTACTCGGCGATTGTGCTTGGCTGCACACATTTCAACTACTTCAAGGACACATTGCGTGCTCTTCTACCAAAGACGGTTGGTTTTGTCGATGGCAACGAGGGGACGGTCGAGGAGCTGGCACGACGGACGGGGCTGACGACGGTTCTGGCGGAGGAGCAGCCGGCACCGTGCAGATTCTTCGAGTCGGGCAGAGCTGTGACAGGCACGGAGTCACTGGCGCGTATTGAGAGCTACCTTGCGCGTGCTGCGCGCATGGAGGAGATTGTTTGAAGATTGAAGGAAGGGAGCATTCATGCCCATTCGTACTGCACATCGGGTGAATTTCTACGATACGGATGCAATGGAGGTCGTGCATCACGCGAATTACATCCGTTGGTTCGAGATCGGGCGCGTCGATTATCTACGCCGCATCGGCATTACACTGGGCGCACTGATGGCTGCGGGCTATGTCTTTCCGATTACAAAGGTCGGCGCACAGTTTCACGCGCCGGGGCATTTTGACGATGATCTCGTCATCGAGACGACGGCGACGGCACTGACCAAGGCAAAGATGGCATTCTCCTACCGCATCCTGAATGCGGCGGGCACAGTGCTCGTGACGGGCTTTTCGGAAAACGTGTTCACCGTGCGCGAGACGGGGCGCATTACGCGTCTGCCGAAGGAGTTCTATGAGCCGCTCGAGGCGGCGATGATCGCGGAGAAAGAGGGACGGGACATTGGATTTTGAATTGATAGAGCGGTTATATTGGCTGTTCGCCCTGCTGGTTTTTTTTGAGCTCGGGAAAAAGGCATTTTTTGCCTATTTCGGAACGGAGAAGATCGTGCCGAAAAAGGAGGAGATGACACCGTTTTCCGTGGTTGAACGTACGTCTGAGAGACTCGTGATCGGTGCGACGATGCCCGTGAAGAATGCGGGGGTACAATGTGGTGTCATCATGGATGCGATTTTGCGCGTGCAGCTGCCCTATGAGCAGTACGACGGTGCACTGGTGCGCGGCAAGGTCGAGCTGGCGGGTGCGCCGCGCGAGGACGACTATTTCGAGGCGATGGTCATTCAAAAGGACGAGCAGATCAATCTGGTGCTCAAACTTTCCATCGAAGGACGCAAGGGGAATACGCTCGAAGAGGCGATTGCCCATATGCCGGATTTCCGCATGGATTTCATCTACCAAGAGACAGGGCGCATCCCGGCACATTATTCCAAGCTGATTTTGAAAATTACGGGGGCGGAGATCGCCGCACTTGCGGGTGTTGCACTCGTGCAGGAAGGGGGCAGGAAGAATGGCTGAGCTGAATATTCTCCCCGTTCCGACACGCATCCTGACGGATGCGGACGACATCGTGGATGCCATCGAATACTACGCCGGTGCGCAGGTAACGGCGGATGATCTCGTCTGCTGTGCGGAGAGTGTAGTTGCGGTGACGCAGGGGCGTTTTGTCCGCCCCGAGGAGCTTCATATTTCCGGCATGGCAAAATTTCTGTGCCGCTTTATCCCGGACTATGGCAGTCTTGCAACGCCGCATGGGATGCAGTCACTCATGGAGGTGGAGGGGAAGTGGCGCGTTACAGCGGCACTTTTCGCAGGATTCCTCGGGAAACTCGTCGGCAAAAAGGGGCTGTTCTATCAGTGGGGCGGCAAGGAGGCGGCACTCATCGACGACGTGACGGGCACAATGCCGCCGTTTGACAAGGTGATTGTCTACGGCCCTGCCGAGCCGGAGCAGGTCGCCACACGCATTCGTGACCGTGTGGGGGCGTTCGGCGGGATGATCGCAGATGTGAACGACCTCAAGCGCTCTCGCGTGGTTGGCGTATCCGAAGGTGTGAACGGCGCGCTTGCGGCACGGCTGCTGCTCGACAATCCGTTTGGCAACGCCTCGCAGAAAACGCCAATCTGCATCATCAAGAACTACCGACAGTATCAGGAGAGTAATCGGACGTAAGTTCATGGCGCCCCTTCCACCATGCTGCGCATGGTTCCCCTCCCCCGTTTCGACGGGGGAGGCTTTGCATTATGGAATTCCACAAAGGAGAAAAACATTCATGCCAAGAAGAGATCTGAGGCGTGCCGATCAGTTGCGCCCCGTGCGGATTGAGCGCGGCTATCAGCGCTATCCGGCGGGCTCTGCGCTCATCGAGATGGGACATACGCGCGTTGTCTGTGCGGCAACTGTGGAGGAACGCGTGCCGTTCTTTTTGAAAGGCTCAGGGACGGGCTGGGTGACGGCGGAATACTCCATGCTGCCCGGCGCGGGTTCGGAGCGCACGGCGCGCGAGGCAATGCGTGGACATCAGACAGGACGCACGCAGGAGATTCAGCGGCTCATCGGACGTGCGCTGCGCGCCGTTGTTGACATGAAGGCACTTGGCGAGCGTACAATTCACATTGACTGTGATGTGCTGCAGGCAGACGGCGGGACACGTACAGCATCGATTACAGGGGCGTTCGTCGCGCTCGTGGAGGCGTGCGCGTCCTTTTACACGCGGCGCGGCATTTTCCCCGTACGTGACTATGTAGCGGCGGTTAGTGTCGGCATCAATGCAGAGAATACGCCTCTCCTCGATATATGCTACGAGGAGGATTCCGCTGCAATGGTCGATATGAATCTCGTCATGACAGGCGCAGGTGCGTTTGTCGAGGTGCAGGGGACGGGCGAGGGGCGCGCCTTTTCGCGCGCGGAGATGAATGTACTGCTCGATCTTGGAGAGTGCGGCATACGGGAACTGATTGATGAACAGAAAGTTGCGCTCGGCGAGATGCTCGCATGGATGCCGGGACGGGAGGGATAAGATGGACGAGAAGATGATACTGATTGCGACATCGAATGCGGGGAAGGTACGCGAGATGGAGAGGGCGTTCGAGGGACTGCCCGTACGACTCGTGCCGCTCTCGCGCATCCGTGAAGTTTTGCCGGATGCGGGGGAGATCGAAGAACCGATTGAGGATGGAGCGACTTTTCTGGAAAACGCACGAATTAAGGCTCATTACTACCGGGAGCGGACGGGGCTTGCTGCGCTTGCCGATGACTCGGGGCTCTCTGTGGAGGTGCTGGGCGGTGCGCCCGGTGTTTACTCGGCACGCTATGCGGGCGTGCACGGTGATGACGCGGCGAACAATGCGAAGCTGATTGCGGACATTCGGGCGCACGGCACGGAGAACGCCGCCGCCGCCTATCACTGCGCGCTTGTGCTTGTGTTTGAGGACGGACGGGAGCTCGGTGCAGAGGGGACGTGTACGGGATTCATCCGTCCTGAGGCGCGCGGGACGGGCGGTTTTGGCTACGACCCGCATTTTTATCGTGCGGACGGACGCACGATGGCGGAGCTCTCGCGCGCGGAGAAACATGAGATCAGTCATCGCGGTGCGGCACTCGATATGATGAAACAATTGCTGATGGAAAGAGGTGTCGTGTGAGAATTGGAATTGTCAGTGACAGCCACGGAGATACGCGCATCTTCGAGAAGATGCTTGCCGTACATGGCGCTGCGGAGGCGGAACTGTGGCTGCACGCGGGGGATTTTGCACCCGATGCGGATGATTTGGAGCTCCTTTCGGGCAGACGCGTTGTGCGTGTGCTTGGCAACTGTGACCTTTTCGTGGATGGTGTCTATGATGAAACGGTGGTCGAGGTGGCGGGACACCGCATCTTCCTAACGCACGGACATCTCTTTAACGTACGCTTTGACACAGAGATGCTCGCCGAGGCGGCGCGTACGGCGGGCGCGGATATTGCAGTCTATGGACATACGCATATTGCACTTGTGGAGCATGGGGATGTGACCGTGCTCAACCCCGGCAGCATTGCCCGCCCGCGTGATGAGCAGCGTGGTTCGTTCATGCTTGTGGATCTGAATGCAGGAGAGACTCCCCAGGTAAATCTCATTCGCATTTGATTGTGAAAAAATGTACGAAAGCCCGCAAATTCAAGGGTTTTTCTATATAAAAAATTTTCAAAAAAATTTACCATATAAAATCCATATCATAAGATATGGATTTTATATATATAATAACAAATACAATATAAACAATAAATTATTTAGAGGTAAATGATTCGATTGAAATATAAAACAATAAGATAAAAGTGCAAAAGAACGATATTATTTTAGCTTGTGAATCTCATTTCCAATTTGAATGAGATTCACTTTTTTCAAGGCTTTACGGCAAATTTGAAAGACTTGAAAGCAAGAAAAAAATATGATATAGTCTAACTAACCTGTGTATAAGTTATATTTATAGGAGGGATTACTTTGCGAGAGCTAAGCGCACAAGCAATCACGGAGAACGTCGCCGAGATGTGCAAGGAAGCGGCGTACTATCTCCCGGATGATGTCTACGAGGGGCTCAAAAAGGGGCGAGAGACGGAGGAGTCACCCGTAGGAAAGGTCGTTTTGGATCAGATCATCCGCAACGCCGAGATCGCGCGCGAAGAGGATCGTCCGTATTGCCAGGATACGGGCATGACGATTGTGTTCGTGGAGGTCGGGCAGGATCTCCATATCACAGGCGGTCTCCTTGAGGATGCCATCAACGAGGGCATTGCCAAGGGCTATACGGAGGGGTATCTGCGCAAGTCGGTTGTCGCGGAGCCGCTCTTTAACCGCAAGAACACGCAGAACAACACGCCGGGAGTCATCTACACGAAGATCGTTGCGGGCGACAAGCTCAGCATCACGATTGCGCCGAAGGGCTTCGGTTCGGAAAACAAGTCCGGCGTCAAGATGCTTGTTCCTGCGGACGGCGTGGAGGGTGTGAAAAAGGCGGTCATGGAGATCATCCAGCACGCAGGCCCGAATCCGTGTCCGCCTGAGGTGGTCGGTGTCGGGATCGGCGGCACGATGGATCAGGCGGCACTCCTCTCGAAGAAGGCGCTTACGCGTCCGATCGACCAGCGTCATCCGATGCCCGAGTATGCAAAACTCGAGGGTGAGCTCCTCGAGATGATCAACAAGACGGGCATCGGACCGCAGCTTGGCGGCACGACGACTGCACTTGCCGTGAACATTGAATGGGGCGCGACGCATATCGCGGGCCTCCCCGTTGCGGTGACGATCTGCTGCCATGCTCTCCGGCATGCGCATCGCGTCCTGTAACAGCCTTTTCTGTGTATTATCATTAGGGAGGAATACTCATGGCGGAAAGTATCCGTATTACGACTCCGTTCACGGAGGAAATGTCGCGTAAGCTCAAGGCGGGCGACAGCGTTCTCATCACGGGCACGATCATCAGCGCGCGCGATGCAGCACACAAGGCGATGACGGAGGCTCTCGCGAAGGGCGAGCCGCTGCCGGTCGACTGGCACGATCAGATCGTCTACTACCTCGGACCAACACCGGCGAAGCCGGGCGATCCGATCGGCTCGGCGGGGCCGACGACCTCCGGCCGCATGGATGCCTACACGCCGACGATGCTTGAGCAGGGCATCAAGGGCATGGTGGGCAAGGGCTCACGTTCGGCGGCCGTTGTGGAGTCGATGAAGAAGAACGGTGTTACCTATTTTGCCGCAGTCGGCGGTGCCGCAGCGCTCATCGCAAAATCCGTGAAGAAGTACGAAGTAGTTGGCTATCCCGAGCTTGGCCCGGAGGCGGTTGCAAAGCTGACGGTCGAGGATTTCCCCTGCATCGTCGTGATTGACTCCGAGGGCAACAACTTCTACGAGATGGGGCAGAAGCCCTATCGGAAACTCTAAGGCGGCTCGCATTCCGCCTCGCACATCCTCATCAACGTGTTCATGCCGATGGTTTGGCGCATGACAAATCATTCGGGGGCGCAGCCTCGGATATGCTCCGAGGCTGCGGCTCCAAAGGTCTACATATTTCAGGAGGTATGAAATGTTCCACACAACCTTTTACATGCGGCGGCTGCATTCATTGGTCGGACTCGTCATCATCGGCGTGTTCCTCTTCGAGCACGTCTTCACGAACTCAACCGTGCTGGGCGGGGCGAAGGCGTTCAATGATTCACTTGCCATGATGGAGCTCATCCCGCGTCCCGTGTTCTACGGGCTTGAGGTCTTTGCCATCGCCGTACCGATTCTCTTCCACGCAATCTATGGCATCTACATTGCGGCACAGGCGAAGAACAACCCGAGCAATTATGGCTACGTCCGCAACTGGCAGTTTGCCGTGCAGCGTTATACGGCATGGCTGCTCATCCCGTTCCTCATCTGGCACGTCGGCTATATGCGTGTCTGGGAAAAGGGCGTCATGGGAACGCATATCAACTATGACCTGCTCTACACCTACTTTGTGACCGGCGACTATGCGATCCTCCACACGGTGCTGTACACGATCGGCATGCTCGCAGCGATCTTCCATTTCTGCAACGGCATTTCGACGTTCTGCATGACGTGGGGCATCGCAAAGGGACCACGTGCACAGTCTGTGATCAACGCACTGTCGATGGGTCTCTGCACGCTGATGAGTCTCATTACGCTCGCCTTTATGGCAAGCTATTTCATGTAAGAACCGCAGCAAAGGAGAGTAAGAATGGCTAAGCTACCAGAAAACAACATTGCGATCATCGGCGGCGGTCTTGCGGGACTTCTTGCAGCACTGAAGATCTGCGAGGGCGGCGGTAAGGTCGACCTCTTTTCCTATTGCCCGGTGAAGCGCTCGCACTCGCTCTGCGCACAGGGCGGCATGAATGCCTGCATGGATACGAAGGGCGAGCACGACAGTGTCTACGAGCATTTCGACGACACCGTTTACGGCGGCGACTTCCTTGCCGACCAGCTTGCGGTCAAGGGCATGGTTGAGGCAGCACCGAAGCTCGTCAAGATGTTCGACCGCATGGGTGTTCCGTTCAACCGTACGCCCGAGGGCGTGCTTGACCTCCGCAACTTTGGTGGACAGAAGAACAAGCGCACGGTCTTTGCCGGTTCTACGACGGGGCAGCAGCTTCTCTATGCACTCGACGAGCAGGTGCGCCGTTGGGAGGTCAAGGGCAAGATCACGAAATACGAGTTCTGGGAATACATCCGCGCGATCAAGAACAAGGACGGCATCGTTCGCGGTCTGGTCGCACAGAACATGAACTCGAACGAAATCAAGGCATTCCCTGCGGATGTCGTCATCCTCGCAACGGGCGGCCCCGGACAGGTGTTCGGTCGCTGCACGGCATCGACCATCTGCAACGGCTCGGCGGTTTCCTCCGCATACCAGCAGGGTGCGCACATCGGCAACCCCGAGTTCATCCAGATCCATCCGACCGCAATCCCAGGCTCGGACAAGAATCGTCTCATGTCCGAGGCATGCCGCGGTGAGGGCGGACGCGTCTGGACGTACAAGGACGGCAAGCCTTGGTACTTCCTTGAGGAGATGTACCCCGCATACGGCAACCTCGTTCCGCGTGACGTTGCCTCCCGTGCGATCTTCAAGGTCTGCGTGCACATGGGGCTCGGTGTCAACAACGACCGCCGCGTCTACCTTGACCTCTCGCACATCCCTGCGGACTACCTCGAGCACAAACTCGGCGGCATTCTCGAGATGTACTCCGAGTTCGTCGGTCAGGATCCGCGCAAGGTTCCGATGGAGATCTTCCCGTCCGTCCACTATTCGATGGGCGGCATCTGGGTCGACCGCATGCACCACACGAACATCCCCGGCCTCATGGCGGCGGGCGAGTGCGATCACCAGTACCACGGCGCGAACCGTCTCGGGGCGAACTCCCTCCTCTCGGCAAGCTACTCCGGCTACGTTGCGGGTCCTGAGGCTCTGCGCTGGGCACGCAGTGGCGAGCTCGGCACGGCACTCACGGAGGAAGAACTCGAGACGGCACGCAAGGAGTGTGTCGCGGAGTTCGACAAGATCCGCAATATGACGGGCTCTGAGAATGCGCATAAGCTCCATCAGGAGATGGGCGAGATCATGTACGATTACGTCTCCATCGAGCGCGACAACAAGGGTCTCGACATCTGCCTTGAAAAGCTCAAGGGGATTCTGAAGCGCTGGGACGACATCGGCGTGACCGACCACGGCACATGGGCAAACCAGGAGGCGATGTTCGTACGTCAGCTCCGCAACATGATCCTCTATGCGATGGCGGTTACGAAGGCGGCACGCTGCCGTGACGAGAGCCGCGGCGCACATGCGAAGATCCTGCTTGACGACAAGGGCGAACGTATGACGGATGAGGCAGGTGAGCTCATGTTCTACGGCCGTGACGATGAGCGTTTCATGAAGACCTCCATCGTGGACTACGATCCGAAGACCGAGGAGCCTCAGGTCAGCTACATGGATTTCGAGCATTCGCTCATCAAGGCGCGTGCGCGTAACTACGCCGTCGCCAAGAAGGAGTAAGGGAGGATAGAAGTCATGGCAGAACAGAAAAAAGTTCGTTTTATCATCGAGCGTCAGGATGGACCGAACGAGAACCCCTATACGCAGGAGTTCGAGGTCGACTATCGTCCCGGTCTCAACGTCGTTGCATCCCTCATGGAGATCCAGAAGAACCCTGTGACGGTCGACGGCAAGCGCGTCCCGCCTCCGGTCTGGGAGTGCAACTGCCTTGAGAAGGTCTGCGGTGCATGTATGATGGTCATCAACGGACGTGCACAGCAGGCGTGCTGCGCCCTGGTCGACAACCTCACGCAGCCGATTCGCGTACAGCCGGCGCGCACGTTCCCTGTGATCCGCGACCTCCTCATTGACCGCTCGGTCATGTTCGAGAGCCTCAAGCGCATTCATGGCTGGGTCGAGGTCGACGGTACGTGGGACAACAAGGATGCCCCGATTCAGAACCCGTACACGGCGGAGACCTGCTACGAGCTGTCGCACTGCATGACCTGCGGCTGCTGCCTCGAGGCATGCCCGAACGTCGGTCCGCAGTCGGACTTCATCGGACCTGCACCGACGGCACAGACACTCCTGTTCAACCTCCATCCGCTCGGAAAGTTCGATGCGCCGAAGCGCCTCAATGCGCTGATGGAGAAGGGCGGCATCACGAGCTGCGGCAACAGCCAGAACTGTGAGCGCGTCTGCCCGAAGAGCATCAAGCTCACGCAGCATCTTGCACAGTTGAACCGCGAGGTCAACAAGCAGGCACTGCGCAATATGTTCAACCACTAATCCGCATTCTCGGCGAGAATCGGATCGAAGCGAAGGGGCGACCCCATTTGGGGGTCGCCCCTTTTATGCTTGTCTATAGAAGCTCAGAGCTGAAAGCGTCCTACGAGCCGCTGCAGATCCTGAGCGAGCTGTGCCAGTGTCTGGCTTGCAGCCGCGATCTCCTGCATGGAGGCTGCCTGCTGCTCGGAGACAGCAGAGACGTTCTCCGCCTCGGAACTCACGGCGTTTGATACTTTCTGCACCGATTCAACGGAGTTGAACATCTGCTCACTTCCCGCCTTGATTCCATCGGTGCTCTTCAGAATTGCATCCACCTTATGTGAGAGTTCCTTGACGACGCCTGCAATGCGGTCGAACTGAGCACCTGCCTGATTGACCTGTGTGACGCCCTCACCGACATGTTCTTTCTGTTCCTGCATGACTTTGAATGTACTCTCAATGCGATTCGCGTTTTCGGTGATGAGACCCGTGATCTCCTGTGCTGCCGTCTCGGACTGCTCGGCAAGCTTTCGTACTTCCTCGGCAACGACCGCGAAGCCGCGTCCCTGCTCTCCTGCGCGAGCCGCTTCGATTGCGGCGTTGAGAGCGAGGAGGTTCGTCTGTCCCGCAATTTCCGTGATCATCTCAACGATCTCGGAGATGCGTTTGGAACTCTCATAGAGTGCTGTAACGGCGTTGCCGACATCCTGTGCGCTCTGATTGAGGACATCCATGCCCTTCACGGCGATGCTGAGTCCCTGCTGGCCTTCGACGGTGGCTGACTGCGCGCGCTGTGTCGCCGCAGAGACATCTGTGATTTCGTTCGTAATATTGTTGATGGCTTGTGTGATTCGATCCACCGTTTGGAAGGATTCATCGACGACCTCACGCTGCTCGATGGTGCTGCCCGTGATCTTCACGATTGCCTCGGCTGCGTGCTGCGCACCCTGCGCCGACTGATCGGCAGAGGCGGTCAGCTGCTCGGAGGCAGCGGCAAGCTGTTCTGCTGTCTGTGCCGCGCTCTGGATGAGATCGCGCAGCCCCTTGACCATCGCAAGGAAGGCGTTGTGCAGCTGTCCAATCTCATCCTCACGATTCATCTCGGGCGGCACGATGCCAAGATTCCCTTTTGCGACCTCGGTCGCGGCTCCTGCCATATTCTCGAGCGGGCCTGCGATTGAACGAGCGATTGCATAGAGCAGTCCGGAGAGGAGAACAAGGGAGAGGAGGAGTCCCGCAATCATCGTCCATTTGAGGGCATTCACATCCGCCAGCACTTCTGTTTTCGGTACGAAGAGGACGAGCGACCAGCCTGTATTGCCGACGGGGTGGACGGCGTAGAAGTAGTCGACATCCTGATAACTGGATTCAAAGAAGATCGGCTCCTTCGAGAGGAAGCTCTTTGCCAGCTCCTCGCCCCACTCGTGTACATTGTTCTCCATCGTCATGGTGGAGTGATAGATAAGGCGACCCTTATCATCGAGCAGGAAGGCCGCGCCGGTTTCCCGAATCTTGAATGCGGCAACCCTTTCCTCTACACTGGAAAAGGGGACATCCATCCCGAGAATCGCTTCCGTTCCGTCACTTGGATGCAGTGCGCGGCTCAGGGCGAATACCTTCTTTTGATGGAATTTGTTGATGAATACCTCTGAGATCTGTACGCCGCTGTTCTCCTTTGCAATCTTGTACCACGGGCGTGTGGTCGCGTCGAACTCGTCTCTCGGCACAATCTTCTCGTGACCGTAGAGGAAATCACGGTCGGGAAAACCCATGTATATGCCGTCAATATCGGTACGTGCACCAAAATCTCTGGCAGCAGAGACAAAACTTACATCGGATGGCAGCTCTGTCGACCACACCTGCCCCAATCCCTCCAGAATGCCGCACTGCTCCTGCACCAGACTGTTGATCTGCTCGGCATGATACTCCGCGAGTGCTTCCATCTCGCGCTGTGTCGCCGACTCGATCATCTCGCTCGCTTTCCAATAGGAGAATGCCGCCATCGCAATAAATATCACGATGAACGGTCCTCCGATCCAGAGCAGCATCTTCGACTGCAGCTTCATACAACCAACTCCTTTGTTCCTTTATTCTCACGAAATGCATATACTATAACTTGTTCGTTATAAAACCACCTTATCCTTTAATAAATTATAATAAATAGTAAATTCTGCTTCAATAAGCTAAAAAGAAACAAAAAAGCACCGCTCAGTAAAGAACGGTGCTCTAAGATTTTTAGAGGGGTTATTTGGAAAAATTTCGTCAGTCGGATTTTTTCATGCGACTGGACAGGTAGTTTGCGGCAAGTGATCCCGAGATGTTGTGCCATACACTGAAGAGTGCACCAGGAATCGCAGCCGCTGCACCGAAGTGCAGGAGGGCAAGGGAGGTCGCAAGTCCCGAGTTCTGCATGCCGACCTCGATGGAGACCGCCTTGACCTTTGCTATATCCATGCGCAGTAGTTTTGCGACGACAAAGCCAAGCGTGTAGCCGAGGAGATTGTGGCACATGACAACGAGCATGATGAGTGCGCCTGTCTCAATGATACGCCCCGCATTTGCCGCGACGACGCCGCCGACGATGAGGACAATGGCGATGACGGAGATGAGAGGAAGTACCTTGACTACTTTTTGTACGGGGCGTTCAAAGAAATGATTGATGAGAAGGCCGAGGAGGATCGGTGCAATCACGACCTGCGCGATCGAGACCATCATTTTCTCTGCCGGGATGTCAATCCACTGACCTGCCAGCCAGAGTGTGAGGAGCGGGGTCATGATCGGCGCGAGGATGGTGGATGCCATCGTCATCGAGACGGAGAGTGCCACATCGCCGCGTGCGAGATAGGTCATGACGTTGGACGAAGTGCCGCCGGGGCAGGTGCCGACGAGGATGACGCCCGCTGCAAGCTCCGGTGGGAGGGCAAAGAGATGGGCAAGCGCCCATGCGAGGAGCGGCATGATGCCAAACTGGGCGACCGTACCAATGAAGACATCGCGCGGGCGCTGCAGGACAAGCTTGAAGTCCTCGAAGCGCAGGGTCATGCCCATGCCGAACATGACGATGCCGAGCAGAATTGTGATCCATGGAACCGTCCAGATGAATGTCCACGGCTGGAAGAGGGCAATGCCGGCGATGAGAATGACGAATAATGCCATATAACGGGAGACAAAATTACTGAGTTGTTCGAGTGCCTGCATAGATGCAAACTCCTTTCATTATTGAGAGATCCTGATAAAGTCCTCGAGTTTTTGCAGTGCAGAGCCGTCTACAATCGTTCGGCGTGCTGCCGCAATGCCGTCTGCAATCGAGGATTCCGCGCCACCGATGTAGATGGCAGCGCCTGCGTTCATCAGGCAGACATCCGCGCGGGCGTCTGTGATCTCGCCGCTGAGGATGCCGCGTGTGACGGCGGCGTTCTCGTCGGGTTTTCCACCGCGAATGGCGTCCTTCGAGGCGGGTGTGATGCCGAAGTCCTCGGGGCGGATCTCATAGCTGCGCTCCCAACCGTCCGAGATTTCGTGTATGAGGGTCGGTGCGCCGACGGAGATCTCATCCATCCCGTCCGTTCCGTGGACGATGAGGGCGCGCTTCACCCCGAGCCCCGGCAGTACCCTGGCAAGCGGGCGCATGAGATGCTCGCCGTAGACGCCGAGCAGCATATAGGAAGGGCGCGATGGATTCGTAAGCGGTCCCAAGATGTTGAATACCGTGCGGATGCCGAGCTCGCGGCGGATTGCGCCGACATGTTTCATCGACTGGTGGTAGCGCTGGGCAAAGAGGAATGCCATGCCGATGGCAGACAGCTCCTCGCGCACTTTTGCGGGCGGCTGGTCGATGTTCACGCCGAGCGCTTCGAGGCAGTCTGCCGTGCCGCTCCAGGAGGATGCAGCGCGGTTGCCGTGTTTGCAGACCTTCAGCCCTGCCGCAGCCGCGAGAAAGGACGCCGTTGTCGACACGTTGATGCTGCCCGAGTGATCGCCGCCCGTGCCGACGATGTCGATGACCTCCATATCGTGCTCGACCCGCTCCGCGTGCTCCCGCATGGCGGCCGCAGAGCCTGAGATCTCGGCAATTGTCTCCATGCCGCTGCTCTTCGTCGAGAGCGCGGCGAGGTAGGCGGCGTTCTCGACCGCTGAGGTCTCGCCTGACATGATCTCGTTCATGACGGCGTATGCTTCATCGTATTCGAGATCCTCCTTGTTTACGACCTTCTTGATTGCGTCTTTAATCATTCCATATCCCCCTTGAAACGATGTTCATATGAAAAAAGATAGGGTCGATTATAGCACAAAATATGAGATGGTAAAAGTAATTTGTGAGGATGGCTGGAATATGCTATAATCTCTTATCTTGTGTATTATATTGGAAAATAGGAGCAGCCATGTTTGAACCGCGTTTTACAACGCTGAATATGAACGAAATTCTAAAGTATCTTGGATTCCACGGGCAGGAACTGACCGAGGAGATTGCGGCGCAGATCAAGCGCTGTACGGACGAGGTGCTCGCCGCGGCGACGCCGCGCCTCACGTATCGGCAGGCACCGCTTGTGGACGGTGCCGTGCTTGGCGTTACATTTGTGGGCAGGGATATCCCGCAGATGCTCGCACCATGCGAGGAGGCTGTGCTCTTCGGAGCAACGCTCGGACCCGGTGTCGAGCGACTGATGATGCGCTATGAGGTGACGAATGCCGCTGACTCTGTGATCATGGACGCATGTGCGAGTACGGCGATCGAGAATATCTGCAACAACTTCGAGAGCGATATGCGCAGTGCCGTCGAGGCGGAGGGGCGCTATCTGACGGATCGGTTCAGCCCCGGCTACGGCGACCTGCCGATTACAGAGCAGCCGAAATTCTTTGCGCTGCTTGACATGACGCGGCGTGTCGGCGTCTCGCTGACGCCGACGACCATCATGGTGCCGCGCAAGTCCGTGACGGCGATCATGGGGATTGCGCGTACGCCGCAGCCGCATCGGCCGCCGGACTGCGAGCACTGTCTCATGTTCCGCAACTGTCCGTTCCGCAAGGCGGGACGCAGGTGCAGGGAAGGGGCAAAAACACAATAACGGTATGAAAAATATGGGAGATATGGAATGAACAATATCATTATACTGGACGGGGGCATGGGAACGGAGCTGCAGGCACGCGGGCTTGCGCCGGGGGAGCGCCCCGAACTCTTCGGAATGGAGCATCCCGATGTGATCGAGGAGGTTCATCGCAACTACATCGCGGCGGGCAGCCGCGTCATCTACAGCAATACCTTTGGTGCAAACGGACACAAGCTCGTCGGCACGGGAAAGACGGTAGCAGAGGTGATTGCTGCGAATGTCGCGACTGCGCGCCGTGCGACAGAGAACTCCGGCGTCACGGGCGTGCGCGTTGCACTCGACATCGGCCCCATTGGGGAATTGGTCGAGCCGCTCGGCACGCTCTCTTTTGAGGACGCCTACGAGCTTTTCCGCGAGATGGTGACTGCAGGCGAGGAGGCGGGTGCCGACCTCGTGATCTTTGAGACGCTGACCGACCTCTATGAGGTCAAGGCGGCGGTGCTTGCGGCAAAGGAGCATACGAAGCTGCCGATCTGGGTGACGATGACGTTCGAACAGAACGGGCGCACCTTCCTCGGCGCGGCTGTCCCATCCGTTGCGGTCACGCTTGATGCACTCGGTGTTTCGGCGCTCGGCGTCAACTGTTCGCTCGGTCCCGTGGAGCTTGTCCCGATTGTAGATGAGCTTATGGAGTGGACGGATCTGCCGATCATTGTAAAGCCGAACGCGGGACTTCCTGACCCACGCACGGGCGCGTACGAGATGACAGCGGAGGACTTCGGACGCGAGATGGCAGCGTTTGCACAGCGTGGTGCAGTTATTATGGGCGGCTGCTGCGGCACGACACCCGACTTTATCCGTGCGCTTTCGGCTGCTGTCGCGCGCGGCGCGTCGGAGCGCCCCGCGCGCAAGAAGCGCAAGGGGGTTGCATCACCGGGGCGCGTCGCGGAGTACGGCAAGCTCAATGTCATCGGTGAGCGCATCAACCCGACGGGCAAGAAACGCCTCCAACAGGCGCTCCTCGAGGAGGACTACGGCTACATCAAGAAGCTCGCCATCTCGCAGCAGGAGGCGGGGGCGCAGGTGCTTGACATCAACGTCGGCGCACAGGGCGTGGACGAAGAAAAGATCATTCCGTACGTTGTCAAGGCGGTACAGAGCGTCGTTGACCTGCCGCTCCAGATCGACTCGGCGAATCCAAAGGTGATCGAGGCGGCGCTGCGCGTGACAAACGGGCGCGTCATCATCAACTCGGTCAGCGGCGAGCGCGAGCGCATGGACGCCATCTTTCCTCTTGCGAAACACTACGGTGCGGCGGTGCTCGGCCTCGCGATGGATGAACGCGGACTCCCAGAGACGGCGGCACAGCGCGTCGCCATCGCTGAGCACATTGTCGGGGAGGCAGAAAAATACGGCCTCGATCGCGAGGATATCATCATCGACTGCCTGACACTCACCGTCTCGGCACAGCAGGAGCAGGCGATGGAGACCCTGCGCGCCGTGCGCGAGGTGCATGAGCGCCTCGGACTCCACTGCGCGCTCGGCGTCAGCAATATCTCGTTCGGACTGCCCGCACGCGGCCACATGACGGAGAACTTCCTCATTCAGGCGATGCACGTCGGACTTGATTTCCCAATCATTAATCCGAATACGAAGGGCGTCATGGATGCTGTCGTATCCTTCCGCGCGGTGTCGGGGGAGGATGTGGACTGCGCGGCCTACATCGAGCGGTTCGCTCCCGAGCAGGCGGAGATGCGCCGGCGCAAGGAACTCGGCATCACGGGCGATGAGGCGGCGGGTGCGGTACAGACTGCCGCAGCGGACAGTGCGGGCGAGGTCGACCCTCTGATGGATGCGATCATCCGCGGCCTCAGTGACGATGCGGAGCGCATCACACGCAAACTCCTCACGGAGATGGCGCCGATGGATATCATACAGGAGAAGGTCATCCCTGCGCTTGATATCGTGGGTGACCGCTACGAAAAGGAAATCATCTTCCTGCCGCAGCTCATCAATGCGGCAAATGCCGCAACGGCGGGGCTCGAGCTCATCAAGGTGCGGCTTGCCGAGGAAGGGCAGGGCGTCTCGAAGGGCAAGATCATTCTCGCGACCGTCGAGGGAGATATTCACGACATCGGCAAGAACATCGTCAAAGTCGTCCTCGAGAATTACGGCTATCAGATCATTGACCTTGGGCGTGACGTGCCTGTCACGCGTGTTGTGGAGGTTGCCATCGAAAAGAAGGTCGGGCTCATCGGCCTTTCGGCATTGATGACGACGACGGTCACGGCGATGAAAAAGACCATCGAAGCCCTGCACGCGGCGGGACATCCGTGCGAGACGGTCGTCGGCGGAGCGGTGTTGACGGAGGACTATGCAAAGGAGATCGGTGCGGATCACTATGCGGGCGATGCGCGCAGCATTGTCGAGATTGCACGGCGCGTACTGGGATAGCATAGAGCGGCAAGGAGGCATATAGATGGATATACGGGAACACATACGAAAAGAGCCGCTCGTCTTTGACGGCGGCATGGGCACATACTATGCTCAAAAGACGCATACGCGCGGCAAGGGCGTGGAGCTCGCGAACATCGAAACACCCTTGGTCGTTGAGGAGATTCACACGGAGTATCTGCGCGCTGGAGCACAGGCGATCAAGACGAATACATTTGCGGCGAACTGCAGCGTCTATCAGGGCGATACGGCACTCGTCGAGCGCATCCTCCGTTCGGGTTGGGAGATCGCCGCACGCGCGGCAGAGCCATTCGATGCCTATGTATTTGCGGATATCGGCCCCGTCACGGGATTGCCGCCCGCTGACATCCTCGACGAATATCGTTTCCTCGTCGATACCTTCCTCGCGGCGGGGGCGCGGCACTTTCTATTTGAGACGAACTCTTCCACTGAGGGATTGGTCGAGACGGCGGCACATATCAAGCAGGTATGCCCCGAGGCGTTCGTCCTGACCTCCTTCTCGGCATTTCCTGGCGGCTATACGCGCGACGGCTTCTTCGTCGAGGAACTGATCCGCACGGTCACGGAGAGCGGCTATATCGACGCCGTCGGCTTTAACTGCGTGAGCGGCGTTCAGTCGATGAAGGAACTCGTCCATCTTCTCGGAACGTGCCCCCTTCCACTCTCCCTTATGCCGAACGCGGGACATCCGATCGTCATCGACGGACGCACCTTCTATGAGAGCGCGCCGGACTACTTCGGCGAGGGGCTTGCAGCCATCGTACGCGACGGCGTATCCATCGTCGGCGGCTGCTGCGGTACGACGCCGGAACACATCCGCGCGCTCTGTGCAGCTCTTGCAGACGGCGGACACATGTCTGAGGGGGCGAGTGCACAGGCAGAGCGCAGCACACTTGCACCGTCTTGTTCTCCATTTTTCGAGGCACTGAAGACGGGGGAGTTCCCCATTGCAGTCGAACTCGACCCGCCTGAAACGGGGAATGCGGATAAATTCATGGTGGGCGCACGCGAGCTGCAGGAGGCAGGCGCCTCTGCCATCACGATTGCGGACAACCCCATTGCGCGCGCGCGCATGGATGCGGCGATGCTCGCGGGACGCGTGCAGCGCAGCCTCGGACTCGAGCCGATTCCGCATATGACCTGCCGTGACCGCAATCTCAATGCGATCAAGTCCATTCTCCTCGGACTCAGCGCCGAGGGCGTGCACAATCTCATCGCGATTACGGGCGACCCCATCCCAACGGCGGAGCGCGACGAGGTAAAGAGCGTCTATCAGTTCAACTCGCGCAAACTCTCGGCGTTTATCAAGAGCCTCGGTGAGCGCGGCGACGTGGTGCCGTTCCACGTATTTGGCGCGCTCAACGTGAACTCGCGCCATTTCCCGTCGCAGCTTGGGCTTGCGAAAAAGAAGATGGAGGCGGGCATGACGGGCTTCTTTACTCAGCCCGTCCTCAGCACACGGGCAAAGGAAAACCTTCGCACGGCGCGCGACACCCTGCCCGGGGCGCTCATTCTCGGCGGCATCATGCCCGTCGTCAGCGAGCGTAACGCGCGCTTCATGGAGAGCGAGATCTCCGGCATCCACGTCGAGGAGCGCATCATCAACGCCTATCATGGACTCGATCGGGAGACAGCTGAGGAACTTGCCGTCAAACTCTCGCTCGAGATCGCGCAGGATATCGCTCCGTACATCGACGGATACTACATCATCACCCCGTTTGCGCGTACGGCACTCGTTGCGCGTATCGTCAAGGAACTGCGGAGGAAATAATAAAAAGAAGGCTGCTGCACAATGACCTGACCCCCAAAAGTTAGACTTATAGGATCTAACTTTTGGGGGTATTGT
>ERZ773087.917-NODE-917-length-20552-cov-21.231253_pt1 | contig 20552 bp, 17 predicted proteins | sample MGYA00511375_ERZ773087 | MGnify/ENA primary metagenome ERZ773087 (study PRJEB29015, sample SAMEA2737995) | human oral metagenome | biome: human oral; feature: human-associated habitat; material: dental | place: China | collected 2063 ...
AGCCCGGAACGGTGAAAAACAGGCCGCCTTTTTCGCCGCGCAGCCCGGAACGGTGCAAAACAGCCCGCCTTTTTCGCCGCGCAGCCCGGAACGGTGCAAAACAGCCCGCCTTTTTCACCACGCAGGGTGGCGGCTATGCAAACGGCGGCGCCTTTGGGACGCTCCAGCCGTCGCTTTACGCCGCAGTTGGCCCTTTATGAGGCATTCCTGGGTGCGTTGCGGTTGTATCGATTCATCGCCACATCCACGCCCTCGAGGCAGAAGCTGCGCACGATCTCCACGGCCCGGTCGACGATGGCGGGCATCTGGGCGAGCTCGTCGTCCGTGAAGGGGCTGAGCACATAGTCCACCTGCCGTCCGCGAGGGAAGTTGTTGCCGATGCCGAAGCGTAGGCGGGCGTAGTCATCCGTGGAGAGCAGTTCGCCGATGTTGCGCAGGCCGTTGTGCCCGCCGTGACTGCCGCGCGCCTTGAGGCGCAGGCTGCCGAAGGGCAGCGAGAGGTCGTCGGCCACGACCAACAGCCGCTCGCGGGGGATGGACTCGCGTTGCAGCCAGTAGCGGACTGCGTTTCCGCTGAGGTTCATAAACGTATTGGGCTTGAGGACGACCAGCTCGGCGCTCTTGAAGCGCAGGCGGGCCACAGCGCCGTAACGCTCCTCGGTGAAGTCAGCCGAGGCGGCCTCCGCCACGGCATTGACCACGCGGAAGCCGATGTTGTGGCGCGTGCCCCAGTATTCGGAGCCGATGTTGCCCAGTCCGACAATGAGAAATTTCATCTCTGAGTCATGTTTGAAGCACGAAGAAGGGGGAGGGATGCGCCGCTAAGCACGGGCACCCTCCCCCTCCTTGAATATTCACGAAATGATATCGGCCTGTTGTTATTCGGCTGCCGGAGCCTCTTCGCCCTCGGTATGCTCTTCGCCCTCTTCGTCGAAGGTCTGTGCACCGGCGGCACTCTGAGCGGCACGCGTCATCTTCACGGCGCAAACCACGGCGTTCTTCGGGCTCATCACTTCCACGTTCTCGAAGGTCAGCTCGCCGACCTTGATCACCTGACCCAGCTCCAGCTTGTCTACATTGACCACGAGCTTCTCCGGGATCTGCTCCGCATGACCTTTCACCTTCAGGCGACGCATAGCGTGGTTGAGCTTACCACCGGCTTTCACACCCTTGGCGTGGCCCACCAGCTCAACGGGCACGTTCATCACGATCGGCTTGTCGCCGAATACCTCGAGGAAGTCCAGGTGCAGGATGGCGTCCGTCACGGGGTGGAACTGGATGTCCTTCAAGATGGCGCGGTTGCGGCGTCCATCTTCCCAGTCGATCTCTACGAGGTGGATGTCTGGCGTGTAGATCAGCTTGCGGACACCGTCGAACGAGACCGTGAAATCCGTTACGATAATGCCCATGCCACCTTCGATCTCAACCAGCTTCTCACCCGGCTTGAGCGTGCCTGTGTAGGGCAACTTCACCGGTTCGTTGCCGTAGAGTACGGCGGGGATCAGTCCTTGTTTGCGCAACGCCTTGGTTGCTTTCTTGCCGAGGTCTTCCCGCGGCGTGCAGTTCAAATTGAATGTCTTCATTTTCCTTAAGCTATTGTGTTACTCAAAATCAGTCTTGCTCTTTCCGATTTCCCATCACACGTGTAGATAGGCTTTTCTTCAAAGCGGCGGCAAAAATAAGCCGCTGTTTGGAATATACAGGGGCCGATTAGGCCACCCGGAACAGCCCCCATCGTGTGTGCGAAGCATTCGGGGCGGGGAAAACGGGATGCGGGCGATGCCTCCGACGGCCTACTTGCTCTTCGCCTTCTCACGACGGGCAGCCTCCTTCTCACGCAGTGCCGCACGACGGGCCGCCTCTTTCTCCTTCAGGCGTTGCTTGTTGGCCTTCTCGCGCTCCTTACGCTCCTTTTCGCGTTGCTTCATGCGCTCGCGGGCCTCCTTCTCTTTCTGCTTACGCTGCGCCTCGCGCTCCTTGAGCTGCTGCTTGCGCTGCTCGGCGGCCTCCTGGCGTCGCTCGGCCTGGGTCTGGGCCTTCTCGCCTTGCGCCATACGTGCCTTGCGCTCTTCCAGTTCGCGTCGCTTCTTGAGGTATTCCAGCGTGATCTCTTTCGGCTTCACGAGCACCGTGTCCATGTCCACTTCGGGCGTGGCAGTGGTGTCGATAGCCGGGGTCTCGGTCGTCGCATCGACGGGAGTCGTAGGCTCGGGCAGCGCCGTGGTGTCGGTCGGGAGGGGTTCGTCAGCCTGCTGAACCGGTTTGTTCTTGCGGCGGCGGACGGAGGTGGCAGCTTGCTTCTTGGCGGCCTTCTCCTGCTTTTTCCGCTCCGCTTCGGCAGCCTTGGCGGCTTTCTCCTGCTTCTTTTTCTCCGCCTTCTCGGCCCTTTCCTGCGCTCGCTCCTCCTTCGTCTTCTTCTTTTTGACGGAGGCGGCAGGCTGATCTTGCGTTATGGTGACGCTGTCCGTGGGGGCGATGGAATCGGTAGCGTGGGGTTTCTCTGCGGGGATGGAGTCCTCCGGTTGGGCGGCGTCGATCGGTTGCGGCTCGTCCACGGTGGACTCGTCGGAGTCTTGCACACGCTCTTTCACCTCATCGGCGGCTTGCTCCACGGCTTGGTCTTCACGCTTCGCCTCACGTTCGTCAGCGGCCACTTGGGTGCGCCAACGGGCCACCAACTGGGGCGCTTGTCGGCCATAGACTTCGGCGAAGAAGGCCATGTAGTCTGATGGCGACTTGCCGTGCAGGAGGGTCTCGTAGTTCGCGTCGGAGATGGGGAAGAAGATGACGGCGCGATCCACCTTGCGGGCGTAACCGTCGCGGGCGTAGATCATGCCGTAGTACTCGAGCACCTGCTGCAGGTTGTCGAAACCGCTGACGATAAGCAGGCCGAAGCGGCCCGCCTCGTCGGTCGAGAGGTCGAAACTCTTGACCTCAAAGTGCGCGAAGTTGTAGACCGCCACGGCGTAAAGGAGGGCGTTCGCTTCGACGGCGCCTTTGGGGTAGAGCAACACCATGCGATGCGGCGACTCGGGTTCGTCGACGAAGGCGCGGGCAGAATCTAAGTCGGAGATCTCGCCAAACTCATCCGTACCGAAGCGCAAATCCCACTTCATGCCCGTCAGGCTGCCCTGCACCAGCGCCCGCCCACGCAACACGCCTTTCAGCATCTCGCTGGCCAGCTCCGTCACATCGGCCGTGGGATACTTCTCCACGAGCGTTTGCAGCGCCGACTTGAACGACGCCACGTTGCCGGACTGCACATAGGTGAGCGCCTCGACGAACATGAATTTCGGCATCAGCGTGGCCAGCGGATAGGTGCGGCTGAACTCACGATAGCTGCGGCGCACGAACGACGTGTCGCCCTTGAGGTAGCGGTTGTACGCCTGCTCATAGATCGAGTCTTGCACACGGTCCATCATGCGGATATGGTACTCATAGTTCGGATCCGAGACGGCCGTGGCATAGTCGCTCTCGGGGAAGGCCTTCACGAGGCGGTCGCGCGAGCGTGTCTCGAGCGGCTTGTCCTTGTACCGCAGCCCCATGAGGTAAGACTGGAAGTAGTAATCCATCCGGTACTTATTGTCCGGGAAGCGCCGCTCCAGCTCCTCGAACGTCTCGACCGAGAGCGGCATGTTCTCCAGCTTATCCTTGTAGATCATGCCCATGTTGTACAGCCCGTCGGCGATGATGACGTTCGATGCCTCCAGATCCTCGGCCGAGAAGGGGATCTGCTGCAGGTAATACTCGCGCGACTTGGGGTCGGACGAGATGGAGTCCTGCAGTGCGTCGGTCGAGTCGGTAGAGGCGATCGGGTTGCCGTTGGCGTCGAGTTGTGGCGTGTCGGGCAGGTTGCCGTTGGCGTTGTCGGTGGACGAAGCCAGCGGCATGGACTTGTTGCGGCGACGCCAATCGTCCTGATTGACGCGCTTGCCCCACTTGTTTTGGAACTGGGTCTTGCCCTGCGCCACGGTCTGCTCGTTGTAGAAATAGAAGCCACTATTGTTCCCGTTGAGCAGTGGCATCTGCGGCGTCTGTATGTTCTGCCGCTGGCGCTGGAAGTCGTTGCCACGGCTCTGTTGGTCGGCCAGGTAACGCTCCTTATCGGCCTCTTCGGCCTCCCGTTTCTCTTTCTCCTTCACCTCCGCGATGATCTTATCGATCACGGCCAGCCGCTCCTTTTCGGGCATGCGCGCTAAGGCCTGAAGGCTGTCTTGCAGGTGTACCGCCTCGACGTGCACCACCAACTCGTCGAGCACGGACGAGAGGCGGGCGACGCGTTCGTAATCCCGATACTCGCGGGGCATGGCCGAGAGTGCGCCGCTGAAGCAGGGTTGCGCCCGGACGTAATCCTTCTGCGTGAAATAGATATCGCCGAGCTTGATCTGGCAGATGGCCAGGTCGAGGCCGTTTTGCACGCTCTTCTCCACACCCTGAGCGTAGGCGGCGATGGCTTGCGCGGTGTCGCGCCGACTCATGTAGACGTCGCCGATGGCCATATAAACTTGGTCGAGGTAGTTCTTGTTTTTGTCGCTCTTGGACATGCGTCGGAGCATGCTGAGCACCTGTTGCCAACGTGACGTCGGCAGCACTTCAGCCTGACGGATGCGGGCGGCAAACTCCAGCTCGTAGGGCGGGTTGGCGGAGGCTACGCGGCCGAACTCGCGGTAGGCTTCGTCGTTCCGCCCCGCCTCGGTGAGCAGTTGCCCCAGCAGGTAGCGCATGCGGGTGCGCTGCCGACGGTTGCGCTCCGTGTCGATCACCTTCTTGAGGGCCGGGATGGCCTGCTCCGTGCGGTTGCTCTTGACCAGAAAGTCGGCATAGACGCGGTCGTAATCCTTCCGATTGGCGGCGGGGAAACCGTTCTTCTCGAGCCGTTCGAGCGTCGATTCCGTCTCGTAGAGCCAGCCCATCTCGGCGTAGCAGCGTGCGCGGCCGATGTGCGCTGCGGCCACCACTTCGGGCTCGGTGGCGTAGTGGCGGGCGATGTAGGAATAGGTGGCTGCGGCTTGGAGGAAGTCGCCGTTGTAGAACTGCCCCTCGGCCACCAGCATCCAGCAATGCTTCAGGAAGGGGTTGTACTCCTCGCGGTTCTGCATGGCCACCTCGCGGGCGTTGCCCTGCCAGCCCGGTTTGCGGACGGGCTTTCTCTGGATCGAATGCTGTTTGATGGCCTTGTTACCCTTCAGGATGGCGCGGTCGAAGGGCCCTCCGGCCGACTGTTTCTCTTTCGGCAGCGCGCTGACGGGGTGCATGAGGATCCGCTCGGTGTAGTTCTCGTGATAGCTGTTTAGCATCGTCTCTAACTGCTCGTCGAAGGAGGTTTTGCCGTTGAAATACGTGTTGTAACGCGCCGTGAAGGCGTGCCAGCGGCGTGTGCCCGCTGTGTTCTTTTTGGTGCTGCATGCCACGGCGGTCAGCAGCAGGGCGAAGCAAACGATGGTGTAAAATCTTCTCACGTCCTCTCTATTCCTCTCTGGTTTGAAGTGATATGATAACTGGTTGTAGGCCGGTTTATTGTAAGGGTTTGCGCGTCCCAGATGGCATACGCGGTGGAGCGCCTCCGGGGGGCCGGGGAGACTGTGCCTCTACGGTGATACCGCTCGGGAATGGTTCAGAAACAGTGATTCTGCGCTGATACCGTTCGGGAACGGCCCAGAAACAGTGATTCTGCGCTGATACCGCTCGGTAATGCTCCGGAAACTGTGATTCTGCTGCGATACCGTTCGGGAACGGCCCAGAAACAGTGATTCTGCGCCGATACCGTCCGGGAATGGCCCAGAAACCGTGTTTCTACGCTGAAACCGTCCGGGAACAGTCCAGAAACAGTGATTCTACGGTGATACCGTCCGGGAATGGTTCAGAAACCGTGATTCTGCGCCGATACCGTCCGGGAATGCTGCGGAAACCGTGTTTCTACGCTGATACCGTTCGGGAACAGTCCAGAAACCGTGATTCTGCGCCGATACCGTCCGGGAATGGCCCGGAATCCGGGTACATGCTGGGGCGTATGCGATACGCCCCTACGAAACACCGTGTTTCTGCGTCGAAACCGATCAGGAATGCTCGGGGCGCCCGAAAAAAAGGACCGGAGTGGGGTGCAACAAAAATCCCCGGACGGAGAGGGGTTGAGGCTCTCCAGGTCCGGGGTGAAGGCGCGATGAGTTATTGGCTTGTCGAGCGCGCGCTTATTTCTTGATGAGGTTCATGAACTCCTCGCGGGTCTGGACTTGCTGGAAGACGCCCGTAAAGTCCGACGTGGTGGTGAGCGAGTTCTGCTTCTCCACGCCACGCATTTGCATGCACATGTGTTGGGCCTCGATGACGACCATCACGCCGAGCGGGTTGAGGGTCTTCTGGATGCACTCCTTGATCTGGAGCGTGAGGCGTTCCTGGATCTGGAGGCGGTGGGAGAAGATGTCGACCACGCGGGGGATCTTGCTCAGGCCCGTGATGTAACGGCGGGGGATGTAGGCCACGTGCACCTTACCGAAGAAGGGCAGGATGTGGTGCTCGCAGAGGGAGAAGAAGTCGATGTCCTTGACGATGACCATCTGCTTGTAGTCCTCTTCTTGGAACATGGCCGAGGCGAGCACCGCCTCGGGGTCTTCGTCGTAGCCGCGGAGCAGGAATTGCATGGCTTTGGCCACGCGTAAGGGGGTCTTTTGGAGACCCTCGCGGTCGGGGTCTTCGCCCAGCAGGGTGATGATATCGCGATAGTGTCCGCAGAGCGATTCGCGTGCCTCAAGTAGGGCCGGGGTATCTTGTAAGTCCTTCATTTGCTACTGCTGGAGTTGCTGCTCGATCTGGGGAGCTCGCCGTGGACGACCTTCATGCCGCGGTAGGCGGGGAAGGTCTTATGGATGCGCTCCTTGATGTACATGGCCTCTTCGAAGGTGCCGAAATGGCCGACGAAGACTTTCCAGACGGGGGCTTGATACCTACGGAAGACGTTCAGCTTGGGGAAGGCGCGTTTGATCTGCGATTCGATCGTTTGGGCCTCTTGCATGGATTGGCGTTGGTTGTTGCCCGAGTAGACTTGCACGCGGTAGGCGTGGCCCTCGGTCTTTTCCGTGGGGGCCAGTTCGATGTCGTTGATGGTGCGCTCAACGGCGGCGTTGGTGTTGCCCGTGATGGCTGCGATGGCGGCAATGAAGTCGAGGTCGGATTTGCTGTCGGACTTGCTGTCGGACTTGCTGTCGGCTTTGTCCGATTTATCCGCCGCGGGGATAACGGCGCCGACGAGTTTGCGGATGGCCGCTGACTGATGGATGGTGACGGTGCCGTATTTGGGTGACTTGCGCGCCAATTCGTCGAAGATGGAGTTTTGCGCCATCAGTGCGCCGCTGCAGCAAAGCAGAAGGCAGAGGCAGAAGAATCGTTTCATGAGGTGGTGCGTTTGTGTGTAAGATAGACATGAAGATCCCTCCACCTTTTCCTCCTTGTCGTGAGGGGGCGCCTAGAGAGGGTGTGATATGGAAAAGAATGGGCGCCAGGGAGGATCGGGGTGGAGGGAATAGGGGGATGCTTTAGAATGCTTCGATGATCGGGAGGAACTTCTCGACCTCGAGGGATGCGCCGCCGATGAGTCCGCCGTCCACGTCGGGGTTGGCGAAGAGTTCGCGGGCGTTACCAGCGTTGCAACTGCCGCCGTAGAGGATGGAGGTGGCGTCGGCCACCGTGGCGCCATACTTGGCGGCGATGGTCTGGCGGATGTGTGCGTGGATCTCCTGTGCCTGAGCCGCGGTAGCTGTCTTTCCGGTGCCGATGGCCCAGACGGGCTCATAGGCGAGGATGAGGCGACCGAAGTCGTCGGCCGTAAGATCGAAGAGGGATTCGCGGATCTGTGCGTCTACGACGTCGAAGTGTTTGCCCGCTTCACGTTCGGCCAGCACTTCACCGACGCAGAAGATGGGCGTCAGGCCGTGTGCCAGTGCCAGACGCACTTTCTCTTTGAGGATCTCGGGCGTCTCGTGATAGTAGGCGCGGCGTTCGGAGTGTCCGATGATGACGTAGCGTGCACCGGTGGAGGCGATCATGGCGGCGGATACCTCGCCGGTGAAAGCGCCCTTCTCTTTGTCGGCGCAGTTCTCAGCGGCCACACCGATGCGCGTCGTGTCGATGGCTGCGGCCACGAAGGCCAGATGGGTGAATGGGGTGCCGAGAATGACGTCGCAATGGACGGTTTTGCCTCGGAGTGCTTCGTCGATGCCTTTGGCCAGTGCCAAACCTTCGGGCAGGGTGGTGTTCATCTTCCAGTTACCTGCAACAATTTGCTTTCTCATATCTGTTCGTTTTTTACTTGTCCTAATTTCTTCGGTTTAAGGGCCCTGTCGCAGCCCCAAAACAGGAGCAAAGGTAAGACAAAAGCGAGGACTGTATAGAGCCAGATCCGGCCTGCGGAGCGGAGATTGGGGCGGTTAGCCTCAATGAGCGCTTGCAGTTCGTTGGGGGTCGGGATGTCGTTGTGGTGCCACTTGTCGAGTATCGTGCCCTGCTTCATGAGCACAAGCCCGGGGTTTGACCGGATGATGGTTTTAAGCAGCACATCGTCAGCCGTGAGGAAGGGGATGTCGAGCCCCGTGTGCTTAGCCCATTCGCGGCATTGCGACTCGTTGGAGGCGGTGACGGTGTAGATGGGTAGGTCGTGCGTGCGGGCATAGTCGCTGACCGCTTCAATCTCGGCAACGTGTGCCTCGCTGGCCTGCTCCAAGTGGGGCGAAATGAGCAGTAGGACGGGCTTCTCGTCGGATAAGATCTCCCCGGCCACATTGTCGCCCGCTTCATTATATAGGTCGAAGGAGGATACCGTCGGGATGAAGCCCTGCTTGACTAAGCGTGCGTCGACGTAGACCCAAGTGGAGTCGCCAGCGGGTGCCTCTTCGAGCTTGAACTCCTTCTGCACGCCGTCTTTTTGGTAGATGAAGACGTATTCGTCTTGCGGGGCGTCAGCAGGGATCTCCATCAGCTTGGGAATGTTGGCGCCGACCTTATAGGGACGGAAGTCGATCATCGGCAGGTGGCTGTAGTTCCAGTAACAGAAGGCGACGCCAAAAGCGAAGGCGAAGAGTGCGACGATGGAGTGTGCCCGGTTGCTATAGCAGGGTGTGAGCCGCCGACAGTAGATGAAAGCGATGATGGCAGCGGCTGAGAGGATGATGTTTTTGTAGAACGTCTGCCAGTTGGTGATGATCAGCGCGTCGCCAAAGCATCCGCAGTCGGGCACGGGGTTGTAGAGCGCCAGGTAGAGTGTCACGGGCGTCATAATGGCCATGAAAAGGAGGATGCCCAGTGTGGAGAGTCGGCGGTGGACACCGAGCAGGACGCAGACGCCAAGCATAAACTCGAAGGCGATCATGGCGAACGATAGTAGCGCGTCGGACCATGTGGCGTGCCCCCAGCCGAAGGCAGTGAAGTAGTCGCCCATTTTGATGATGGTGCCTTCTGGGTCGATAGCCTTGACGGTGCCCGAAAAGATGAAGGTGACGCCCAGCAATATCCGGCTGAGCTCGGCTATGATCTTGATGAGAGTCTCTTTACGCATGATGTGTAGAGGTGATTTCTTCCGTTGAGAGTTTGATGATCCCGAAGAGAGCGTAGTTGACGATGTCCATATAGTTGGCGCTGATCCCTTCGGATACAGCCACCTGTCCGCGGTGGTCTTCGATCTCCTTGACGCGACTCAGCTTCATCAGAATCAGATCCGTATAGGAGGCCACGCGCATACTGCGCCATGCCTCGCCATAGTCGTGATTCTTGGCCAGCATGAGCGTGGTAGACGTTTTGATGTGGGCGTCATAGAGCGAGAGCGCCCGCTCTGGGTCGATGTCCGGCTTGTCGACGGCCCCCAGCTCCAGCTGTATCAGTCCGACGATGCCATAGTTGACGATGGCGACAAACTCTGGCCGTATGCCTTCGCCCACGAGACTGTGATCCTCACCGATCGCCTCCAACGTACGGATGCGTTTGGCCTTGATGAATAGCTGATCCGTGACCGACGTCGGTCGCATGATGCGCCATGATGCACCATAGTCAGCCAGTTTAGCTTTGAACATTGCCCTGCAATCCTTGATAGCTGCCGCGAATTGTTCTTCTGTCTTTGACATAGACATATAATGAAACGTGAGTTCGACGAAAGAAGTAGGTTCCTTATCTCTGGAGAGTGTCTCCGATAGAGGCTGTAACGGTCAAAGCGTTTCCAAAAACGTTCTGGCCATCGCATGGTTTCCGTAGCAACTCTCTGCTGGCTTTACTCTTACATCGAACTCATATTAATAAAGAGGTGCACCTGTTACCGCGGAGATGCGGACATCTCCTTCAGTAACCGGTGCACCAAAACCCTGTTGTTCCTATGTGTTTATGAGCAACGCAGCGAACGCCCGACTTTTACCTTGGAGGTTTTACGGAGGCCATTGATGCGGCAGAGCTGGTTGACGGTCATACCGTATCTACGTGCGATGGACTTCAGCGTATCGCCTTTCCGCACTCGATAATAAATCTGCTTGCTGGTGGCGATTTTGCGCCCACCAGGAGTCATCTTTTTAGAAGCCTTTGGGGCAACTACTACTGCACCGTTATCCGAATCGTCATCCACGTCGATGTATTCGCTATTGTCAGCGACTTTTTTGGCGGCGGATGCTTCGGCCTTAGTCGTGGGTGTAGCCTTAGCGATGGCCTCGCCATTCTTATCCAAGGAGACCTTGCGCTCAGCACGATAGCAAATGTTTTGTCCCGGTTTCAGTGCAGAGGTGGGACGGATATTGTTCAGCTTGCAGAGGGCATCGACCGTTGTGCCGTATTGGCGAGCGATAGACATGAGCGTTTCGTCGCTTTCTACTCGATGGTAGGCGGCCGGACGTACCACGGTACGGTCTACGTTCGTGGTTGTCGTTGAGGCTACAGCTTCGTCCTCGGCAATTTTACGTTTAGGAGTAGTGATATAGATCTTCCCGCAACGAAGAGCCTGTCCGACACGTAGGCGCGACTTACGTCTGAGCCCGTTCAGGCGACAGAGCTCGGCCACTGAAATGCGGTACTTACGTGCGATCATAGCAACTGATTCGCCTCGTCTTACGCGGTGGTAAACGATACGTTCAGAGGTAGATGTATAAATGTTGACGTTTCTTCGGAAGGTACTTTTACGGATCACGTAGAAGTCGCGGCGGGGGGTGCCGTTATTAAAGTCGATGATTTCATGGGGATTGAAGGCTTCACCCAAGAATCGGGTCTCAAAGTGAAGATGCGGACCCGTAGAGCGTCCGGTAGATCCTCCAAGGCCAATGGGCTGGCCGGCAAGGACAATCTGATTCTCTCCCACTAAGAATCCGGACAGATGTCCGTAAACAGTTTCCAGACCGTTGGGATGGCGAATCACGAGGTAATTACCATATCCTCCGCGCTCGAAATTCTTGATCCGGACTTTTCCGCTGAAGGCTGCACGCACCGTATCGCCTATGTTAAGATCGAGATCGATTCCGCGATGCATCCAGCGACGACGTATGCCGTACTCTGAGTTTATTTTCAGACGTTTTCCGACGGGACATACAAATGATGAACAGTCGACCCTGAATGAATCGGGGAAGGGAATATTCTTACTGCGAAACGGATTGACCCAGCGGGTGTCCCAGCTCGAGGCATAGAGCTCGTCAGCGGGGAAGCGTAGCTCTTCATTGCGGAGAAGCTCTGCTTGAGAAGAGTAGGTGACGGGGGCTAACTTGTCCGACGTCATCTTCTTTTTTGTCACGTCTATGTGACCGGCGATCAATTCCGACGCCTTACGTTCCATCGTACGAGAGCGTACGGTTTGTTGCACACGTGTCGGCAACCTTTTGTTGTGAGTTCTTTGTGCATAGCTTCCTCCTACGGAGAATAGGGCAAAGCAGCACAAGACGCTTACATTTCGTAATACATTCATAGTTTGTCGTCTCTAAAAAAAGCGCCCAAAGGTCTGTATAACAAGCATACCGGCCAAAAAAAAGCGGGTTTTGGACACTTTGGAGGTGTTTATGTGGGGCTTGATAGACCCGTCATCCGGTTTATTTTCAGGGAAATAGCTGACTGCCATGTTTTACAACATATTTCAGTCTTGACGCGCTATTTTCATCCCTTCTTCTCGGATTTGGATAACCATACGCATAGGTTTGATCATCATTCGAAGGGGTTGGATAACCTTTCGTTGGATGGTCTCAGTGTTTGGAGAGGTTTTGGAGTGTGATTTTGGATGATCCGAACATATTCTGAGTCTATCGGCGTGACATCTCCAAATAGACCTCTACCCTTAGGCCTATCTGCATATTTGTTTGGTCTGATCTCCGACGCGTTTTCCTAACAGCGTCTTTGGAAACATCTCAGGAGAGTCATACCCCTCTTTATACGGGCTGGATTAGGATTCGATTTTGTTCAGCATTTTGACTGTAGCCTTGATGGCGGCTTCGATTTGGTCGGCATCGAGGCCACGGGTCTTGAACTCTGTGTCGTTGTGGCTCCACGTGATGATGGTCTGAACAAACGCGTCGGTGCGGCCGCCGGGGGGGATGGTAACGGCGTAGTTCGTGAGCATGGGGAGGGTGCGGCCGAGTGATTTGTAGATCTTCTGCAGGGCGGCTACGAAGGCATCATACTGACCGTCGCCCGTCGCGGTCTCCTCATAGACACGGCCATCGATTTCGATCTTGATCGTGGCTACGGGGCGGAGGCCGTGGGTGAGGGAGAGGGAGTAGTTGAGGATGCGGATGCGGTTGCCGTGGATGTTATGGCGGAGGACGTCGGAAACAATGTAGGGGAGATCTTCTTGGGTGAGGAGCTCCTTTTTGTCACCAAGTTCTACGACGCGTTCGGTCACTTTGTTCATCGTCTCATCGTCCAACTCAATGCCGAGGGCTTCGAGGTTCTTGCGGATGTTGGCTTTGCCGGAGGTTTTGCCGAGGGCGTACTCGCGGGTACGGCCGAAGCGCTCGGGAACGAGCGGGTTGCAGTAGAGGTTACTCTTGGCGTCGCCGTCGGCATGTACACCAGCGCATTGGGTGAAGACGTTCTCGCCTGCGATGGGCTGGTTGGGGGAGATGTGGATGCCGGAGTAGGTCTCGACGCTCTTGCTGACACGATAGATGCCAGCTTCACGGATAGCGGTGCGATAGTGGAGCTGGTCGTGGATGACGGCCACGGTGCTGCTGAATGTGGCATTGCCGGCGCGTTCGCCGAGGCCATTGATGGTGACGTGCACGCCGCGGACGCCAGCGCGGATGGCCATGTAGGTGTTCGCTACGGCCAGACCGTAGTCGTTGTGGGCGTGGAAATCGAAATGGAGTTCGGGGTAGCGCTCGGTCATGCGACGGCAAAATTCGAAGGTCGTTTCGGGGTTGAGGACGCCGAGCGTGTCGGGCAGCATGAAGCGGCGGATGGGTAGGTGACGGAGCGCGTCGACGAGGGTGAAGACGTAGTCCGGCGAATCGTTTATGCCGTTGGACCAATCCTCGAGGTAGAGATTGACGGTGACGCCGACCTCTTCGGCACGGCGTACCTCTTCGGCGATGTCAGCGGCGTGCTGTTCGGGGGTCCGGCGGAGTTGCTCGGTGAGGTGGCGCAGGGAACCTTTGCAGAGCAGGTTCATCGTACGGCAACCGGCGTCGCGGATCCAAGCGAGCGACCGTCCGCCATCGACAAAGCCGAGCACTTCGAAGCGGTCGAGGCATCCGGCTTCGTTGGCCCATTGAGCGATGCGTCGGACGGCCTCCAGTTCGCCGTCAGAGACGCGCGCAGAGGCGATCTCGAGGCGGTCTACATTCAATTCTTTGACGAGTAGACGAGCGATATTCTTCTTCTCATGGGCGGTGAAAGAGACGCCGTTCGTCTGTTCGCCGTCGCGCAGGGTGGTGTCCATGATTTCGATCATGGGCATGGTGGAGGGATTCTGATTCATGACTTATGCATTGATGTTTTGTTCGTAGGCCTCGATGAGGTTGCGGTTTTCGATGAGGAAATCGATGTCGTCAAGGCCATTCATGAGGCAATGTTTCTTGTAATTGTTGATCTCAAAGTGAGCGCTCTCGCCGGTGGAGAGTAGCGTGATGGTCTGGGCGGGAAGATCGACCTCGACCTCGGTCTTCGGATCTGCCTCTATGGCGGCGAAGAGGTGGGCGAGGAAGGCGTCCGTCACGACTACGGGAAGGACGCCGTTGTTCAGTTCGTTCTGCTTATGGATGTCGGCAAAGAAGCTGGAGACGACGACCCGGAAGCCGTAGCCAGCGATGGCCCATGCGGCATGCTCGCGGCTCGAGCCGCTACCGAAGTTGCGGCCAGCGACGAGGATGCGGGCGCCGGCGTAGGCGGGATTATTGAGCACGAAGGAGGGGATGGGTTGGCCTTGCTTGTCGTAGCGCCAATCGTAAAAGAGATTGTCGCCGAAGCCCTCTTTGGTGGTGGCTTTGAGGAAGCGGGCGGGAATGATCTGATCCGTGTCGACGTTCTCGAGCGGAAGAGGGACGCAGGTGCTGCGGAGGATGGTGAATTTTTCGTTCATAATCGTTTGACGAGGGGGGTGAATAAATAGGATGAAAAATCGGAGGCCCGTTAGGGGATGATAGGGATATGCCAGATGATGAGTCATCCCCTACGGACGGTCATCCTATATATAAATGTATAGGGTGTGGCCTCAATACGCGAAGTTCGCTCTACCGAAGGAGGCGAGGATGACCGAGTATGCGAGGCCGTTTTTGCTGATGTCAAGGGGTAGGCTGCGCACTGCTTACCCCATCATGCTTCGGGGATCGGTAACTACGCCGGTGACGGCGGCCGCAGCGGCAACCAGAGGACCAGCCAACAGGGTGCGGGCACCGGGGCCTTGACGGCCTTCGAAGTTGCGGTTGGAGGTCGAGATGGCATATTTCCCTGCGGGGATCTTGTCGTCGTTCATCGCCAAGCAGGCCGAGCAGCCGGGCTGCCTCAGCTCGAAGCCGGCATCGGTAAAAATCTTGTCGAGGCCTTCGCGGCGGATCTGCGCATCGACCATCCAGCTGCCGGGCACGAGCCACGCCGTCACGCCTGGGGCTTTGCGTTTGCCTTTAACCAGCGACGCGAAGGCGCGGAAGTCTTCGATCCGTCCGTTGGTGCAGGAGCCGCAAAAAACATAGTCCACGGGCATGCCGAGCAGCTGGCTGCCGGCCGTGAGGCCCATGTAATCGAGGGAGCGGCGATACGACGCACGACTACTTTCGGGAACGCTCTCGGCCGTGGGGATGGTCTGCGTGATACCCATGCCCATGCCCGGGTTGGTGCCGTAGGTGATCATCGGCTCGATGTCGGCGGCGTCGAAACGGATCTCCCGGTCGAAGACGGCATCGTCGTCGCTGCGGAGGGTACGCCATTGCGCCACGGCGCGATCCCAATCGTCGCCCTTAGGGGCATACTCGCGGTCGCGGATGTAGGCAAACGTGACGTCGTCCGGGGCGATCATGCCGCCGCGTGCGCCCATTTCAATAGAAAGATTGCAGAGCGTCAGTCGGCCTTCCATGGTGAGGCTGCGGACGGCCTCGCCCGCGTATTCCACAAAGTAACCGGTGGCGCCGCCGGTCGTCATGCGGGCGATGACATAGAGCGCGAGGTCTTTGGCGGTGACGCCTGGGCCGGGCCGGCCGTCAATGGTGATGCGCATCGTCTTGGGTTTCTGTTGCAGGATGCATTGCGAGGCCAGCGCCATCTCCACCTCGCTGGTGCCGATGCCAAAAGCTACGGCGCCCATTGCGCCGTGCGTAGAGGTGTGGCTGTCGCCGCAGACGATGGTCATGCCGGGCAGCGTCAGGCCGCGCTCGGGGCCGACGACATGAATGATTCCGTTCTTGGGATGCATCATGCCGAAGTGCGTGAGACCAAATTCAGCTGCATTCTTCTCAAGCGTGTCGACTTGGGTGCGCGATACGGGGTCCTCGATGGGTTTGTCTTGATCGTGCGTGGGGGTGTTGTGGTCGGGCATGCAAAAAACTTGGTCGGGGCGGAAGACGCGCAGCTGGCGACGGCGAAGGCCGGCGAAGGCCTGGGGGCTCGTCACTTCATGACAGTAAAGGCGGTCGATATAGAGCTGCGTCGGGCCGTCGGCCACGGTTTGGACGACGTGGGCGTCCCAGATTTTGTCGAAAAGGGTATTCATTGAAAATGAAAAACGGGTGTGAACTAAAAGTTAGCTGTGAAAAACGTAATCGGAGGCGATGAACGCTAAAAACGCAAAGCTAAAAACGAGATTAGCAGCGGTGGGAAACAGCGGACGATAGGCAAAAAACGAATCGAACCGATGGCCTCCCTACCGCGCTTGGCATTTTTAGTAGTCCGTGTTTAGCCGTCAGCCTTTCGCTCCCTCAAACTTATTGATGGCATCGACGAACGCCTCGACGGAGGCGGCGATGATGTCAGTGTTAGCGGCGAATCCGTAGTAGTTATTGCCTTCGTGCTCGACTTGCATGTGCACCTTGCCCATGTCGTCGCTGCCTTTGTCGATGGCTTGAATGAGGAACTCGCGGATGGTCATTTTGCGGCGGATGATGCTCTTGACGGCCTTGATGGCGGCGTCGACGGGTCCGTTGCCGGAGGAGGCGGCCTCGAACGTTTCGCCGGCGATCGTGAGCGCTACGCTGGCTACGGAGCGCACCCCGACGCCGGACGTGACTTGCAGGTAGGCCAACTTGATGCGATGGAGGGCCTTGCGGTCTTCGCCGACAAGCATGAGCAGGTCGTCGTCGCTGATTTCTTTTTTGCGGTCGGCCAGGCGGAGGAAGTCCTGATAGACTTTGTCGAGCTTCTCGCGGCTGCCCAGATCTACGCCGAGCACTTCGAGGCGATGCTTGAGCGCCGCGTGGCCACTACGGGCGGTGAGTACAATGCTATTGTCGTCGATGCCCACATCCTTGGGGTCGATGATTTCGTACGTCTGCACGTTCTTCAGCACGCCGTCTTGATGGATGCCGGAGGAGTGCGCGAAGGCGTTACGGCCTACGATGGCTTTGTTGGGCTGCACCGGCATGTTCATCAGGCTGGAGACGAGGCGGCTGGTGGCGTGTATGCGCTGGGTGTTGATGTTTGTGTCGATGCCGAGGCGCGCGTGGTGACACTTGAGGATCATGGCCACTTCTTCGAGAGAGGTGTTGCCGGCGCGCTCGCCGATGCCGTTGATGGTCACTTCCGCCTGGCGTGCGCCGGCCAGAACGCCGGCGATGGTGTTGGCCGTCGCCATGCCGAGGTCGTTGTGGCAGTGTACGGAGAGGACCGCCTTGTGTACGCCATCGACATGCTCCATGAGGTAGCGGATCTTCTCGCCAAACTCACTCGGCAGACAGTAGCCGGTCGTGTCCGGAATGTTGACCACCGTGGCGCCGGCTTTGATGACGGCCTCCACGACGCGTGCCAGATACTCGTTGTCGGTGCGGCCGGCGTCCTCGCAGTAGAACTCTACGTCTTCGACATAGCGTTTGGCATACTTCGTGGCGGCTACGGCGCGCTCGAGGATCTCTTCGCGGTTCGATCGGAACTTATACTGAATGTGGTAGTCGCTCGTTCCGATGCCCGTGTGGATGCGTTTGCGGCGGGCATATTGGAGGGCCTCCGCCGCCACGTCGATGTCTTTCTTGACGCCGCGAGTGAGGGCGCAAATCACGGGCCAGGTGACGGCTTTCGAGATTTCGACGACCGACTGGAAGTCGCCTGGGCTGGAGACGGGGAATCCGGCTTCGAGAATGTCTACGCCGAGCGCCTCGAGGGCTTTGGCGACTTCGATCTTTTCGACCGTATTGAGTTGGCAACCGGGCACCTGCTCGCCGTCGCGCAGGGTGGTGTCGAAGATGTAGAGTTTGTTATCCATTTATTCTGTGTAGCTAAAAATGAAAAGAGAAAAGGGGAAAAGAAAGCATGTGGGGAAGCATAAAATAAAATCGGTGTCGTGTATCCGCACGGGAACACTGCCATTTCGTCAGGAAAAACCTATGCTCCTCGCGGGAGCAGTGCTATTTCATTGCGCAACGAGGTGTATCCGCACCGGAGCACTGCCATTTCCTCGGGAAAAACCTATGCTCCTCACCGGATACGCCTTATTTCCTTGCGCAGCGGGGCGTATCCGCACGGGAGCATGGCTATTCCCTTGCGCAGTGGGGTGTATCCGCACCGGATACACCCCATTTCCTTGCGCAGCGGGGCGTATCCGCACGGGAGCATGGCTATTTCCTTGCGCAGCGGGGTGTATCCATACCGGATACACGCTATTTCCTTGCGCAACGGGGTGTATCCGTACGGGAGCAGTGCTATTTCCTCGCGCAGCGGGGTGTATCCACACCGGATACGCCTTATTTCCTCGCGCAGCGAGGTGTATCCGCACGGGGGCAGTGCCGATGGCAAGGGCAATGGGGATGCTCTGTGGTGACGGGTGAATGGAGAGCCTCTCGGCGGGAGTTGTTTAGACTGAGGCGCTTCCGCCGAGTGACTCGACGGCGGGGCGAGACGCTGCCCGCCCCTGCCTGATCCATTAAACGCCCTCCGGACGCAGTCCGCGTACGGTGACGGCTGTCTGCCAAAGCTCGCTCTCGCGAAGCGCCTTCAGCTCGGCTTCGAGTTTAACGCGGTAGTCGGGCTTCGAATTGCTGTCGATCGAGCGTTGAGCCTCGCGTCCAGTCTTCACCTCGTCGTAGAGCTTCTCGACAACGGGCTTCACGGCGTCGTGGAAGGGGCCCATCCAGTCGAGGGCGCCGCGCTGGGCTGTGGTGGAGCAATTGGCGTACATCCAGTCCATGCCGCGCTGTGCAACCAGAGGCATGAGCGATTGGGTAAGCTCCTCCACCGTCTCGTTGAAGGCTTCGGAGGGGGTGTGGCCGTGCTCGCGGAGCACCTCATACTGGGCGGCAAAAAGTCCTTGGATGGCTCCCATCAGCGAGCCGCGCTCGCCGGTCAGATCGGAGACAGCCTCACGCTCGACGGTCGTCTCAAACAAATATCCCGAGCCGATGCCGATGCCGATGGCCAGCGTCTTATCGAGCGCCCGCCCGCTGACATCCTGGTAGACGGCATAAGAGGAGTTGATACCCCGTCCCTCAACGAAGAGGGTACGCAGCGACGTGCCCGATCCCTTCGGTGCAACCAGGATGACGTCGATATCCTTCGGCGGCACGATACCCGTGCGGTCGCTCCACGTGATGGCAAAGCCATGCGAGAAGTAGAGCGTCTTGCCGGCCGTCAAATGCGGCTTAATCTGCGGCCAGCACTGGATCTGAGCCGCGTCAGAAAGAAGCATACAGATCACCGTGCCGCGCTCCGCCGCCTCCTCGAGAGAAAACAGCGTCTCGCCCGGTACCCAGCCGTCAGCAACAGCTTTTTCGTACGTCTTTCCGGGGCGCTGGCCCACGATGACATGGAAGCCATTATCGCGCAAGTTGCACGCCTGACCGGGGCCCTGTACGCCATAACCTAACACAGCGATTGTCTCGCCTTTGAGCGCCTCAAGCGCCTTCACAACTGGAAACTCTTCGCGGGTAACTACGTTTTCTTCAACCCCGCCAAAATTCATTTTTGCCATATCGTTATCTATATAATTGGGTTTAGGTGAATGCTTATAAAAAACAGAAATATGCGCCTGCGTCCGGCCAGCCCCCTCAGCATCATCAAAGACGCCATCGAGCACCCGGCCAAACTTGGCCGGCGTCCCCGACGCCTTGATCTTCTTTTGTTTCTTTTCTTCTATCAAGAGAAGAAAAGAAAGCATGGATCACGTTCGGGCGCATGTCAAAACAAGAAAAGAAAGAAAGAACAAGGAGCACAGGCCCCCTCACACAAAGCGAATCAGCGCCCGACTGACAGCGCGATCACCATCGACCAGCGCACAGGCAAACGTCCCCGGTTCGAGCTTACGGCGGAAGAGCGCGAGCGGCGTGCCGTAGCGTCCCTCCGCGTGATAAGAGATCTCGAAATGCTGCACCCGCATCGTGCGGTAGGTCTCGAGGTCGAATCCATCGAGCATCGCCTCCATGTGGCGGATACTGTTCAAGTGACCGTTAATGTCTAGGTCACTGTAACGAACGACGCGCGTGGTAGGTTCATTGTCCGGCGCCTCCTCTGCGGCGGCGATTCGTCCAGCGATCTCCACCGGGCAGTGTCGGTCGGGCACCATCATCCGGTCGGCCCACGCTCCGACGAGCGAGGTTGGTCTGCGCGTGTTTTTGTCGATCGCCGCCCAGATGGAGCGAGCGTAAGCCAGCGGTTTGCCTGTGGCCGCCGACGTCACCTCGAAGCTGCGCCTGATGAAGATCCGCTCCACGGCCTCGGCCCACGTGCTGACGCGGATGGGGGCTGTCAGTCCCTCCGTGTCGATCACCTCGATGGCGAGGCGAGAGAGCACCCAAGCCGTGCCACGGCCCTCCATCACGGTATATCCGGCGCCGCGCTCTTCGGCATGGCGCGTGGCAGCGTCGAGGAGGTAGTTGCCGAGCGTAGGCAGGGGCAGGCGCCCCATGAAATCGAGCGAGTAAGCCTCGGTCGTGTAGTCGTATGTGCCTATGGGATCCATATTCTATTGATGTAGTTAAAAG
>ERZ773087.918-NODE-918-length-20549-cov-28.072021_pt1 | contig 20549 bp, 13 predicted proteins | sample MGYA00511375_ERZ773087 | MGnify/ENA primary metagenome ERZ773087 (study PRJEB29015, sample SAMEA2737995) | human oral metagenome | biome: human oral; feature: human-associated habitat; material: dental | place: China | collected 2063 ...
CGCACAATGTCTTGCAAGTACTTGTCGCTCTGTATATAGTCTTCGCCCACAATGCGCGATGCATCTTGTATTACCTCTTCGGGCAGACCTATTTTGCGTGCAATCTCGATGGCAAACGAACTTCCTGGCTGTCCGATAGACAGCATGAAGAGGGCCTGCATCTCCTTCCTGTCGTAGAGCATGGCTCCATTGGCCACGCCTTGATGGGTATCTGCAAAATGTTTTAGGTTTTGATAGTGGGTGGTGATGACCCCAAATGCACCTTTGTTACAAAACTGGGTGAGCACAGACTCGGCTATGGCACCACCGATGAGCGGCTCGGTACCCGTTCCGAATTCGTCGATGAGGATGAGGGTCTTATCGTTGGCATGCCTCATCATCCTCTTCATGTTGAGCAGATGCGACGAGTAGGTGCTGAGATCGTTTTCAATACTTTGCTCGTCGCCAATATCTATCATCACATTTTGGAACACGCCAAACTGTGAGGTGTCGCCCACGGGTACAGATAAGCCACATTGAAGCATGTATTGGAGCAGGCCTACGGTTTTAAGGCACACAGACTTGCCGCCAGCATTGGGACCCGAAATGATAAGGATTCGCTTTTGTGGAGTGAGCGTAACATCAAGAGGAACAACCCTTTTGCCCTGTTTTTCTAACGAAAGCCTTAATAGCGGATGCACAGCTTGCCCCCAGTCGATGAGGGGCTTGTCGCTTAGCTGTGGTTCGATGGCCTTGAATGTTCGGGCCAATTCTGCCTTGGCGCGAATAAAGTCGATGTGCGCCAATAGCTGATAAGAGGCAGTCATGGGGGCGATGTGTGGCCGAATGTCGTTGGACACCTCTTTTAATATGCGCACAATCTCCTTTTTTTCGTCGGCCTCTAATTCTCTTATCTTGTTGTTTGCCTCCACAACTTCGGTCGGTTCGATGTAAACCGTACGCCCAGAGGCCGACTCATCGTGTACGATACCGCCGATTTTGCGTTTCATTCCAGGCAACACGGGTATCACAAGCCGTCCTTCGCGTATGGCAGGCGTAACGTCTTTCTCTACCAATCCTTCTTGTTGGGCATTGCGGAGAATGGAGTTGAGGATGCGCGAAACGCTTCCTTCGGTTTGTGCTAGTTCGCGTCTGATACGCGCCAGTTCGGGTGATGCGCTGTCTTTTATCTTTCCAAACTTGTCTACAATCTGCATAATACGTCGCACGACGTCGGGAAAAGTGGCCACATCTATGGTTAATTGTTGCAGGGAAGGGTAGGGAAAGTACGCGTCTTGGCCCTCGTCAACCACTTCGCCCTCGGTGGTACGGTTGAGAAATCGCACTACTTGGTGGATGGTGTCGAGCGAACGTAGCAGGTCGAATAGTTCTTGCTCGTCTAAATGTGTTCCTTCGATGCGCAAGCGCGAAAGGGTGGGGCGCAGGTCGAAGAAATATTGAAGGGGGAAATCGTCGGCTTGGGTTTGCAAAAGCTTGAACTCACGGGTCTGGGTAAGCCATGTTTCTATCTCGTCGGCATTGTGGCTCATGGACATATCGTCTACCTTGGTGGTGCCAAGTGTAGATAGACATTTTCCTTTTAATAAGGTTCTAACCTCGTTGAAACCAATTTTCTGCTCAAAGTTATTCGGATAAATCATGCTGCAAAATTACTTCACATTATCGAATTGGCAAAACCAAAGGGAGAAAATACTGCTTTAAATGCGATGTGGCATGTTGCAGGCTTTCATGTTTCGCCTAGCATTGTTGTGCCGTGTTAGGCGCATTGCATCAATAAAAAAGCACCCGACGAATGTTCGACAGGTGCTTTTGTGGGTTTGTTGAAACTGTGATTATTGCTTGTTTTTCAGCAAATCGCGAATTTCTGAAAGCAGTTTTTCTTCGTTGCTGGGTTCTGCTGGTGCCTCTGGAGCTGCTGGTTCTTCTTTCTTACGCGAGAGAGAATTGATACCCTTGATGAGCAAGAAGATGCTGAAAGCAATAATTGTGAAGTCGATAACATTCTGGATGAAATTGCCGTACATGATTTTAGCTTCACCGATGGTGATAGACAAGTCCTTGAAATTCAACCCTCCGATTAACATTCCGATAACGGGCATCAGCAAGTCGTCTACAACAGATGAAACGATTTTGCCGAAAGCTCCACCAATGATAACACCGACTGCCAAATCTAACACGTTACCCCGCATGGCGAAGTCTTTAAACTCGTTTAAAAATTTACTCATTGTTTTTTGTTGTTGATAATAATTATTTGTGAAATCCAATGCAAATATAGAAATAAATTCGTAACTTTGCGGTGCAATTGAGGAAAAAAAGCATTGTTTAGGCTAACATTTTGATTTGTTAAACCATTTCGTAATGTCAACTTGCTAAATGCCCCACAAGCATATTTTTAACCCATTAAAAATAAGAACAAAGATGATTAAAATTGGTATTAACGGATTTGGCCGTATCGGTCGTTTCGTTTTCCGTGCTTCTCTCGAAGAGGCAAACGCTAAAGATGTGCAAGTTGTTGCTATCAACGACCTTTGCCCCGTAGACTACTTGGCTTACATGCTGAAGTACGACACGATGCACGGTATTTTCAATGGCACTATCGAGGCAGACGTTGAGAAGTCGCAACTCATCGTAAACGGCAACGTTATCCGTGTAACCGCTGAGCGCAATCCCGCCGACTTGAAGTGGGGCGAGGTTGGTGCAGAATATGTTGTTGAGTCTACTGGCCTGTTCCTCTCTAAGGAAAAGTCGCAAGGACACATCGACGCTGGCGCTAAGTATGTTGTTATGTCGGCTCCTTCTAAGGACGATACGCCCATGTTCGTTTGCGGCGTAAACGAAAAGAGCTACGTAAAGGGTTCGCAATTCGTTTCTAACGCATCTTGCACCACCAACTGCTTGGCTCCTATTGCTAAGGTGTTGAACGACAAGTGGGGTATCACCGATGGTTTGATGACGACGGTTCACTCTACCACCGCTACACAAAAGACTGTTGACGGTCCTTCTTTGAAAGACTGGCGTGGTGGCCGTGCCGCTTCTGGCAACATCATTCCTTCTTCTACTGGTGCTGCTAAGGCCGTAGGTAAGGTTATCCCCGAATTGAACGGCAAGCTCACGGGTATGTCTATGCGTGTTCCTACGCTCGACGTTTCGGTTGTTGACCTTACCGTTAACTTGGCTAAGCCTGCCAAGTACGAGGAGATTTGCGCTGCCATGAAGGAAGCTTCTGAGGGCGAACTCAAAGGTGTTCTGGGTTACACTGAGGACGCTGTGGTTTCTTCTGACTTCTTGGGCGACGCTCGCACCTCTATCTTCGACGCCAAAGCAGGTATCGCTCTTACCGACACCTTCGTGAAGGTAGTTTCTTGGTACGACAACGAAATTGGCTACTCGCACAAGGTTGTTGAGCTGATTAAGCACATGGCAAAGGTTAACGGCTAATTATTTTAGCGTTAAACTGAACAAAAACGAGCCGTCCTATAAGTTAGGACGGCTTTTTTTATTACCTTTGCCTTTGTGAAGATGATAACGATATTGGGTCCAACGGCTTGTGGAAAAACCACCTTGGCTGTTAATCTTGCCGCCAAGACGGGGGGCGAGATTATCAGCGCGGACAGCAGGCAGGTGTATCGAGGCATGGATATTGGTACAGGTAAAGACCTGACAGAATATAATGTGGACGGAAAACAAATTCCTTACCACCTTATAGATATAGAGGATGCGGGGCAGAAGTATAACCTGTTTAGGTTTCAAGAAGACTTCAACGCCGCATACGAAGACATTGCCAATAGGGGAGTGCTGCCCATATTGTGCGGTGGAACGGGTCTATACATGGAGGCGGTGCTGAAAGGTTATGCCTTGTCGCCCGTTGCACAAGACGACAACTTGCGCAAGAAACTATCTGCACGAACGTTGACTGAGTTAAAAGAGCTGTTGGTATGGTTGAAGGCAAGGAACGGTTCGGTAATGCACAACGAAACGGACGTTGATACGGTAAGTCGTGCCATAAGGGCGATAGAAATTGAATTTCACAACCTGCGCCATCCCGTTGATACGCGAAGGCTACCTGCCGTGAACTCGCTCATCGTAGGATTAGACGTTGACAGGGATGTGCGGAGAGAGCGAATAACGGCTCGATTGAAAGCCAGACTGAACGCAGGTATGGTGGAAGAGGTGCGCGGGCTGCTTGCAAAAGATGGCATTACGAAAGAAGACCTGATGTACTATGGACTGGAATATAAGTACGTTACGGCCTATGTGGTTGGAGAAATGTCGTACGAAGATATGTTCAGGCAGTTGGAAATAGCCATTCACCAATTTGCCAAACGGCAGATGACGTGGTTTAGAGGTATGGAACGGCGCGGGTTTAACATCCATTGGCTAAACGCCAGCATGCCTATGGCCGACAAGCTGGCGCAAATTGAGAGGTGGATGGAACGAGAAGACGAAACAATTTAAGGATGATAGGATAAAAGCATGGCAGCAAACAAGAAATGGGCTATATTGTACTGCCCCAAGAAAGGGATGTACAGCAGGGGAGTGCGTTGGAGTAGGGTGGAACGAAGCCTTATGGACAACGGCATCGACTTTGACTATGTGCAGAGCGAAAACGCCAATAGCGTTGAGCGATTGATAACCATGTTTATCGAAAATGGTTATCACACCATTGTTGTTGTTGGGGGCGACTCGGCCCTTAACGATGCTGTAAACTGCCTGATGCGCACCGACAAAGAAACGAGAGACGGCATAGCGTTGGGCGTTATACCCAATGGGCTGATGAACGACTTTGCTCATTTCTGGGGAATGAAAGACGGTGACGTGGACTCTATCGTGAAATGGCTGAAGAAAAGACGTGTAAGGAAGATTGACTTAGGGCTTATCCGCTATATTAATAAGGAGGGGAAGAACTGCCGCCGCTACTTTTTGAATTGCGTAAACGTGGGACTGATTGCCACCATCATGAACTTGCGCATGCAAACACGACGTCTTTTTGGGTCGCGAACGTTGTCTTTTCTCTTCTCTTTCGCGCTTTTGGCCTTCCAAAGGCTAGAATATAAGATGCGCCTGAAAATTAACGAAGAAGTGCTGAACCGCAAGATAATGACCATCTGCGTTGGAAACGCTTTGGGGTACGGTCAAACGCCCAATGCAGTTCCATACAACGGGTTATTGGATGTGTCGGTGGTGTATCATCCAAAGATGATGAAATTGTTTGAAGGTATTTACTTGTTTTTGCGTGGTAAATTCTTAAATCATCGTAGTGTGCACCCTTATCGCACACGTATGGTAGAATTCATGGATGCCAATCACGCCTTGGTTGGCATTGATGGAAGGCCGATGAACACGCCTGTTGGCGAGTTTAAGATTAGTGTAGAGCAAGAAGTGATAAACTTCCTGATACCCGATTAACCTAACTTACTTACTTTGCGTAACTCTTCGTCTTGCATGATGCGTATCTTACGCCCGTCTATCGCAACCATGTTTTCGGCAGCAAACGAGGAAAGCGTGCGTATGGCATTGCTTGTTGTCATGTTAGACATGCTTGCGATGTCTTCTCTGCTAAGGTATATGCTTAGCGTGTAGCCATCTTCTTCCACACCATAGCTGTCTTTTAAAAACAATAAAGTTTCGGCTAGTCGGCCGCGTATGTGTTTCTGTGTAAGATTTACCGTGCGTTCGTCAGACGAACCTAGCAGCCTTGCAAGATGTCGAATGAAAAACGACGAGACGGCAGTGTTTTCGTGAATAAACTTCACCACTAATTGAATGGGTATGAAAGCAACCACGCATGTGTCGATGGCCATCGCCGACGTTTTATATTCTTCGCCAGCAAAGAAAGCTCGATAACCGAAAAACTCCACCGCCTTAATAGCGCGGATAATCTGACTTCTGCCGTTAACACCATCCTTATATATTTTAACTTTGCCCGATATAAGGCACATCACTTCGTGTGGAGATTCTCCTCCTCTATATATGATGTCGTTCTTTTTAAATGTAACAACCCGCACATTGTCGGCCAACAAGTCTTGTTGAGCTTTCGAAAGGGGGCTCCAGTGCTCGGAAATGATACCCATCACTTCCTCCCTTGATACTAGAATTTTAGTTGTCATAATTTTTCTGGCTTTACTCAGTCTTGCAATGATTAACAGAATTGCATACAAAATTACACATTTTTCTTCTAAGGGGCGGGTTTGTTGTTCTCTTTTTTATCTGAATGAAGTAGAAAAAAGGTTATTTTTGCATTTTCATAAGGTTTTATTTGTGTTAAAGCCGATATTTTTGTACTTTTGGCGGATGAAGAGTTGACATCCTAACCAATCTTCTGAACTTGATGACTAACAATTAAACCTTAAAGTATAGCTATATGGGTTATATACGATTTGAAAAATCCCTCATGACCAATCTTGAGGAAACATTACCTAAAGAGTTGCTGCGGACTAACCGGTCGGGAGCGTACGCTTGTTCGTCTATACTGGATTGCAATACGAGGAAGTATCACGGACTCCTCGTTCTGCCTATTCCTGAAATCGACGACGACAATCATGTACTGCTCTCTGCACTAGATGTCTCTGTTGTTCAGCATGGCGCAGTATTCAATCTTGGGGTGCACAAGTACCGCGGAAACACTTACAGTCCTAACGGACACAAATACATCCGCGAGTTCAACTGCGACAAGGTGCCTACAACTTTGTATAGAGTGGGAGGTGTACTATTGAAGAAAGAAGTGGTTTTCCAGCACTTTGAGGACAGAATTCTTATTCGATACACCTTAGAAGATGCGCACTCGGCTACCACTTTGCGTTTTAAACCCTTCCTCGCTTTTAGGAGTGTGCGAGAGTACACGCACGAAAACACCGTGGCTTCTCGTGAATACCATGAAGTAGAGAATGGAATAAAGACCTGTATGTATGCCGGTTACCCCGATTTGTTCATGCAATTCAGCAAGAAGAACACGTTTGTGTTCGAGCCAAACTGGTATCGTGGCTTGGAATATCCAAAGGAACAAGAACGCGGTTACGATGCCAACGAAGACCTCTATGTGCCTGGTTACTTTGAGATGAACATCAAAAAGGGCGAGAGTATTGTGTTCTCAGCCTCCATCAAAGAGTTTACAACCAAAGAACTCTGCCAATTATTTGAAGATGAAGTGAATGAGAGAAGTCCTCGAGACAACTTCTTCCACTGTTTAGTAAACGCTGCTCATCAGTTCCACATCAGTGAGGGAAACGGCGACGAGTACATTCTAGCCGGTTATCCTTGGTTCAAGTGCAGGGCACGCGACACCTTCGTTGCTTTGCCTGGGTTAACGCTTGCCATCGAAGAAGAAAGTTATTTCGAGGCGGTTATGCGCACGGCGGAAAGAGGTTTGCGCGAGTTTATGGACGACAAGCCCCTAACCGTCAACATTGCAGAGATAGAACAGCCCGACGTTTTGTTGTGGGCGATTTGGGCCATACAGCAATATGGGCGAGAAACAGGTAAAGAACGTTGCATAGAAAAGTATGGCCAGCTGGTTAAAGACATCATTATATATATAAGGAGTAACAAGCACCCGAACCTTATACTCGACGATAACGGACTTATTAGGACCAATGGAAAAGACAAAGCCGTAACTTGGATGAACTCAACCATCAATGGCAAGCCCGCAGTTCCTCGCTCCGGATACATCGTAGAGTTCAATGCCCTGTGGTATAATGCGCTGAAATTCGCTGCAACCATCGCCACCGACATGGGCGAACCCCACGAAACAGAGAACTTGGAAGAGATGGCCGAACGGTGTAAGAAAGCCTTTGTGGACACGTTCTTGAACGAATACGGCTACCTTTACGACTATGTTGACGGCAATATGGTAGACTGGAGCGTGCGTCCGAACATGATTTTCGCCGTTGCGTTAGACTATTCGCCATTAGAGTTGAACCAAAAGAAGAGCGTTCTCGATGTCTGCACGCGCGAATTGCTCACACCCAAGGGCCTTAGAACCCTGTCGCCCAAGAGTGGAGGATACAATCCGATGTATGTGGGGTCGCAGCTGCAACGCGATTATGCCTACCATCAAGGAACCGCATGGCCTTGGTTGGGCGGATTTTACATGGAAGCGTGCCTCAAACTCTATAAGCGCACGCGCCTAAGCTTTATCGAAAGACAGATGGTTGGCTACGAAGACGAAATGTTCTACCATTGTCTCGGAACGATTCCTGAACTATTCGATGGCAACCCTCCTTTCCATGGCCGTGGCGCAATATCGTTCGCCATGAACGTAGGCGAAATACTGAGAACTTTAGAACTACTTGAAAAATACTCATATCAATAACAACGGAGGAACTGAATAATGAAAGTACTAATGTTTGGTTGGGAGTATCCTCCTCACATCTTAGGCGGTCTTGGCACGGCAAGCTTTGGCATCACCGAAGGATTGCATGCCCAAGGCGACATGGATATAACTTTCTGTCTGCCCAAACCTTGGGGCGACGAAGACAAGAACGCCGCCAACATCGTGGCCATGAACTGCGTTCCCGTGGCATGGCGCGACGTAAACTACGACTATCTTAAAGAAAGATTAGGCAATGTAATGTCTCCCGAATACTATTATGAATTGAGAGACCACATATATGCCGACTTCAATTACATGAACTTGAACGACTTGGGATGCGTGGAGTTTTCCGGACGCTATCCTGACAACCTGCACGAAGAGATCAACAACTACTCAATCGTTGCAGGCGTTGTGGCTAGACAGCAGTCGTTCGACATCATTCACGCACACGATTGGCTCACTTATCCTGCGGGACTTCATGCCAAGCAGGTGTCGGGCAAGCCGCTTTGCATTCATGTACATGCTACCGACTTCGACCGTTCGCGTGGAAAGGTAAACCCAACGGTTTATTCAATCGAGAAAGATGGTATGGACAACGCCGATTGCATCATGTGCGTGTCTGAACTTACTCGCCAAACGGTTATCAACCAATACCATCAAGACCCGCGTAAGTGTTTTACCGTACACAATGCCGTATATCCTTTGGCGCAAGAATTGCAAGACATTCCGCGCCCAAATCACGATAACAAGGAGAAGGTAGTAACCTTTCTTGGGCGTATCACCATGCAAAAGGGACCCGAATACTTTGTTGAGGCGGCCACTATGGTGTTGCACCGCACCCGAAATGTGCGTTTCTGTATGGCTGGTTCGGGCGACATGATGGACCAAATGATTTATCTTGCAGCCAATCGCGGCATTGCCGACAGGTTCCATTTCCCCGGATTTATGCGCGGCAAGCAGGTTTACGAGTGTCTAAAAGCCTCTGATGTATATGTGATGCCCTCTGTAAGCGAACCTTTTGGCATCTCGCCACTCGAGGCCATGCAATGCGGCACACCCTCAATCATTTCCAAACAAAGCGGTTGCGCAGAGATATTGACCAATTGTATCAAGGTAGACTATTGGGACATTCACGCCATGGCCGACGCCATTTACTCCATTTGCCACAACGATAGCCTGTTCCATTACCTCCAAGAAGAGGGGAAGAACGAGGTAGACCAAATTACTTGGGAGAAAGTAGGCCTTTGGATACGCACGCTTTACGAGAGAACAATTAACAAGAACTAATGCAGCCTTTAAAACAATAAAACGATGAAAACGATATGTTTATATTTTGAGATACACCAAATTATCCATCTCAAGCGGTACAGATTTTTCGATATCGGTACCGACCACTACTATTACGACGACTTCGAGAACGAGCGAACCATAACCGACATTGCCGAACGCTCATACATGCCTGCGCTAAATGCGCTACTCGACATGATTAAGGCCAACGGTAAGTACTTCAAGGTTGCCTTCTCGCTGTCGGGGGTAGGTATCGAGCAATTAGAAATGCACGCACCGCAAGTGCTGGATAAGCTGCAAGAACTAAACGACACGGGCTGTGTAGAATTCTTGGCCGAACCTTATTCGCATGGTTTAGCATCGCTCATCAACGAAGACAGTTTTGAGGCCGAAGTGAAGAAACAATGCCAAAAGATAAAGGAATATTTCGGACAAGTACCCAAGGTGTTGCGAAACTCTTCGCTCATCTATAACGACGACATTGGGTTGAAGGCTTCGCACATGGGCTTTAAGGGCATGTTAACCGAGGGAGCTAAGCACGTATTGGGTTGGAAGTCGCCCCATTACCTCTACCATTGCAACATGGCATCCAATCTGAAACTGCTTTTGCGCGACATTCGTTTAAGCGATGACGTGTCGTTGCGCTTTAACAACAGCGAGTGGGACGAGTATCCACTCTTCGCAGACAGGTATGTTGGCAAAATAGCAGCTTTGCCCGAAGAGGAACAAGTTATCAACATCTTTATGGAACTTTCGGCTTTGGGTATTGCGCAGCCCTTATCAAGCAACATCTTAGAGTTCCTGAAAGCCATACCCGTTTGTGCCAAACAAGCAGGAATAAACTTCTCAACACCCTCCGAGATATGTGCAAAGATGAAAAGCGTGGCCGCTTTAGACGTTCCGTATGCCCTGTCGTGGATTGACGAAGAACGCGATGTGAGCAGTTGGCTGGGTAATCCCATGCAACGCGAGGCTTTCAACAAGCTATATAGCGTGGCCGATAGGGTGAGAATTGCCAACGACTCGCGCATCAACCAAGATTGGGACTATCTGCAAGCCTCTAACAACTTCCGCTTTATGACCACCAAGAATACGGGAGTGGCTATCGACCGCGGCATTTACAGCAGTCCGTTCGATGCTTTCACCAATTATATGAATATCCTTGGCGACTTCATCAACAGGGTGAACAGCCTTTATCCCGAAGACATCGGCAACGAAGAACTGAATGGCTTACTCACAACCATTAAGAACCAAGGCGATGAAATTGAAATGAAAGAAAAGGAGATTGTTCGTTTGCAAACCAAAATTGCCAAGATTGAGGCAGAAGACGATAAACTCCGCGCCATGTTGGATAAGGGAGAGGTGAAACCAAAAGCCAAACGTGCTACAGCCAAGAAAGCCACTTCTAAAAAGGAAGGCAAGTAAAAGGGCAATAAGATAGCATAACATTCTTCCTGCATATATTTTACCAGGTGTTGTCGGCGCAACAAAATTATTTTAAGCGCCCACCTACTAGGTAATTTATTGGTTGCGCGAGCTTAGGCATTGTCCTAGGCTCGCGTTTCGCGTTCTGTCGTCTGCAATGTAAAATATTACTATCACTTACTTGTTTACACTTTCGCCTGTCTTCCATTCATAATAGTTCAGAAACTTTGGTGTTGTTGCTTTTATGTAGTAACTTTGTATCACGCAAAACCATATAGATAGAATGACTTTACAACAACTAGAATATGTGATGGCGGTGTTTAGGTTCCGCCATTTTGCCAAGGCAGCCGAATATTGTGGCGTTACCCAGCCCACACTTAGTTCGATGGTGCAGAAACTGGAAGACGAGTTAGGACTGAAAATCTTCGACAGAAAGAGTCAGCCCATAGCTCCAACGCCCACAGGACGATTGGTCGTGGAGCAAGCATGGAAAGTGTTGCTGCGTGCACGAAAGCTCAAAGAAACGGTGGAAGAGGAGAAGCATTCGCTCTTTGGAACCTTCACCATCGGCATCTTGCCCACCATCGCACCCTATCTTATTCCACGTTTCTTCCCCCAACTGATGAACAAATATCCCGATATGGATGTGCGCATCGTGGAGATGAAGACCGAAGACTTGAAACGAGCCTTGGTTCGTGGTGATGTAGATGCCGGCATTCTGGCTCAATTAGAGGGACTGGACGAGTTTGACAGTGTGCCATTGTTCTACGAACAATTCTTTGCTTACGTGGCTGATGGTGACCCATTGTTCAGTAAAGAGAACATAAAAACGGCCGACTTAACGGGCGAATACCTGTGGTTGCTTGATGAAGGGCATTGCTTTCGCGACCAATTGGTGAAGTTTTGCCACCTTAAAGCAGCATCGGCTGCCAAGAAAGCCTACACGTTAGGCAGCATCGAAACGTTTATGCGCATTGTTGAAAGCGGTAAGGGCATTACCTTTATACCCGAATTGGCCGTACATCAGCTAGACGAAGCCCACAAACGCCTTGTGCGTCCCTTTGCCATCCCTGTGCCAACACGCGAGATTGTGATGATAACAGGTAAGAACTTTATTCGTAAAACACTGCGAAGCCTGCTTGTTGAGGAGATACAAGCTAGCATACCTAAGGACATGCTGAAGTTGAGACAGACGCAGAAAAAGATATAAAAATGGTAATCCCCTGATAGCGTGTTTCTATCTTCAGGGAATAAAAATAACGTGCGTTTCGTTTATATCGAAACGCACGTTATTTTTTATGTGCATGTTATAAGGCATGTCAAGACCTTATAGCCAAATACCTTTGCCTAAGTCATGTGGCGCTGTTGTGAAAATAGACGTGTGATAATCACGAAGAGCCTCGGTCCACGAGAGATTAAAGGCTTTCATGATACGGTGAATCAGTTTGTTGCTTACATCTTCTTTAAAACCATTTTCTGGAAAATTATCAATGTCCATGTCTTCCTTAAAGGCTTCTTCTTCGATGTAATCTTCCCTATCTGCATAAACCACCACAGGAACCGTGAAGTTTATATCCCATGTGCCCTGCTGTAACTGCGTTGGTGAGAAACGATAATAGGGGCTGAATTGACCCGTCCGAGGATCTTTCTTACCTTTGTATCCATGATAGAGTCTGATACGGAGGTCCATTGTTACATCGTCTTTTAAGAATTTCATCACCCCTTTAAGCCCAATGGGGTTAGTGGTTCCTGTTAGTTTGGCGTCGTCGTATTTCACTGTTTTATCCCAAGGTGTTGTGTCTGTGTACTTATAATCGATGTAGTCGGGGGTGTTGAGCTTACTGGCTATTTCCTTTCCACTCATCAGTTCTTTCACGTTTTCAACCGTAAAGAAGTGTTGGTGAATAGCATCTTGACCATTCGTCACAAATTGTCCGTTTATATATTCGCCTTTGGCGTTGTAGTACTTGATGAACAAGAGGTAAACGGGGGCGGGATTCTCGAACCCTTTTTTCTCGCTATAATCATGTGCTTTCACCACATAGAATTTGTCTGCACTGCCTTCTGCTAGTGTCCATCCTTTGCCAGGCTTTACTTCGTAGGTTATTTCTTGGATGCGTTTCAAGTATTTGGCTTTCGATTCAGAGTCTTGGTGGAACCCTCCTTCCGTGTCAACATAAAGCCAATTGGCGTGCATGTGTCCTTGAACCAACTGTACTGTAACCTTTGCGGGGTCTTCGTGTAGCTTGTGGTCTATTTCTTTTATGGGGGTGTCTACATCGTTGTTGCAAGCAGTGAAAGCTAGTGCGAAGAATGCGGCGCAAGATAATGCCAGCATTGATTTAAAGAAATTCTTTTTCATAACCTTATTAGTTTTGTTGTTTAATTGTCTATGTTTTTTAAAAGAACCAGCCGATGGAGAAGCGTATATCGCGCCCCATATCGTGGGCATAGTAACGCGAACGGTTGGTGTATTCCTTATATTCTTTATTAAAGAGGTTGTCGGCGGCCAACAACATACGCAGCTTGTTCCGTTCGCCAAGTGGCCAATCCATGCCTGCCTCAAGTCCGAAGAGGTTGTATGAGGGTGGCGTAAAGTCGATGAGGTCGCTCGCGGGGTTAAAGCGCGTCTGCTTTAAAACCAGTCTGTGTTTCAATTGCAACCATGCGTTACCTTTTCCTACGCGGATATCCTCCCACGTTAGGTCGTGGTCGAAACGCGCCGAAGGAATATAAGGCAGGTAGTTACCCGTTCGCTTTTCGTTGGCCCAGATAAGGCCAGATAACAGGTGATACTCCAAGTGTTGCATGGGTTTTAGCCGCACATCGAAGTCTATTCCGCGGAAAAAAGCGTCGGTTTGCTTGTATTGGAACAGCGGATAAGAACCTGAAATCACCGTGACATACTTGCCTCTTTCTGGTTCGTCGTAGATGTACCCGTTTATCCATTGCAGGTAGGCATCTACCCTAACCTCTGCAAAGGCTGAGCGGTAGGATAGCGATGTAACCCATTTTGTACTCTGTTCCGAGTGCATGGTTGAGTCGCCCATGACGAACATGCCCGAACCCAGTTCGTTTCCGTTGCTGTAAAGCTCGTGCACGTGTGGTGCACGCCACGCCAAACCTAAGTTAGAAGTTAGTTTCAACTGCTCGTTCAAACGATAGCTTGTGCCAAGATTGTACGAGAGGTTACTGAAAATGTGGTGCCCGCCATAGAGCTTACCCGTATAGTCGTAGCCCGATGCACGCGTTTCTTGGTTGTCAAAGCGTATGCCTGCCTCTGCCGTCCAATTCTCGTGGCGATACTTCTGTATGGCATAAATGCCTAAGTCGTACTCGGTGTAGTTCGGGATAAGGGGCACAACGCCCGTTCCCGCTTGGTTGCGGTTGCGAATGTGCAAGTAAGATGCGCCTGCCTCGGTGTTCCATCTGTTGTAGGCCAAATTCCATTTCAGTTGGTTTTGAAATGATGTAAGGAACAGGCTAACGGCGGGAATATCCGAAAGGTTCATCCTTCTGATGCGATTTTCCTTGCGGTCATCGTGCTGAAAGGCGGTTTGCCATTGGAAATTGCCGTACTTGCCTGCGTCGAAAAACGCCTTACCAATAGCCGTATGGTGGACAACATGCTGGAATGGATAGTTGATATGCCGAGTGTATGGGTATACATCCACGGGTTGTCCTAGCTCTATGCGCTGCTTTAACAAGTCTTCGCTACCCATTTGCGCACTGAACAAAACACCTAACTTTAAATTGTACATGCTGTAATAGCCTTCCAATTTAAGGTTGTTGTGCTTGAAACCCAATGATGCTGAGAAGTCGTGTTCGCGATAACCGGTGTTGTTAAGCAGGTATTTGGCAGCGCTTTGGTCACCCGAATTTGCGTAGGTTCCTTGCAGTCGCCAAGCCAAACTATTACTGAAAGGCATCGTTCCTTCTGCCTGTGCCACAACAGAATAGCGCTTGCCATTGCTGCCGTAGAGCGTTCGTAAATGGCCAGAAACACCTGATTGTCCGTAAGGCAGTGCTTTTTGTTCCATCACGATTATTCCGCCTAGTGCCTCAGAACCATACCTTACAGATTCTGCACCTTTGATAACCTCGATAGAACCGCTGCTGTTCTGGTCGATTTCGGGTGCGTGGTCGGCTCCCCATTGCTGTCCAGTCTGCCTTGCGCCATTGTTAACAATGAGTATTCGGTTGCCATACATGCCGTTGATAACGGGCTTGGCCACCGTTGTTCCCGTTTGGATGGAGCTTACGCCACTAACATGTTCGAGAATGGATGCAAGCGATTTGCCCATTGAGCGGTCGATAAGGTTTTCGCCTATCTTTTCGCTTACGCTGTTGATGCTGGCCTGTTGTCGCACGCCTGTTACAACAATCTCGTTGATGTTGTGTTCTTGGCCAAGAACCGACTTGCCGTTTTTCTTGCTTATGTTTGTCGTTGTGTCGGCTTGTTGGCTTAGCGAGATGGGTTGTTTAGAGGTTGAGGGTTTTGCAGAAACCCATAGCGCAATGCTCGCAGCGAGTGCGATGCAAAGAAAAGTTCTTTTAACCATACGTATATGTGTGTTGGCTTGCGTGCGTAGTGATATGTTGATTCAGCACGTCAAGCAAACAGTGTATAATTACTGATTGGAGGAGCGACCGAACCTAGTTCGGCCTCCTGTGATAAAAATGTAAATGCAATCTACAATGCCTATCCGAAAAGGCGCATTTGTCCTGCCGAATAGATGCAATAGGGGTGAGTGGTGGTAAGATTAAGCGCGCGTTGGCGGCGAGTGGCTATTTACCGCTTCAACGTGGCGGTAAACAACTTGTTGGGTAAATATATAAGGCGTGAGTATGGTGGCATACACTGCTGGTTGGTAAGTTTGCAGTGTAGGCGTACTAGCCTCGTGCATGATAAAGTCGCAGATGAAACAGGATGATTTGAAAGTCTTCGTGCTGCCATCGCATGCGAGCTGCACCTTGGAAGAATGGTTGTCGTGCGCATGAAAGTCTTTTATAACAAGCACCGACATGAATGTTACGATGAACATCCATGCTAGAAAACGTCTGATGTGTTTGTTATTGTTCATGTGTTAAACCTTTGATTGTACCTGCTGGCGACTAGGGTTGCGCGCGGCGATTAATTCTGCACGCAATTATTCACCTCGCAAAAATACGACAAAAGAATGAATCTTGTTTCTAAATGTCGTGTTTGTTAGATTTATTTAACGCTTGTTTGTGGTCTGTTGTGATGCAGATGCTTGTATAACTATTGCCTTGTGGCTATCGTCCATCATGAAATGAAATAGTAACGCTCGCTCTGCGAGGTATTGTAAATCCTTAGTAGATCACTAACGGGCAGAACTCGCTTAACTGCCTTGTTCGATAAAACTAAATTCAATGATGGCAAAAAGCTAGATACTCCGCTCGTTCTAGGACTACTGATTAACATTAACTTGTTACAATTATAATGGGCCACTAACAAGTCGTTCATTTTAAAGTTATAGAGATGAAAGATGAGAGGATAACATGTTTAGCAGGGATCTCAAACCTACCAACTCACAAGCTTATCAACTTTAAAAACGAGAATTATTGCTTTTGTTTTACAAAATCGTTCCAAAATTCACTTCGTTTTAGCGAAAATATTAGTTATAAAGTCGGCAAAAGTCCCCTATTTCTAACCATTCTCATGTTTTACTTTGTCTACTTTTAAGAATACAACCTGCATTTTGCACCATATCGCCTTTCTAATTTGGTTGTCATCGCGATATTTTTCAAGTCCAATTACCCACTTTTAGCAACGAAAACTCCACTTTTTAATGAACATTTTGCCCCAGTTGATACATGTTTTTAATGGTTTGAAGGGAATTTGTCTATACCATTTCAGTGAATATTTATGCTTTTCGTCTTGCATTTAGCAACATTATACCTTGCGTTTAGCACCAAAATGCACTGCGTTTAGCATCAAAATGGCTTGCGTTTAGCACCAAAATGCACTGCGTTTAGCACCAAAATGCACTGCATTTAGCAGCATATTGCACTGCATTTTGCTGCAAATAGCACATAGTCTGGTGCAAATTGCAATTTTATGCAACGTGGATTCATTTTGCCAGTATTTACAACAGGCCCCATTTTGCACCTAAACAAACCTTCGCGAGAATCGATTATTTGCGACAAGGTGGGCGATTGGTGCACGGAAAGGGCACTCTTAACGTTAAAATTCTTACTAAAAACTAGACAAAAACAATTTTAACGCGTACACGCGCATGGTCAACTGCGCGGAAAAACACTTAGGTTTACGACCGACAGCGCGGTGCGAGTTATATCTAAGTAACTAATAAGAGTAGTGTAATTTGCACGCTCTGTTTCACGTTGTTGGGGTGGAGTGGGAGCCGCTGCTTGTTAGCAATAAAAAAGCGGGAATGTTTTGCCCTTGCAATAACATCCCCCGCTGTTCTTATCGTGCGCAAACAAGGGCGCAGTACTCGTCGTTTCAGGCTATTTACAGATGCCTGTTGTCAGGTCGCACGCCATGCCCTTGGCAGGTTTTCTTACGAAATAGCTGTTGTCGGCAGGTTGTTTTATCAGCTCACCAGTGGCCAGAAGTGGAGCGATGACATCTTCCATAGCTTGCAAATCGGCAAAGTCGAAAGCCTCTTTCACCTCTTCGGCAGCCAGTCGGGGATGGGTTTCCATCAGCTCGAACAAGGCGTCTGGCGAGAAACTAACGGCTTGTGGCAATAGCTTTCCGCCGCTAACGGCCTTTATCATGGCAGCCATCGTGTTGTAATCACGAAAACTTTTGAGGGGCATCTTTTTGCCTTCGTACTCGAAAACAAAAGTGGGGAACACCTCAACTTTGAGGCTTTTGGCCTCTTCAACATCTTGCCAAAAAGCCTTTTCGGCCGAACCATCACTCAATGGGTCGAGAAAAGCGGCGATGTCGATGCCACTTTCGTCGGCAATGGCAATAAGTTCGGTTTCGGATATGGCTTGTCTGGCCTCGGCCACAACTGCCGCACGCAAGTTATACAGAAAGAGATCGGCCTTTTCTGTGTCGGCCATTTGCGCCGCTTTAAAGGCGATGCAAAGGGGGAAAGATGAGTTTTCTGTTTCAGAAAAGAGGTTGAATCCCTCCGCTTTGATGGGCATGTGGTGTTTATCGGCCGTTTCCATGCAGTGGGCTATGAAGTCCTTGTTCTCCTTATTATAATAGGAGCGGGCGTCCATGCCGGCCGGTTTGTTCTTATTCATATCCTCAACAAGGCCGCCCATCACGTTTCGCCAAGTGATAAGATTAGGGAAATGTGTTTCTAATTTTCTGAAAAAGGGTTCTTCGCCCCAGCACCAAGGGCAAACGGGGTCGGTAACGTTTGTTATGATTACTTTGCTCATTGTGTTGTCTTTATGATTTGGTTTATGTTGTTAAGCACAAAGTTACTCATAAAACAACTTTTATCCATCATTTTAAACTCTTTTATGAATACAAATCATTGTTTTATGCGTTTTTTGTTCTAAGTTTGCATCCGATTTAATTAAAACATAAAAAGAGAAACATGAAAAAGTTATTTATGATGGTAGCTGCTTGCGCGGTTATCGCTTCTTGTAACCAAACGGGCAAGAACGCTAAGGCAGAAAATCCTCAGGACTCAGTAATGGCCGTTGACACAACAAATGCTGCAACAGGCATGACTTATAGCGGAACTATCCCCGCAGCAGACGGTCCTGGTATCAAGTATACTGTAACTTTGTCTGGCGACTCTGCAAAGACCTTCAAGATGGAAGAGGTTTACTTGCAGGCTAAGGACGGCAAAGACGACGTGAAGACCTACACTGGCAACGTTGAAATGATTAAGAAAGACGTTAAGGGCAAGGCTGTAACGGCTTACAAGTTACCTATGGACAAAGACAATGCTCTTTATCTGCTCGTTAAAGACGATGCTACTTTGAGCGTTGTTAACGACCAATTGGAAGAAGCTGCCAGTGGCAACGACTACACCTTGAAGTTGGTTAAGTAATTTCAACATCAAGAAGTAAACCATTTTATCATCCCGTACGGCTTATCCGTGCGGGATGAATTTGTTTAGCTATGTAGCTTATGTCGATTTTTTAGGGTTTACCAACATCTTTTCCGCAATAAATTATGTAATTTTGCATGGTGGGCAAGCCCCACAAGAAAGATTGTTTTAGGTAAAATAATAAAGACATGAGTCTAAACATAGCAAAAGACGGCCGCAAGCGGATTGTGATAGTTGGCGGTGGATTCGGTGGTTTGCAGGTTGCAAACAGGCTTAAAGGCACCGATTATCAGGTGATACTTATCGACAAGAACAATTATCACCAGTTTCCACCGCTTATTTATCAGGTGGCCTCGGCAGGAATGGAGGCCAGTTCCATATCGTTTCCTTTCCGCAGAAACTTTCAAAAACGCAAGAACTTTTATTTCCGAATGGCCGAATTGCGTGCCATCTTCCCCGAAAAGAAACTAATTCAGACCTCAATAGGGAAGGTGGAGTACGATTATTTGGTGCTGGCGGCTGGCACAACCACCAATTTCTTTGGCAATAAGAATGTTGAAGAGCATGCCATGCCCATGAAAACGGTGGCTGAGGCAATGGGTTTGCAAAACGCCATACTGGCGAACATCGAACGTGCCATAACCTGTGCCACGAAACAAGAACAACAAGAGCTGCTTAATGTGGTGGTGGTTGGAGGCGGAGCAACGGGCGTTGAGATTGCAGGTGTGCTCTCTGAGATGAAACATACAATTCTTCCACACGACTATCACGACCTAGACCCCAGCTTGATGAACATCTACCTCATCGAGGCTGGCAATAGATTGTTGTCGGCCATGTCGCCCGAATCGTCGTCGGCAGTGGAGAAGTATCTGCGCGAAATGGGCGTAAACATCTTGCTTAACAAGATGGTGACCGACTATAAGGACCATAAAGTGATGTTGGCCGATGGTTCTTCGATATCTACTCGTACGTTTATTTGGGTAAGCGGCGTGGCAGGACAGGCCGTTGGCAACCTCGATGCCACTCATTTAGGCCGTGGAAGGCGCATCAAAGTAGATGCCTTTAATCGGGTAGAGGGGCTAGAAGATGTGTTCTGCATTGGCGACCAGTGTATCGTTGAAGGCGATAAAGACTATCCCAACGGGCATCCGCAGTTGGCACAGGTTGCCATTCAGCAGGGAGAAAACCTGGCTAAAAACCTTAAACGCATGGCAAAGGCAAAACCGTTAAGCCCTTTCCGCTATAAAAACCTTGGCGCAATGGCCACTGTTGGCCGAAACAAAGCCGTGGCCGAGTTTGCCAAAATAAAGATGAACGGCTTTTGGGCATGGTTTATGTGGCTCGTTGTGCACCTCCGTTCGATACTAGGCGTGCGCAACAAGATGGTGGTTCTGCTCAATTGGATGTGGAACTACTTTAACTACAACCAGTCGTTGCGCATGATTTTCTACCCCAAGAAGGCCAAAGAAATACGCGATAGGGAAGAGCGCGAGGTAAAAACGCACTGGGGAGAAGAC
>ERZ773087.919-NODE-919-length-20526-cov-32.542182_pt1 | contig 20526 bp, 9 predicted proteins | sample MGYA00511375_ERZ773087 | MGnify/ENA primary metagenome ERZ773087 (study PRJEB29015, sample SAMEA2737995) | human oral metagenome | biome: human oral; feature: human-associated habitat; material: dental | place: China | collected 2063 ...
ATTTCAGCGAGAACGTGCTGAAACTTTACCTCGGAAAAGACTACAAGATTGCGGCTGGCATGAAGTATCGCATACTTAACGACAACGTGGCTTACCTGCGTTGCGCCACGTTCGTCAACGATTTCGGGGCAGGAAACCTCGACCGCATCTTACTTTACTTCGCTCCTTGCAACGGACTGATTATTGATTTGCGCGAGAATGGCGGCGGAATGGTGACCAGTGCCGAGGCGCTTGCGGCCCGTTTTACCAACGAAGAGGTGCTAGTGGGCTACATGCAGCACAAGACGGGGCCTGGACATAACGACTTTTCGCCCCGTCGGCAGCAGATACTTAAACCCTCTAAGGGGCTTAGGTGGCAAAAACGAGTGGTGGTTCTCACCAATCGCGGCGTGTACAGTGCAGCCAACGAGTTTGTGAAATACATGAAGTGTCTGCCCCAAGTAACGATTGTGGGCGACAGAACGGGCGGCGGTGCAGGTCTACCTTTTTCTAGTGAGCTGCCCAACGGCTGGATAGTGCGTTTCTCTGCCTGTCCTATGTACGACCGCGATGGGAAAGATACCGAGTTCGGCATCGCTCCTACACATCAGGTAGGCATGAAACCTACGGACCAAGCACGAGGTAGGGACACGCTTATTGAATACGCCCGAAAGCTGTTGGCGAAGTAAAAGCGTGCGGAAAGGAGCTCCTCGAATAGTGGTAAATAAGGCAGGCCAATAGCAATGAAAACGGGGTAGAATATGCTTTTGTCGGGCATCCTACACCATTATATAATACGCGCGCACGCGAGAAAAGCGTAAAAAGACGGCGAAAAATTTGGCTTGCCTCTAAAAAAGCACTACCTTTGCACCGCAAATCGCGCCTGTGGCGAAATTGGTAGACGCGCTAGACTTAGGATCTAGTGTTTCGCGACGTGTAGGTTCGAGTCCTATCAGGCGCACAACAGCAATCCCGACTGTTCCATTTAGAGCAGTCGGGATTTTTTCTTTCAGCAGTTCTGGTGCAAAAACGTTCCTTATGTCTTCGCTTTCAGTTCGATAAGGAAAGTAGTTCCGATACCTACTTCCGAGTTTTTTACGCTGATTTTGCCCTTGTGATACTCTTCCACAATGCGTTTGGCAAGCGACAAGCCCAGTCCCCAACCGCGTTTTTTTGTGGTAAAGCCGGGGCGGAACACGTTGGCAATGTCTTTTTTGCGGATGCCCTTACCCGTGTCGCTCACTTCGATAAGCACTTTTTGGGCTGTTTTTTGCACGCTTAACGTGATGCAGCCTTCGCTCTCGCCGATTGCATCCATTGCGTTCTTGCAAAGGTTTTCGATAACCCATTCAAAGAGCGAGGCATTAAGGTTGAGTATGATGTCTTCTTCGGGCAGTTGCGTTTTAAGGACGATGCGTTTGGGTGTGCGCTTGTCCATGTAGCCGACGACGTGCGCCAAAACCTCGTTCAAGCTTGAAGGGACAGGTTCGGGCAGTGAGCCAATCTTCGAAAACCTGTCGGCAATCAGCTGCAACCTGCTGATGTCTTTCTCCATTTCGGGTATCAGTTCGTCGTCGGGGTGTGTCTCTTTCAGTACCTCCGTCCATGCCATGAGGCTCGAAATGGGCGTTCCCAACTGGTGAGCCGTTTCTTTCGACAGGCCTACCCACACCTTGTTTTGCTCTGCTCGCTTAGAAGTGCGCAAAGCAATGATGGCCACCATGACGAAAACCAGCACGATACCCAGTTGCACGTAGGGGTAAGTGGCCAGTCGTTGCAGCATCAGCGAGTCGTCGTAGCACACGTCGATGTATTCGCTTTTGATAGAATCGTTGAGTGATATGCGGATGAACCGCCCCTCGGTAAGCAGTCGTTGCCCCAGATTGCTAACCAACAGCACGCTGTCTTCGCCCGTTTTGCCTTTCAGGTTGATGTTGCGTGCCGTTTGCGGCTTGCCTTTCGCATCCAGCACCACCACCGGAATGGTGTTGTTGGCGTTGATAACTTGCAGCACCAGGTTCAGGTCGGTGTTCTCGTCGGCTTGGTTAAGCGTGCGCATAGCCTCTGCCCATATTTCCATTTTGTGGCGTTCTTCGGTTTCGAGGTCGCGCGTTAGCACGTGCGACACCACCAGTGAGGCCGTAACGATGAAGGTTGCGGCAATCACCAGAATGATTTTTACCTGCCTAATTCTGTCTGTCCATTGCATGTTTTCATAACGCACTTCTTATATATATATTGTGTGGCGGCGTGTTCTATCGCTTTTTCATGGCATTAAGGCTGCGTTGTGCTGCGGTGGTTTTGTCGTATTGGGGTGGTTGGTTGGTGTCGTTGGTGTACTGGGGATGGTGCAATTGGGGTGAGATTAGCCGTGTTTTTGATGGTGTGTTTAAGGAGGGGAGGGTGAATTTTGGGAGGTAAAAGGAAGTTTTATTCTTTCGGTTGCTTGTTTTTGCCTTTTAATTGGGTTTATTTTCCCTCTAAATTTTATAATCGATGAAAGATATTTAGTTTAATTAACTATTTGAAAGAGTAAGCTCGTAACAAGCTCATTCTGTTATATTTATGCGTATTTTATGGTCTATTATACCTCTGTGTGCGGACACACTAACGCTTGATTAGCATCAAAAGAAGGCCGTTTTATGATAAAAAACATGTTTAATTTCTTGGCTGTTTGCGCAAACACTAGTACCTTTGCATCGTAAAAAGAAAACAAATCACAATCATAACAGATTTAGATTAGCAAATGTGAGAGGTTTGAGAGGATAGAAACAAAGTAGGTGTTTAGTTAAGTATAAGATTGAAGATTGTTTAGTTGTTGGAGTGATCCAATTTGTTTAGGTAGAAAGGTATTACTTTTTAGAGGTAATTAGATTGTAACAGGAGAACCATTTTTCCCCCTAGGTGGGGGCTGAACATTGCTACGAGAGAAAGCATATAAAGAAATAAGGTATAGCAAAGAATATCGTATTGCTGAGAGATTGATGATACGGATAGACATTTATGGATATAGCAAAGATTAAGGCAAACAAGATTAAAAGGTAGAATAAACTTCAAAAGTATTAGTCGAAAGGTAAGACAGAAGATTGACTTTTCAGGAAACAATGCATATTTAGGTTTAGGTATAGATAGGTAAGATTGAATTTTCAGGATTATTGGGTATTAGTTTAAGGTAAGATAATAAGGTTGTTAATAAGGATTTTCAGTTTAGATTGTAGTCTTAATAGGTTAAGTTTGATAAGGTAGAAAGAGAATGATGTTAGATGACGCCCTTTTACAGCCTCGTGCTGTAATGGGCTACGCGGCGGGGACGGGATAACCGACGGAACCCCCCGCCACCCGGTAGTGAGCGTAGAAAGAAATGATTTAAGGTTTGCTCTTTGCTTATGGCCTGCGGCTTGGTTATGCCGCTGGCGCTGGCAAGGCAAAGTGTTGACATTAGCAGTTGGTGCGGTATCCTTGGATGTAAAAGGGTATCGCTTTTTTGTTTGTTGGCCACTTAATGTGTACCTTTGCAAGGTTGCCAACAAACGATAAAGTAAGTAAAGGGCATGTTTGATAAGAAAAGCAACGACACACTTCTTGCCGGCATCAGGCAAGGAAAGACGCTTACGCGCAACGAGATGCTAAGCCTAATCGTGGGACTTAGCATCCCCTCGATATTGGCTCAGGTAACCAACGTGCTGATGTTTTACATCGATGCGGCGATGGTGGGCAAGCTGGGTGCTGCCGCATCGGCATCCATCGGCTTGGTGGAGTCGGCCACGTGGCTCTTTGGCGGTCTTTGTTCGGCCGTTTCGTTAGGCTTTTCGGTGCAAGTAGCCCACTTTATCGGCGCAAACGACTTTGTTAAGGCGCGGCAAGTGTTGCGCCATGCGTTGGTGTGCACGCTGTCATTCAGCTTGTTGGTAACCTTGTTCGCATCGCTCATCGCCTTTAAGTTGCCCATTTGGTTGCGCGGTGGCGACGACATAGCCCACGATGCCGCATTATATTTTCTTATTTATGCCCTTTCCGTGCCTTTTTTGCAGTTGGGCATCCTTTCGTCTAACATGCTGAAAAGTGCAGGTAACATGCAGATACCCAGTATTATGAGCGTGCTGATGTGCGTGTTGGATGTAGGTTTCAACTATCTTTTCATCTATGTGGCCGGCCTTGGCGTACCCGGTGCAGCCCTTGGCACGGTGTTGTCTATAGCCATTGTAGCCTCGGTTGAGGCTTGGTTCGCCCTTTTCCGCTCGTCCATCTTGGCATTACGGCTCGATAAGGTGCGTTTCGTTTGGATGTGGTCGTATGTTCGAAACGCCGTGAAGATAAGTGCGCCCATTGCTGCGCAATATGTGCTGATGAGTGGGGCGCATGTGGTTAGCACATATATCGTTGCGCCCTTGGGCAACTTTGCCATCGCCGCCAACACCTTTGCCGTCACCGCAGAGAGCCTTTGTTACATGCCCGGATATGGCATTGGCGATGCTGCCACCACGCTTGTGGGGCAGAGCATGGGTGCAGGACAATATGGCTTGTGCCGCAGTTTCGCCAAACTAACCGTAGGCATGGGCATGGCTGTTATGGCCTTGATGGGCGTGGTGATGTATGTGTTTGCGCCAGAGATGATAGCATTGATGACGCCCGTTGAGGAAATACGCGCCTTGGGCACGCAGGTGTTGCGCATCGAGGCCTTTGCCGAACCCATGTTTGCTGCGGCCATCGTGGGCAATAGCGTTTGCGTTGGGGCGGGCGACACGCTTAAACCGTCGCTGATGAACCTTGCCAGCATGTGGGGCGTGCGCCTTACGCTTGCCGCAGTGTTGGCCCATTGGTATGGTTTGCAGGGCGTTTGGACGGCTATGGCCGTTGAACTTACTTTCCGCGGCATGCTTTTCCTTGCCCGTTTAAGGTGGGGTGCATGGCTAAGGGCTGAGGGTGGTGTAGAGAAAAAACAATGGTGATGGTGGGCGGCATGCGCTGTAGTAGCTGGCCCGCATTGAAGTTGTCTTGACTTTTAAGCTTTCTACAGATTGAGAGGAGTTCGTTATCTTTGTGATGCAGAACCAAGACAAACACCCCACTCACGTACGAAGTGCCAGACAAAGATGTGATGAAATCTGAAATTCTGACCCCATTCGTCTGTGGCAAAATGTGTCTTTGTCTCAAAAAGGTAACCTGGCGGGCACGCTTTCAACACATTCTTTACAAGTTGAAAGCATCTTTCCTGCGGTACAAAATGAGGAAAAGGTAAATGTAACTTCTTTATGTTTCTTATGTCCTTATGTCAAAATGGACGTATTTTGGTCGAAATAAGAAGTGATGAACGATTACCCCGTTCACTTATTCATTCGTCCACTCGCCAGCTTATCCACTCGTTACCTTGTTACCTTGTTCGCTTGTCAGCTCGTCAATTTGCCAAGCTTTGTCAACTTTTCAGTAATAATTTTAACACTAAGAGTGCCCTTTTTATCCACCACGTGCTCACCTTGTCGCAAAAAATCGATTCTCGCAGAGGTTTGTTTTGATGCAAAAAGGGCTTAGTTTGTGAATACGAAAAAATGAATATTTATTTCAAGAAACCGCCATTTGTACCACATTTCGGGCTATTTGCTGCTAAATATAGTGCAATTTGCTGCAAAACGCAGTGCAATATGCCGCTAAACGCAGTGCGTTTTGATGCTAAATGCAGTGCGTTTTGGTGCTAAACGCAAGGTGAAATGGTGCTAAATGCAATGCAAAATGCGGCTAAACGCAAGGCGAAAAGCATAAATATCCACTGAAATAGTATAAATAAAACCTTGCAGAGCCATGAAAAACAGGGCTGAAAAGGGCAAAATAGCCATTAAAAAGTGGGTTTTTAGGGGCTAAAAGTGGGTTGTTGGACACAAAAAATAATGAGCCGGCAACCAAACTAGAAAGGCTAAATGGTGCAAAATGCAGGTTCTTTGCCTAAAAACGGACAAACAGGAAGATGTGAAAAGCAAAAAATGGTAGTCATTTACCTGCTTTTTAACCTATATTTTCGCTAGAACGGAGCGGAATTTAGAACAGTATTGTAAAATAAAAGATAACAAATTAAGTTTTTGAGCTGATGAGTTTGTGAATTGGGGGGAGCTGATGTCTTCGAGAGTTGTTGGGCTTTCGTTAGTTTATAAGCCAGAGAGTTGACTTGTCCTGCACTCCTCTCAATTTACAGGAGTATTAAAGGTCAAGACGACTTCATTGTGCTTTTTATGTATGCCAACGAAGTGGAGCAAAACGACTACTAGGCGCATGCCTCAGTGCAAAGCCCCTTGTACTGGCACAACAAGACGTTTGTACCCGCACTACAAAGCCCTTGTAGTGATACTACAAGCCGCTTTGTACTGATGGATTGCAGGGAGAATGGCGTGCAAACGAAACCCTAACATCCATTCTTTTTTATGATATAGATGAGTTTGGCTTGGCATAACGCCCCTTGTATCTCTACGAAATGGCACTGCTAAGCTTGTTTTTGCAGCGATTTAATGTAAAAAGTACAATATTGTTTGCATATTGTTTAAAAAATGCGTACTTTTGCAAAATCCGCATTTTTAAGAGGTACATGAGTTAGACGTCTATCTCGATTGAGATAGCAAGCGAATGATTAATTGAGCGTGTGAAAGAAAACAGAGAAAGGATAACATTATAGATGAGAAAACAAATGCAGAAAACTAATTTTGTGTTGCGTGCGTGGGCTGTGTTGGCCCTCGTGCTACTGCTTGGCAGTGTAACCACGGTGTCGGCGCAAACTCAAAGCGTAGACAACATGCGGGTAACGCTGTCGATGAAACAAGTTACGTTAAAGACTTTTCTTGATGAAGTTTCAAAGCAGACGGGTTTGCAGTTTGATGCAGACGCATCGCAGCTTGAAAAGGCCGAACGCGTGAGCATTGATGCGCGCGAACAGCCCGTGCGGGCCGTGCTGGGACAGGTGCTTAACCAAGCAGCCTTTGCCTATGACATTACAGGCAATAAGGTAAAACTGACTCGTAAGAACGCTGTTGAAAGCAGAAAAGGCGTGTATGGGCAGATAACCGATGCCGATGGGCAGCCTCTGCCTGGCGTAACCATTAGGATGCAGGGTTTTAGTGGCGGTTATATCACCAACTTGGACGGATATTACGAGATAGAAACCGACCAACCCGAGGTGAAACTTACCTTTAACTACATTGGCTATAAGCCGCTGGAAAAGACCGTAAAGAACGGAACGGCGGGCAACTTTGTGATGCACGACGATGCCGATGTGTTGGGCGAAGTGGTGGTAACGGGTTTCGCCACAAAGAATAAGAACAGCTTTACAGGTGCGCAAGTGTCTATCAAGAAAGACGAACTGTTGGCCGTGGGCACCAAGAACGTACTGACAAGTCTTGCCACCTTTGTGCCTGGCATGAACATCTTGGAAGACAATGCAGGAGGTTCGGACCCCAACAAAATGGCCGACATCAACATACGTGGTCGCGCAACGTTTACGGGGCAGGCCAACATGCCCGTGTTTGTAGTGGATGGTTCGCAGGTGAAAGTGGACTATGTGAACGACATGGACATGAACGACATCGAGACCGTAACCGTACTTAAAGACGCGTCGGCATCGGCTTTGTATGGCGCGAAGGCCTCGGCCGGCGTGATTGTCATCACCACTAAGGCCCTGACGGGTGGCAAACTGAAAGTGAATTACAGCGGAACCTTGCGCTTGTCGACACCCGACCTCAGTGACTATAACCTGCTTTCGGCATCGCAGAAGTTGGAATACGAGCGTTTGGCCGGTCTTTACAGCTCGACCGACCTTACAGAGCAGTATGCGCTGGACAAGAAATACGCTCAATACTATAATCAGATACAAGACGGCGTGAGCACCGATTGGATTTCTAAGCCCTTGCGCAACGCCCTCTCTACCCAGCAAAGCTTAAGCATAGACGGTGGCGACGAACACGCTCGCTATAACTTGGGCGTGCGCTACGGAAACGATGCAGGTGTGATGAAAGGGTCGAACCGCGAACGCCTTTCAACCAATTTTAAGCTTTCGTACAACCTGCCCGGAAAGTTCTTCGTTTCAAACACGGCCACGATTTCTTCGGTTAAGTCGACTCAATCGCCTTACGGCGACTTTTCTGATTGGGTGAAACAAAACCCCTACGAGTACCCTTACGACGAGACGGGGGCACTTAAACCCAAACTTAACTACGACTTGTCGAACCCGCTTTACGAGGCATCGTTGGGTAGTTTCAGCAAGGGCGACAACTTCGACTTCCTCAATACCACCTCGTTGCAGCTGTGGCTGGGCGAGAAATTCCGAATAGACGGCGACTTCTCGATACAGAAAAGCAAGTACGACGGCCGTACCTTCGTGTCGCCTTTCTCGGCCAATCAACTTAAAGACGTTGCCGATGTGTCGCGCAGGGGACGTCTCAACGAGACGTTCACCAAGACCACTACTTACCAAGGCAAGCTGATGGCATCGTACAACGACTATCTGCTGAAGAAGCTTTTCCTCACGGCAATGGCTGGTGCGAGCATCGAGTCGAACTCGGTAGACGGCAGCACGTATGGCTCTGTGGGCTATTACACCGACAATATTGCCCACCCATCGTTGGCAGGAAGTTATCCCACGGGTCGTCCTTCGGGCACCGACACCAAGTATAACGGCGTGGGTTTCTTCGTAAACGCCAATGCCATTTGGGATAACCGCTATTTCCTCGATGTGATTTATCGCTACGAGGGTTCGTCGAAGTTTGGTAAGAACACCCGTTTTGCGCCGTTTTGGAGCTTGGGTGCGGGCTGGAACGTTCATAACGAGTCGTTTCTTAAAGGCTCGCCTTTCCAATTGCTCAAACTTCGTGCCAGTGTAGGCTATTTGGGTAACATCTCGTTCGAGCCTTATCAGGCACTTACGATGTACACTTACCTCAACGGATATAATTATATAAAAGGTATCGGAGCCGTTCCTATGGGCATTGGAAACACCAATTTGAAGTGGGAACGCACGCTAAGCGGAAACGTTGGTGTGGACTTAACGATGTTTAAAGGGCGATGGGACTTCTCTGCCGACTTCTATGTAAAGAACACCGACAACCTTTTGCTCGACATAACCAAGGCCCCATCGGTGGGTGTGAGAACGTCGCGCGAGAACGTTGGCGAGGTTGAAAACCGTGGTTTGGAGTTCCAAACACGCGTGATACCCATCCAAAACAAAGACTGGCAGTGGTCGCTTAGCCTCAATTATGCCTATAACAAGAACAAGATAAAGAAGATAAGCAACGCCTTGCGCGAGCAAAACGAGAAGAATCAGGCCAAGCGCGGACTAGCTCCGTTGCCCATCTATGAAGAAGGACAGTCGCTTACGGCTTTGAAAGTAGTACCCTCGGCAGGCATCGACCCCATCACGGGCGACGAAGTTTTCATCAAGCGCGATGGCAGTTACACCTTTGTTTACGACCCTAACGACAAGGTTGTATTTGGCGATAGCACGCCCTTTGGCAACGGTTCGCTCAGCTCTTACCTCACTTATCGCCAATTCTCGATGGGTGCGTCGCTGCGTTACTCGTTCGGAGGTGCGGTTTACAACCAAACATTGGCATCGAAAGTTGAAGGAGCTGACCCACGTTACAACGCCGACGAAAGGGTGTTCAGCGACCGATGGAAACAAGTGGGCGACCATACGGCGTACAAGCGCATCAGCGATTCGAGTGTGCCCATGCAAACATCACGTTTCGTGCAGACCAACAATTATCTCACTTTAAGTAGCTTGTCGTTTGCCTACGAAGTGCCTTTGACCTTTATCCAGAAGTACGGATTGAGGCGATTGCACTTGGAAATGCTGGCCAACGACTTGTTCTACCTCTCGTCGGTAAAGCGCGAACGCGGACTTAGCTATCCTTACGAGCGCAGTGTTGAACTCTCCGTGAGGTTGGGATTCTAGCCAATGGCGGCCCGTGGGTTCACAATCTAGCGAACACCACGCGCCACATTCACAATAAGAAACAAAGATAAGACAAGAAAACAATGAAGAGAACAACATATTGGATAAACCTGTTGGCAGGATTGGTGGCAGTGGTTTTCGCCACATCGTGCAACGATTTCCTAGACGTTCACCCCGCAGGCGAGGTGGACGAGAGCGAACAGTTCGGCTCCATTCGCGGCTATCGCAACGCCATGTATGGCGTATATGGTAGTATGGCTGCAACAAACCTTTACGGAAAGAACCTGAGTTATGGTTTTGCAGACCAGCTAGGTCAACTGTTTGGTTATGATAATACTTCTGAAACAAGCTACTTTGTGTCGCAATACAACTACCTTCGCAGTGACGTACGCGCCATTGTAGACGGGATATGGGAAGGCCAATACCAAACCATCGCGTATGCCAACAACGTGCTACGCAATGCCGAGAACCCCCAATTCGACCACAAGGAACTTGCCTTTATGCGCGGCGAGTGTTATGGTTTGCGTGCCTTTTTGCACTTCGACCTTGTGCGCTTGTTTGCCGAAGACTATACAAGGAGTAACGCATCCACGCGCGGAATACCCTACGCCACCACGTTCGACCTGAACAATAAGCCGCTACTAACGCTGCACGAAACGTTCAAGGCGATATTGAAAGACCTAGATACGGCGGAAAGTTTGCTGGCAGACGACAATGAGGTGAACGTGGAACAAACCCCAACGAGCGACTATCTTAAAGGTCGTGCCGTGTTCTTCAACAAGTATGCCGTGGCTGCAACCAAGGCACGCGTGTACTATGCCATGGGCGACACGGCCAATGCAGCCAAGTATGCACGGTTGGTTATTGCCGCAACGAGCAATTTCTCGCTTAAAAAGCTTACCTCGATGGCAGACGTGAAACGTTTTCCCGCAACGGGCGAGCTAATCTTCGGCCTATACAACAACACGCTTTCGGCCGATATTTCTTCAACATTCCTTTCGCAAACGGCGCGCGGAACGTTCACCGAAGGTCGTCGCGACTTGGAAGAACTCTACGAAACATCGGCTTTCTCGGCCACAAGTGCCGACCTTCGCTATACGGGATATTATCGACAGAACACCACCCCCGACGGAATAAAGACCTATTCGTTTGTTCGTCTTTTGGAGAGCGACGCTCAGGTAAACAGCAGTCCGTTGCAAGGGCTTACGCTTATACGCTTGCCAGAGATGTATTACATACTTAGCGAATGTACTTACGATAACAACAAGGCCGAGGCAGTGCGCCTGCTAAATGTGGTGAGAACCAGTCGCGGTCTTGAAGCGGTGGCCGATGCGAAGGTTGCCGACCGCACCGCTTTCGATAAGGAAATGCTGCGCGAACGCATGCGGGAAATGCCTGGCGAAGGGCAAACCTTCTTTGCTTTAAAGCATTACAACAAGGCTTTCAGCGACTATCGCGGCATCAACACTTACCAGCCGTCGAGCGCAATCTTCATGTTGCCTTGGCCAGAGAGAGAAAAGGAATATGGTGGACAATAGAAAAAACAACGCTCAGATGAAAAAGACATTCAAACATATACTGCTGGCCTGCGCGGCCTTGACCGCTCTGGTGGCTTGCAGCAACGTAGACTATACGGGCGAGTATAGCGAAGACGGCACTTACCAATCGGGAAATCAGGCATACTTTTACTTTGCCGAACCGGGGGATAGCGTGCTGAATTACTCCTTTGGCGTGAAACCGCTCGACACGTTAACGCACGTTGTGTACGTGCCGGTTAACTTGGCGGGTCGCCTATCGGCCGACAAGCAGGCCTTTCGTGTAGAAGTTGGCGCGGGCAGTACGGCCGTTAGCGGCAAGCATTACACGCTCGATGCCGACACACTTGCTTTCTTACCCAACTTGCATCGGGCTTATGTACCCGTGAAGTTGATAAGGGAGAACCTCTCGGAAGACAAAAACGACTCGATAAAGCTTGTGCTGAACTTGGTTTCCACAGCCGGAATGGGCGTGAGGTTCAAGGCAAACAATAGGGTGAAGATAACCTTTAACAACGTGTTGTCTAAGCCCGACTTTTGGACAGTGCTTGAAACCTACTGGGGGTTGGGTGCTTTCACCAAGAACAAGTATCGCAAATTGCTCTCTTATTACGATGGCAACGAAGATGCGATAAGGCAAATACTCACCGGCACCGATGCCACAGCGCAGGGCTATCTGTACCAAAGAGTGCAAGAAGTTATCGCCTATTTTGCGGCCCATCCCGGCGAATTATGATTATCAAGCAAAGGCATCTGCACGTAGAAAGCATCTTGTGCCGCCCACAGCCTTTGCCTATCTATGGTTAACAGAAAAATAAACAATGATGATAAAGAAACATTTGCTACATGTCTTGGCACTTTCGGTGGCCGTGCTGTCCTTGCAATCGTGCATCACCGACGACTCAACGTCGCCTTCGGGCAACGCTTCTAAGCTGTCGTTGAGCCAGGATTTGCAACAGAAATACACGCTCGACAGGTGGGACACGCTTAAAATTGCGCCCAAAGTGGTGCAAACCAACGCGCAGAAAAACGTTGCCTACGAGTGGGAGATAAACAGGAAAGTGGTGTCTACCGATGCCCAACTCAACTATGTGTGCGAAGAATTTGGAGTGTTTCCTTGCCGATTGAAGGTAACTAACGGCGACAACATTCAGTTTTACGAGTTCCAATTGAACGTGCAATACTCATACGTGGAGGGCCTTTACATATTGGCTAGCCACGGAGGGCGCGCTATTGTGTCGTATTTACCCGAACCACAGAGCAACAAATCGTTCGATTTGGACGTACTTCAAAAGAACAATCCCAATGCCAACTTCACCTCTGAGCCCAAGGATATCGACTATGCGCTGGCTCGCGACAACAAAACGCCACTCATATTTGTGGCTGTTGGCAACCCTAGCACCATCTACGAATTGGATGGAAACCTCATGACAATGCGCTTTAAGACTACGGCCACGGGCAACGTTTCTTATCTAAAACGTAGTGCGCTGACCTATCCGAAGTCGATGTTGGCTATGGTAGACCATGTTCCCGCTCGGCTAACGCTTTCCGAAACGTCGCTCTTCGACCTCGGAAAATTCATTAAAGACAGTCTGAAAACCGACATGTCGATGGCCGATGCCGCTGTATCTTGGAAACAACAAGACTTGCGTTACGTGCATGGCTACGTGTTGTTTGATAACGCCGAGGGCCGACTCGTCCCCCAAAAGGTGCAGGCCACGGGCAAAATTCCAGCACAATTGCTCAAAGGAACCTTCACGGGCGACTCGCTCATCGGCATGGGAGCCGTAGATAGCGAGCGCAATCTCGTGCTGATGACGTGGAATAAGGCTGCATCCAAATTCAGATGCTACTATGTTGCGCCTGGTTTCTATCCCAGCAATATAACAAAAGTGGAGGCGGCCACATTGAAACACGCCGCCGATGTACCCGCTAGTGCCGGATTTACCAAGAACTCGGTGGTAAGGGTGTCGCCCGAAAAGAACCTTGTTTATTATGCTACGGGCAACAAACTCTATGCTTACAACGTGCTCTCAAACGGTAATTTCCCCACCAGCGCGTTGACAACCTTCGGCGATTCGGGCGAAACCATCGCCGATATGTTGATAACCGAGGGTAGCGATAGGCTCTTCGTGGCCACCAATGCCGCAAGCGGCAGTCTTGTTGGGAGCATTTATTGTTTCGACCTGAACGAGAACAAGCTGCTTTGGCAGAAGAAAAACATAACGGGAACCATCAAGCGCATCACTTACAGGAAATAAAGCATGTTGGCGTGGGGTGTGAAAGCACCCTTCGCCAACCCATATTTATAAGATGATAACAAACGAAATCAAGGCAATGGTGCGCACAATAGGGATTGGCTTATTCCTATTGTGCTTTGGTTTTCAAGCCTTTGCCGACGACAAGAAAGCCGACGACAAGAAAGCGAAGAAAGAAACAAAGTACGACCGACTATTTAAAGACAAGAAGAAAGAAACGGCGCGTAGCACTTTCCTTACCCTACATAAAGTAGACGGCAAGCTATATTTGGAAGTGCCTGTAAAGCTGATGCAGAGGGAAATGCTGTTGAGTGGGGCCGTATCGTCTACCACCGACCCAACCTATATAACGGTGGGAACGAAGAACTTTGCACCCTTACACTTTTTCTTTGAATTGCAAGACAGTAGCTTGGTGATGAAAACGCCAAACGGCGTGGTGTATTCAGACGGCAGTGCTAGTGCAGAAATGCAGCAAGCATTGAACGTTAGCTACCGCGACCCTGTTTTGATGGGCTTTAAAGTGGAGGCATACAACAACGACAGCTCGGCTGTTGTGGTAGATGCCACCAACTTCTTGGCGCGCCCCAACACCATGTTGCCCCTCATTCCTAAGAAGTCGGGCGACCTCGCTGTGAGTGCATCTCCCAAAAGCGAGATGTCGTTTGTGCGTTCCATCAAAAGTTTCGAGCAGAACGTAACGGTGAAAGTAGATTTTAATTATCTGCTCACCGCTACATTGATGTCGTTGCCCGTGGCTAGCGAAATTCCCACCACCGTAGGCGCAACGTTCAGCATATCCTTGCTATCCGAGAGCAAAATGCGCCAGCGCATATCCGACTCGCGCGTGGGCATTGCCGCCGTGTCGAAACTTACTTTCAGCAATGCCATTGCCAAAAGCAAGCCCACATTTGTGGCGCAACGGTGGAACCTTACGCCCAAAAACGCGAAGACTTACGCACAAGGCAAGGGCAGCGAACCTACAAAGCCCATACGTTTCTACATTGACGATGCCTTTCCCCACGAGTGGAAGGCGGCCATAAAGCAAGGCGTGGAGCTTTGGAACAAGGCTTTTGAACAGGCCGGATACCTGAAAGCCATTGAAGCGGTGGACTTTCCCACAGCAGATAAAGCCTTCGACCCCGACAACATCTCCTTTTCTTGCATACGTTATGTGCCTAGTGCCTCAGAGAAGGTGTCTTCGGCATTCATGGCTAACCCACAAACGGGCGAGATAATCAATGCCTCGGTGTTTGTTCCTGCCAACGTTGGCGACCAACTTTACCGCTGGTTCTTCATCGGAACTGCGGCTGCCGACCCCACAGTGCGCACTTCGCACTTGCCACAAAGCAAGTTCAACGAGGGCTTGCGCTATCTTGTGGCGCGCGAAGTGGGGCATGTTTTAGGACTGCTCGACAACATTGGAGCCTCATCTGCTTTCCCCGTAGATTCACTTCGCAATGCCGTTTTCACCCACGCCAATGGCTTGGCCGCCTCGATTATGGCCAATACGCCCTTTAACTATGTGGCCCAACCTGCCGACAAGGGCGTTGTGCTCATGCCTTCGGCAACGGGTATGTACGATAGGCACGCCATTGAGTGGGCCTATCGCTACTTCGACCCCGCAAAAACAAGCGTTAAAGAAGAGGCGGAGATATTAGAAAAAATGGTAGATAAGCGCGTTACGAACCCGCGTTACCGCTTTTTCCGCACCTCTTCGCTGGCTTGGGACCCCCGTGTGCAAGAGGGAGCACTGGGCAACGATGCCATTAAGGCGAGCGAATATGGCTTGCGCAACCTCCAAATTGTGGAGCGCAACCTCTATAATTGGGTTAAAAGAGATGAGGATAGCCGCATAAAAGAAAAGCTTTACCTCACCATTGCACAGCAACGTTATGCCTTTTTCAAGCGCGTGTTGAGCAATGTGGGCGGCATATACCTCAACGACATGAAACTTTCTTCGGGTGTGCCGCGCTACGAAGTGGTGTCTAAGGCGCGCCAACGTCAAGCCATGCTGTGGTGTTTGGCGCAGGCAAAGCACTTTAAGCGTTATGCCGACCCCACATTCGAAAGGAAAAGTTTCATATCGGTTAGCTATTACGACCAGTTGTTGGAGTTTATTGGTTACGACCTTTTTGGCGTGCGCACGCGTTTGGCCGTGTCGTCGCACCTATCGCCCCAAGGTTATAGCCAGAAGGAATATTTCGACGATCTCTTCTCTGCCATCTTCCAAAGTGTGGAGCAGCAAAAAGCCCCTTCGCAGGAAGAAAGGGTGTTGCAGCGCGCTTACCTCACTTACTCGCGAGCTGTGGTAGACAAGGCCAACAAGCAAGGTGGCAACGGCCCGGCTGCACTTCAAGGCGAGGTTTCTGCAACAGCCATGCCTATTGCAGCGGCTTACGGCAATCCCACAGCATCGCTTGCACCCACCGTCGATGCCGCATTGCTCGATGGTTCTGCTATCTATTTTTACAGTTCGTTGCTAAGGCTTAAGCCCATGCTCGAAAAATGTATTAAGTCTAACCTTTCGCCCGATGCACGCTCGCACTACGAGATGTTGCTCTTTAAGGTGAATAAGGCATTGGAGGACGGCAAATGAAACACTCCTTATTATATAGCGCAACGTCGCGACGCATTTTCTCGCTTTCGCTGATGCTTGTCGTGCTAGGCTCTTCGGCAACGGCTTTCCCCCTTTTCAAACGTAAGAAAAAGGCGCAAACCACCCAAACCGAGAAGAAATCGGCCTACGAACGCGCACTAACCGAACACGCCACTGAGTCGTGTAGGGGTACTTTCGTGTCGTTGCACAAAACGGACGGGAAGTTGTTGGTTGAGTTGCCGCAGGCATCTTTGGGGCGCGACATGCTTATCGGAGTCACCATCTCGTCGGTATCGAACCCCAAAATGGGCGACTTGGGCTTTAAAAACTCCAACCTCGTGCATGTGCGTTTTATCGAGAAAGACAGCGCAGTGGTGATGCAGGTGGTAAACACCGACTTGTTTATCCCCAAAAATAGCCCCTCGGCAAGCCTTGCCGCACGGCTAAACTACGACAACCTCGACTTCTTTTCTTTTCCCATCAAGGCACGCAGTGCAGGCAATGCCTCGGTATTGTTTGATGCCTCATCGTTCTTCTTGAAAGAAGACCGTTTCTTTCCCATCATTGCCAAGAATGTGGGTTCGTACTCGGTAAGCTCGTCTTTAAAGGAAAACCTGTCGAGAATAACCGCGCTCAAGGTGTTCGAACGCAATGCCTGCATCAAGATGGACCGCCATTACCTGGTTAGCTTGTCGGGAAAGAGCGGCACGCCCATTTCCAACTACCCCGTAACCATCGGCGTTAACTTCACCCTTGCCTTGCTGCCCAACGAGCAAATGACGCCTCGTTTGAGCGATACGCGCGTGGGAATGTTTCTCATTAACAAGGATGTGTTGGCCAGCGATGGCTCGGTAGACAAGGCTACGTTTGTTAAACGTTGGCGTATAGAGCCCAAAGACACGGCGGCTTATTTCGCAGGAACGCCAACCGAACCCGTTAAGCCCATCGTTTTTTATGTGGAAAACACCTTTCCACCGCTTTGGAAACGCGCCATTAAGGCGGGTATATTGTGGTGGAACAAGGCTTTCGAACGCATTGGGTTTAAGAATGTGATGCAAGTAGCCGACTTTCCCACCGACAATCCCGACTTCGACCCCGACAATTTCGCCTATTCCTGCATCAGGTATTTGCCTACTGACGTTGAAAACGCCATGGGACCATCGTGGACCGACCCACGAACGGGCGAGATAATCAATGCCACGGTGCTGGTTTACAACGATGTGGTGAACACCATAGACAACTGGCGACTGGTGCAAACGGCACAGTTAGACCCCGCCGCACGTGCTGCGCAGATGCCCGACAGCATTGTGGAACAGACGTTGGAATACATCATTGCACACGAAGTGGGGCATACCTTGGGCTTTATGCACAACATGGCCGCATCGGCAGCCATCCCAACCGACTCGTTGCGCTCGCCAACGTTTACCCGTAAGTATGGCACAACGGCCTCGATTATGGACTATGCGCGTTTCAACTACGTGGCGCAACCCTCTGATAGCGGCGTGCGACTTACGCCACCGCGACTGGGCGTGTACGATTTTTATGCTGTGGAATGGGCGTATAGGCTGTTCCCTGGCTCGAAAGGTTATGAAGACGATGCACAACAGCTGCGTAACTTGGCAGACAGACACGAGGGCGACCCCTTCTATCGCTATGGTTTGCAGCAGACAAACACCCGTTACGACCCCTCGGCCATTGAAGAAGACCTTAGCAACGACCCCATAAAGGCTGGCGATTATGGTATGGCCAACCTGCGATTTATACTGTCGAACCTCGACCATTGGATTAGCGATGAGGACGGCGGCAAGCGTAAGGCCGAACTATATAACGAGATTTTGCAACAAGCCATGCGCTATGTGCGCAATGTTTTTGCAAATGCGCCTGGCATCTATCTATACCAAACGAGCGAGAAATCGGGCTTGCCACGCTATAAGGTTGTGCCGAAAGACAAGCAGAAGGCATCGGCGCAGTGGCTGTTGCGCCAAGCGCGCACCTTCGCCACATTGGGAAACGACACCTTAGAGCGTAAACTGCCATACGGTGCTAATAAGCCGTTTAAGATATTGGCGCGCGATGTGCAATCGTTGGCCATGATGGCCAATGCCAAGTTGGCCATATCCTATTACTTGGACTCTACCTCGTATTCGCCGCTCGAATACATGGAAGATGTTTATGCCGACGTGTTTGGGAAAACCATTGCAGGCAACGAGAACCTGTCTGTGGCCGACTTGTCTATGCAACGGCTTTATGTAGACTTGCTGCAATCGGGTGTGGCCGACATGAAACAGGCACCCAATGTGCACAATTTGCAGGCCGACAGCGTACAAACAGACCTTTCTGCATACCCTCTTCGCTCTGCTGGTGCACATCAGTGGTGCGGCTCGCACGCTTGTTTCCCAACTGCCAACGGGCAGACAGATAATGCCGCAACTGCTTTCCTTAACTTTGGCAACGGTTATGGCGAACCAGAACCATTGTGGGGAACAACAGTTAACCGCACTTCCGAGTTCCAATTGTTTTATGCCCAAAAGCTGCACCGCCTGTTGTTGTCGTGTATTCCAAAGGTTGGCTCTCCCGACTTAAAAGCGCATTACATGCTCCTTGAAAAGCGATTGAAGTCGTATTTGAAGTAAAAAAGTCTAGGTGCATGGCCAAAATATGTGCAGGCAGGCCGACTTAAAAATCGCCCTAAACTAAGGGCAAACTAAGTAATAGGCTTGTATCTTTAACCCAAATCGCTCGTTAGAACCTGTGCAGATTTTGTGTATTGTTGAGCATATTGTCTGCCTTATTCTTGAAGACGTAGCGAGCTACGTCAAGAGAATAAGGCAGGCAAGATGCCGACAAGCAAACGAAAGATGAACAGGAAGCGATGGAAATAACCTAAAATAATAGGTAAGCGGTCTAACGACCAATTGGGGTTTAATGCTCCCCGATGTCTTAAACGTGCAGCGGTGTTATCATTAACAACACTACGCATAAGGCATCGGGGAGTATTTGTATTGGTTTGGGCATGAATTACAAGCGATAAGAGATACATGGGCAAACCAACTGAAACGCGAAGACGACAAGGCACAGCCAACAATTATTGGCGATTAGCGGTACATGGGCAAACCAACTGAAACGCGAAGGGATGAGGCGCAGTCAACAATTGTTGGCGATAAGCGGTGCATGGGCAAACCAACTGAAACGCGAAGACGACGGGGCACAGCCAAGAATTGTTGACGATAAGCGGTGCATGGGCAAACCAACTGAAACACGAAGGCGATGAGACACAGCCAAGAATTACAGGCTATAAGCGGTGCATGGGCAAATAGATGTGTGAGAAATCAGTATTAGATGCTTGCTTTTCGTGTTTTTCTAGCCACAGACTTTGAGTTAAATTTGTTTTGAATGTTTTACAAAACACGTATTGCTTGCGACTCCATTCTAGCGTAAATATTGTTCTAAATGCAAGATATTAGCTACTATTTTCGGCCTTGCATGTCTCTTTTGCACCCCATTTTTGAGTGCATCATTTGCATTTAGCACCATTTTACCATTCTATTTTGCTGCTGGCTCGTAGTTTTTCAATCCCTAAAATCTGCTTTTTGCCACTAAAACACCACTTTTTTCCTACCTTTTTGCCGATGTTCGCCCCCTGTTTCTTATCAAACGGTAAGGTTTATGTCTCTACATTCAGTGCATTTTTATGCTTTTATCCTTGCGTTTAGCACCAAAACACCTTGCGTTTAGCACCAAAACGCCTTGCGTTTAGTACCAAAATGCACTGCATTTAGCACCAAAATGCACTGCGTTTAGCACCAAAATGCACTGTATTTAGCATCATAATGCACAAAATCTGCTGCTAATTGCGATTTTATGCAGTGTGTATTCATTTTCTCGACATTCACATACAACCCCTTTTTGCATCAAAACCAACCACCGCGAGAATCGATTTTTTGCGGCCGGATGGACGTTTGGTGAATAAAAAGGCACTCACAATGTTAAAATTTGTACTGAAAAGATGACATTTTTAGTTGAAAAATTAAGGAGTTAAGCCAATAGTTCAGGAGTTATGGAGTTAAGGAGTTAAGCCAATAGCCCAGGAGTTATAGAGTTAAGGAGTTAAGCCAAATGTATAGGTGGCGTTAGGCTAATAGGATAATTCTGACCAGTCTGACTTGTCCGACTTGTCCGACTTGTCCGAAAGCTAGAAAGAACTAGAAACCTAGAAACCGCTAGACACCTTTA
>ERZ773087.922-NODE-922-length-20467-cov-4.442828_pt1 | contig 20467 bp, 22 predicted proteins | sample MGYA00511375_ERZ773087 | MGnify/ENA primary metagenome ERZ773087 (study PRJEB29015, sample SAMEA2737995) | human oral metagenome | biome: human oral; feature: human-associated habitat; material: dental | place: China | collected 2063 ...
TCGCCCGCGCGCAGGGCGTGCCGGTGATTGCCCTTGCCGGCGTCCTCGGCGCAGGCGCAGAAACCCTGACCGACGACGGCTTCACCGCCATTTTCCCCTCTATCGCCGCCCTCGCCCCACTCGCCGATACCCTGGCGCAGGGCGCGGCAAATCTTGAACGCACCGCGCGGCAAATCGCCGCCGTGTGGCAACTGGGACGGCGCGGCTGAGCCGCGCCCTTTGCCCGTCTTCCCGTGCTGTGGCACAATTTCGCCCGCCATTTCTTTAACATTGCAGATAAGACAAATATGACGAGCGAAATCACGATAAATCCCAACGATGTACAAATCGAAAACGGCTGGAAGACCGCCCTTTACGACGAATTCGGCAAACCCTACTTTGTCCGCATCAAGCAAATCCTGATGGATGCCAAGGAAGCGCACATCCCCGTTTACCCGCCGGGCGGCCTCATCTTTAACGCCTTCAACCGCACCCCGTACGACAAAGTACGCGTGGTCATCCTCGGTCAGGACCCCTACCACCAGCCCGGACAGGCGATGGGGCTTTCCTTTTCCGTGCCGCATGGCGTGCGTGTGCCGCCCTCGCTGCAAAACATCTACAAAGAACTCGAACGCAGCATCCCCGGCTTTGTCCCGCCCGATCACGGCGACCTGAGCGCCTGGGCGGATCAGGGCGTGTTGCTGCTCAACGCCAGTCTCACCGTCGAGCGCGGCAAAGCGGGCAGTCACAGCCGCATCGGCTGGCAAACCTTCACCGATGCCGTCATCGAAACACTCTCCCGCGAGCGTAGCGACATCATCTTCATGTTGTGGGGCAACTACGCCAAGGACAAGATCCGCCTGATCGATGCCGACAAACACTACATCCTCACCGCCGTGCACCCCTCGCCACTGGCGGGTAACGGCTTCATCGGCTGCTCACACTTCGCCAGCGCCAACCAGATCCTCGAATCGCGCGGCGAAACACCGATTAACTGGCAGGTGTAACTGCTGCCGCCATCCACAAAAAACCCGCCCCGGCGGGTTTTTTCTTCATGTACGAGGGCCGGGCAAAGCGCAGCGACGGCAAAACCCTGTATTCGTCCCGCTTGATGGGTTCTGTATTGACACCGCTTGGCAGGTTTTGATCGTGTACGAAGTATCTGGCTATAAAAAGCGGCGTCCCGCAGGCCGCCGTTTGCGTGGGCATGTTTTGAAATCAGAATTCGTGCCGTAACAGAATTTTTGTCAGATAACTGTGTTCATCCCCCTGGGTGCGGTATGCGCCTTTTATTTCGGTAAAGGTACGTTTGCTGAAATAATAGCGGTGTCCTAAATGGAATTGCTGCCAGTTTCTTTGTTTATCGTAATCCAGCATTTCCCAACCGGCGCGTAATTTTTGTGGGCCGAATGAATAATCGGCAGACGTGGCAAAGAAATTGCCAAAGCTTGCGTGATGCTGATAGTCAAAAGCGAGTTCCAGCGATTGTTTTTTGTCTTTATTCTCGAAAGGCGTGTAGGCGATAGATGCCCCTATAATTTCATTTGTCTTGCCGCCTAATTCCGTTTCAATAGCATCCACGCTCGTACGCTGATAACCCAGTGATGTGTCCAGCCCATGCCCTTTATAGCCAATTGCCGCGTCATAAGCATTAAAGGCGCGCGTCTTGCCACCTTTAATCACTTCATGTGTGCCATCAAGAATACCATCAACGGCAAACTTGAATCCGCTGCCGCCAATCTTGTCGAGATCGTAGCGAATCACTTTACCGGGGCGCGCAAGACCAATTGCGGCATCATCGAATACCGATTTACCCATATAACTTTTCCATACGGTTGCCTGTCTTCCCAGGGTCAGTTTGCCGAAATTACCTTTCAGGCCGATATAGGCTTCGCGCAAACCATTCAGGCCGCTGCTTTCCTTCTTTTCTTTATGGGTCATATGAATATTGAAAAATGCCTGCAACCCATTGCCCAAAGCCTCTTCGCCTTTAATCCCGACACGGACATGGTCGCTAAGATAATCCGCACGTGTTTTTTCTTCTTTGTTGCGGTCAGTTACGACCACCCCTTGTGATATTGAACCATATAAAGTCGCACTGCTACCGCTATCCTTGTCGGCGGCAAAAGTTGTGCCGCCGACAACAGTGGGTAAGACAAACATCAGCAAAGTCAGATGATTACGCATAAATAACAAGTCCTCTCATTTAGATTACGGATGCACAAGCATAGCGATAACTTTAAGAAACCACAACAGGAATCCGGCTGACGGCAAGAGACGGTGCGGCATTGCTGCGTTTTTTGCCTTATGCCCCTCTATCGTTGCAGGGGCAAACAGGGATGATGGCGGTGTAGTGGCTGGGTGTGGTCACGATTTCCGCCTCGATTTCATAGACTTTACGCAGGCTGGCTGCCGAGACGATTTCGGCGAACGCGCCCTGTCCGGCGACGTGGCCTTTGTGCAGCAGCAGGATGGTTTGGGTGTGGCGTGCGGCGAGATTGAGGTCGTGGATGGCAATGACCACCAGCGCACCGGTGCGCGCGACGTAGGCGTTCAGGCGGTCAAACACCTGCATCTGGTGGCGGATGTCGAGCGCGCTTGTCGCTTCGTCGAGCAGCAGCAGCTTCGGTTCGCGCAGGAGGCGCTGGGCGAGGAGGACGAGTTGCTGCTGGCCGCCGGAGAGTTGCGTCATGCAGCGGTCGTGCAGGTGGCCGATGCGGAAATCTTCCAGGATGGCGGCAGCGGCGTCGATATGCGCACTGCCCACGCGCAGGCCGAGGTGGTCGTGTTTGCCGAGCAGCACGGTTTCGAGCACGCTCAGTTCGGCTTCCACGCGGCTGTTCTGCGGCATAAAGCCGATGTCGCGCAGGTTGACCGGCGCGTTTTGCCAGCTGATGGTGCCGCTGTACGCCTGCACGGTGGCAATCGCCTTGATGAGGGTGGATTTGCCGGTGCCGTTCGGGCCGATGAGGCCGACGATTTGCCCGGGTTCGAGGTGGGCGTTGATGTCGGCGAGGATGTTGGTGTGTCCGTAATTAACGCGGACGTGTTCGAGGATCAGGCTCATGCTGCGTTCCTTCTGCCGTTGCGGATGATGATGGCAAAAAGCATCGGCACGCCGGCGACGGCGGTGATGATGCCGACGGGGATACTGCCGGACGGCGAGATGATTTTGCCGAAGACGGCGGCGCCAATGAGGATGACGGCACCGGTAACGGCGGCAAGCGGCAGGGCGAAGCGGTGGTCTTCACCGACGAGCGAGCGCGCCATATGCGGCGCAATCAGGCCGACGAAGCCGATGGTGCCGACGAAGGACACGGCGGCGGCGGTCAGCAGGGCGACGGTAATGAAGGTGCGGCGGCGCAGGCGATCCACATGAATGCCGAGGCTCAGTGCATTGGCATCGCCGAGGCGCAGGGTAGTGAGCGCCCAGGTGTCGCGGATGATAAACGGCGCGCAGAGGGCGATAACGGCGGTGATGACGGTCACCGAGGTCCAGCTCCCTTTGAGCAGGCTGCCGAAGAGCCAGTACACGATTTGCTGCAAGGCTTCCGGGCTGGCGATGAATTGCAGCAGCAGCTGGATGGACTGGAAGAAGAAGAGCACGGCGATGCCGCCCAGCACGAGGATTTCCGGCGCGGCACTGCGCAGGATGGCGATGAGGTAGATGAGGCCGCAGGCGGCAAGTGTCATCAGGAAGGCGCTGGTGGGAACGATAAGGAACTGGTAGTAGCCGTGATGGGCGAGGCCGGGCACGAGTCCGCCGAACATGATGGCCAGTGCCGCACCGAAGCCTGCCGCTGCCGAGAAGCCGAGGGTGAAGGGGCTGGCGAGCGGGTTGGCAAGGATGGTCTGCATCTGCAAACCGGCGAGGCCGAGGCCGGTGCCGACGAGGACGCCGGTCAGCGTCTGCGGCATGCGCAGCCCCCAGAGGATGGTCACGAGTTTGCGCAGGCGCACTTCTTCGCCGAGGCTGTCGCGCAAGCCCTGCCACAGCGCGTCGGGCAGGAAAGCCTGCTGCGGCAGCGCGTTCAGCAGCAGGCCGGCACGCACGCTGCGGCTGTTGTCGTAAAACGGCCCGGCGTGCAGCGCCCTGAAAATGTCGGTCAGCGGCATTCCGGACGGGCCGCTGGCGAGATCGGCAAGGGTGAGGACAAGCAGGAGGACGGCGGCGGCAGCGAGGAAGAAGAGGCGCTTGTCCGTGCCGAGGCGGTAATGACTGTGGACAGATGGCGGGGTCATGGGCGGTTCCTATGGGTTGGCGGGTACACAGGGGATGCCTTGCGGGAAGCGGGCGTGAACCGCATTCGTCCAGCGCTGCGCGTACCACACACCCCAGGCGAGGAAGAGGAAGCAGGCGCAGACAAAGGCAAGACGCAGGATGGACGAAGCGAGCGGTCGCACTAGGTCAAGTATGAACGGCTACGTGCCGCAGGATATGACGTTTAACGACTGGCTAAAAACTCAAAGCCCCGAAACAATAGAAAAGACGCTAGGCAAAGGTAGAGCCGAGCTATTTATGCAAGGCAAGATCACTATGCGGGATTTAATAACGCAGCAGGGACGGAGCGTAAATTTAGACGGGCTTATTAAAGCAAATCCGCAAAAACTGCCATTTACGGCTGAAAATTTAAGCAAAGACGAGAAAGATAGCATATACGGGTGGGGTTATGGGGATTATAGGACGATACGAGCTTATATGTATGGTAGCATAAAGCAGGTATCAGCTAGTTTCAAAACACAAATTGATGACCTTATGGGGTTATTTGATAAATATGAAAGCAACGTGGAGGGGAATACGCCAATTTTTAGAGGCATAAGATTAAAAACGCAAGAACAATATGAGAAATCGGATTTTTTTAATATTAGAATTGGAGATAAATACTCAGACAAGGCAATATCTAGCTTCTCGCTAAAAGAAGAAGTGGCGAATGGTTTTGCGGGGTATAATCAAGAAAACGTGTATAAAGCGGTTATAATAAAAACAAAAGCGCGAGGAAATGAAATTAATATAACTGAATTTGCTAAATTTCAATCAGAAAATGAAGTTTTGGTTAATAGCAATGAAAGCTATGAAGTTATAGATATTGAATATAATGGCAATGCGATAATTGTTACTGTAAAATAGGCTTTTTGTATAGAGTTCCATCATCTTTTTCGTCTATTTGATAGCCATTTTCAAAATAAGCTTTCTTTTTAAAATTAGTGGTGAAATCACTAAACTCCCCGTGTTTTTTTAGATCCAAAAACGCTTCCTTTAAAGTTAGACTATTTTCTGCTCCATATTCATAAGCGGCACGTCTAAATGATGCGTATGTTTTGCAGAACTCTTTAAAATCTGCTTCATTTTTAGTCATTTTTACCCTTGCAATATATAAGAATACGAAAAGGAAAGCCTTAGGACGTTCGACACTAAGATTTTTATTCTAGAGTGGCTCCCCTAGAAACCCTTTGTCGTAATTATACCACTTTTTCACCAAACCAACCCTATTTAAAATTTAAGTTACTATTGCATTTAAAGGCGGTGCCTTAAATTTAACTCTCGTGGAGGACAAAATGGATATTGAGGAGCTAAAAAAGCAAGTCAGTGATTTGCAAGCAGAAAAAGAGAGAATGGAAGCCAAAAACAAAGAGCTTTTGGCGGAAGTTAAAAAGATAAAAGCTAAAAATGCCGACGCAGTAGAAGCCGAGAAATACGCCGAGCTTGAAGCAAAATACGACGAGCTCAAAGCAGAGAACGACAAGCTCGTTAAAAAATACGATGCCGATACGAAAAAGCTAAACGCCGATCTAGCCAATGCTAACGGCTCGCTAAATAAGTATCTAATCGATGCAGGGCTGAGCGATAACCTCGCAAAAGCCGGTGTAAAGGCGGAATTTTTAGAAGCGGCTAAGGCGCTACTGCGCGGCAATGCGGCAAAATTTAAATAAAGCAAGCGTGCGTTAATCAAATGTTTTTGTAAATTTGGCACAAGTCACAATAATTGACGATATAAAAAGCCTGCGAAGTTGTAGTAGCTAAGAAAAATTAGTGCGTTATGCTTATTTGTGAGTGCTTGTATTTTTAGGCGCAAATTTAGCAGAGTGACAAAAGATGGAATATGCGAAGAAAGATAAGTTCACAAAATTATAAAATTTAGAGAGTTTTAAAACAAGTAGGCGAGCCGTGAACGACTCGCGCGCAAGATAAGATCGACCGTCAAATTTGGCCCAAAGGGCGCAAATTTACGACTCGTTTAGGATTGAAAGTAGCTCTTTGTTATCTTTGGTTTTTAGCATCTTAGCGTATAAAAACTTAAGCGCCTCTACGTCGTCCATCGTAGCTATCGCCGAGCGGATAGCCCAGATCTTTTGCAGTTCGTCCGGTTTTTGTAGTAGTTCTTCTTTTCTGGTGCCTGATTTTAGTACGTTGATGGCCGGATAAATACGGCGGTCTGAAATGTTGCGATCTAGTACGATCTCGCTGTTACCCGTGCCTTTAAATTCCTCGAAAATCACCTCGTCCATACGCGAGCCCGTGTCGATGAGCGCGGTTGCGATGATGGTGAGGCTGCCGCCGTGCTCGATGTTTCGCGCCGCGCCGAAAAAGCGCTTAGGCTTATGTAGAGCATTTGCATCCACGCCGCCGGTTAGCACTTTGCCGCTAGGCGGAGTTACGGTGTTGTACGCGCGCGCTAGGCGGGTGATGCTATCAAGTAGGATGATGACGTCCTTGCCCATTTCTACGAGGCGCTTGGCCTTTTCAATGACGAGTTCGGCGACGCGTACGTGGTTCATCGCAGGTAGGTCAAACGTCGAGCTAAATACCTCGCCCTTTACGCAGCGCTGCATGTCGGTGACCTCCTCCGGGCGCTCGTCCACGAGCAAGACCATGAGATGCGACTCGGGGTGGTTGCGCGCGATGCCGTGGGCTAGCTCTTTCATAAGCTCGGTTTTACCGCTTCTTGGAGGTGCGACGATTAGGCCGCGCTGACCCTTGCCAAGAGGCGTAAAGAGGTCTAGCACGCGGCCCGTTAGCTTCATCGGATCATACTCGAGGCGAAGTTTTTCCGTCGGAAAAAGCGGGGTTAAGTTGTCAAATAGCGGGCGCTCTTTGGCCTCGATTAGCGGCATATAGTTTAGCGCCTCGATTTTTAGCAGGGCGTAGTATTTTTCCTGATCTTTTGGTTCGCGCACTTGACCCGTCACGATATCGCCCACGCGCAGGGCAAATTTGCGAATTTGAGAGTTTGAGACGTAGGCGTCGTTTGAGCTGTCGCTGATGTTTGCGTCCACGGCTCTTAAAAAGCCGTAGCCGTCGGGCATAATCTCTAAAATGCCCGTAAAAAGTATAAATCCGCCTTGTTTGGTTTGGGCTTTTAGTATCTCAAATATCAAATCCTGCCTGCGAAATTCGCGCGGATTTTCGACGCCGACGCTGTTTGCTATCTGCACTAGCTCGTCTAAGCTTAGCATTCTTAGTTCTTCGATTTTGTGGCCGTCGACGGGGATATGAGTGCGCGAGTTTGGATATTTTTTGGTCGTTTTTTGATTTTCCTGCGCCGAATTTGCAGGCTGGGTTGCGTTATTTTCCATCGTGTCCTCTTTAAAATTACGGAATAATTTTGTAGATAAATTTAAGTTTCAAAAGAAGTTTTGAAAGTCGCATTTTATAAAATTTTGGCTTTGATGTCAAGAAGTGATATAATCTCGCCAAAAATGAAAAGGAATCTCAAAATAATGGATTTTAAAGACGGCAAGCGCGAAAAAACGATAATAAAAACCGCGCTTATCGGCATAGTTACGAATTTTTTCTTGGCCGGAGCGAAAATCTTTATCGCTATGGTCTCAAACTCGGTCGCGCTGATATCAGACGCCGTAAATAACCTTAGCGATGCAGGCTCAAGTATCATCACGATATTTGGCTCAAAGCTAGCTAGCAAGATGCCCGACGAAGACCACCCTTACGGCTACGGCAGGACCGAGTATATCGGCGGTCTTATCGTTTCGGTCATCGTGCTGATGCTTGGATTTCAGTTTCTAAAAACTTCGGTCGAAAATATCTTCGCGCCCGAGCCGACAAATTTTACGATGCCGTTTTTGGCGTTTTTATTCTGCGCGATATTCGTCAAATTTGCGCTCGGCTTTTACTACAAAAAGATCGGCAAACAGACCAGATCTATCTCGCTTAGAGCCGTAGGGCAGGAGGCTTTGGGCGATGCGATCATATCGTGCGTGATCTTGGTTTCGGCTGCGCTTTCGTACTTCGCCGACGTCCAGATAGACGGATATGCGGGCGCTTTGGCATCGCTTTTTATTATCATAAACGGCGTACTTTTGATAAAAGAAACTTTTGATAAAATCATCGGCCAGCGCGTCGAAAAGGAGATCAGCGACGAAATTTATGCCGCCGTAAATCGCTGCGAGATCGTGCGCGGCGCATATGATCTGATCCTTCATAACTACGGCGCGCAGCGATACGTCGGCTCGGTAAACGTCGAGATAGACGAGCATTTGCCCCTTAGCGAGGTTTCGCAGAGGCTAAACGAGCTTCAGATTAAGATTTATAAAATTTACAGGATTTATCTGGTTTTTGGCGTTTATAGCGTGAATTTGGGGCAGGACGAGAGCCGCGCCTGCGTGGCGAATCTACTCTCGCGATTTAGCAGCGTGCGCGGATTTCACGCATTTTTTATAGATACTAAGAAAAAGAGCGTGAGGTTTGACGTGGTGGTCGATTTTGCCGAGAAAAATCTAAGCCGTTTGCGCGCCCAGATAGAGCGCGAGATCTCGCTAAGCTTTCCGGGGTATAAAATTTTCATCGTGATAGATAGGGAGTTTGCGTGAGGGTTGGAGCCAAATTCGAGCGGTGATTACGCTATAATCATAAAAATTTAAAGGATAAAGTATGAACAAATTTATTTTCGCTTCGCTGGCTTGCGCGCTTTATTGCGGTGCGGCGTTTGGGGCGGACGCGCCGGGATTTACGGCCGGTTTTAGCAGAGACGATGCCAAAAATGTCGTCACGGACAGTATCTATAAGCTAATGTGGCAAGACGGCGAGGAGATATTTAAAGGCGATTACGACGAGGCGGTAAAATACTGCGAAAATTTAACCTTCGCGGGCTTTGAGGACTGGCGGCTACCTACGTTAAACGAGCTAATTAGCATCACGGACGATACTAGGTTTGAGCCCGCTATAAACAAAGCCTTTAAAAACATCGCATACGAGACGAACGACAAAGGTGAGAAAAGCTACGGCTGGTACTGGAGCTCTACTAGGTATGCCGGCGGATCGTCTAATGTGTGGCTCGTGTTTTTCATGGGCGGCGATATCAACTGGGGCGGAGTTTCTAATCGCGACTTCGTGCGGTGCATTCGGGACTATTGATTTTTGAAATTTAGATAAAGGAAAAAGTATGAAAAGATATATAGCGGCTTCTTTGCTACTTTGCGGACTGCTAAACGCAGAGGCGCTAAGCCCTACGTGCTACCGAGATAACGATAAAAACGTAGTGGTATGTAGCGACAAAAAGCTGGGAAGACTAATGTGGCAGGATGAGAATCAAAATTTTCAAGTAACGTGGGATCAGGCGCAGGAGTACTGCAATCTAGTAAACCTAGCCGGATACAAAGACTGGCGGCTGCCTACAAGGATGGAGCTACTAAGCATAGCGGATAAGAGTAGGCATGAACCCTCTCTAAATACGGCTTTTAAATACAAAGAAGACTTCGATGATCCGCACTATTGGAGCCAGACTAAAATCGCCGACTTCTCGTCCGGCGCGTGGCTTGTGGATTTCAGGAATGGATACGATATCTGGGACTTCGTTTCTAGTCGCGGCTTTGTGCGGTGCGTGAGAAATGATTGATTTGGCGGATTATGCGCCTTAAATTTGTTTTTTATAGTTAAATTTGAGGCTGAAATTTAACGAGCCGAATTTTATTTAAACTTGCGACTCGTAAATTTTGCGAGGCTTTAGAAATTTTACGTATAATCTAAAATCTTAAAACGAAAGAAAAAAGTAACCGATGGGCAAATTTAAGTGCGCGCATTGCAGGGGCGAATTTGAGCGCGAGGCGCTGATAGAGCGCGGCGGGGAGCTGTTTTGCTGCGAGGGGTGCGCGGGAGTTTACGAGATACTTAACGCAAGCGGACTTGGCGAGTTTTACGAAAGGCTCGGTAAAACTACGCTAAATCCCGCCATAAGCGTGAAAAACGCGGCGCAAAAGTCGCAGAAAGACCTCGCGGCTATTTATCAAAACTACGTCAAAAACGAGAACGGGTTTAACAAAATCTCGCTCATCATAGAGGGCATCCACTGCTCGGCTTGCGTCTGGCTAAACGAGAAGGTTTTGTTTGCACAGAAGGGAATTTTAGAGGTAGATATAAACTCGGTTAATAACAAAGCCCTCATCGTCTGGGACGAAAACGAGGTAAATTTGGCCCAAATTTTCGCTCTCATCCGCTCTATCGGCTACGAGCCCTACCCATACGACGCGCAGGCTCAGGAGCAAAGACTTTCGGGGCAGAGGCGCGAATTTTACGCTAGGCTGCTTGTGGGGATATTTTGCACGATGAACATCATGTGGCTGGCCGTCGCGCAGTACGGCGGCTACTTCACGGGCATGCGCGCCGACGTGCGCTCTATCATAAATTTCGCCGAATTTATCCTCGCTACGCCGGTGCTTTTTTACACTGGAAGCGGGTTTTTTAGGGGCGCTTGGAGCGCGCTAAAAAACAAAACGCAAAACATGGATAGCCTCATTGTTACTGGTACGCTCGCGGCTTATATTTTCTCGGTTTATGCGATGTTTTCCAGGCAAGGCGAGGTATATTTCGACTCGGTCGCGATGATAATCACTTTCGTATTTATCGGTAAATATTTGGAAATCTTGAGTAAGAAAAAGGCCGCCGATACGCTCGATAACCTAAACTCGTTAAATTTAAACTCCGTTAGCGTCAAAAACGGCGACGAAATAACCCTAAAAAGCGCGCAGGAGGTGCGAGTCGGCGAACTCGTAGTCGTGCGAGTCGGCGAGCGCGTGCTACTTGACGGCGTCGTAGTAAGCGGCGCGGCGAGCTTTGATCTCTCTAGCCTTAACGGCGAGAGCGCGCCTGCGTATCTTAGCGTGAAAGATGGCGAAAACGAGATAAAAAGCGGCTCCGTGTGCGTGGACGGCATGCTGGTTTACGAGGTCGGCGCCGTATTTAGCGAGTCGGTGCTAGCGCGTATCATAAACCTGCTAGAGACCGCCGCAGCCAAAAAGCCTAAAATTCAGGCGCTTGCAGACGCTATCGCGGCGAGGTTTTCGGCCGCTATCACGATGCTGGCGCTAGCGACGTTTGTGTTTTGGTTCTGGCGCACGGGCGAGCTCTCCGCCGCGCTCATCGTTGCGATCTCGGTCGTGGTGATCTCGTGTCCCTGCGCGCTGGGGCTTGCTACGCCAGTTAGCACGCTCGTCGCGCTTGGGGCGGGCTTTAGGCGCGGGATACTTTTTAAAGAAGCGCGTATCATCGAAAGTCTAGCGAAGTGCGATACGGCCGTGTTTGACAAGACCGGCACGCTCACGTCGGGGCGGCTTAAGGTGAGTAAATTTACGCACGCGGGCAAATTTGACGCTAGTGTGCTTTTTTCGCTAGTTAGCGGCTCGGATCATCCCGTTAGCCGCGCCGTGGGCGAGTATCTGCGCGCAAATTTTAGAGATTTAAAACTTTTAGAGTTAAGCAGCTTTGAAAACATCGCAGCGCGCGGAGTAAGGGCTAAATTTGGCGACATAAATCTAGCCGGCGGGAGCGAGAAATTTATGCGAGAGCTAGGGCTTTATAGCGGCGAAGCGGTGCGCGGTACTAGCTATTTTTTCGCCGCAGACGGGCAGATCGTGGCGGCATTTGAGCTAGAGGAGAGCCTAAAAGAGGGCGCCAAAGAGTGCGTAGTCGCGCTAAAAAACGCGGGCATGCGCGTGGCGATGCTAACGGGCGATAACGAATACGCCGCAAAGCGCGCCGCAGAAGGGCTTGGCATCGAGGAAACGGTCGCAAACGCTCTGCCCACGGACAAGGCCGCCTACGTAGAGAGACTGGCACAGCAGGGGCGAAACGTGCTGATGGTAGGCGACGGGATCAACGACGCTGCCGCGCTTGCGCTCTCAAGCGTGGCCGTGTGCATGGGTAGCGGAGCGGCCGTGAGTATCGCAAAAAGCGACGTCGTGCTGATGAGAGACGATCCCGCCTCACTCGCGGCTGCGGTTAGGCTCGCGCGCAAGACCTACCGCATCGTGCGGCAAAATTTGGCCTTTTCGCTCGTTTATAACGCCGTGACGATACCGTTAGCTATGGCCGGCTACGTAGCGCCGGCAGTGGCTGCGCTATCGATGTCGCTAAGCTCGGTCGCGGTCGTGCTAAATGCGATGCGGGCTAGGAGCGAGCGATGAGCGGGGCGGTCGTGGCGATGATGATCGGCGTCTCGACGCTGCTTGGCGCGTGCGGGCTGGCGGCGCTGCTGTGGGGGCTTAAGACCAGGCAGTTTGACGACGAGCGAAAGTTTTTGGACGGAACGAAATTTGACGACGAAGATGCGCTAAACGATGCCTATGAGCTAGAGCTGCGCCGTAAAGAAAAGGGCTATAAGCCGCCGGAGTGAGGTTTAAATTTACGGCAAATTTTTCGAGACTTTGCCGCTAAAATTTGGTTATTTTGGGTCGTAAAATTTGCCTTGAAATTTAATTTTTGCGTCGGCGGGGTTTGGGGTAAATTTTCGTTTTTAAATTTGACGGGGCGTATTTTTACGGCAAATTTAAGCGGTAATTTTCAATCCTCGGTAAAACTCGGCGTGAAATTGACGAACTACGCGGGCACGTCGCTGCGTAGCGCGGGTAAATTCGGGCAAAATCGGGCGTTTTTGCATTCGCCGCGGTTATTAAAATTCGTAGGCGGCGGGTTAAATTTCCCGTCGCGCTTAAAATTTCGGATTTTACGCAGCGGTCGTTAAATTTAAGTCGATGCGGCTTTACGTATCGGTTTTAGATATAGTCGCAATGCCGTAAACCTCGGCGCCACCAACTTTTTTTCGGGTCACTTCGGCGGACTTTTGATTTTAATATGCTTTTTAGCGAAATTTCGCCGTATATATTTTGAGGTATTGCCTACGATGCGCTTTTATTCGTACTTGCGATTATCGACGGCTAGTGCGCGGACGGGGCGAATTCGCGCCTAAAGCCTTTGCCCGCAAATGAGCGGGGCGGCGAAAATTTAGCCTTTTGTAAAAATCCCTTCGTAAATTTACTCGCTATAACGATATTTTTGCGGCCGCTTGACGCACCAGCCGGGTATGCCGCCCGCTTGGAGTTTAGGCGGCTTGGAGCCGTTTAAATTTAATCGCTGCAATCGCCGAGCGGGGGTGTTTTAATCCTGTAAATTTTGCTTTCTTGCTTGTAAAAGCTTCGCTCTGGCAAGCATTCTTAATCTACTTTTAGCTTTTTAGCGATATGATTCCGCAAATTTTAACAAAGGAAACAACATGAAAACGCTAGTTATCTTATCGCACCCAAATCTCGCCGCATCGCGCGTAAACAAAGCCTTGTCGCAGGTCGCAAAGGCCACTGTGGACGCTAAGGTGCGCCATTTGGAGGGGCTTTATGGCCTAGATATCGCGCGCATAGACGCCCGCTCAGAGCAAGACGCGCTAGCGGCTGCCGAGCGCATCGTATTTTTGTACCCGATGTACTGGCTAAACGTGCCGCCTATGCTAAAAGCTTATATCGATATCGTCTTTTCGCACGAGCTGGTGGGTTCCGGCACGCTTAAAGGCAAGGTCTTGCAGCTTGCGCTAAGCGTCAGCACCCCGCTTAGCGAATACTCTAAACAGGGCGCGATCGGCTTTAGCTTGGATGAGATTTTAACGCCGCTTAAGATCACGGCAAACTACTGCGGGATGGACTTTGCCGTGCCGTTTATCAGCAGCGGATTTGAGCCGGGCGAGTTTGGCGACGATGCCGTAGATGCCGCAGCCGCGCGCTTCGGTAAACTTTTACGAGGAGAGCCAAGCCCAGGCGAATATCAAATTTAGCCTCGTCTTTTGCGACCGCGAGTTAAAATTTCGCGACGGGGAATTTGGCTGCGAAATCCGCTTTTGCCGAGCCGACCGCTAAAAAGCTCGAATTTAGCTCGGTTTTGCATTAATACGGGCGTTTTTATGTCGCCGCTTACGGGCGTGCGATTTTGTAAACCAGCGCTACGGCGTGTATCTTAAATTTCTTTAAAGGCGCGCCCTAAATTTAACCTTAAGCCCGAAATTGCGGTATTAAATTTATCCGTCGATTTTCGCGCCTCGATGCAAGTATAAAATCAAATTTAAAGCCTGATTTAAGCGAGTAAATAAAACCTGCGCCGAAACAATCTCTCGCGATTATCGCAAATGCTTGCCGCTACTTGTTTTGTCTGCTTGCGGTAAATTTGCGAGCTCAAACAGCAAGCTTATTTTAGGCTTTCTATATACTCGCTAACAGCCGCCATATCCTCGTCGCTTAGGTTTTTGGCGTGCAGCTGCATGACTTTGCCCATGCCAAATGTATTGTTTGAGCCGTCTTTGTAGCCTTGTAGCGCTTTTATGCGGTCTTCTTTACCGATACTAGTTAGCGCAGGCACTTTGTTTGCGTATTTTGCCTCAGCTTTTTCGCCGTGACAGGCCGAGCATTTTTTGTAAATAGCCGCGCCGTCGGCCGCAAATAGAGATAAATTTAGCGCCAAAACGGCGGTAGCAATGCGATAGATTTTCATTTTTCGTCCTTTTTGATAGAAATTTAGACGAGATTATAGTCTTAAAAAGTTAAAATTAAAATTATAAAAAAGTTGCAAAAATGAAGCGCCAAAGAGAGAAAAATCGGCGGAAAACTCCGCCGAAGAGATTATTTTAGAGTAGGGATGTACTCTGAAAGAGCGGCGATATCCTCGTCGTTAAGACCTTTTGCTAGAGGTTTCATCATCGCAGAAGACTTAAATTTATCTAGGCTGCCCTCTTTGTAACCTTTTAAAGCCTCAGCGATCTCTTCTTTAGAAAGAGACGAAAGCGCAGGAACTTTGTTTAGATACATTTTTTCGGCTTTGGCTCCATGACAGGCTTTGCATTTGTTGTAAAGGGTCGCGCCGTCGGCGGCAAATAGGCTACCTGCTAGCAATGCGGCAGCTCCTGAAACAATGATAAGCTTTTTCATTTTCAATCCTTTTTGATAAAATTGTAGGCGTATTATAGTCTTAAAAGCTAAATTTTACATTATTTTTTTACATTAGTTTATATCGCGGCGCGGGCGGCGATTTTCGGTTAAATTTAGATTTTTTTTGTATAATTTTCGACATGGATAAAATAGAGCTTAAAACGCAGCCGCAAAAGGCGCTATTTCTTGATCGCGACGGCGTGATAAACGAGGATGCGGGCTATGTTTATAGACGCGAGGATTTCGTGTTTAAAGATGGCATTTTTGCCGCTTTGAGGGAATTTGCGCAGGCAGGCTACGCGCTAGTCGTGGTGACGAATCAATCAGGCATCGGACGAGGCTACTACACGCTGGAGCAGTTTGATGAGCTTTGCAGGTTTATGCTTAGCGAGTTTGAAAAAAAGGGCGTGAAGATAGAGAAAATTTACTTTTGTCCGCACGCGCCGGAGGCTCTTTGCGATTGTCGTAAACCAAAGCCCGGCATGCTACTAAAGGCCGCAAACGAGCTAAACATCGACCTTGCGCGCTCAATCATGATAGGCGACAAGGATAGCGACGTGCAGGCAGGGCAAAGTGCCGGCGTCGGGGTAAGCTTAAAGCTGGACGACCGGCTAAAAAGCGTGGCGGACGCGCTAGAGTTTTTAAAAAAAGAAGGAAAAATATGAAAGATATAAAAAGGGTCGTAATCACGGGCGCGGCGGGCTTCATCGGCTCAAATTTGGCGCATTATTTCGATGAAAATTTAAAAGACGTAGAAGTGCTCGCCGTGGATAAATTTAGAAGCGACGAGAAATTTAGCAACGGAAACCTCAAAAGCTTCGGGCATTTTAAAAATTTGCTCGGCTTTTCGGGCGAAATTTACGAGGGCGACATAAACTGCGCAAAGACGCTAGCCATGATCGAGAAATTTGCCCCGGGCGCGATCTTTCACGAGGCGGCGATCTCGGATACCACGGTAACCGAGCAGGGCGAGCTAATGAGGACGAATCTAAATAGCTTTAAAGATCTGCTGGATATCTGCGAAAAAACGGGCGCGCACATGATATACGCAAGTTCGGGCGCCACGTACGGTAACGCAAAAAGCCCGCAAAGAGTCGGCGAATGCGAAGCGCCAAATAACGTCTACGGCTTTTCAAAGCTAAAAATGGACGATCTGGGGCGAAAATACGCTAAAAAGGGCGTTGCGGTCGTGGGGCTTAGATACTTTAACGTCTACGGCGCTAGGGAGTTTTATAAAAACAAAACCGCTTCGATGGTGCTGCAGTTTGGTCTGCAAATTTTAAGCGGAAAAAATCCGCGTCTCTTTGAGGGTAGCGACAAAATCAAGCGCGACTTCGTCTATATAAAAGATATCGTGCAAGCCAATTTGCTTGCCCTAAACGCTGCTAGCGGCGTATATAACGCAGCGACGGGCACGGCAAGAAGCTTCCAAGAGATCGTGGATATCTTGCAGCGCGAGCTGGGGTCAAATTTGCCTTGCGAATACATCCCAAACCCGTACGCGCGCTCATATCAGTTTCACACGCAAGCAGACATCGAGCCGACCAAAAAGGCGCTGGGATACGAGCCTAAATTTAGCCTAGAAGAGGGCATAAAAGACTACGCAGCCGAGATAAAAAGGATATATGAGGAAGAGATAAATGCGTGAAGTACGTGCTTTGGTCGCGGGCGATCTGATGCTCGACCACTATATCTGGGGCAGCTGCGAGCGTATCTCGCCTGAGGCTCCCGTGCAGGTGGTAAAGATAAAAAACGAAACCAAACGCCTAGGCGGAGCGGGCAACGTGGTGCTAAATTTGCTTTCACTAGGCGCAAAAGTCGGCGTCATGAGCGTACTAGGCGACGACGAGACGGGTGACGAGATCGAGCGGATATTGTGCGAGCAGGGCGCTAGGGCTGAGTTTATAAAAAGAGAAAAAGGGCGCACGAGCTCGATAAAAAGCCGCGTGATGGCGACGCATCAGCAAGTCGTGCGTATCGATAAAGAAAGCGTCGAAGCCGTAACGTGCGAGGACGAGCTGGCGGCAAATTTCGCCCGCGCGCTAGAGAGCTACGACGTCGCGCTATTGTCGGACTACGGCAAGGGCGTGCTGACGCCGTCGCTGTGCCAAAAGCTGATAAAGGCATGCGCGGATGCGGGCAAGCCCGTGCTAATCGATCCAAAAGGCGCGGACTACTCGAAATATAAGGGCGCTACGCTACTAACTCCCAATAAAAAAGAAGCGGGCGAGGCTGTGGGCTTTAAAATAGAAAACGACGAGCAGCTTTTTACGGCGCTAAATTTACTAAAAAACGAGCTAAATTTGACCCATTCGCTGATCACGATTTCAGAGGAGGGCATCGCGCTTTTAGAGGACGGGCAGGCGGTTAAATTTCCGGCTCTGGCAAAAGAGGTTTTTGACGTCACGGGCGCGGGAGATACGGTGCTAGCGACTCTGGGCGTGATGCTGGGTGCTGGCGAATGTATCAAAAAGGCGATCGAGACGGCAAATTTAGCCGCCGCGGTCGTCGTGGCTAAGGTCGGCTCGGCGACGGCAAGCTTTGAGGAGATAAACGAGCTCGTGCGCCGTAAAAATGCGGCAGGCTTTGAGGATAAAATCAAAAGCGCGGACGATCTAGCCGCGACGCTGGCAAACCGCGGCGAAAAGCGGCTGGTTTTTACAAACGGCTGCTTTGACATCCTGCACGCGGGACACGTGAGCTATCTGGCTAAGGCGCGGGAATTCGGCGATATACTAGTCGTCGGACTAAACTCGGACGCCTCGGTGCGCGCGCTAAAAGGCGACGCTCGCCCCGTAAACGCGCAAGCTGATCGCGCTACCGTGCTAGCGGCGCTTGGGGCGGTTGATTACGTGACGATATTTGACGAGCTCACGCCTCTAAATTTGATCGAAAAACTGCGCCCCGACGTGCTCGTAAAGGGTGCGGACTACGAAGGTAAAGAAGTCGTGGGAAGCAGCGTCGTAAAAGACGTGCGGCTAGTGGAGTTTGTAGCGGGCAAAAGCACGAGCGCGACGATAAAAAGGATAAAAAATGAAGACTCTTGAGATGATAAAAAGCGAGCTAGAGGGACACCTAGCCACTATAAAGGCGACGTTTGCGCTGGAATCTGATATCAAAAAAGCCTGCGAAACGGCGGTAGCGACGCTAAAGGCGGGCGGTAAAATTTTGCTTTGCGGAAACGGCGGAAGTGCAGCAGACGCGCAGCATATCGCAGCCGAGCTAACGGGTCGCTATAAAACCGAGCGCGGCGCGCTAGCGGGCATCGCTCTAACGACCGATACCTCCGCGCTCACGGCGATCGGCAACGACTACGGATATGAGTTTGTTTTCTCGCGTCAGCTAGAGGCTCTGGGCCGCGAGGGCGATCTGTTCATCGCGATCTCTACTAGCGGAAACAGCGGCAACGTACTAAAAGCGCTCGAGCTAGCGCGAAAAATCGGTATCAAGACGATCGGGCTAAGCGGCCGCACCGGGGGAGCCATGAACGAGCTTTGCGAGCTAAATTTGGTCGTGCCGTCAAACGACACGCCGCGCATCCAAGAGATGCATATAATGATAGGGCATATCATCTGCCAAGCCATCGACGATGCGTTTTAGGCTAAATTTAAAAGTATTTGCGGCGGCGGCGCTAAATTTAACCCGCCTTGCCGCTTTTTAACTTCGCCTAGAGCGCAAGCAAATTTAACTACTCATGAAAACCCAAACTCCCGCCTACGCCGTCATCGATCTAAAATCATTCTACGCCTCGGTCGAGTGCGTGGAGCGAGGACTTGATCCATTTGAGGCGAATTTAGTCGTCGCAGACGCTAGTAGGGGCGAAGGCAGCGTGTGTCTAGCCGTTAGCCCCGCTCTAAAGGCTCTTGGCGTAAAAAACAGATGCAGGCTGTTTGAAATACCTAAAAATATCAAATATATAATCGCGCCGCCCAGGATGCAGTTTTACATCGACTACGCGGCTAAAATTTACGGCATCTACCTAAAATACGTCGCCAAAGAGGACATCTACGTTTACTCCATCGACGAGGCCTTTATCGACTTCACCTCGTATCTAAAATTTTATAAACTAGAAGCTAGAGCCATGGCAAAGATGATAATGTACGACATCCTAAAAACCACGGGCGTAACTCCGACCTGCGGCATGGGGACGAATTTGTATCTGGCTAAAATAGCCCTTGATATCCTAGCTAAGCACAGCGAGGATAATATCGCCTTTTTAGACGAAGCTCTCTATAAAGAAAAGCTCTGGACGCATCAGCCGCTAAATGATTTTTGGCGTATAGGCAAGCAAACTAGGACAAAGCTCGAGCGATACGGGATATTTTGTATGAAGGATATGGCAAACGCCCCTTTTAGCCTGCTTGAAAGAGTGTTTGGTATCGACGCGCACATCGCGCTAGATCACGCAAACGGTATCGAGCCCACCACTATAGCGGGTATCAAAGCCTATAAACCCTCAACCAAATCATACTTTAGCTCGGAAATTTTACCTAGAGACTACGAGAGGCTAGAGGCTCTAATCGTGCTAAAAGAGATGACCGATAGGCTGGCTCTAAAGATGATAAACGAGGAGGTGCGGGCTAGCGGGCTCACGATAAATATCAAATTCGCGGGCAAAAACGAACCTGCGCAAAGAGCTACGGTAAGGTTTAAAACGCCTAGCAATATCGCTAGCGTGCTCATGGATGCGGCGCAGGAGCTATATCTAAAAAAGATAAAAAACGCAGGCCTCATCAGGCAAATCGGCATATCGGCAAACGACATCGTGAAGGAAAGCAAAACCGAAAGAAGCCTCTTTGAAGAAGAAAACGCAAAAGAAAAAACTGTGCTAAAAACACTAAATAAGATAAAAGAAAAATACGGCAAAAACTCCATCCTAAGAGCCATCGACCTGCTGCCCGAAGCCACCGGCCGAGATAGAAATAAAAAGATAGGAGGACACAAAAGCGGCGAATGAAAGATAAAGCAAAAGACAGAGCCAAGATCTTTAGCTCGTTTAATCCTCTCTCTACTCTAGAAAAAGCCCTAAAAGCGCAGGAGCGAGAAAAGAGCGAAAAGCTCGATCTTGACGAATCAAAGATAGAAGAAATCCTAAATAAAATAAGCAAACTAAAGCCCGCCGACAAGGTAAAAATCACATACTACGACGGGCAAGACTACGCGAATATAGAGGGGCTGGTTTCAAACGTAAATTTGATGGATAAGAGTCTAACGGTAGTGAAGACGAGAGTTAAATTTGACGATATTTACGCGGTTGAAGTCGTTTTATAAACGGCGATTTTATATTTATGCTTCG
>ERZ773087.930-NODE-930-length-20356-cov-6.703906_pt1 | contig 20356 bp, 19 predicted proteins | sample MGYA00511375_ERZ773087 | MGnify/ENA primary metagenome ERZ773087 (study PRJEB29015, sample SAMEA2737995) | human oral metagenome | biome: human oral; feature: human-associated habitat; material: dental | place: China | collected 2063 ...
CGTCGCTTTCGGCTGCACCTATCAATATCAACAAGCAGGGGAGCAGATCTACCATGTGCTCGGTCAGCTTCAGCCTACCAATCTGGAATCCTATCGCAGAAAGGCTGTTTCTGCAATCAGGAAGGAGTATCTCATCGCACAGGATTTCCCCACAGGCGTCGCTTTCTTTACGGAGGCGGCATTGCTCATCTCCTATACGGAGATGATACTTGGGCGGATTATATACGGCGAGGACTGCATATACAACATTATGATCGCCGATGGCATTGAGATGGGCTTTTTGGACGATCACTTTGTCTGGTATGAAAAGGGCTCCGGCATCTCATGGAAGCCGGAGTGGGATCAGGTGATTCGGGCAGATCGGAATACCTACTATGCAATCATTGCGGAGCGCCATCCTGAGATGCGGGATCTGTGTAGCTGGAAGATTGACCCGGAGCATCATGAGGGCGAGATCTATGAGGCATATATTGACGAATATATCAATGAGGCAGAGCTGCGGCAAGAAAGGGAAAATGCAAGATATATGCAGCGGGTGGATCATTCTCATTTAACTCGCTGGATTACTTCGGGATTGCAGTACGCGGATCTGATCGGATGAGGACGGCATCTCGGGGGATTGGTCTCTCCTGCGCACGCGTATGGTGCAGCGATGAATCGGAATGGAAATGAGATAGTATTATGAATAAGAGTTTTGTCTCCTCTCCGGAGATCGCAATGTATTATTTACAGCAGATGCACAATCGACCACATCCGCAGCGCAGGATGAGGGTTCTTTTTCTCGTGCAAAATGATTTTGTCTGGACGAAACAGGTGCCTGTCTACGATGTACTGGTTGCAGATGAAGATGTGGAGCCTATCATCGTGCTTTTGCCGAGCTACAGTGCAACGGATCTTTCTGCGGGTAAGGCAGCGGGGGCGTACGAAGAATCCTATTGGCATTTTTTTCATGATCGCTACGCAGACGTCTATGATTTTACGAATGTCATTGATTTGCGGATCTTTCAGCCGGACTATATCTTTCTTGCACTGCCCTATGAGGAACTTCGCCCGCTTCCCGGAACGCATACGAGCGAACTCGCTCAAATAGCCAAGCTTTGCTATCTGGACTACGGGATACCCGGAACAAAATTTTTCCTGCGTGCATGGGAACATATGCCGTTCTTTTCCTATTTGACGTTTGATTTCTGCGATTCGATGGAAGAAAAGCGCGGATACGAAGAAGCCAACGCATATGCCGTTGGTGCTGGCTTGCAGCATTTTGAAGTGCTTGGCTATCCTGAGTACGAGGCATATCTTGCCTACCAGGGCTCGCCCAAGAAGCACCACAGGATTCTTTGGACGCCACGCTGGACGGTGGAGGGGGGGGCCGGAGGAAGTCACTTTCTTGTCTATAAGGATTTGTTTGCGGCATTTGCCGAACGACATGGAAATGAAGACTTCCAATTCGCCGTTCGTCCGCATCCGTTCATGTTTGACAACTTTATCCAGCGCGGGCTCATGACGGTGGAAGAGGTACGCGCCTATAAGCAACAGCTTGCAGACTGCGGTATTGAGCTTGATGAGGGGCAATACGAGCTGTTCGATGCGCTCACTTCAGCCGACATCCTGCTGACCGATTTCTCTTCGATCTGTATGCCGTTTTTCCTCCTCAATCGCCCGATTGTCTATTGCCCGCATGATCCTAATCTGACAGAGGATTATGCAAAAATGGCGGCTGGAAGCTATATTGTGGAGAGCTGGGCGCAGATTGAACACCATCTGGAGCATTTGATGCGCGGAGAAGATCCTCTGGCAGAGTATCGTACGGATACTGTTGCCGCATTTCGGACGATTCATATGGGGGCTGCAAAGCGCATCGTCGAGCGCCTGAAGAAAGATCATGCCGACAGTCAGTATCCTGCAGAGATATACCTCCCAGAGATCGAAAAGCGGGTCTTTGATCAAAAGAAAGAGCTGGTTACCGTCATTGGGGGCGCGAGCGGGGAACTGCTTCAATATTTTTGTGCACAGGAGTGGTATCCGCTCTACTTGGCGCTCCTGCCTCTGCGCGTTCACAATAAAAACCTCGTGTGGGGGGAAGAACAGATCCTTGCAAAACTGCAAGAGAAGTATGCGGCTGCCGATGATGCGCAGCGCCGCTCCTGCCTCGTCCTCGCAATGCTTCTCTTTGCAGATCCTCTGACGCTCCCGGTTCCTCTTGAGATTGATCGATGGGCTGAGGGACTATATCAGGATATACAGGCGGTATTTCGACAGCATCGTACGCAGCTTGGCGTTGTCTGAGTACCAGACGGAGCCTTGTGGGAGGAGGGCAAAAGTTTTTTCGTGTCCATTATGAGTTCATCTCAAAGAGTATGATGGAGGCAGGATGATGTTTTAGGAATCGCTGGTCACATGACCACGTCAGATGGGTGATGAATTTATCCGTGCTTTCTTAAGGTGTGTAAGACAGATGAGGGCAGTATGCAGATTGTAAAATATATGTTTCAGCCACATGGCGATGAGCGCGGTATGCTTGTTGCGCTGGAGGAGTTCAACGATATCCCGTTTCGCATCAAGCGCGTCTACTATATGTATGATACGGTGGAGGGCGTTGTACGAGGACATCATGCCCACAAGGCACTCGAGCAGATTCTGATCTGCATTCACGGGAGCTGTAAGGTACGCCTTGACAACGGGCATGAGAAAAAAATTATTCCGCTTGAGAAACCCTATGAAGGGCTTTATATCTCTCATGCCATGTGGCGGGAGATGTATGACTTCTCGCCCGATGCTGTCCTCATGGTGCTTGCCTCTGAGGTCTATGATGAGTCTGACTATATACGCGATTACGATGCGTTTCTGCGGATGGTGCGCGAGGGGGAGACGCAGACATGAATATTAACCTTGCTGTGCTTGGACGTCAGTACGAACTTCATGCCGCAGAATACGAGGAGGCGGTGCTGCGTGCCCTGCGCTCCGGCTGGTATATTATGGGACCTGAGCTGGAGGCATTTGAGCAGGAATTTGTTGCCTATACAGGGGCGTGCTATGCCGTCGGACTGAACTCGGGGCTTGACGCGCTGACACTCTCCGTTGCTGCGCTTGGCATCAGTGTAGGAGATGAGGTTATCGTTCCCGCGAATACCTATATCGCGACAGTGCTTGCCGTCACGGCAAATGGGGCGACACCTGTATTCGTCGAACCGGACGAGTATTATAATCTTGACGCCGAACGGCTTGAAGATGCTGTCACAGTGCGCACGCGTGCGATTATGCCTGTTCATCTCTATGGACAGGCGGTCAATATGGAGCTCGTCATGGAGATCGCGGGTCGGCATCGTCTCGCTGTGATCGAGGACTGTGCCCAGTCCCACGGCGCACATTTCGGCGGAACGATGACGGGTCGATTTGGCGATATTGGCTGTTTCAGCTTCTACCCGACGAAGAACCTCGGTGCATTCGGTGATGCGGGCGCGATTGTGACCGACAATGCCGTACTTGCCGAAAAGATCCGCATGCTCCGCAACTACGGCAGCAAGGAAAAATATCACAACGAAATATGCGGCGTCAACTCCCGTCTGGATGAGATACAGGCGGCTCTTTTGCGTGTGAAACTGGGGCATCTGCCGGAGCTGATTGAGGAGCGAAAGAAAATCGCTGCGCAGTACATGGCGAGCATTCGCAATCCACACATTGTCCTTCCTGAGACGCGGAACGGGGCAGAGCATGTCTATCATCAGTTTGTTGTGCGTACGGCAGCTCGGGGGCATTTCAAGGACTACCTTGCGGCGAACGGCATCGAGACGGTCATCCACTACCCGGTTCCGCCGCATCTGGCGGAGTGCTATGTGAACCTCGGGTACGGGCACGGCAGCTTCCCCGTGGCGGAGCGCTATGCGGATGAGGTGCTGAGCCTGCCGATGTTCAATGGGATGCGCGCGGACGAGATTGCCTATGTGATCGAGACGGTCAATGCATACCGCCCGTGATGTCTGATAAGGAGAGCCTATGCGGGAGCTTTGTCTGGAGGGGAATGCCATATATTTGGCAGAGGCTGCGGAAAAATATTTCCCATACATTATTGCATGGCGCAACGATCCTCTGAACAACCGCTATCTGAACCAGCCTTTTCTCCTCGATATGGAGAAACAGCGGGCATGGTATCGGCATTACTGTGCAGATCCCACGCAGGGTCTTTTGGTCGTTGTGGACAAACAAAACGATGTGCCGTTTGCCACGATGGGCTGGACGGATCACATTCCGGTGGAGCGGATCTGCATCACGGGACGGCTGCTGGTCGGTGACCGGCGCTATCGGGGGAGCCCCCTCTTTGCCGAGGCGACGCTGCTTTTTGCGGAGTATATGTACGGTGCATTCGGCGTGGACGCCTGCTATGCGCATGTCGTGTGCGAGAATACACCTTCCATACGATATCATGAAAAGTATGGATTTCATCGGCATCAGGGCTCTGCGCGTTTCCCGGACGAGCTGACGGTGAACGGGATGAAGCAGGTCGAGTATGTCCGCTCGAAAGAGGATTGGGCTGCGGTCAGGCAGACTGTCGTGCGAAGATTGTCGAACGGATGAGAGAAGTGTCTGTACGAGCTCGGCATCATGGACGTTTGCGTCTGTACAGCGGAACGTGCGGGCATATGGGCAGTAAGGATGTAATTGTATGCAGGAAAAATCGTATTTCAACCCCTATATCGCCCAGTATTACTTGGCAAAAGCGCATAATCGCCCACATGCAGAGCGTAAGATGCGGGTTGTTTTTCTCGTCCAAAATGACTTTATTTGGGATAAACAGGCGCCCGTTTATGATGTGCTCGCAGCAGATGACGAAGCGGAGCCGATCATTGTACTTCTTCCGAGCTACAGTGCAACGGATCTTGCGGCGGGGAAGAACGTGGGCGAATACGAAGAGCGCTATTGGCATTTCTTTCACGATCACTATCCGGATGTCTATGACTTTACCAATGTGCTTGATCTGCGGATTCTGAGCCCCAATTATATCTTTTTGGGCCTTCCCTACGAAGGGCTGCGCCCGCTCGACGGAACCCACACGGCACAGCTCGCAAAGATCGCAAAGCTTTGCTATATTGCATACGGGACACAGGGCACAAAATTTTTTATCCATTGGGAAACGACGATGCAGGATTTTTTCTCGTATCTGACATTTCATTTCTGCGACGCTGCGGATGAGAAGGCTGCGCTGGAATCCACCTATCCCAGTACCGTTGCTGCCGGTCTGCAGCACTTCGAGGATCTCGGCTATCCCAGCTTCGAGCCGTACCTGAGACAGCAGAGCGAGGAGCATTCCGTCCGCAAAATTCTATGGATGCCGCGCTGGACAACAGATCCGATGGTGGGAGGAAGCCACTTCCTTGATTATAAAGACCGCTTTGTCGACTTTGCGGTAAGACACGGGAGTGACCAACTGAAATTTGCAATTCGCCCGCATCCCTTTATGTTTGATAATTTTATCCAGCGGGGAGATCTGACGGAGCGTGAGGTCACATCTTATAAAGCGCGGCTGAAGGAGTGCGGGATTGAGCTCGACGATGGAGGATATACGCCGTTTGAGGCGCTCAGCCGAGCGGATATATTGCTGACGGATTTTTCCTCCCTCAACATGCCGTTTTTTCTCCTCGAGCGTCCTCTGGTTTACTGCCCGAACGGGGCCGAGCTGACCGACGACTACGGGAAGATGATTGAGGGCAGCTATGTCGCCGAGCATTGGGCGCAGGCCGAAGAGCATTTGGAGCAGCTGATCTACGGTGAAGATCCTGCCGCGGATCGGCGCAGGGCCATTGTTGACGCATTCCGCAGAAAACATCTCGGCGCGGCGAAGCGTATCGCCGACCGGCTCAAAAAAGATTATGCAGACAGCCTGCATCCCGAGAACGTATATCTGCCCGATGTGGAAAGATGGATCTTCGACCAAAAGAAAGCCTTTGTATCCTTGATCGGAAGAGGAACGGAGGAATTGCTGCAGAACTTTTGCGCACAGGAATGGTACCCGCTCTATCTGGCGCTCCTGCCGCTGCGCCTTCAGAATGAAAATCTCGTGTGGGGAGAAGAGCAGATCCTTGCAAAGGTGCAGGAGATGTATGAAGCTGCCGGGGAACGGGAGCGGCGTTCGCGTCTCGTGCTTGCGATGCTTCTCTTTGCCGATCCGCTGACGCTTCCGGTGCTTGTTGAGACGGATCTGTGGCCCGAAGGTTTATATCAGAATATATGCGAGGTGTTTCGTCAGTACCGTCTGGATCTTGGCGTTGTATGAACACGGAATGGGGCATTGTGTGTGACATCGAATGGGGAAAAACAATTGAGGCCGATGCAGGCAGAAGAGGAAGGATTTATTCGGCGCACGATCAAGCGCCACTTTGGCAGGGATGCTGCTGAGAGCACTCTTCTGCCGCTCAAGGAGGGAATGACAAACGATTCCTTTCTGTTTGCTGCGGACGGACAGAGATATATCTTCCGCTATAACGGGCAGGGAACCGAGCTCCTGATCGACCGCGGCAATGAGAAGGCGGTCTATGAACTCCTTTCTGGGGCTGATATCACAGAACGCATCGTTGCACTCAGCATCGATCCCGGTTATAAGATCTCGTATTACTATGAGGGCGCGCATGTCTGTGACCCCGGGAACAGGGATGAGGCAGAGCGCTGCATGAGAGCCCTGCGCTCGTTCCATGAGCGCAGATTGACCGGGGCCAAGCCATTTGATCCATTTGAAACGCTGGCGTTCTATGAAAAACTGATGCCTGCGGAGAGACTGAACAGCGTGGAATATCAAGAAGTGCGGGAAGAGGTCTTTTCCCTGCGCTCTTTTTTGCGCCCTTTTTTAACAGACCATATCACGCTTTGTCATATTGATTCGATTTTCGATAACTTCCTGTTCGTTGAGGGGCGCGAGCGGCCCTATCTCATCGATTGGGAGTACGCAGGCCTCTCGGATCCGCTCATCGATATAGCGATGTTTGCAATCTATGCAAATTATACGGAAGCAGAGACGGAGCAGCTGCTTGCGGGATATTTCCGCGAAGGATTTGACGACCGGGTAAGAGCAAGAGTATATGCCTACATGGCGGTTGGCGGACTTCTCTGGAGCTGCTGGTGCGCCTATAAGAGTTCATTCGGCGTGACGTTCGGCGCGTATGCAGAGAACCAATTTCGATTTGCAGGAGACTATCCTGCAAAGGCGCGGGCTCTCATGGGTGAGATGTGATGCGGAACTATCCTCTGTGGCTGACGCTCGGCATTCTCAGCGGCTTCCTTTGGGGCTGCAACAATTATCTGTACGATATCGGAGCGCGGCCCCTTGCGGAGGGAAGTTCCGCAGCAGGGATTCTGATCCCGCTCGTCTGCACTGCTGTCAATGACATGAGTGCGGCTGTATTTTTGCTCCTCGTGAACGGGGCGCGCGGCATCCTGCGCTCCGTTCGTACGATTTTTCATCGCTCCGGAGCCTTCCTGTGCGCTGCGGCAATTCTTGGCGGCCCACTCGGACAGCTTTCCTATTGCCTCGGCATCCTCTGGGCGGGACCAACCTACGCGTTGGCGATCTCGGCGCTTTATCCCGTTGTCGGCTGTGTCCTTGCCCGCGTTCTCCTCCGCCAGGTGATCACCGTTCGCATGGGGATCGGCATTATGCTTGCCGTAGCGGGGGCGATCCTGACGGCGGGGACACCGTCCGATTTTGACGCGCCGCTGCTTTTGTCGGGGCTTCTCTGCGCGCTGACTGCAGCGCTTTGCTGGGGGAGTGAAATCGTGCTCGCCGTGCGGGGGATGGCAGATATTGAACCCGATCTTGCCATTACGTTGCGCGAATGCATTTCCGGTACCGTTTTGCTGTTTATGGCTGTGATCATTTTACAAGGGCAGTTTGTGCTCGAGGAGATTTCATCGCGTCCAACTACACTCGGGCTGCTCGCCGCTGCAGGCATCATTGCAGGCATATCGTATTTCCTTTGGTATGCGGTCAACAGAGCCATTGGATGCGCCCGCGGAATGGCGCTGAATGCCAGCTACATTATTTGGGGCGTCCTTCTGCAATGGAGCATTGGGGGCGCAGCGGTGTCGGGACAGATGATTCTGGGATGCGGACTTGTCTTTGCCGGCGTTGTTTTGGTTTCTCTTTATCCGCAGAAAGCAGAGACGATATGATGACATATGATGATTTTCAAAAACTCTGCGCGCAGAGCAAAGCGGGCAGTGCGGCGCAGCGGGTATCTGCACTGGCGGCGCTCGAGCCCTATCGTGTGAAAAACGCCGTGCTGATGGCCGCTGGATACGGCAGCAGACTTGCTCCGATCACGGACAAAAAACCGAAGGGGCTCCTGCGGATCCGCGGCGAAGTGCTTGTGGAGCGTCAAATACAGCAGCTCATCGCCGCGGGGATCGAAGATATATTTCTTGTCGTAGGGTATCGAAAGGAACAGTTTTCGTATCTTGCGTCGGATCCGCATGTCCATATTGTCGAGAATCCCGATTACTGGAGGTACAACAACACGTCTTCCGTCTACCGTGTATTGGATGTGCTGGACAATACCTACATCTGCTCGGCAGATAATTACTTTACGGAAAATGTTTTTGAACCATATGTCTGTCGCTCCTACTATGCGGCGGTTTACGGCGAGGAGCCAACGGAAGAATACTATCTGTCCGTCGATGCGGATGACCGCATCTCCCATGTTCAGATCGGCGGAGACCGCGGCTGGTATATGATGGGGCAGGTGTATTTTTCGCGGGCATTCAGTGAAAAATTTCGTTCATTGTTAAAACCTGAATACGAGCGGAATGCCGCCATTAGGGAGATGCTCTGGGAGCAGTTCTATATGCGGCATCTTGATGAGCTTGTACTTTACCGGAAATGCTATCCGCACGCCGTTATCCATGAGTTTGATACACTGGAGGATATTCTGGCGTTTGATCCAGACTTTCCTGTGTAGGAATATGTGCATGCGTAACGATTGGAGATTATAATTGAGCATGAAAGATGAAATCAAAGCCGAAGATATTGAGAATCTGGATTTTGAAAAGTACGGGGAACAGTATTCTGAGAGAGGCCTCTGGGAAAATGGCTCTACTCCCGAAGTGGTGGAAATGGTATAATCACTCGGGGTGATGAGAAATGGCCGAGAACTTTGAGAAGATGCTTGCAGGCTCACTGCGACTGGAAGAGCCGTGGTATAATCCTAGGGGCAGAATTTCATGAAGAAGAGCCGGCAATCCATATACACGTGGGCGTAGACAAGGCGGCCGCACTATGCTGTCATGTCTGTGGTGCGCCGGCCAAACGGTACGGTTACGAGTCGAAGGAGAGAATCTGGCGTCATGCGGACTGCCTGTTTTATCTCTGCTATGTCCACTGCATACGCCCCCGTGTTCTGTGCGAAAAATGCGGTGCCATGCAGGTCAACGCACCGTTTGAGCGCAAGAACAGCCGCTTTACCCTGCTGTTCGAGGGCTATGCCATGCTCCTGCTGCAAGATGTTCCTCGTGCCAGAGCCGCCCGTCTGCTTCGCTGCGACGAGAAGTCGCTCGCAGGTATCCTCACGTATTGGGTGCATGAGGCTGTAAATCGCATGGATCTTTCCGATGTCTCTTCCGTCACCATTGCCATAGATGCAGACAGGCGCCGTGCCTTCGATGTCGAACCGGGGCGAGCCTTTCGGATTGTCCGATCTCTGGATGACTTCTATGCCCCGGCCTCCATGGATGAGGTGCAGGTGCGGCTGAACAAGCTGTGCTCATGGATGAGGCGCTGCCGCTTGCAGCCAATGAAGGATGCTGCCTTGCCGCTAAAGCGTCACGGGGGGAGATACTGAACTTTTTCCACACGCGCCTGACAAACGCGATCTGCGAAGGGATCAACTTGATGATTTAAGCGGCGAAACGCAAAGCAAGAGGTTTTCAGACCTTCGAAGGCTATGCAACGATGATCTACTTGGTTGCAGGAAAGTTAGATTTAGCTACACCTGCTCCATTCTAAAAATCGTATTTCCACTAGTTTTGGAGTAGAGCCGAAAATTTGTCCTCCATTCGCTATCATGAGAAGTATGGGGTTCGTCGGAATGATGGCACACCGCGCTATCCACATGAGCTTATTGTCAACGAAATGCGGCAAGAAGAGTATGTGCGCACGGAGGAAGACTGGAACGCTGTGCGTCCTGTTGCAGAGGAACGACTGAGGCGAGCGTTGTCCTAGGAGTGAATCATGGATATTAAAGTGAGGCTTGATGGCAGAGAAGCGTCTGTTCGCAAGATATTCACAGAGAACGGGACGACCTTGTTAACGGCAGGATATCGCTCCTACTTGGTAGATGGGACTATTAGAGGTGGGAGCGATGCCGCACATGTTCTGATTGGTTCTTACGCTTCTCTAGGACCACGTATGACATTCCTCTTCCAGGAATCATTCGGATCATCCTATGCAAGCGGCATTGCAGGCATTGAGACGGAAAACGATCCAATGGCAGCTCCTATACGAAGCTGTGGCTCTCAGGTGATTATCGGTAATGATGTCTGGATCGGATGTGATGTGACCATTCACAGTGGCGTACATATCGGAAATGGGGCTGTGGTTGGCGCAGGCGCGGTTGTCACAAAGGACGTTCCGCCTTATACTGTTGTCGTCGGCAACCCTGCCCGCGTCATTAAGAAGCGATTCGATGCGGAGACAATAGCACGGCTTCAGCACATCAAGTGGTGGTATTGGCCTGCAGAGCAAATCCAGCAGCATATTTCACTGTTGTTGGGTGATGTTGGTACATTTATTGCACGGTTTTCTGCATCGGAGGAGCAGATTCCTTCGGAGCCTTTTTTAGAGAATCTTATTGAGTTTAAGGAGAGGGGGTATATACTTTATTATTTCATCCCTGATTTTGAATCTGAGGAGGCAACCTGGCGTAACGTCTTCCGAGACTACTTAGGAGCCTATACGGTGACAGCTCATGTTGCGTTGCTCCTCGCGCTGCCTGATGATACGCCGGAGGCTTTTCTTACAGAACTCAGCAGCATGCTTGCAGAGGCAGGAGAAGATGCCCCTCTTGTTATGACATGTTACGCAAATACAGTGGGAATAGCATCTATATGGTCTCATATGGATTCTTTTATTACAACGAAAGAGCCTGTATCTTCCGTGTATGCGGACTATGCGGCAGACAGCGGCGTAAATATTGTCTATGGGCTTGCGCCAAGGGGGCGTATCTTTCCGGCACTGCGGAAGAATGTGGCATCCAAAATGCAGATTGTGTGATGTTTTGATCGGGGGAGTAGGTCGTGTTTATTCAGGTCAGTCTTGAGCGAGCTGCAGAGACTCGCATGCTCCATCAGGACGGCAGGGTCTTCATGACCGTAGGCGCCGGTTCCTATGTGGCGGACGGGATCATTGAGCATGGCAGTCAGCGGCTGCACGTACTTGTTGGACGATACACTTCTTTGACGGGGCATGTCCTGTTTGAGATCGGGATGAACCATGACTATCATCGGACTGCAGCCTATCCATTTGAGGAGTTTTTTTATACCGATGGGATATCGAATCACGCCTTCCATGTCAATCACAATCAGATCATTATCGGGCATGATGTAAAGATCGGCGAGGACGTCATCATACTTGGGGGCGTTCATATTGGCAGCGGAGCAATTGTCCATTCGGGCGCTGTTGTTGCAAAGGATGTTCCGCCCTATGCCATTGTTGAGGGGAATCCGGGGCAAATTACAGGATACCGATATGATGAAAAAACGATTAAGCGGCTTTTGAATATTCAATGGTGGAACTGGCCAGAGGAAAAGATACAAGCGTGCGAGCAGTCTCTGCAAAACAATGCGAAAGCGTTTGCAGAACAATTCTCTGCAGCAGATAATGTTGCACAGCCCGATGAGATCGGACAGGCGCTTGCATCGTTGAGAGAGCAGGGATACGCCATTTATTACTTGGTAGCGGATTTTACAGCGCATGAAAGTATATGGCGAAAGGTGCTCCTGGATTATTTGTCGGCGTATACTGCTGATCGTCCGTCCGTCCTCCTCGTTGAAATTCCCAAGGAAGGTTTTTCGACAGAGCGTCAAGAGCTTCTCTCATTGCTCTCCATGTGTCATGCGGATGCGCCACTGGTGCAGATATACACATCTGAGAATTCTTCATTCCACATGCTTGAGATGGCAGATTTCCTCATCACGACGAGGGAAGAAATCTCTGCTGCATATGCGGATTATGCTCTTCGTTCCGGCGTGAAGATGGTCTACGGGGTGGATGTGAGGGAGCGTCTCTTTCACCCACCAGGAGAATACGATATAAGTATTGGCGTTATGACCTATCGGTCGGATTATGACCAGCTGTATACGACACTGTACTCCATCATTTGCCAGCAGAGTTGCTCCTATGAAATTGTCATCGGAGATGATGGAACACAGGACTTCCAGCAGGAGGAGATTGAACTCTGGATGCTGCGCCATGGCTTTCGCAACTATATGATTGTGCGCAGCCCGGAGAATAAGGGGATAGTGCAGAATGCAATGAGCATCCTTCATTCGATGCGCGGGCGCTATGTGAAGATGATCTCGCCGGGGGACTACTTATATGATGATCGTGTTCTCTCTCGTATGATGGACTTCATGAAAACGGAAGGGTGGCAAATTGCCTTTGGGCGCAGTTGTTTCTATGCTAAGGAGGAGGACACATATCGCATCTTTGACCGCATGCAGCCTTTTCAGCTAAAATCCTATAAAGAGCGAGACTATGATGCGGTAAAGCAGGCCTATCTTGTTTGTCAGGACTATGTAGTTGGTGCCGCATTTATGGGGGAGCGTGGCCTTGTAACAGCCTACACAGAGCTGATCTATGGTCGGGTGGTATATGCAGAGGATTCGGCATACGTCATTATGGCTGCCGATGACATTCGCTTCGGGTTTTGGGATCACAACCTTATATGGTATGAGTGCGGGACGGGGATATCGGGCGGAAAATCTGAGCAGTGGAAGGCGCGTCTTTGGCATGACAATCTGGCAACGCTCGCTATTATTGCAGAGCGTCATACAGAACTAAGAGACCTCTGCCACTGGCACGCAGAGGGACGACCTTCTAATTCTCCGTACGCTGAGATTGTCACGAGCTACTATGCGGAGGTGGATCGGATACTCGAGACCGAGACCTATTTGCAGGATGTTGACCCTCGTGAACTGCAAAAACTGATGGAACGTAATATACTATGATGGCGATATGGTGAGTCCGAGAGGAATTGTTCATTCCTTTACAGGTATCAGGACTGAAAAAGGGCAATAAAAAAGCCCCCTCATAGGGGGCTATACGCTACATGTTCAAACCACCAACTCACATTGGTGGCTTTTTTATTACTGTGCCAGCGCGTTGACCTTCTTGGCAAGACGCGACTTCTTGCGTGCTGCAGCGTTCTTGTGATAGACGTTGTTTGCAGCCGCCTGATCGATGGACTTGTATGCCGCAACGAGGAGGTTTTTCGCCTCGTCTGCGTTGCCTGCTGCAACAGCGTCATTGACGCTGCGGATGGCGCGGCGGACGCGTGTCTTCTCCGCAACATTGCGTGCACGGCGCTTGGCGTCAGACTTAACACTCAGAATGGATGCCTTGATATTCGGCAAATCGTTCACCCCCTCAACGAAAAATGTACTGCGTTATTCTATCACACGGCTTTTGAAAATGCAAATTTTTTTTCGTACACCTGCGCAAGGTGAAGACTCTCGGTATTGAGCAGGATGAGGGCGGTGGAGGCTGCGTGCCAGAGTGCGCCCCCGAAAGGGCTTAGGATGCCCACTGCGGCAAGTCCGATGCCGATGAAGTTCATTGTATATCCAAAGATTGCATTTTGCTCGATTTTCTGCCGCAGCTGGTGTGCCGTACGCAGAAGGAGCGGGAGCCGCGAGAGATCGTCGCTCGCGCATATGATGTCTGCATCTGAGGCGGCGGAGCTGCCTAACACGATGTGCAGGCAGGCTTTCTCGGACGCACTGCGATTGTCCGTGCTTCCTTGAATGCACGCTGTGGAGACGGCAAAGGGATCGTTGGACGGGGGAAGCGCTGTCCGTATGTCACGGATGCCCGCCTGTGCTGCAAGCTGCGCAGCATCGCTTGTCCCGATGGGGGCGAGGAGTACGGGATGCATCCCCATGCGGCGTAGTTTGTCCATGAGTTGCGGCGCATCTGTCTGCATCGTGCCTGTCGGGGCAATGGCGCCTGTCGTAAAGGCGATGTTCTCCATATGTGAGAGCTGCTCCAGTGTCGCACTCGTCCTTATGCGGATGCCGTGCGCTGCGAGCCAGCCGGCAGCCGCAGATACAGCCATCGGCTTAGCGTGGACAAAGGCGTAGGGGCTGAATGCGAGGAGCGAGGTCAAGGCGCGTATCAAATCGCCCGTGCCACAGTAGATCAGTACAGCAAAGACGAGGGCAACGGCGTAAAGTTTTAGAAGTGCTTTATTGTTTGATATGCTGTGCATTATGGGTGATCCTCCTTTTATCACACTGTGTGAGCAGTGCGCTCGTGCAAAAAACGAACTTGTTTCAGTTTTGAACATATAGTACAATGGAAGCAGAGAAAACGTAAGAAACAGTTCGATGGAAATGTCCGTTATCGGACAAAACACGTAATATGTTCATGTGAGTGAAATAGAAAGAGAAAGTTTATGGAGCGACGCCGCAAAAAGACGAGACAGGCAATCCTTGCCGCATTTCAAGAACTCCTCGCGCACAAGCGCTATGAAAACATCATCGTACAGGAGATCATCGAGGCTGCCGATGTCGGCCGCAGCACGTTCTACACGCATTTCGAGACGAAGGATATGCTCCTGCGCGCCATGTGCGAGGATATGTTTGCCCATGTGCTCGAGGATGTGACAGACGAGGGCAGTCACGATTTCTCGCATGACCCCGACAATCCGGCGGTGATCGTCTCGCACATGCTCTATCATATGCAGGATCAGCAGCGGAATATCCGAGGGCTGCTGACCTGTGAGAGCAGGGACATCTTTCTCCAATACTTTCGCGACAAGCTGCGCGAGACACTCACTGCGCGCGGGCATTCACTCCTGCGCGAGCACGCACTCCCAGAGGGCTTCCTCATCAACCACATCACGGGCAGCTTCGTGCTGATGGTGGAGTGGTGGATGCAGAACGGTTGCCGTGAGTCCCCCGAGGAAATGGCGGAGATGTACGCTGCACTGATCACGCCAATTTTTCATATATAAATGAAGCACGATGAATGGAAAATTTGAATATATGACAAATGTCTTGTTGGAAATTTTTCTTTGTAAACTTCTTGATTCGGAGGCAAACATAGGGTACAATAATGATACGATAAATATGGGGAATGACAAGTACAAAAGTCCCTCCTCGTTTTATGATTACTTTGAAAAAAGACTGAAAGCACGGCAAGAACTTGCAGGAAATTCGGCTTATTTATCGAATTAGGTAAGTATCATAAAACGAATCAAGGAGGATCAATACGACAGAAATGAGCGAAAACTCATTGAAATCGGCAGGAATACGGCGAAACGGATGGGTGTACGGCGAGCCCGACCGATTTGCCATTGCATATATGTTGGGGATACCACCCGGTATCCGTGAGGGGAGAAATACCTATGAGAAAAACAGAGTGCTTGGCAATGATTCTGGCAGGCGGACAAGGTAGCCGCCTTGGTGCGCTCACGAAGCGCGTCGCAAAGCCGGCGGTTCCGTTTGGGGGGAAATACCGCATCATTGACTTCCCGCTGAGCAACTGTGTCAACTCCGGCATCGAAAAGGTCGGCGTGCTGACGCAGTATCGTCCTCTGGAGCTGAACCAGTACCTTGGCTCGGGAAGTGCATGGGATCTCGATAAGCGCGACGGCGGGCTCTTTGTTCTGCCGCCCTACGCACGCGAGAAGGGGGCGGAGTGGTATCGTGGCACGGCAGATGCGATCTACCAGAACCTCAACTTCATCGACATGGCGGATCCCGACTATGTGCTGATCCTCTCGGGCGACCATATCTATACGATGGACTATGCGTGGATGCTTGAAACGCACAAGAAGAACAAGGCGCAGGCGACGATCGGCGTCTTCGAGGTGCCGTGGGATGAGGCGCCGCGCTTTGGCATTATGAATACGGACGAGAGCGGACGGATTGTCGAGTTTGAGGAAAAGCCGGCGAAGCCGAAGAGCAATCTCGCTTCCATGGGGATTTATATTTTCAATCGGGACTACCTTGCCGAGTATCTCACAGCAGACGCCAAGAGCGAGACCTCGAGCCATGACTTCGGCAAGGACATCATCCCGAAGATGCTCGCCGATGAGGGGCGCCTCTACTCCTATGCCTTCAATGGCTACTGGAAGGACGTGGGCACGATCGAGAGCCTCTGGCAGGCGAACATGGATCTCTTGCAGGATGAGCCACCGTTCGAGCTCTCGGGCAAGTGGCGCATCTACTCGTTTAACCCGTCCATGCCGCCGCAGTTTGTCGGCAAAGAGGCGAAGATCACGCGCTCGATGATCAGCGAGGGCTCCATGATCCTCGGCACGGTTGAGCACTCCGTAATCTTCCCCGGTGTGCGCGTCGGCAAGGGCGCTGTCGTGCGCAACTCCGTCCTGCTTCCGTCGGCAGTCATTGGTGACGGTGCGGTCGTGGACTATGCAATTCTCGCGCAGAATTCCGTCATCGAGGCGGGAGCTCAGGTCATCGGTGAGGAGACGCAGATCACGGTCATCCCCGAGGGGGAGACGGTGACGGCTGCCTCGACCGAGCAGCGTGTCGGCTGAGCCATAGGAAGAGAATGGAGTGAACATACAATGAACAGCGTGATGGGTCTCATCAACCTGCAGGAGGACGGAAGTCTCATTCGTGAGCTCGCCGATCGGCGTGCCGTCGAATCCATCCCCTTTGCGGGGCGCTATCGTCTCATCGATTTTGCACTCTCGAGCATGGTCAACTCCGGCATCAACAAGGTGGGCATTATGCTCCCCGATGAGCCGCGCTCGGTGCTCGATCATCTGCGCTCCGGCAAGGACTGGGATTTGGCGCGTCGTCACGACGGCCTCTTCTATCTGCCGGCTGCTCCCGATGATGCTCAGCGGCATAAGGGCGACCTCAAGAATTTCTATCACAATCTGGATTTCATCGAGCATGCCTCCTCGCGCTACATTCTCCTGACGAACGGCAGCTTTGTCTACAACATCGATTTTGCCAAGGTGCTGCGCTTCCATCAGAATACAGGCGCGGACATCACGCTCGTCTCGCATACGACGATTGACGAGAACACGGGCAACAACATCGTGCTCGATACGGCGGAGAACGGTCTTGTTCTCGATATCGCTGAAAAGCCGGTCGCCTATCAGGGCATGAAGGTCTCAATGGGCGTTTACCTCATGGACAAGCGCGCATTCGTCGAGATCGTACGTCATGCCTATGAACACGGGGGGCTCGACTTCATGCTCGACGGGATCATCCGCCGCGCACATGACTACACAATGTTTGCCTATGCACACGACGGCTATATGGCGCATGTGGACTCCATGTCGACCTACTATCGGGCGAATATGGAGATTCTCGACCCCGAGGTCTGGCAAAACCTCTTCATGGGCGAGCGTCCTATCTACACGAAGATCAAGGACGGCGTGCCCGTGCAGTACAAGGAGACCGCAAAGGTCACGAATTCGCTCATCGCGAACGGCTGCATCGTGCGTGGTGAGGTGGAGAACAGTATTCTGTTCCGTGGGGTCAAGGTGGGCAAGGATGTGAAGATCCGCAACTCGATCATCATGCAGAAATGTGACATTCAGGATGGCGCGCTTGTCGAAAATGTCATCTGCGACAAGAACGTCACCATCACGGCGGAGAAGTGGCTGAAGGGAGCTGCGGAGTATCCGCTGGTGATCAAGAAGAATATCACAATCTAGGGAATCGCTGATAAAATAGTCTCTCAGATTGGCGTAGATTTTCTGTCCGATTGAGGCAGCAAACCGGACGCATAGCCAGAGCTATGTGGAGGATTTGCTAACGAAAGGCGGGCAAAAAAGATGCGCTAAGATGGTAGTGCTGAATTTATCAGTGCTTCCCTGAAGGAATCTGTTTATTTTGCCGTTAGCGGTTCCTTCCCCGCTCCTATGTTCGGAGCGGGAGGGACTATAACGGCTTCTTGTTTCTGATACTTCTTACGGGGATTTCTGCCGTGAGCAGGAAAGAAGGTCGGGGGAGACAAGAGAAGTTTGGAAAAGGAGTGGACGATTTGGCACAGAAGGATCAGGTCAACCGACCGACAGGGAAAGCTCTCGAGACGATGAAGAAAATCTTGAAGAGTCGCTTCATCACAACCGCGCATGTTATGTTTGGCCGCGAGGTAGAAGAACTGACGGAGGTCGAGATCTACAAGACAATCGCAGCAACCGCCAAGCAGTCCATCTCGGATAATTGGATCAAGACGAATAAGCAGTACGGGGAGCGCAAGGAGAAGCAGATCTACTATTTCTCCATCGAATTCCTGCTTGGGCGTCTGCTGAAATCCAACCTTATCAATCTCGGTATCGAGGAGGCGCTGAAGGATGTCCTCAAGGATTTCAAGCTGAACCTCTCGGATGCCTATGAGGTGGAGCCGGATGCAGGCCTCGGCAACGGCGGCCTCGGTCGCCTTGCGGCGTGCTTCATCGACTCGCTCGCAGCGCATCGTCTGCCGGGGCACGGCTGTACGATTCGTTACCAGTACGGACTCTTCGAGCAGAAGATTGTCGGCGGCAACCAGGTCGAGATTCCCGACAACTGGCTGCGTGATGGCTTTGCATGGGAGTATCGTAAGCCGGATAAGTCTGTCGATGTCAAATTCGGCGGCAACGCCTATATGCGTGACATGGGTGACGGCAAGCTCGAGCTTGTCCACGAGAACCCGATGATCGTCATGGCAGTGCCGTACGATATGCCGATTGTCGGCTACCACAACGCGACGGTCAACACGTTGCGCATGTGGAATGCGGAGGTTAACCGCGACTTCTCCGACTATGGCATGCTGACACAGGAGCAGATTCAGCAGCGCAACGACTACCGCAGCTTTGTGGAGTCCATCACGCGCTATCTCTATCCCGATGACAGTACGTTTGAGGGACGCCGCATGCGCCTCATTCAGGAGTACTTCTTCGTCTCCGCCGGCGTGCAGAGTATCGTCCGTCACTACAAGAAGACGGGGATGAGCATCTACGATTTCGGCAAGAAGATCGGCATCCACATCAACGATACTCATCCCGCGCTCTGCGTGGCAGAACTCATGCGTGTCCTCGTTGATGATGAGGGGCTGACATGGGAGGATGCGTGGGCAATTACACGCGACACGATCGCGTATACGAACCACACGATCATGCCCGAGGCGCTTGAGACATGGGGCGTGGATATGTTCCGCCCGCTTCTGCCACGCATCTACATGATTATCGATGAGATCAACCGCCGTCATGTCGAGGAGGTGCGCCGTCGCTATCCGAACAACGAGGACAAGGTGCGTGCGCTCTCCATCATACAGGACGGCGTGATCCACATGGCGCGGCTCTCCATCGTCGGCGGGCACAGCGTCAACGGCGTGGCGAAGATCCACACGGGCATTCTGAAATCCACGACGCTCAAGGATTTCTACGACTATACGCCGCGCAAATTCAACAACAAGACGAACGGCATCACGCATCGCCGCTGGCTTATGGGAGCAAATCCAGAGCTCGCCGCGCTGATCGACGAGACGCTTGGCAGTCGCGAGTGGCACCGCCATCCAGAGAAGATGGACGGTCTGCATGACCACGTCGAGGACAAGAATTTCCTCGAACAGCTCATGAAGATCAAGCATCTGCGTCGTGAGGGGCTTGCACGCTACATCGAGCAGCACAACGGGGTGAAGCTGAACCCGGATTCCATGTTCGACATCCAGGTCAAGCGCATTCACTCCTATAAGCGGCAGCTGATGAACATTCTGCACATCATGTACCGCTACCACCGTGCACTCAGCGAGCCGGGCTTCCTGACGCAGCCCGTGACCTATTTCTTCGGCGGTAAGGCAGCGCCTGGTTACTATATTGCAAAGGAGACGATCCGCCTCATCAACCTGGTTGCAGATCGCATCAACAAGGACAAGCGTGTCAACGATTTCATGAAGGTTATCTTCATCGAGAACTTCGGCGTATCGATCGGCGAGCTGGTCTATCCCGCAGCGGATGTCAGTGAACAGATCTCCACGGCGTCGAAGGAGGCATCGGGCACGGGCAACATGAAGTTCATGATGAACGGCGCGATTACGCTCGGCACGCTTGACGGCGCGAACGTCGAGATCCGTGATGCAGTCGGCAATGACCACTGCGTCATCTTCGGTCTCAAGGCGGAGGAGGTCATG
>ERZ773087.931-NODE-931-length-20298-cov-7.524329_pt1 | contig 20298 bp, 15 predicted proteins | sample MGYA00511375_ERZ773087 | MGnify/ENA primary metagenome ERZ773087 (study PRJEB29015, sample SAMEA2737995) | human oral metagenome | biome: human oral; feature: human-associated habitat; material: dental | place: China | collected 2063 ...
CACCACGCAGGTGTACACGGCCCTGGATTTCCAGCACCTGGCGGCCGTCTATGACGCCGCGCATCCGCGTGCGCGTCCCGGATGCATTTTCGGAAGGCGTTGCGACGGTCAGGCTGTCCGAGGCCTTGGGGCCGTCCGCGGTGGCAGATTGGGGGGGACGGGTAGCGTTCTGCATGCAGGAGGTTCCTTGATGGTTCAGAAAGAATAGATATGAATGAATATGCGCCGGCCCGGAAAACGTATCTTGATTCGAGTCAATGGCCGTTGTTTCCCGGGATTCAGCGCAGTGCTCTAGTGCTGCTGAAGGATCCAGTCGACGATGATTTTCAGGTCGCGATCGTTCACGTGCGGCTGCGGCGGCATCGGCACTGGCCCCCAGTTCCTGCTGCTTCCCCCGAGGATGCTTGCCGCTAGCTGCCTGCCCGCATCGGGTTGCCCGGCATGACGCCGTCCGATGTCACGGAAAGCAGGCCCCACCACCTTGCGTTCCGGCTGGTGGCAGGATGTGCAGTGGCTGGATTTCAGAACGCGCAGGGCCGTTGCGTCGTCGATGGCCTGGGGGGCAGATGCCTTGTCCTGTGCCGGCGTGCGGGATGGAACGGCATCCGGTGCTGCTGGTGGTGACGGGGCGAACGTGTCGTCGGACACGGGAGGATCCGATGGCAGGACCAGGGTGCCTTCGTCCGGCTTCCCGCCTTCCTCTGCCTGGTCCGTGGAGACTGAGCGCGTCTCCGACGTGGCGGACTGTGCCGTGGCGATCCGGGTGCCTGGCCTGGCCTCTTGTCCGGATGCCGGAGGCTTGCCTGTCCCGGCGGGTGGCGCAGGGAGCTGAGAGTCGCATCCGCCCAGCAGCACAACTGCCATCAGCCAGGGAAACAGCAGGTGGCGGCAGGGCAGGGACAGGGGCTGGCGGGACATGATGAGCTGGGGTGGGGACTATATGGCCAGTATATCGATCGTGTCGGCAGGGCGGTCCGATCACACTATCGAGTGCTCAAGTTGTATGGAATTCCAACATCACGCAAGGAATTCGGCGCATCAAGGCCAAGTCTTCGCAAAAGAATGACGACGCAATGGGAAAATCACTGAAAAAACGTAGAGGCTTTGTAGATATATCGCATTATATGTAACTACAGTAAGTGCTGTGAGCCATGAAAGGCTTGACGCTCATCAATCAAGGCATGGCAATTCATTGATTTCAAAGGAAAACGTGTTGTGTATCCCAGTTTTTCACGCAGGTCGCCTGCCCGGCGCTCCAGGTGCGTGTAAGTAGGGTTTACGTTCATTGTGTTTCGTTAAGTTTGGAGAACAGGATTTTTTGGCCCCGGCCCTTAAGCTTCGCCTGTCTTTCAACACAAAGGCCTGAATGACGACGAATCTGGGCGAAATGTCGTATCAATCGACAGTATCTGCAGGTGTCGTGATGAGTCATTCAGTACCCCTCAATCAGGCGGAGAATAACCATCGTGTCTCATGCGACAACCCATCGGGCATCGTCCCGTCGAAAGGTCGTTTCGCGACCGGCCCTGCCGGCGCTGACGGCCCTGTCTGCTGCGCTGCTCGGGCTGACCTCGCTGTCGGCCCAGGCGCAGGACGCCACCCTCTTCAGCGTCGTGCGCAACCCACCCGTGTTTCAGGGTGAGGACAACGTGAACGCCGCGTCCGGCGGTCCCGGCATCCAGGCGCAGGGCAATGTGAGCGAGGCCACGCTGCCACCGGCTCGTCAGCGCAACGTGCGGCTGGATGTCGGTTATGTGGATTCCTACATCTGGGACCCGAACAACGACAAGTACGACCGTGTACGCCTGCGTAGCTACCACGGTGATTCCAGCCGCCCGCTGGTGGCGCCCACCATCGAGATCCAGCCCGGTACGCGGCTGAACGTGAAGCTGACCAACAACCTGGAGCCGGATCCTGATAAGACCTGCAAGGACGCGAAAGAGAATGACCCGCGTTGCTTCAACGTCACCAACCTGCACACGCACGGCCTGTGGGTCAGCCCCCGGGGCAATGCGGACAACATCTTCCTGAAGGTCGAGCCGGGCCAGTCGCAGCTCTACGAGATTGACGTGCCGAGCGACCACCCGGCAGGCACGTTCTGGTATCACAGCCACTTCCACGGTTCCACCGCGCTGCAGGTGTCCAGCGGCATGGCCGGTGCGCTCATCATCCGTGGCAATCGCCTTCCCAGTGGCAACACCAACGGTGACCTGGACACGCTGCTCAAATCCACGGCAGGCACCCGTGTGCAGGAACGGCTGCTGATGCTGCAGCAGATTTCGTATGGCTGCGTGGGGACCGATGGCAAGCTCAAGCGCATGCCGGCCAATGGGGGCGACAATCAGGGGCCGAATGCCCGCCTGCCGCCCCTGCGCTGTGATGACGGCGACGTGGGTAGCGTGGACAACTACGATGCCTTGCTGGGGCCGAACAGCTGGCGCGACAGCGGCCGCTTCACCACGGTCAACGGTGTGACGCTGCCGCGCTTTGTCGGTGCAGTCGCGGGCCGGCTCGAGCGCTGGCGGATCATCCACGGTGGTGTGCGCGATTCCGTCAACCTGGAATTCCGAAAGGCCGTCCTGAACAACATGCCGGTCAGCGACGTGCGCAACCTCAGTGGCAAGCCGCTGCAGCGCTTCATCAACAACAACTGCACGGGCGCACCGCTCACGCACTACCGGGTAGCGTCCGATGGCATGACCATGGACAGCATGCAGCCGGCCACGCAGACCACCTTCCAGCCCGGCTATCGCTGGGATCTGGTGACGGTCTTCCCGCAGTCCGGTTTCTACTGCGTGCTGGACAAGTCGGTACCGGCAGCCGGCGCCGTCAACAACGAGCCGCCGGCCACCACGCTGGTCGGTATCGTGGAAGTGGGCAATGGCGTGAACATGAACGTCACCGACATCCCCAGCTACGTCAAGCAGCAGATGCTGAACCTGGCCAACACCAATGTGCCTGAGTCTGTTCGGGCCAACGTGGTGGCCGACCTGAACGACGGGCTGAAGCTGTCGCGCTACACGCCGCACAAGACGCTGACCGAAGCGGACGTGACGGAATCGACACCGCAGACGGTGACCTATGCGATCCTTCCGCCGGCTCAGGGCGGTACAGGCCCCCGCTTCACGGTCGATGGCAAGGAGTTCAGCGAGACTGATGCCCCGCGCGAACTGAAGCTGGGCGCCGTGCAGGACTGGATCGTCAAGTCGACCAACGGTGGTCACCCGCACCACGTCCACGTCAACCCGTTCCAGGTCGTGTCGATCCTGGACCCGCAGGGCCGCGACGTGAGCGGCATGGACACGCCGGACACGGCCGGATCCACCGGTGGGGTGGCCGACACCCAGTACCGCGGCATGAAGGGGACGTGGCGTGACACGCTGTTCATCAAGTCGCTTCCGGGACAGGGCACGGCGGGCCAGTACACGGTCACCGTACGGACCCAGTACAACCGGTATTGGGGCGACTTCGTGCTGCACTGCCACATCCTTGACCACGAAGACGAGGGCATGATGCAGAAGGTGCGGATCTATGACCCGGCCAACCCGATCGCCACCCGCTTCGGCCCGGTGCCCGTCTGCGGCCTGGACGATGGCAAGACCAAGCCTTTCGCGACCAAGTTCAAGAGCCCCTATGGTGTGAGCAACCCGCTCCTGCTGCCCAACAGCAGCAAGAGCAAGATCCAGGCCAGCATCATGGCGACCCCGGTCGTGCAGTGATATCCCGCAGGCTTCCTGATCGCCCAGGCGACAGGAGCCCGTGACGGGAACCTCTGAAAAGCCCCGGAGGCAGGGAAACCTGTCCCGGGGCTTTTCCTGTCTTGAAGGCCAGGAGGCATTTCCGGGGATCGCCCGGATCGGTGGTGAACAGACGTGTCGGTGTGCGACCTGAGGGCATGAAAAAAGCCCCGGGAAACCGGGGCTTGCTGCTGGGGCCAATGCCGCCCCCGGAGGGGGGCAGCATCACGGCATGCCTCTTTTCAGAGCTCCTTCTCGACCAGCTTGAAGCTGTTCAGGATGGCGTCGGCCGAGGCGCGCAGCTTGGCCTTTTCATCCTCGCTCAGCGGGGTGTCGAGCACCTGCTCCACGCCGCTTGCACCCAGCACGCTGGGCAGCGACAGCGCCACGCCGTCAATGCCGTACTGGCCGTGCAGGATGCTGGAGACCGGCTGCACCGAATGCTCGTCACGCAGGATGGCTTCGCAGATCCGCGAGGCCGACAGGCCGATGGCGAAGTTGGTGGCTCCCTTGCCGGCGATCACCTTGTAGGCACTGGTCATCACCTGGTGGGCCAGGTCGTCCAGCACGTCCGGCGGGAACACCTGGTGGCCGTTCACGCGGTAGTCGGCAATGGGCACTGCGCCGATCCGGGCCACCGACCACATCGGGAACTCGCTGTCACCGTGCTCGCCGATGATCGAGGCGTGCACGCTGGCCGTGGAGATGCGGGCGCGGTCGGCGATCAGGCGGCGCAGCCGCGACGAATCGAGCACCGTGCCGCTGGAGATCACCCGGCTGGTGGGCAGGCCCGAGATGCGCTGCGCCACCATCGTGAGCACATCGCACGGGTTGGTCACCAGGATGAAGATCGCGTCGGGCGAGGCTTCCACCAGTTTCGGGATCATCGCCTTCAGGATGCGGGCGTTGTCCCTGACCAGCTCCAGCCGGCTCTGGCCCGGGTTCTGCTTGGCGCCGGCGGTGATCACCACGATGTCGCTGCCGCTGGTCACCGCGATGTCGCTGCTGCCGCTCACATGGGGCCAGCCCGTGAAGTGCGAGCCATGCGCCAGGTCGGCGGCCTCGGCCTCCACCTTGGGCGTGTTGATGTCATACAGGGCGATCTCGTTGGCGACCTGACGGATCAGGGCTGCATAGGCGACGGCCGTGCCGACGGCACCGGCACCCACCACCGAAATCTTTCTTCCTTTTGCCATGTGACTCTCCTGAGGTTTCACAAGGGCCCGGGCCGCCCGGCAGGAGTGCCATTGGCTTTCCGCGACCATGCCTACCCCCGATCCGTCCACCGGACAGGCCTGTGGGAGCAGGGCTGTCCCCTATTGTAATTCCCGTTTAACCATGATTGACGATGCCGCATCTGCCATCCGGGTTTTCGGCGGCCTCATGGGCCGGAGTGTGGCAGTGTCAGCGACGCCAGGCGGCATCGTGGCCGCGTCGCCGGAGATCATCGGCGATAATCCCCGGATGGCAACTCGTTCATCCTCATCCAAAAACGGCGCCGACTACTCCGAAGCCTCCATCCGGGTGCTGAAGGGTCTGGAGCCGGTCCGGCAGCGGCCGGGCATGTACACCCGTACCGAGAACCCGCTGCACATCATCCAGGAAGTCATCGACAACGCGGCCGACGAGGCCCTGGGCGGTTACGCACGCCACATCGATGTCCGTCTCTTCAAGGATGGCCGCGTCGAGGTCACCGACGACGGTCGGGGCATTCCTGTGGGCCTGCACCCCGACGAGGGCGTGCCGGTCATCGAGATCGTCTTCACCCGGCTGCATGCCGGTGGCAAGTTCGACAAGACCGCGGGTGGCGCCTACAGCTTCTCGGGCGGCCTGCACGGCGTGGGTGTCTCGGTCACGAACGCCCTGTCCCGCCGGCTGGAGGTCACTGTCTGGCGCAAGGGCGACAAGGATGCTGCCGGAAACCGGCTGGCCCACACCATCGCCTTCGCTGACGGCGAGCTGGCCGACCCCCTGGTGGCCCGGCCGGCCACGCGCGATGAACCCTCGTCCGGTACCCGCGTCACCGTCACGCCCGACCCCAAGTACTTCGACAGCGCCACCATTCCGGTGGCCGAGCTGGAGCGGCTGCTGCGCAGCAAGGCCGTGCTGCTGCCGGGCGTGCGCGTGACGCTCACCCTGGAAAAGACGGGCGAGACCCGGCAGTGGCAGTATGACGAGGGGCTGCGCGGCTATCTGCAGGAAGAGCTGGCGCAGGAGCCGGGCGTGGAGCCGCTGGTGCTCTTCGAGGACCAGCAGTACGCCGGGCGGGGCGACGACAGCTTTGCCGAGGGCGAGGGCGCCCACTGGGTGGTGGCCTTCACCGAGACCGGACCGCTGGCGCGCGAATCCTACGTGAACCTCATTCCCACGCCGGCCGGCGGCACGCATGAATCCGGCCTGCGCGAGGGGCTCTTCACGGCCATTCGCGGCTTCATCGAGCTGCACAACCTGCAGCCCAAGGGCGTGCGACTGATGGCCGAGGATGCTTTCGCGCGTGCCAGCTTCGTGCTGTCGGCCCGCGTGCTGGACCCGCAGTTCCAGGGCCAGACCAAGGAGCGGCTCAGCTCGCGCGATGCCGTGCGGCTGGTCTCCGGGGCCGTGCGCACCCAGTTCGAGTTCTGGCTCAACCAGCACGTCGACCAGGCCCGGAAGCTGGCCGAGCTGGTCATCCGCCAGGCGCAGGCGCGCCAGCGCTCGGCCCAGAAGGTCGAGAAGCGCAAGGGCTCGGGCGTGGCCGTGCTGCCGGGCAAGCTCACCGACTGCGAGAGCACCGACACCGCGCACAACGAGCTGTTTCTGGTGGAGGGCGATTCCGCCGGCGGCTCGGCCAAGATGGGGCGCGACAAGGAGAACCAGGCCGTGCTGCCGCTGCGCGGCAAGCTGCTCAACACCTGGGAGACCGAGCCCGACCGGCTGTTTGCCAACAACGAGATCCACGACATCGCCGTGGCCATCGGGGTCGATCCGCACCCGCGCGGGGCCAGCCCCGACCTGTCCGGCCTGCGCTACGGCAAGATCTGCATCCTGTCGGACGCCGACGTGGACGGCTCGCACATCCAGGTGCTGCTGCTCACGCTGTTCTTCCGGCACTTTCCGGCGCTCATCGACGCGGGGCACATCTACGTCGCACGCCCGCCGCTGTACCGGGTGGATGTGCCCGCGCGCGGCAAGCAGCCGCTGCGGAAGATCTACTGCCTGGATGCCCGCGAACTGCAGCACACCGAAGAGAAGCTGCGCAAGGACGGCATGCGCGAGGGCAGCTGGACCGTGTCGCGCTTCAAGGGCCTGGGCGAGATGACGGCCGAGCAGCTGTGGGAGACCACGCTGAATCCGGCCACCCGCAGCCTGTCGCAAGTGCGCTATGGCGCCGTGCCCGTGCCTGACACCGAGGCGCAGTTCACACTCCTAATGGGCAAGGGCGAGGCCGCCGGCCGGCGCAGCTGGCTGGAAGAGCACGGCGATCAGGCACGTGCCGACGTCTGACTGAATTCAACGGGCCGGCTGCGGCTGGCCGACGGATCGAGACTGAATGGATACCGAGATCATCCTCGACGAGGAAGAGAGCACCGATGGCCTGACACTGGCCCGCTATGCGGAGCGGGCCTACCTGGACTACGCCATCTCCACCATCCGCAGCCGTGCGCTGCCCGACGTGAGCGATGGCCAGAAGCCCGTGCAGCGGCGCATCCTGTTTGCCATGCACGAGATGGGGCTGGGGCCTGCCGCCAAGCCGGTCAAGTCGGCTCGGGTGGTGGGTGACGTGCTGGGCAAGTATCACCCGCACGGGGATTTCGCCGCTTACGACGCGATGGTGCGCATGGCGCAGGACTTCAGCCTGCGCTACCCGCTGGTCGATGGCCAGGGCAACTTCGGTTCGCGCGATGGCGACGGCGCGGCTGCCATGCGTTACACCGAGGCGCGGCTCACGCAGTACGCCCGCCTGCTGCTCGACGAGATCGACCAGGGCACGGTGGAGTTCGTGCCCAACTACGACGGCTCGGCCACCGAGCCGGAACTGCTGCCGGCGCGGCTGCCGATGATCCTGCTCAACGGCGCCTCGGGCATTGCCGTGGCCATGGCCACCGAGATCCCGTCGCACAACCTGGTGGAGGTGGCCCAGGCCGCCATTGCCCTCATCCGCGATCCGAAGCTGTCGCACGAGGCGCTGATGCAGATCATGCCCGGCCCCGACTTTCCGGGTGGCGGCCAGATCATCAGCAGCAGTGCGGACCTGGCCGAGGCCTATCGCAGCGGCCGGGGTTCCATCCGCGTGCGTGCCCGCTACCACATCGAGGAACTGGCCCGGGGCCAGTGGCAGCTGGTTGTCGACGAGCTTCCACATGGCGTCTCGTCCCAGAAGGTGCTGGAAGAGGTCGAGGAGCTGAGCAACCCGAAGGTGCGCAGCGGCAAGAAGGCCCTCACGCCCGAGCAGCTGCAGGCCAAGTCGCAGATCCTGAACGTGATGGATGCCGTGCGTGACGAAAGCGGCCGCGAGGCTGCCGTGCGCCTGGTCTTCGAGCCCAAGACCTCCCGCATCGAGCAGGCGCTGCTGGTCAACACGCTGCTGGCCTGCACCAGTCTGGAAACCTCGGTGTCCATCAACCTGGTGATGCTGGGCCAGGACAAGCGGCCGCGCCAGAAGACGCTCACCGAGATCCTTCAGGAATGGATCGACTTCCGGCTGCACACCGTGCGCCGGCGCAGCGCCCACCGCCTGGGCAAGGTCGAGGACCGCATCCACATCCTTGAAGGCCGGCAGCTGGTGCTGCTCAACATCGACGAGGTCATCCGCATCATCCGTGAATCGGATGAGCCCAAGCCCGCGCTGATGCAGGCCTTCGGGCTCACCGAGCGCCAGGCCGAGGACATCCTGGAGATCCGCCTGCGCCAGCTGGCACGCCTGGAGGCCATCCGCATCGAGCAGGAGCTGAAGGATCTCTTTGACGAGCGCAAGAAGCTGCAGGGCCTGCTGGGCAGCGAGGCCACGCTGAAGAAGGCCGTCATCAAGGAGATCGAGGCCGACATCAAGACCTACGGCGACGACCGCCGCACGCTCATCGAGGCTGCCGAGAAGGCGGCTGTCGAAGCCCGTCAGGTGGAAGAGCCCGTCACCGTCATCATCTCGGCCAAGGGCTGGGTGCGGTCCCGCCAGGGGCACGGCCACGATGCCCGCCAGTTCAACTTCAAGACCGGTGACGAGCTGGCCGGTGCATACGAGGTCAAGACCACTGACCAGCTCTATGCCCTGGCCAGCAACGGCCGGGTCTATTCCATTCCCGTGGCAGGACTGCCCTCGGCGCGGGGGGATGGGGTGCCCGTCACCAGCTTCGTCGAGCTGGAGGCCGGTTCCCAGATCCTGCATGCCTTTGCCGCCCCGGCCGATGCGGGCGTGCTGCTGGCCACCGAAAAGGGCTTCGGCCTGACCTGCGTGGCCAGTGACTGGCAGAGCCGGATGAAGGCCGGCAAGCACTTCCTCACGCTGGAAGAAGGTGACGTGCCGCTGCCCCCCGTGCTGTTCGATGCCAGCCGCGCCGATGCCACTGTCGTCTGCCTGAGCGACGGTCAGGGCGGCGGCGACAAGGGCAGGGCGCTGGCCTACCCCGTGTCCGAGGTGAAGACCCTGCACAAGGGCGGCCGGGGCGTGACCCTGATGGGCCTGGAGAAGAAGGAGAAACTGCGCCAGGTCATCGTTGCGGCCGACACCGGCCTTGTCGTCACCGGCACCGGCCGCATGGCCAAGCCGCAGAGCCGCACGATGAGCACCCGCGAGATCGCCGCCAACACCGGCACCCGCGGCCGCAAGGGCAAGCAGCTTGACCCGCGCTGGAAGGACGTGCGGCTCTGGCTGCCCGGCACCGAGCCGGCGGCCTGACCCCGCCTGCCATCGGAGGGCGCGTCCGGGATTTTCTTTCCCGCCAGGACCTTGAAAAAGAAGGTGTCGCGCCTATCTGCTTTCCCACGATATCTGCAAACCACCAAGCACCATGAGCGACACCCACAAGGAAACCCTGGGATTCCAGACCGAGATCAAGCAGCTGCTTGATCTGATGATCCACTCCCTCTACAGCAACCGCGACATCTTCCTGCGCGAGCTGATCTCCAACGCCTCCGACGCTTGCGACAAGCTGCGCTTCGAGGCCCTGGACAACGACAAGCTCTATGGTGGCGACAGCGATCTGGGCATCTGGATCGAGACCGACCGCAAGGCGCGCACCATCAGCGTGCGTGACAACGGCATCGGCATGAACCGTGACGAGGCCGTGAAGAACCTGGGCACCATCGCCCGCTCCGGCACGCGCGAGTTCTTCAGCCAGCTGACCGGCGACCGTGCCCGTGATTCAAACCTCATCGGCCAGTTCGGCGTGGGCTTCTATTCCTCGTTCATCGTGGCCAAGAAGGTCACGGTGGAAAGCCGCCGTGCCGGCGCTGCCGAGGATCAGGCCATCCGCTGGGTGTCCACCGGTGACGGCGAGTTCACCATCGAGACCATCACCCGCGCCGAGCGCGGCACCACCGTCACGCTGCACCTGCGTGACAACGATGCCGACCCCGAAGAGGGCCATGAATACGACTCGCTGCTGGAGCCGTACAAGCTGCGCCAGCTGGTGCGCAGCTATTCCGACCACATCGCGCTGCCGGTGCGCATGAAGGCCGAGAAGTGGGATGCCGAGAAGCAGGAGATGATCGACACCGGCGAGTGGGAGGTCGTCAACCAGGCCAAGGCCCTGTGGCAGCGCCCGCGCAACGAGATCACCGAGAAGGAATACGACGAGTTCTATCGTCATATCACTCATGACTTCGAGGGGCCGCTGGCCTACACCCACAACCGGGTGGAAGGTCGTGCCGAGTACACGCAGCTGCTCTACATCCCCAGGCACGCCCCCTTCGACCTGTGGGATCGCCAGCAGCGCCATGGCGTGCGCCTGTACGTGCGCCGTGTCTTCATCATGGACGATGCCGAGCAGCTGATCCCTGCCTACCTGCGCTTCGTGCGCGGCGTGGTCGATTCCAGCGACCTGCCGCTCAACGTCTCGCGCGAGATCCTGCAGGAAAGCCGTGACATCCGGCTGATCCGCGAGGGCAACGTCCGGCGTGTGCTGACGCTCCTGGAGGATCTGGCCGAGAACCGTCAGGCCGACTACGTCCGCTTCTGGCGCGCCTTCGGGCAGGTGCTGAAGGAGGGCGTGGGCGAGGACACGAAGAACCGCGAGAAGATCGCCGCGCTGCTGCGCTTCCGTACCACCGGTGAGCCGATCGCCATCACGGTGCCGGCTGCCGAGGCCAAGGCGTCTGAACCCGCCGGCACCGAGGTCGAGGACGCCGTCATCAAGGGTGAGGGCAACGCCGAACAGGGCGCCGATGCGCTGGATGATGACACCCGGAACGCCGACGGCATGGTCTCGCTGGCCCAGTACAAGGCACGGATGAAGGACGGCCAGAAGGCCATCTACTACATCACCTCCGATACCGAGGCCGGTGCACGCCAGAGCCCGCATCTGGAGATCTTCCGCAAGAAGGGCATCGAGGTGCTGCTGCTGTCGGACCGGGTGGACGAGTGGATGCTCAGCTACCTGCAGGAATTCGACGGCACGCCGCTGCAGTCGGTGGCGCGTGGCGGGCTGGATCTGGGCGATCTGGAGGACGCAGCCGAGCGCAAGGCCAGCGAGGAAACGGCTGCCGACTTCAAGGACCTGATCGAGCGCCTGAAAGGCACGCTGGGTGAGCGCGTCAAGGACGTGCAGGTCAGCCATCGCCTGACCGATTCGGCCGCCTGCCTGGTGTCCGACAAGGGCGACATGAGTGCCACGCTGGAGCGGATGCTGAAGCAGGCCGGTCAGGACGTGCCCAGCCGCCGTCCCATCCTGGAGATCAACCCCGAGCACCCGCTGGTCAAGCGGCTCAAGCAGGAAGACGGCCGCTTCGATGACTGGTCCAGCCTGCTGTTCGACCAGGCCACGCTGGCCGACGGCGGCAAGCTGGAAGATCCGGTCGGCTTCGTGCGCCGCATGAACGACCTGCTGCTGGCTTCCAGCCACTGATCGCGGCTGTCGGCCCCGTGATCGGGGCCGGTGCACGCAAGTCGTAGTAACCTTGCGCCTTCTTGGAGCCATGCTTTGGGGAGGCGCATTGTGCATGTTGAAGGAGAGTCTTCGTGGCCGTGAAACGTATCATTGCCAACATCAGGGCAGATCGGCTGGAAGACGCTCGGCGTTTCTATGCCGACATCCTGGACATGGACGTGGTGATGGACCACGGCTGGATCGTCACGTACGCCTCGGACGGCCAGATGACGCCGCAGATCAGTATCGCCTGCGAGGGAGGGGCAGGAACACCGGTTCCGGACATCTCCATCGAAGTCGACAATCTCGACGAGGTCCATCGTCGCGCATTGGCGTCGGGCCTGGCGATCGAGCATGGCCCCGTCACTGAGGCCTGGGGCGTCCGCCGCTTCTTCCTGCGAGATCCTTTCGGACGTCTGGTCAATGTGCTCTGCCACGAATGACAGATCAGGTTCTCCTTGCAACCCCGAACACCCACCCTCATGAGCATGGCCAGACAGAAGACCGACGGTACCCGGACCAGCACCCGCAGTCCGCGCAAGCGCAGCCAGGCGAAGCGGGTCTCCGAGCCCGTCATCAGCTTCTCCGAGCTGGACGGCATCCGTTACCTGCACTTCGGCTCGCCCTGGGTGCAGGGCGCCATGGACATCGAGCGGCCCGATGAGCTGGTGCTGTCCTACATCCAGGACATGATGGCCTGGCTGCTGTTCCTGGAGCCGCCGGCCCAGGTGCTGCAGCTGGGGCTGGGGGCAGCCGCGCTCACCAAGTTCACCCATCGCCATTGCCCGGACACGGCCACCACGGTGGTGGAGATCAGCCAGCAGCTGCCGTGGGTGGCGCGCCAGTGGTTCGGCCTGCCCCCGGAAGACGACCGGCTGATGCTGGTGCAGGGCGATGCGGCCGACTTTGTCGGTGATCCGGCCAACCGGGAGGGCTTCGGCGTCATCCAGGTGGACCTGTACGACGAGGAGGCGGCCGGTCCCGTGCATGATGGCAGCCGCTTCTATCGAAGCTGCTACCGAAGCCTGGCCGAGCCGGGCATCATGGTGGTCAACCTGTTTGGCCGCCATGCCTCCTTCGCACGCAGCGAGGAGCGCATCCGCGCCATCTTCCCGCAGGTGCTGCTGCTGGATCCGCAGGACGAGGGCAACCTGGTGCTGCTGGCGCTGAAGGGGCCGCCCCTGCAGGTCAGCCGCCGGCAGCTGATGGCGCGTGCCCGCGTGCTGGAAGAGGACTACGGCCTGCCGGCACGCAAGTGGGCCCGGGCCGTGGCCGACCAGCTGGGGCTCGGTCGATAGCAGCGCCGGGAGAAGGGGGCGGTGGCACCCGTTCCCCGTGTCGTTCGTTCATCCCCGCACGAAGAACCGGCCCCGCACGATGCTCAGCAGCGTGTACAGCCACAGCAGTCCCACCAGGGCGGTGCCGATGCCCCAGAGCGCGTGGCCCAGCAGTGCCAGTCGCGGATTCAGCACTACCAGGTGCATGCCGCAGCCTGCCATGGCGGCCAGGCCGAACGAGAAGCCCCACAGGCTCATGGTGAAGCCGCCTTCCAGCACCCAGGGCAGCAACCGCAGCAGGAAGAGCAGCTGAAGCGTTCCGTAGCCGACCAGCATCAGCGCCACCATGTCTACCTGCCCGCCGTTGATGCCGAAATAGGCGCTGCAGCCCACGAAGGCGGGCGCCAGCTGGATGCCGATGATGCCCCGCACCTTCGGGTCGACGGCCGTTTCCGTGCGCAGTCGTCCCAGGATGGCCGCCTCCAGGCTCATCCATGACAGCACGCCGGCGCCGAAGAACAGGGTGGCGATCTCCGGCTGCTGCATCGCACTCATGGCCATGGCGCTAACGAAGCTGGTGGCCACCGTCGGCAGGTAGATGATGGGCGTGGTGGCCTTGGAGGTATGCAGCCCGCGCCACAGGCCGGCCGCGCGGTACATGGCAAAGACCAGCTGGCCGACGATGCCCACATGGATCAGCGCCTCGGCTGGGGCAGCGGCATAAGGACGCAGCGACAGGCCGCTCATGATGGTGGTGATGGGGATCAGGCTGATGAAGCAGCACTGAACCAGATCCTGGAAGTCGGCCCGGAAGGCCTGTCGGAAGGCCAGGAACTTGGTGAACCAGGCCAGCATCAGCAGCAGCCAGACCACACCGGCCAGGGCCAGCAGGCTCTCGCCGGGCCAGGCCGGCGCCTGACCGACGGTGGCAGCGTAGCGCCATGACATGCCCAGCCCCGCCGTGCCCAGGGCAATGCCGAAGTAGCTCAATGGAATGGGGAAGGGTTTTGCAGCGGGCGTGTCGGCCATGGTGTTGGTTGGAAAGAGGAAAAAGGGGCATTTTCCGTCTTCCCGGCAGGCAGGTCCATGACCGCGGCGACTTGTGGTCAATAGAGCGTCTTCAGCGCATCCCAGCCCGTCTTCAATATCAGCGCCCCCACCACCAGGATGAAGGCATGGCGCACGAAGCCCGCGCCGTAGCGCAGTGCCAGCCGGGAACCGATGAGTGCACCGGCCACGTTGGCCACCGCCATGGCGGCGCCGACCTGCCACCAGACATGGCCCGTGCTGGCAAAGAGCCCCAGTGCCGCCAGGTTGGTGGCCATGTTCAGCACCTTGGCGTTAGCCGAGGCCTGCAGGAAATCATGGCCCAGCACCCGCACGAAGAGAAAGACGAAGAAGCTGCCGGTGCCGGGGCCGAAGAATCCGTCATAGAAGCCGATCACCAGCGCGATGATCCCCATCAGCAGCGTCTCGATGCGCTCGGTGTGCAGATGTCGCGCCTCGGTGCCCATGTCCTTGCGGCGCAGTGTGTAGACCAGCACGCCCAGCAGCACGAGCGGCAGCAGCCGGCGCAGGAAGCTGGGGTCGACCTGCGTGACGGCCCAGGCCCCCAGCAGGCTGCCCAGCATCGCACAGACGAAGGCCGGCAGCAGCACCGACCAGCGCCGCCGCACCCGCTGTCCGTACTGCCAGGCGGACATGCCCGTGCCCCAGACCGCGGCACTCTTGTTGGTGCCGAAGAGCGTGGCCGGTGAGGTGTCCGGGAAGGTGGTGAACAGGGCGGGGATCAGGATCAGGCCGCCACCGCCGACGATGGCGTCCACCAGGCCGGCGGCAAAGGAGGCGAGCGTGACGATCAGCCATTCCATGATGCAGGATCCTGGGAGAGTGGCGGGCAGAAAACGAGTCGGAGAGACTAGCACACACTGTGTCACATTTTGCTTGACGTCAGAAACATCGGGGCCGGCATCGGCGCATGTGTTGTGCACAACCCTCAAGGCACACGTCCGGAACCTTTGCAGGCATTCCGGCAGAAAGTCGATCATTGCTGTCAAGGCGCGTGCCGGGGGTGTGGTGTACCCGTATAATCCCCGCCTTCAGTCCAAGAGTCAGTCAGTCGGAGAGCCCCCCGATGCGTGAAGCGCGTTTCGCAGTACGTCGTCCGTTTCTCAGAATGGCAGCCGCAACGGCCGTGGCCACCAGTGGCCTGCTGGCCGCATCGCTGGCCTTTGCCGATGAGCCGCCTGCCGTCAACGTCGTCACCATCGTCGACCACCAGGCACTGGACGCCTTCCGCGATGGCGCGGCCGAAGCCCTGAAGGAGGCCGGCTACGAATCCGGCAAGACACTCGACTGGACCTTCCAGAGTGCCCAGGGCAACACCGGCACGGTGGCCCAGATTGCCCGCAAATTCGTGGGCAGCCAGCCCGCGGCCATCCTGGCCATCAGCACCCCGGCCGCACAGGCCGTGGTGGCAGCCACCAAGCAGATTCCGGTGGTCTACGGCGCCGTCACCGACCCGGTCGCGGCCCAGCTGGTCAAGACCATGGGGCCGTCGGGCACCAACGTCACCGGTGTCTCCGATCGCCTGGAGCCCGGTCGGCAGGTCGAGCTCATCCGCAAGATCGTTCCCTCCGTCAAGACGGTCGGCATGATCTACAACCCGGCCGAGGCCAATTCCAAGGTTGCCGTGAACGAGATGAAGGCGGCGCTGTCCAAGGCCGGCATCGAGCTGGTCGAGGCTGCGGCCCCCCGTTCGGTCGATGTGGGTCAGGCGGCGCGCCGGCTGGTGGGCAAGGTCGATCTCATCTACACCGGCACCGACAACAACGTGGTCGCTGCCTATGAAGCGGTGGCCAAGGTGGGCAATGACGCGAAGATCCCGCTGGTGGCGGCCGATACCGGCAGCATCCGGCGTGGTGCCCTGGCGGTGCTCAGTGTCGACTACCGTGATCTGGGCAAGCAGGCCGGCAAGCAGATCGTGCGCATCCTGAAGGGCGAAAAGCCTGGTGACATGGCCAGCGAGACCAGCGAGAACCTGGTGCTCATCCTCAATCTCGAGGCCGCTCGCAAGCAGGGTGTCGAGCTGTCGGCACAGCTGCAGTCCGAGGCCTCCGAGATCCTGGGGCGCTGAACCGTGTCCTTCTATACCCTGTGGGGGTCGCTGGAGATCGGCCTGGTCTTCAGCCTGGTGGCCCTGGGCGTGTTCATCACCTTTCGGGTCCTGAACTTCCCGGACCTGACCGTCGACGGCTCGTTTCCGCTGGGCGCGGCCACGGCCGCCATCCTCATCTCCACCGGTCACAACCCCTTCCTGGCCACCGGTGCCGGCATGCTGGCCGGGGCTGTGGCCGGTCTGGTCACGGGCTGGCTCAACGTCCGGCTCCGCATCATGGACCTGCTGGCCGGCATCCTGGTGATGATCGCACTCTACTCCATCAACCTGCGCGTGATGGGGGGGCCCAACGTGCCGCTCATCTCCGAGCCCACGGTCTTTTCCTTCCTGCCTGGCTGGCTGCCGGACTACGTCGAGCGCCCGCTGGCCATGCTGGTGCTGGTGGTGGCGCTCAAGCTGCTGCTGGACCGCTTCTTTGCCTCCCAGCTGGGGCTGGCGCTGCGTGCAACCGGTGCCAATGGCCGTATGGCGCGTGCCCAGGGGGTCAACACGGGCAATGCCGTGCTGCTGGGCATGGCCATCTCCAACGCGCTGGTGGGCCTGGCGGGGGCGCTGTTTGCCCAGAGCCAGGGTGGCGCCGACATCTCCATGGGCATCGGCACCATCGTCATCGGCCTGGCGGCCGTCATCGTCGGTGAAGGCATCCTGCCGGCGCGACGCATCGTCTGGACCACGCTGGCCGTCGTGCTGGGGGCTGTCCTGTACCGCCTGGTCATCGCCATCGCCCTCAACAGCGACTTCATTGGCCTGGAAGCCCAGGACCTGAACCTGATCACGGCCATCCTGGTGGGGGCCGCGCTGGTGCTGCCGCGCGCCTTCTCCCGCCGCAAGCCGGGCCGTCGCACGACCAAGGCAGGCTGACATCATCATGCTAGACGCCCAGGACCTGCACGTCACCTTCAACCCCGGTACCCCCATCGAGAACCCCGTGCTGCGGGGCATGACCCTGTCCATCCCCGAAGGGGAGTTCGTCTCGGTGATCGGCTCCAACGGGGCCGGGAAATCCACCTTCCTCAATGCCATCGCCGGCGATTTGCGTGTCGACAGCGGCACCATCCGGATCAACCACGAGGATGTCACGCGACTGCCCACCTGGGACAGGTCCGAGCGCGTGGCCCGGGTCTTCCAGGATCCGATGGCAGGCACCTGCGAGGCGCTCACCATCGAGGAGAACATGGCGCTGGCCCTGGCGCGCGGAAAATCGCGCCGGCTGCGTCGTGCCATCGATCGTCAGACCCGCGAGCTGTTCCGCGAGCGGCTGTCGGTGCTGCGCCTGGGACTGGAGAACCGCCTGGGCGACCGCATCGGTCTGCTGTCGGGCGGGCAGCGCCAGGCCGTCAGCCTGCTGATGGCCTCGCTGCGCCCGTCCAGCATCCTGCTGCTGGACGAACACACGGCCGCCCTTGATCCGAAGACGGCCGCCTTCGTGCTCGAACTCACAGACCGGGTGGTCAGGGAAGGCCGTCTGACCACGCTGATGGTCACGCACAGCATGCGCCAGGCACTGGACTACGGTACCCGTACCGTGATGCTGCACCAGGGCCAGGTGGTGCTCGACGTGTCCGGCGAGGAGCGCGCACGGCTCGATGTCGCTGACCTGCTGGCCATGTTCGAGCGCACCCGTGGCGAGGAGCTCAGCGACGATTCGCTGCTGCTGGGTTGAGGCATCCGGGCGGCTGTCGCGCCGTCCCGTCGTCGTGCCATCGCCTGGCTGCACAGACCGTCCCGTCGGCGCCCAGCGCGGCCCGGACACCGGTGCAGGTTGTGTTCCGGCGGGTTTTCATCGTTTCCCAGGGAGAAACCGATCCATGACGACATTTCATCACGCTCTGCGCCGCCGCTTCGTTTTCCGCTCCCTGGCAGCCTGGCTGGCAGCCGGCTCGATGGCGACGGCCGCCGTTCCCGCCGCGATGGCGCAGGAGGGCAGTGCTGCTGCTGCCGCGTCCCGGACGCCCACGGGCAAGGTGCCCGCGGCGGTCTCGGTGCTGTCCATCGTCGAACATCCGTCACTGGATGCGCTGCGCGACGGCCTGCACGACGAGCTGAAGGACGCGGGCTACCAGGACGGCAAGAGCCTGCACTGGGCCTATCAGAGCGCCCAGGGCAACCAGGGCACGGCCGTGCAGATTGCCCGCAAGTTCGTGGGCGATCGTCCCGACGTGATCGTGCCCATTGCCACGCCGGCAGCGCAGGCGGTGGTCTCGGCCACGCACCAGATTCCGGTTGTCTACAACGCCATCACCGATCCCATCGCCGCGCAGATCGTCAAGTCCATGGCGCCCTCGGGCACCAACGTCACCGGCGTGTCCGACAAGCTGGTGGCCGACCGCCAGGTGGCCTTCATCAAGCGGGTGGTTCCGGACGTGAAGCGCGTAGGCATCATCTACAGTCCGGCCGAGGCCAACTCGGTCAGCGCCACGCGCGAGATGAAGGTGGCGCTGGAAAAGCAGGGCATCTCGCTGGTGGAAGTGGCTGCGCCGCGCTCGATCGATGTCGGTCAGGCTGCACAGCGTCTGGTGGGCAAGGTGGACGTCATCTACACCAGCAACGACAACAACGTCATCTCCGCCTATGAATCGGTGATCAAGGTGGCCAATGCGGCGAAGATCCCGCTGATCTGCGCCGATCGTTCCAGCGTTCAGCGGGGCGCCACCGGCGCCATGGCCATCGATTACTACCGGATGGGGCGCCAGACGGGCCGGATGGTGCTGCGCATCCTGAACGGTGAAAAGCCTGGCGACATCGCCAGCGAGACCAGCGACAGGCTCGACATCACGCTGAACCTGGACGCTGCCCGCCGCCAGGGAGCCACGCTCTCGCCCGAGCTGCAGGCCGAGGCCAGCGAGATCTTCGGCAAGCCCTGACAGAAAGGCCCCGACCCGGAAAACCCGGATCGGGGCCTTTGTTCAATGGCGCCCCGAAAGGGGCGCCTCATGACCGGGCCATCCCGTCAGGCGGGTGAACCACGCCAGAGGACGGCCGCCGTCAGGTCCGAATGATCAGAGCGCGGCGTCCTTGATCTTCTTCAGGGCGCGCACCTTGATGCGGACCGTGGCCGGCTTGGCGGCGAATTCACGCTCCTGGCCGGTGAACGGGTCGATGCCGCGGCGTTTCTTCTTGGCCGGCACATCGATCACGCCGATCTTCAGCAGACCGGGCAGCGTGAACTCACGGGCACCCTTCTTGTGCACCGAGGCCAGGATGGTCAGTTCCAGCGCGGCCATCACGGCCTTGACGGCCTTGGTCTCGACGCCGGTCTGCTCGGCCAGGTGCTGGGCCAGCCCGGCCTTGGTGAAGGTTTCCTTCACGGGTTTCAGTGCCGGGGCGGCGGCAGCTTTCGTCGATTTGGCAGCAGGCTTGGCTGCAGCCGTTTTCTTCGCGGGGGTTGCTGCCGCACGGGCGGGCTTCTTAGCGGTTGCCATGATGTTTCAGAGCAGGGTTCTCGTAGCGTTCAAAAGGGGTTCGTGCCCTGGGGTTCACCTGCTGGAAAACACGGCGGGAGGCTGCATTTTTCACGGCGTTCGTCGTCAGGGCCGACGGTTCAATCTTAGCAATCGGCAGATCGTTCTGGCCACTTGCACAACCGTTTCGTTGGCTGTTGACCGCATTTTCTACGGATTGTTACGACCTGATCCTCAAAAAAACACTGGAAATCATGGCCAATCCTGCGCGACGCCCTGGTTTGCGTTGCGCAGACCCCATCAAATCCAGTGTTTTTGATGTTGCTGTTGCAGGAAACCCCTTCAGGGAAGGGTTTTCCTGTCGTGAACCGGGTACACAAGGCACGACGCCTGCCGTGCCCGATGCATGTCGTGACCCTGGACCCTCAGCCCCTTCGGTGCGCTGTCCGGGGCGGGGGCTTCGTCATGGGCGTCACTTGTCCTTCTTGCCCAGCCCGAAGGAGCCTCCCAGGGCCGCGCGCAGCTTGTCGGCCATGGCGGAGTTGCTGGGGAAACCGCCCCCGCTGCGTCCGTTGCGCTCGCCCTGGCCACCACGGCGTCCCTCGTGGTTGCGTCGCCCTTCCTGCTCCGGGCGCGGGCGACGCG
>ERZ773087.932-NODE-932-length-20276-cov-7.957173_pt1 | contig 20276 bp, 22 predicted proteins | sample MGYA00511375_ERZ773087 | MGnify/ENA primary metagenome ERZ773087 (study PRJEB29015, sample SAMEA2737995) | human oral metagenome | biome: human oral; feature: human-associated habitat; material: dental | place: China | collected 2063 ...
TTCTGTCAAGCCCCTCCCCGGTCCAGTAGCGGCGCGGTTTTAGAGATTTGACCGCCCCCTGGGGGTCTAGCGGTCGCCACTGCAACGCTGATGAATTCGCTCATGACAAGACACGCAGAGCGACATCAAATTGCTCTCGTCATGCGTGCCACCATCGGCGAGCGGCTTGATGTGATGCACGAGTGTCGCGAGAACGTATCTGCCCTGCTCTTTACATTGCTCGCAGAGCGAATGCCCCGCCAAATGACGGTCACGGATTTTCTTCCACGAACCTCCGTATCTCTTATGCTGATCGTAGCCGCGCGTGAACCTGTCATAATGTCGTTGCATCGTTTTCTCGTGCATCTCGCAGTAGCAACTCTTCCTGTCCGTTAGGTTCGGGCAGCCCGTCATGCGGCAGGGTCGCTTCGGCTTTCTCGGCATCGCTTCACCTCCATTGCGGCATGAAAAAACCTCCGCCGGGATTGCTCCCATTGGAGGTCGTGCCTTTAAGCATACTTTTCATAACACCATTTTACCATGTCAACACCGGAACTCAAGAGAATTATAGTGAAGTCTTTTACGTGATTTCAAAACGGGATGGATTTCATCTCTCTGCAAGAATCTTATCCACGGCTGCGAGGGCTTTGGAATGGAGAATATGCACCCACCGGGAAGTATAGTGCATCTCGCCCGCAATCTCATCCCACGACATAAAGCTGAGATACCGAAGCTCCAACAGCATGAGTGCGTTGGTGTCCTGCACCTTGCTGATGGTCGCCATAACCTCACGTTTCAAATCTACCAAATGATCGATGTCATCGTTGATCTCATTTTCCAAGTCGACAATCTTGTCGATGGTATCCGCCAAGCGATGAACATTTCTCGTGCCACTGACAGGCTCCGTTCCCATTGTGGACGTAGCTCTGGTAGCAAGATCACGCAGGGAGTTCACTTGGCGGAGCTTGCTGTTGACCCGTTGGTCAATACGGTATGCCTGACTCAGATACTCTTTTGCCGTCATGCAAATTCCCCCTCCAACTTCTGAAGCAGCCATTCCCCATCCAGACTGGTCAGCAGCGCGAACCATGCGGAATGGAAGAACTGCTCCGTATCAGCACGCATATCAATCGCGTCTGCATTCTTCGCATCTTTAGCAAGAACTGCTCGTGCCCACCGATAATCCTTTGCCGCCTGTTCGACGATGGCGTTTGCAAGAATCTCATAGTTCATGATGTTACCTCCGCTTTGACGGCTTCAATCAGTGCCGCCTGTGTCTTGTCCTTCCGTTTCAAGGCACGGAGGATTCTCTCGTCAATCGTGCCCTCGGCGATGATGTGCTGCACCACCAGTGTTTTCGCTGTCTGTCCCTGCCGATAGAGCCGTGCCACGGTCTGCTGATAGAGTTCCAAGCTCCATGTGATACCGAACCACACCAAGGTCGAGCCGCCGCTCTGAAGGTTCAGTCCGTGACCTGCGCTCGCCGGATGGATCAGGGCGACGGAGATTTCACCGCGATTCCAACGGGCGATGGCGTCATCCGTATCCAGTCGGACGCACGGCACGCGCTTTTCAATCCGCTCTGCGTCATGCCTGAACCAATACGCCACGAGAAGCGGCTTGCCGTTCATGCTCTCTACGATGTCCTCCAAGGCATCCAGTTTGCGGTCGTGGATATGCAGCGTAGCTCCATCGTCAGTGTAAACCGCGCCGTTCGCCATCTGTGCGATCTTGCCCGACAGAACTCCTGCATTTGCCGCCGTCACCTCATCGCCCTTCATCTGCAAAACCAACTGCTCGCACATTTCGGTGTATATCTTCTTCTCAGCCTCATCCATGCGGACGCTGTATTCGCTCTCGATCAGCTCCGGCATCTTGAGGTGGTCGGCGGCTTTCATGGAGATGGTGATATCGGAGATTTTCTCGTAGATCCGCTCCTCGGCTCCGGGAAGTGGCGCGTAGGAGAACACCACCTGTCCGTTGCGCTTGTCCGGCGTGAAGTAATCCTGCCGATACTTCGTAATGAACCGCCCCAGACGCTGTCCCATGTCGAGTACCTTGAACTCCGCGAACAAGTCCATCAAGCCGTTGCTGGTTGGCGTTCCCGTCAGCCCAATGACTCTCTTTGCCAAGGGACGAACCTTCATGAGTGCCTTGAAGCGTTTACTGCTCCAATTCTTGAACGAGGAGAGTTCGTCAATCACGATGGCATCGTAGGAGAAGGCTGTTTTCTCCACGAGCCACGGCACGTTCTCGCGGTTGATGATGTAGAGGGAGGCTTGCTTGCGAAGTGCCTCCCGACGTTCTTTCTCCGTCCCCACTGCTACGGAGTAGTGAAGATGTTTCAGATGCTCCCACTTGTCGATTTCCTGCGGCCATGTGTTTCTTGCCACTCGAAGCGGAGCGATGACGAGGACGCGGGAAATCTCGAAGCAATCAAAAAGCAAGTTATTGAGGGCTGTGAGGGTAATCACAGTTTTCCCAAGTCCCATATCCAAGAGTACGGCGGCAGTCGGATGACTCTCGATAAAGTCGATAGCGTACTGCTGGTAATCATGCGGTATGAACTTCACAGGGCATCACCTCCAATCTCATCTGAATTCATTACCGAAACACTTCCTGCAGCACATCCACATGATAGGTGTTCACCATGCCGTACTTGGCATCGTACTCCTTGCCGATGTGATAGCCCTGCTTTCTGGACATTGCCGAGGCTTTGCGTCCGAGTCTTGCGGCGGCATCCCGACTCACGCCACGAACTCCCATGAGATTGGCATAGCCGATGATGGTGTAGTGGTGCTCATCGATAGTCATCTGCTTGGATTCGACCTCAAGAAGCCGCTCGTCCACCTTGTCAATCCGGGCATTTGCCGCCTTGATCGCCTTTGCCTGTTCCACCATTCGCTGTGCGCTGCACAGCAGAAATTCCTCGGGTGTCATGTTCCTCATGGGATTGAAATAGCTTTCTTCCAGCTCATCGAAAACATCCCACGCCCGCTCAGTTCCGAGCATTTTGCTGTGACGCGCCGCCCCTTGTTTCGTCCAAAGAATCAGAGACGGTGCGCGACTCCCGACAACTGACTCGATATTTTCGAGTGAGTCCTTGAAGGCCTTGAGATCAGCACCTTCAAGTTTGAAGTAATGCTTCCCCTCAACGAATCGCTCCCTGTTGTTCTTAAAATTCTGCTGGATATGAATTGTCTTGCATCCATATGCCTCGGCAAGCTGCTCCGTTGTCATGACACGGATGTCATTGTGTTCCAAAACCGTAAGTTCATTCATGGTCGATCTCCTCCAATACGCTGTCAATCTGATTTATCTCGTCAATCACATACACCTTGAATCCCAGCCGCCGAAGCAGCCTGTGCCGCGCCATCTGCAAGGCTCTCGGCTTCTTCCCCGGAGCTTTCAGCTCCACAAACGCCATCCTGCCACTGGGCAGAAGTACCAGTCGATCGGGCATTCCATCGAATCCCGGCGAGGTGAACTTGGGCGCGATGCCACCCATCGCTTTGACTTGTGCTACAAGTTCCTTCTCGATTTTCCTCTCACACATATCATCACCTCATTTTTGTCCTTTTTGTCACGCTCCGAATTTTCAGTTGCGACAAAACTCCAGTTGCCTTGAATCCCTATATTTCAAGGGGTTAGTGATTTTTGTCCTTTTTGTCACGCGGTTCCGAAAACTGGTATTTATGTACCAAAATGGAGTATAATAATAAATATCTTTTTTGACTGTCTGCGTTTTGTGACAAAAAGGACAAAAATCATATTTGCTTCCAAGCCCTTGATACGCAAGGATTCCCGACCACCATTTTTGTCCCTGCACTATGTGACATTAACTGTGACAAAAGGACAAAAATCCTTAATTTGAGGATTTACGAGATATTTGGGCATGGGAGGTCGTCCTTTGCCGCCACTCGATGGCACTTCGACGGATGCAATGTAGCCGTAGTCATCAAGGAAATCCAGCACGGGCTGTATCTCCTCGATTCGCTTGAATGTCCTGCAATACCGCATGGCAGTCCTGCGATTAAATTCGGTCAGATTGTTCTCCACAATCATTTTTAGGATTTTCTTTGCACTTTGGAACATAGTGTTCTCCGGCAGAACATGGAAGATAACTTGGGCATGGTTCAGAAAATATCTGCCTAGCTTGATGGCATTTTCCATCGTCGGCCCGTCCACCACGAGAGGTGCTGCATCTTCAAGAATAAAATCGTGGTCACGATATACACTTGCCCGGCAGAGAAGTCCTGCAATACGCAGAACATTGCCCGCTAGTTTGCCGCACCAATCGGCAATTTCTGCATATTCCTTCACCAGTTTCGGCTCCAATTCTTGAGAAAATTCTTCCATGAGCCTGTCTGCCTCTAGGGATAAGGTGATGACCTCGGGCTTTGGCAAATACTCGTCCTCCAACAGGTTGAAGATGCACCGCTCGTATGCGGCGTAAACGCCATCGGGAACAGGACGACTCCTGTATTTCCTGCCCCCCACAGCGGAGGCCGGCATCGAGTAAAGGAATCTCGCTGTAAGCCCGCGCCCGCGGAAGGTTTCGTTGGACAGCACCTTAGAGATTACATTGGGCTGTGCCATCAAAAGCACTGTCAATGTGGGGTGCAAGATATTTTCACTGTCCCTGCCGATGCGATCTACACGGATTTGGTCGCCGGAGTAGCTTTTCAGCATGACATCAATGTTAACGGACTTGGAATAAACTCCGGCGAGTGTGTCGAAGATGCCCGCCTCGCTAGATAGAAGGGCCATTCGCCCTTTGTTTTCAGCGAGAACCGAGGCCAGTTTTTCGGGGGTAATATCATCGGCGAAAAGGCGCAGCGGCTTTCGTTCCTCATAACTTGTAAGCTCGGCGGCGATGGCCTCAACTTCTTCCTCCTGCGCCTTGCCCTTGGCGACTTGCTCCTCCACGGCTCTTTGCCTGCGCTCCAAGATGCGTTTGTTCATGCGACTGGTTTCCACAGATGCGGCGTTTTCCTTGTTGTACCTGTTTTCATAGTCACTGATGGGCTTGACCATAGCATGTTGAATGGCAGATTTTCGTTCCGAAGGAGGAGCAATCTCTGTGAGATAGAGATTGAGCGGCTCCGTCCAGTCCCTTTTGCCCGCGATGACAAATTTCCCCTGTATACTGGTGGCGATTACGCTTAACGCTGCGCACCCCGCCATGTCGATGGGAGTCTGTACACTCTCAGATATTGCCGACACATAGTTGCAGATATCCGTAGGCAAGGCATCAAGAGGGAAAGGCGTAATGGTGTGGCTGCCAAAGGGGAGCGGCTCTTCCCAGCTTGAGTTCACCGTCTCAAAGTCCTTTTTGGCTTGTTCCAATTTTTCTTCCTCCAAGATTTCCTTCACCAACTCATCAGCCTCGGCAAGTTCCTTCATTTTGAGAAAGGAGCCTTTCTCGTCCAGATTGCAAAAACGGTGTATCCGCACCAGGTCAAAAGCGTTCAGGAGTTTTCCTCCCGCAGGGTCGGTGGCATGGTGGCTATATGCGAATTTGTCATCATAAACTACCACCCCCGCCGTTCCCTCACCAGGGATATAATCATAGCGGCCTTCTTTTTCGGACACGGCATACACATCGGACAGAAATTTGACTATCGCATCTTGGATAGAGTACGCGCGGCAGAAAGCACCAATAACACCGCCTTTGTTGAGAGGGTCTTCTACCTTTTTGCCTTCGTTGGCTCTGACCTTCTTTTCACGAACGGACACAGGCCACTTGGAGCAGTCCCGCCAATCGGGGATTTCCTCAAGAAACTTCATGGCATCGAGGAACTCTCCCTCGATAACCTTGCAGATATATTCCCCGTCGGCGGGGGTGGTAGGCCAGTACATCAGCTGGTTTACCTTGTAGGAACACTCGTCAAACTGGTCAATGCCCCAGCGGGCGGCAAAATATCTCGCCGTCGCTACAAAGGCGTCGGGAGAGATGTTCTCCGCCAAGGGAACGATAATTCGCACCCTCGGCTTTTCCGATGTATGCCCGTGAGTGGTGTAGAGGACGGCAGCATATTCGCACTCGCTCCCGAAACGTTCGATGAACCCCGGTTCGGCATTGTCGTTGTCCAAAGTAAGCATGGAGCGGCTCTTCACATTCTTCTTGCCCCGCCGTCCGTCTTGAAGGAAACCTCCCACAAAACCGCCTCTGTCCTTGGCTTTTTCCTTGTCGGGCTTGCTCATCTTCTGATACTCTGCCACCGTCTCACTGGTACGGACGGTGGTTTGGAGTTTCGTGCAAAGGTCAGCCCAATCGATCGTGCTGTTTTTCCATACTTTGGCATTACAGCTTTTGCCGTAGGCGATTTTCATACGTATTCTCCCCTAAATGCTCCAGTGCCGGAAACAGACACCATATAATCAGCCATAGCGTTCAGTCGGGAATAATCCTCATCCGTCATGCACTCGAAACCGGCAAGGGGGCGAATCCCCGCCGCCGCATCCAAGCCGCAATAGTAAAGCACCGATTCGCGAAGCGAAGGTCCGAAACTCGTGCCGTCATCCCGGCGAAGGGTCTGCAGCGTTCCGTTCTTTATCCCTAGATCAGCCGCCACATCTTTCCACTTGCCCCAGATGGCATATTCGGTCATCACGGTATCGTGGAGATCCGCTTGGACGCTGTTGCGGACATAATGCTCTATCTGTTGGAGGCAGATGTTGATCACACGGTTGGCGATGGCTCCAATCATCATGTCCGCCCTGTCTGCAACGCAGTTCATGGCGTAGCGTTTGCGGCAAAGAGCGTCCACGGCTTTTTTGAGAACATTCCAGTATTTCTTGCCCTCGGCATCATCAGGCTGACGGAGTCTCATCAAAGCCGCGAAACCACCGTTACCGATATTTTTCAGCCAGTCAAACACCATGGGAGCAACTGCCACTGCATCGGTACGCATAGCTGCCATGAAATTGTTGCCGCCGGGCTTTGCTTCATCCATCGCCCAAGGGATAATGCTGGGGATGTAAATCTCCTCGGCTTTTTGGTGGCACTTGCGACAGAGGCTAACCAAGTCCCCAAAATCCTCATGTCCAAAGCGGTCATAGGTGAGATGGTGAACATCAGAGGCCGTCTCGCCGCACACTTGGCAGATGTGATTGTCCATAGCCAAACGGGCATCGGCCTTGTCCCGCCACTCTTTGCTATGGATGTATCTCTCGTATTCGTGGTTTTTGTAGGTCATGGCAAAACCTCCTCGAATTTTGTCGTGAAATAACGAATCTTCTTCCGCAGCCTCACGGCATGAGCAATCTCCGCTGCCATACCCTCGGTGATCTTATCGCCGAATACCCAGACCTCGCCGCACAACTTCAGCAGCTCGAAGTTCATCTGCATAACCCTCTCGCGCTCCCTTTCCTCGGACATGAACTGCGGAAAGTACAAGTGCGGCGCAATAGGAATGCGCCCCTTGCTCACGGCGAACTTGCAGTATTGCCTTGCCCGCATGACATTGACGCGCGGGTTGTCCCGATACGGCGAGCAGATGTAGGTGAACAGATTCTGTCGGAATACCTTGGTGAGAGCTGCGTGCGCTGTAGGATCGGCATAGCCCTCGTGGTTTCTTCTCTCAATCATTTCTCGCACCGTACCTTCCGGCTGCATTCCGTGCAGCAGATCGCCGTGCCGAAGAGGTCGAACTCCGCATCGCCGAAGAATTCATTGAGGTCGATCGGCACTTCCGCTCCGCAGCGTGGACAATGGCAGAAGACATTCTCGTCGTTGATTTCCACCGTAATTTCCAACGCATCGCTGATTTTTTCCTTAACATAAAACATAAGATTTCCTCCCTTTGAAGACAGGTTAATCCCTGCAGGGCAGATGGGGATTGCGCCCTCTAAGTGGTAGCCATGGGAAACGGTCAAAAAGGACGTTTTCCAAAAATCTCTCTGTATTTTTTCTCCGCCCGCTGCAAACGGTGATTCACGGTGTTGGGCTTCTGCCCGATGGACGCGGCGTATTCGATGCAGCTCATGCCGTCAAGATGAATGGCAATAATCATCTCGGCATAGTCGGGCTTCAGTGCAGCACGGATTCTCGCTCGAAGTTCCTCATCTTCCCATGAACGCTCACGCTCAATCTCATCCTTGCGGAAGACACGATCATCTGCCACCTCGCTCATCAGCGGCTCAGATGCATCCCGTCCATCCTCGCCGTCCTCCGACTTGGCTTTGGATTCGCCACGATGACGGTTCAACTGATGCCAGTTGTTGTAATCCGGCCTGTTGAACTGTGCATCAAAGGCTGACTGCAGTTGTTTTTGCTTCTCCTCATCGGTAAGATCGGTACGGCTGCCAAGCGACAGGCTGACCCATAGCTGATCGGCAGCCTCCGCATCAAGCTCCAAATACTGATAAGAGTTCTCATAGCACACCTTGATTTTCATAGCTTTTCTCCCTTTCCGTCCTTGCCGAACGGCGGGATGCAAAGCTGCTCACAGGCCTCAGTGTCCGAAAACGGGCGCACGAAAGCACGGTGGGTGCGTACAGGGTTTGACAGGCTTATGCACTCTCAGAATCCCTGTTTGCATCCCGCCGTCCTAATGGCCACTCGGACAACAGATTGTTTGTATTAGGAAAACCAGAATTTGCTTGTTTCTATCATCTCCTTTCAATATCTACCGGAAAAATCAACCCTCTCAATAGAAAGCGGACATACAGAGCCGTTTTGGTCATCACTTCTGAAAGGACAGTTTCACGGATTTTCAGCGGAAGGAATATGCCCCTCTACTATCCCACTGGACATATTTGAGCAACTTGGCCCAAAATTTTTAGAAATAGTTCCATGAAAAAAGGCCGGATGACGATAAAGCTTTCGCTTTACCTTCATCCGGCCATTCGGTAGCTCACATCGGCTCCATTGCTCGGTATGTTGGTTTTATGTTTAGACTGCCTGTTGCCTCGATAATGTACGGCACCCTGCATAGTTGAGTTTCACGATTTTATGACAATTCGGGCACTTGAGTTCCAAACGCACATTGCCATTGGCATCGATGTCTACGGCTCGTTTCCCACAAACGGGGCATTTGAGCCGCTTCATTATATTACTATCCATGATGAAGCCTCCCCTTACCTATCGGCCATGCGGAAGAACTCAGACAACCCCTCAACACTGGCTTCTTCTTCGATTTTCCTGCATATCTCCGGGTTGCTCTCCAAGAACTCGTGTACGCGCTGATACCAAATGTTGTATTCCGAAGCAATCGATTCATGCTCGAAAGCATCATCTGCTTTTTGTGCATCATATATATTCTTGGCGTTGGCATACCAGAGAATAGCATCATGCGCCCGTTTCTTTGCATGACCATCAAATTTCCTCAGTACTTGCGCCAGTACATCGAAGTAATCATCCTGCGATACCACATCCTCCAACACCTCATCGATGGTTTTTCCCTCAATGTCGATCTCGCACTCCTTTCCCCGAGGCCCATACGAGCGATGTCCATCTTCATGTCTGACAACCATGTCACCGATGCCGATGTTCATGTCCAGTGCCAATGAGTTGTTGCGAAACAGCTCTAAATTGCGGCTTAATTCAGAGACTTGGACTGCGGTAGGGTATTTTACAGCCGCCGCTACGGCTGCGAGCCACTCATCCATTGTAACCTCATCGGTTTCGCCGCTGAAACAGGGCTGCATAATCAAGGGTTTCAGGCAATTAAAAAGCAAAATCGACATCAGGGATTTGTCAGTATCCACCTTGCCGTTGAACCAATCGGCGATGATGTTATCCTCATCGCCACTGACAGCTTCGATGAGAATGTTACGTATAATGGGAGCGTCCGTAGATGGGACGACATTGTTCCCTTGGCGCTTAAACTCTGACTTGTCACAAAGAACGAGTTTTTGCTGAAGCGTCGCGTACTTCATGCGCAGCAGCCGCTCTTTTCCATCGCTGTATTTCTCCCAGCCGTAATGTTTGACGACATCCTTGTAGATCTCCGATACCTTAACCATGAAATTCGCCTGCCTTTCGTTTGATGGCACTAGTTTAACATTCCCTACCCTCTGCGTCGAGGAAATCAAATCGCTGTTTTCAATTCCGCAGGTGTATGTGACAGATCGACTGCATGGGTCACTCTCCTTTTATTTACGAAAAAAGCCGAGATAGAATGATAGATACGCACCTTAATATTAGGTGCTCACTACGATCTACCCCGGCCTGTTACGCCTTCGAACTGCACGGCAGGTAAATGATATGTTCTCCGCAAACTGATCCCATACGCCTTTGATGGGAACCCAGCTTAAAAATTCACAACGTATGACGGCAACTTCTTCATAGAAGTCATTTGGATCATTTCGTCAAGATAAGTGTACCCAACCACGGTTTTATTTTCACCGCTCCCCTTCACATACGTAAGGGCAATTTTTTGGTTCACGATTGCCAGTTCACCTTGCGGTTTCTTCAGTCCATGCGTTGTGTATAACATTCCCTCGGCAGTCATAAATCGCCTCCTAACCCAAAGTCATCAATATCAAACAAACCGTCTTCATTATCCAAGGTCCCATCCTCTACCGAAACAGTAAAGAACTTGTCCATAATCTTCCCCTCTTGACGTGGGAAGATAAACTCATCTGTCACTTTGAGCTTGTTGACATCAACAAGCAACAACGATACATCGTTCCGAAACTTCTGTTCACCGTATTCGGTTACGATATCCTCGAAAAAATCCCTGTCCAGTACAATGAATGAAAATCGTTGGGGCACTTCCTCCGGGTGAAAATATCCGATACTCGCATAGCGGGCAAGACGATCAAAAAATCTGCGTCGATTCATCATATTGTTGCGGCGTTTGGTAAACTGTTCATCCGCATCTTCTCCATCTCTACGAGATATGAAATGTGATGCCGGAACAATATCCAATGCCCACAGACCGTTTTCACCAAACGATTCGCTTTCGCACAGTACATCAGGCATATATCCCATCGACTTTGATAGGCGAAGTTTTTTATGGTGATATACCGCCGCATTTACCCTGCGTGTTATTTCGGATGTAATAAGGTCGGTCACAGCAAGTTCCTGAAAACGCTGTTCGTTGATTCGAACACGCCCCACCGGCACCATGCCATTCGCGTCCATAAGTGCATCTAACGAAAGTCCGCTGTTCTGATCTGCATGTTGAAATATAGCCAACATTAAGGCCTCGGAACTTCCTCCAAGCATTTTTTTATTGGCAATCCTCGAAAGGGTAGACGGATTTACATTACACTCTTCGGCGAACTGCTTCATCGTTCTGCCCGGACCTTTTGCTGCCTCAAGATACTGTGCAAGTCGATCCTTGTCTACCGCCTTTCCGCGCGTATATCCGGTTCCCATATAACCACGCCCTTTCGTGCGAATAGATTTATTATAATTGACATTATACGCAATCACATGTCAATCGTCAAGAACTTTTTACGCAAAATATGATAAACTCAAACTTCGCAGATGAATAATCTGCTGTAACCCTTGAAATATCTATCGTCTTGGTAAATAAAATAGCATGAGCGATATCCATTTGGTATAATTTTAAGTGTCAACCAAAAAACATCCAATGGAGGCTCATGCTATGAACAGTATAACACAAAACCACCAAGACGAGGAACTGCTTTCTAAGAAAATGCAGGTCTTTTTCCGTCGCTATCAAGTCAGTCGCATGTCCCTGCATGAAGAAATCACCCCGCTCCGTGCACAACTCAAAGCGCAGGATAAAGAGATTCGGCGACTAAAGAAAGAGAACGACTTTCTGGAAGAAGCAATCGCTTTTTTCGCCGCCAGCCGCCCGGTGAAGTCGGCGTATTCTTCATCGGTCATGCGGGTCTTTACCACATGACGGCGGTGGGGCGTATTGTATTTCTTTCGCATGGTCTGTGACCTCCTTTCTCGCCCGACAGGGCGCATAGCAGGGTTTGGGGAAGGCACTCCCCAACAAGATTCCCGCAGGGGCAAAAATAAGCGGAGAGCGAATTTTGGCACCTCGGTAGAATCTTGCTCTGAAAAACTCCGGCGTTCCCCGGCTCCCGTCCTTTCCGCTAACAAAACGTTTCAAAAGGGCTTTGCTACCCGCTATTCCGGCTTATCTTGAAAATTTTCCTTTCACTACCTACAACACCACGCAAAGCAAAATGGACGGAGATTTTTAGAATTTCCCCTCTATTCCCTACAACACCACGCAAGCCGGAATAGGCGGACAATGGCAGTATTTTTTTCTTTGATACCCTCTACGGATAAGTAAGGGATTTTGCCAACTGCGGCGGCTATTTTCCCTTTTGTTTTTTCATACTGGGGATTTTCAAAAATGCCAAACAGGAACGAAAAAAAGCAGCAAATCTGTTGAATAGATTTACTGCTTTCTGGTTGCCGGCGAAGCGGCGGTTATTCAGTTGTAGGCGGTAGGGCTATCTCCCAAAGCGGAACTTGAAAATAGCTGTGAGAAGCGTCTGGGTGATGTAGTCCTCTGTATCTTGGTCTACCCGTCCATTCACACGGGCGGCACATTGTATGCGGCGGCGGTAATACTGCAATACAGTTCCCACCGCTTCCGGCTCCCCGCTGGCGGCTTGGACGATTGTTTCATAGGGGAGAAGCCTATTATTTCTCATATGCCATTCCCTCCATTTCCGCTTGGAGCTGCCGTAGGGCTTTTCGGATATGGTAGCCCGCTGTGCTGCGGCTGCGCCCGTACTGTCTGCCAATTTCGTGCTGTGGAATACGCTTGAAAAAGGACAGGTAAATCATTTCCCGCTCCCGTTCGTCCAGCCGTGACAGGGCTTCCGCAAGTAAACCGCTGCTGAAAATGACCGTATCGCCGCAAAGGGTAAGTATGTATTCCTCGTCCGGCTCCGGGGCTTGGAAATATTCATCTGTCGTGCCTAAAGGGTAGTGCTTTTCGTCTGTGAGGTATTCAAGGGATATTTCTCTTTTGTGCTTCCTGCTCCGTGTCCTCGCTGCGTTGATCGTTGCATTTCGGATAACGACTTTGCAAAAGGCATGGAAAGTGTACTCGATATGTTCCCGATATTCTTCTGTACAGGTCATGGAAAATCCCCCTTTCCTCCCAAAAGGGCTGTGGCTGGTTAGTAGTTGCTTTTTATGATAGTAAGGGGCGGCAGCACTTTAGGCTGTCGCTCCTTGACTGCCTAACTGCAAAACCGGGCGGGGCTGTCAACGGCGGGCGAAGCCCGTTCATCTTGACCGTTGACTGGCTCGGCCGGGTTTGCTATTTATCCGGCAAACTTGAATTTATTTTAAGCTATCACGTTTTACCTTTTTAAGCCTTACTATCATTACCATAGGAATTTCTTTATTGTTTTTGAAACATTCTTCATAAAATCCATCAATGACAAATCCAGCTCTGAAACAAAGGTTAAAAATATCTTGTATGGAACGATGATAATAAATCTGCTCCTCCGGCTGCCCTTCGATCGCTATATCATAGTAACTGTGCGGTGTCATATATTTTTCAGTCAATGTGATAAAACAAGGGTGCTGCGTTGCAAAGACAAAAATCCCGTTTTCCTCCAATAGTTCATAAACAGCCATAAAAAGCGGTTCAATATCCGTAATATCCATAATTGCCATATTAGAAACTGCTTTCGTAAAGGCTCGATTTCTTTTTAATCCTAATAAGCTTTCTCTATTGGTCGCATCCGCTACGCAAAACTCAATTTGTTTTGCATATTGTGATCGCCGTCTTTTAGCCAATTCTATCATTTTTTTGCTGTAATCAAAAGCGACGACCGAAGCGCCTCTCTGTGCAAGATACGAAGAATAATTTCCATTGCCGCACGCAATATCCAAAATGTAATCCGAAGGATCAGGAGAGAGAAGTTCCGTTACTTTGGGACGTACTACCTCTCTGTGAAATTCATTGGATTCGTCACCCATTGCATCATCCCAAAATTGTGCGTTTTTCTCCCAGATCTTTTTGCTTTCCTCTGTTCCCATGTTCTCTCCCACTCCCAAAATTTGCCTTTTTGCTTCCATTAAATCTTCCTTACTATATTCCATTGTTACCCTCCATAACTTCTGATTGTTGCCGTCTTGACTATTATGTATCTTTTCTTTCCAAAATGGTATAGGCTTTTATTTTTATAATGCTGCAAAACTTTTCTTCTGTAAGGTATTCAAAGGATATTTCCCTTTGCCGCCGCTATTGGAAAGCCAAAAGCAGCGGCTTTTTTACGCGATATGACCGAAAAGACTAGAAAGCAGGATATGTCATCATTTGTCATTTCTTCTCAATGTAATAACTGCATGGCATATCAAGCCAAATACAAGAGAAAAACAGCCACCGCCAAATAGTGATGCTCCCCACCCTGCACCCGACATTGTCATAAAACCGCCAACAAAGAAAATACCAATGCCAAGAAATATCCCGACACCATAAAAAAGTCCAATTGCCATATCATACTTATTAAATTGTCGTTTCTCTTTTTTTCACATGTTTCCATTTTTGTTATTACCTCCTTCGCAAAATCGTCCATGTGGACTCCAAAAAGAAAACAAATTTTTTTCAACGTATTTAAATCGGGTTCATTAACATCTCTCTCCCAATTCGATAGCGCCTGCCGGGTAACATTCAATTTCCCAGCCAGTTCTTCCTGTGTCATTCCCGATTGTGTTCGCAGATGACGTATTTGCTTTCCTGTTGTAATATCCGTCTGTTTCTGGTTCAAAATGGTTCCTCCTCTCTGATGCTGATTTTATCAATGATATTTCGCAATAGCCAGCAATGAACGTTTGCATTGCGCAAGATGTTACATTATCTTCTGAAACATATGCCGGATCTTGTCTAAACGGCTGTTCGGGCGGCGTGGCTGAAACACAGGCTCGCCGGAAGTTTCCTGATACCCTTTTAATTCTGTAATGCAGACACTTCTTCCATTTGTATAAAAATTCAAATCATTTCTATATTCACCAATACAACGGGCAGGGATTTCCCCCTTAAAAATAACTTCATCTTTTTCAAGTCTGGTTGATTCAATGATTGCGCAATACTTTGGTGCGTCATTATAAGCCCGTGAAAGATATTCCTGCGGTGCAAAAAGGGTAAAGGAAAGGTATGGTTCCAACAGTTGTGTTCCTGCTTTTTTCAATGCCTGCTCCAACACGACAGGCGCAAGAAAACGAAAATCAGCGGGGGTGCTGACCGGGCTGTAATAAACTCCATAATCAAAACAAATTTGGCAGTCTGTCACTCCCCAGCCATATAAGCCCTGCTCCATTCCATAACGCACACCCTCCATGACGGCATTTTGAAAACTTTGGTTTAAATAGCCGAGAGATACCTCGCTTTTATATTGTGTTCCGCTTCCAACAGGAAGCGGTGTTACAGTCAAACCAATAGATGCCCAAAACGGATTCGGCGGCACTTCAATATGAATCGTGTAGCTCGCTTTTTTTTGCGGTCTTTCCAGATAAATAACCGAAGGCTCTTTCATAGCCACGCCCACATGATATTTTTCTTCTAATAGCGAACAAATAACTTCTAACTGTACTTTTCCCAAAAAAGATAATATAATCTCATGTGTAACAGTATCAATGTCAAAATGCAAAAGAGGGTCTGTATCAGCAATCTCTGTGAGGGCATTTAACAGGGCTTCCCTTTGCTCCGGCTTTTGCGGCTCTACCGTTGTCCGAAGTAATGGCATGGGATTATCAATCCGTGTTTTGTGAGGCAGGAGTTTTTCATTTCCCAGAATGTCGTTCAGTTTCAAAGTATCATCAGCTAAAATAACAATTTCTCCCGGACAGGCATGGTCAACCGGGACGATTTCACCATTTGACGGAATACACATTTCTGTAATCTTTATTTTTTCCTTTTTTGACAGCAGCAGGGTATCCCGTAAATGGAGCGTCCCATGATACAGGCGTAAATAAGAAAGCCGTTTTTTCCGCTCTGTATACTCAACCTTAAAAACATATCCACATAATTCAGACTGAATATCGTCTGTTTCTGTAATGAAAGTTTCTGTAATCGCTTCAATCAGTTTTTCTGTTCCTAAATTGTCTTTTGCACTCCCATGATAAACAGGAAACAAAGAGCAGCATCTGGTTCTTTTGCACTTTTCATATTGTAATTCCTGTATATCCAAAGAATCCTCTGCAACATATCGTTCTAATAGTTCATCGCTTCCGGAAATAATCATATCCCATTTGTCCAAATCAGAAATATCGGTCATGGTTATCTTTGGCGACAGGGAAACCTCCTGCATGACAATCATATCACTGGTAAGTTTATCTTTAATGCTTTGGTAAACACGCCGCAGGTCGATCCCATTTTGGTCTATCTTATTTATAAAGATAATTGTCGGAATGTCCATTTTCTGAAGCGCATGGAATAATATACGGGTTTGTGCCTGTACGCCGTCTTTTGCCGAAATGACTAAAACAGCTCCGTCAAGGACAGATAAAGAGCGGTATGCTTCGGTTAAAAAATCCATATGACCGGGAGTGTCCACGATATTGATTTTATAATCATTCCAGCAAAAAGAAGTAACCGCTGTCTGAATGGTAATTCCGCGCTGCCGTTCCAAAATCATAGTGTCTGTTCTTGTAGTTCCTTTATCCACGTTTCCTTGTTCCGCAATCGCTCCACTGGTGTACAGCAGGCTTTCCGTCAATGTTGTTTTTCCTGCGTCTACATGGGCGAGAATTCCAATATTGATTATTTTCATGTGATTGTCCTCCTTTTACAGCCCCAAAAGGGCATAAAAATCCCCAGCAGTAAAATACTTTTACCACTGGGGATTATAATTTGCGGACATACACATATACAGCATACACCTGTTTGTGATTGCTGTTTTTCGGATATGTCAAAATTGATAAGGCAAAAGTATTCTTAAATTGGGTACAAAAAACTAAGCCCCTACAAAAGGAGCTATCATAATCCTTTGTTCCCACTATTTGATTATAGTTTTATTTAAGAATACCTTGCCGCATATTTTTTACTCCTTTTTTGGAATGATGCTATTATATCACATTAGTTTTAGGAAAGAAAGTACCTAAAAGAAATTTTTCTTCCCCTTATATGTAACAATCATACCGACTTTCTGGCGTTCAGAATGGTTTCTGCTGTCTGCTGTGGTGTTTGGTTGGAATTGTCCAGCCAAAAGCCGATCCGTGGTGTTGTCTGCATAAATGTATCGTATAAGGTTTCAACCGTAAAGCCGGAATAGCCGAAATAGTACAAGCAATGTGCTATTTGCGCGACCACCCAGAGATAGAACATGGCAAAATTCGTGTTGGTTTCAATCCAGACGAAGAGATTGGACGTGGCGCACACCATTTTGATGTTGAAAAATTTGGTTGTGAATGGGCTTACACTATGGATGGTGGAGATATAGGACAATTAGAGTACGAAAACTTTAATGCTGCTGGAGCAAAGGTTTACATTAAGGGATTGAGTGTTCATACGGGCTATGCAAAAGGCAGAATGGTTAATGCCAGCAGATTAGCAATAGAATTTAATCAAATGCTACCACAAGATGAGATTCCTGAAACTACTGAAGGCTACGAAGGATTTTATCATTTACTCGGAATTGAAAGCCGTTGTGAAGAAGCTAAGCTAAGTTATATTATTCGCGACCACAACAGAGAAAAATTTGAGGAACGCAAAAGAATAATGGAGAATTGCGTAAAAGCAATGAATGAAAAATATGGCGAAGGCACGGTTAAAATTAAGATGAACGACCAATATTATAACATGAAAGAAAAAATAGATCCAAATATTCATGTTATAGACCTTGTTGTAAAAGCTATGCAAGAAGCAGAAGTTACACCATTAGTACAACCTATTCGTGGTGGAACAGATGGAGCACAACTTAGTTTTAAAGGGCTTCCATGTCCTAATATTTTTGCTGGTGGTGTTAATTTCCATGGACCTTACGAATTTGTATCTATCCAAGTAATGGAGAAGGCAATGCAAGTTGTCATTAATATTAGCCGTCTTACAGCTGGATATAACGATTAATTAGATATTAATTTAACTACTTTCGATTATTTATAAAAACAGAAATGAACGCTATAAGGTTTGCTTACACCTAAAAGGTTAAGCAAGTTCTTATAGTGCTCATTATTTTTATAAAAATATTCGTACATTCAATAGTGTAGAAATATAGATGCTTCATTGTTATAGACTATCTTTTAATTTTTAATAATGCTTCTTATGAATTATATTAACGTATTTATGAAACTATATTAGCGAATAAGTAGAGCACTATTAATGCATTTACAATTCATACAAACACATTAATTAAAACTACTCACACACTAATAACGCTGCTTATGTCAGAACTTCCCGTACTCGTAAAAGATCTTGCCCTAATTCTTGTTGTGGCAGGTTTCATTACTTTATTATTTAAAAAACTTAAACAACCCCTTGTTTTAGGATACATTGTTGCTGGATTTTTAGTTTCGCCACACATGCCATATTTAATGAGTATTATCGACGCGTCGGATATAAAAACGTGGGCAGATATTGGTGTCATCTTTCTTTTATTTTCGTTAGGATTAGACTTTTCAGTTAAAAAAATATTGAAGATGGGTGCTTCTCCTATCATTGCAGCATGTACAATTGTATTTTCAATGATGACATTAGGCATTTCTGTTGGACATGGGTTTGGTTGGACACAAATGGATAGTATATTTCTTGGTGGAATGATTGCTATGAGTTCCACCGCTATTATATACAAAGCATTTGCAGATATGGGACTTCTTCAGCAAGCGTTTGCTTCTACAGTGATGAGCGTTCTTATACTTGAAGACATTCTTGCCATTGTTATGATGGTTATGCTTAGTGCAATAGCCAGCGGAAAAAGTCCAGATGGAGGTCAATTAATAGAGAATGTGCTTATGATAGGATTCTTTCTTATCTTGTGGTTCGTTATTGGTTTGTTTGCAATTCCATCGTTATTGCGAAAGGTACGTAGTTTTCTAAATAGCGAAACTTTGCTTATTGTATCGTTAGGATTGTGTTTTCTAATGGCAGTAATTTCCACAAAAGTTGGTTTCAGTGCCGCTTTTGGCTCATTTGTTATGGGTAGCATATTAGCCGAAACCATAGAAGCAGAAAAAATTATAAAGGTTGTGGAACCTATAAAGAACTTATTTGGCGCCATATTTTTTGTTTCTGTTGGTATGTTGGTAGACCCGGCAATTCTTGTTAATTATGCCATACCAATCCTTATTCTTGTTATTACAATTTTAGTTGGACAGGCTGTATTTGGTACAATGGGATATATGTTTGGCGGACAATCGCTTAAAAACGCATTACGATGTGGATTTTCTATGGCACAAGTGGGCGAATTTGCTTTCATTATTGCGACTCTAGGACTATCGTTGGGCGTTATCAACAAGTTTCTTTATCCTGTTGTTGTTGCAGTTTCGGTAATAACAACCTTTCTTACTCCGTATATGATACGCGCTGCAGAGCCTACTTATACATTTTTATTACATCACATGCCGAAACAATGGGCACGAAGAGTTACACATATAGATGTTGGAACACCACAAAATATGGCTTCTGATAATCTTTGGCGCAATCTTATAAAAGCAATGGTGGCTAATACACTTATTTATGGCATACTTTCAGCTGCTACCATTATAATTATGTTCTCGCTTATTTTACCCATTATGCGTCGTTTCTCGGTTCAACTAACTGGTACTCACTGGGCAGGGAATATGATTTGTGGACTGCTTACTATTTTATTTATAGCTCCTTTCTTACGTGCTTTCGTAATGAAGAAGAATCATTCTGAAGAGTTTAAAACACTTTGGACGATTAATCGTATAAACCGTTTACCTCTTGTGTTCACCATTCTCGTGCGAATTATTATTGCGCTAATATTCATTTTCTATATCTGCAATTATCTTTCACATTTCACCAACGCACTAATGATTGTTATTGCTATTGGTTTACTTACGCTAATGATATTGTCGCGTAGTATGAAACATCGTAGCATTCAGTTAGAAAGACTGTTTGTACAAAATCTTCGTAGTCGTGAAATTGCAGCACAAGTGCGTGGCAGTAGACGACCATTATTCGAAGGACATTTATTAGATAGAAATATACACATTGGCGAATTTGATATTCCAGAAGATTCGTTATGGACTGGTAAAACTCTTCACCAACTAAAGTTACGTAATCGTTTTGGAACTCACGTAAGTAGTATACTCCGTGGGTCGCACCGATTGAATATACCACGTGGTAATACCGTTGTTTTTCCTGGCGATAAGATACAAGTTATTGGGAACGACCAACAGTTGGCAGCTATTTCAACTGCTATTCGTAACGAACTAC
>ERZ773087.935-NODE-935-length-20247-cov-3.091670_pt1 | contig 20247 bp, 16 predicted proteins | sample MGYA00511375_ERZ773087 | MGnify/ENA primary metagenome ERZ773087 (study PRJEB29015, sample SAMEA2737995) | human oral metagenome | biome: human oral; feature: human-associated habitat; material: dental | place: China | collected 2063 ...
AAAGAGCTTTTCGTATGCGCTTTCTAGATTGCCAGAATATTTTGATGAATCAGATAAAATTCTTTTTTACAAGCAGCTTGTCTATATGCTCAAAGGAGGCGTCTCTATCCTCCAAGCCGTAGATACCCTCAAGAGAACGACCAATAACTATGCACTCAAAAAGGTTACAACGAGTATTATCTTTTATCTCAATGAGGGAAAGAGCTTTTCGTATGCGCTTTCTAGATTGCCAGAATATTTTGATGAATCAGATGCTGCGATTGTAAAAACGGGAGAGAATACTGGAACTCTCGATGTTGTTCTTCAGGAACTTGCAAACGAATATACCTATCTTGGTTCTATTAAAAATAGATATAAATCAGCCTTGACTTATCCAATCATTTTGATTATTATGGCATTTGGTGCTGTGATATTTTTGTTTTCAAGTGTGCTTCCTTCTATTTTGGAGATGGTAGCAGGAGATCAACAGCTTCCACAGATTACCTTGATTCTTAAGTCAGTTTCAGATTTTTTTGTCTGATATTGGAGAGAGATTATCATTTGTGCAATTACAGGTTTGATTGTTTTGATGATTTATGCGAGTACAGAAGTCGGAAAAAACAGACTCTCAAAAGTGCTGATATGACTCCCGATGATTGGAGCTATGACCAAGACTTATTATCTTATCAAATGGGTGAGATATACTAAACTGATGATCGGTTCAGGACTAGATTACCTTCAAACCTTTAGATTGCTGAGGGGAGTATTAGATATTCCGCTTTATAGGGAGATGATAGATAGCGTGATTGCTGGACTCCAGCTTGGAAAAACCATCTATGATGCGATCAAGGATCAAACACATATTATTTATCCAAATGTTGCTGTGATGATTAAGGTTTGAGAAGAAACTGCACATCTGGAGGAAGCAATGGAAAATATCATTAGTATGTATCAGGAAGAACTTGATACTTCAATTACTCAGTTCTCAAAAGTCCTTGAGCCAGTAATCTTGATTTTTATGGGAGTGATTGTAGCTTTTGTAGCGAGTGGAATTTTTGGAGTCGTCTTCTCAGTAATGGAAAATGTCTGAGTTTAATAGTTAATTTTGATCTTGATGTCAATAAAAAAAGGGTTTACATTAGTTGAAATGCTGATTGTCGTTGTGATAGTTGGAATTTTAATGTTGATCTGACTTTGACTCAATCGAAATCAGCTTGCACAGCTCAAAGCAGCAACGGTTGTTGAGGAGGTACATACAAGCTTTGATGAAATTTTTCTTCAAATTTTAAACTCTTCCTCTTATCAGGCAAAAGATCCAAATAATCCTGATTGACCATGGATCACTAAACCATATTCCGCACTAGAACTTGTAATTACTCCGAAAGCTTCTGATTTAGATGGAGTAAACCAGACTGCCCAGTCCGATATGCCAATAAAATACCGCATGCTTTCCGATCAGGATTCTTCAGAGCAAAATCTTGAGGAAACTTGGACTCCACTTGGGGAAAAATATGAACTCACATTCCTCTCTGGAACAACAATCAACGGGACAGATGAGAAACTTGGTTCTCCAGTTATAGTAAAACTCATGCCATTCCAGACTTCATGCAAGATTTCTTCTCAAGATGCTTCAAATCCTGAATACAAAAGCCTCTTTTTTACTATAAAGCCAAAGGGCTGAAATGAAGCTAGTTTTTCTCTTCAAAATAGTTATTGTAGACTTGCTCCGCAGTCCTCATCTGATTAAAATGCGGCAGTCTGAATATATTTTATAATTATTGATTCTCATCTCATCTATGATACCAATTATTACGCAGATTTTGCCACATACGACTTGTTCTGGTAGAGGAGAAGTTATGCTCAGATGTGAGAAAGCGAGCTTAACGCCAAATTTACAGATTCAGATAGAATCAGCATTTTCTACGCTTTCAAAAAATCCAGATACGCATATCGTTTTTGATACACACAAAGATCCGATTGCTGATTGGATCTATATCTATGCTCAGGCAAAGCAGCTTGATGCCTTGCTCAAAGGTATCTTAGAACCTAGTATTTCAGATCTCAAAAATTGAATACTGAGTTCAATATATTTTGCTTATGAGGAGTGAGAAATGTGAGATCCTGAGCAGACAATCAAGCTCCTTTCTCAAAACGGTCTTGAGAGCTATCTGCTCGCTGCCTAAAAAATCCAAATCTTAGTCTTGAAAAATGAGGTATTTTCCTTATTTTTTTTATATTTATTTTTCTTTGAAAAAAGAAAAAATCTGATTTTTATCTTTTTGTCTATTAGGATGCATCGTTCTCATACCTGTTGAGCCTTAAACAAGGCAAATCTCGGTCAGCAAGTGCAATTGGCTGGTTGGATCAATAAAATTAGAAATTTAGGAGGGATGGTTTTTATTGATCTCAGAGATAGATACGGAATTACTCAACTCACTATTGATCCTTCAAAAAATACTTTTCAGCTCCCAGAGCTGAAGCCTGAGTATGTGATTCGCATCACAGGAACAGTAATCTCAAGACCTGATTCTATGATAAATACAGAGATGGCGACTGGTGAAATTGAGGTTGAACCGATCGAGCTTGAGGTGCTTTCGACTTGTAAAGAGCTGCCATTTTCTATTGATCATGAAAATCCAGTAGGGGAAGATCTTAGACTTGAATATCGTTATCTAGACCTTAGAAGAAAGTCTATGAAAGAAAACGCAATCATGAGGCATAAACTTTACCTAGAATCAATGAACTTTTTTGATGAGAGGGATTTTATCCACTTGGAAACTCCAACTTTCGTCAAAAATACTCCAGAATGATCGAGAGAATATGTTGTTCCTGCGAGGTTTGAACCAGGGAAATTTTTCGTACTTCCTCAGTCTCCACAGCAACACAAGCAAATGCTCATGGTTGCAGGATTTGACAAGTATTTTCAGATAGCTAGGTGCTATCGTGATGAGGATCCTAGAGGAGATCGTCAGCCTGAGTTTACGCAGATAGACTTTGAACTTTCTTTCGTGGAGCAAAAAGATATTTTGGCGCTTATTGAGGAATATTTTATGCATATTGTATGAAAATACTATCCTCAAAAGCAAATACAGAACTCTCCGTTCCCAGTTCTAAGCTGGAAAGAAGCAATGGATAAATATGGAATAGATAAACCTGAACTCAGAGTTCTCAACTTTGAGATGAAAGATGTGACTACTTGGGCAAAAAAATCAGATTTCGCTGTTTTCCAATCTGCACCTTGTATTAAGGCACTCGTTCTGCCAAAAGAGATGGGGAGATCTGAGGTTGAGAAAAAATATGAATCCTTTATCAAATCCAAAGGATCAAAAGGAATGCCTTGGCTTGCATTAACTGAGTCTGAATGAGTAAAGTGAAGTATTGCAAAGTTCTTCTCAGAAGAAGCAATCCAAGAGCTTAAAACGCTTACTTGAGCAACTGAAGGAAATACTGTTATTTTTCAAGCTGATACGTGGCTTAAGGCTAGTGAGTATATGGGAATGCTCAGAAATGAAGCAATTAAAGAACTTGAGCTCCTTAAAGGGAAAGAAGAGGAGTTGGCATTCTGTTTTGTGGTTGATATGCCACTATTTGAGGAGTGAGATGATGGAGCACTTGGAGCTACTCATCATCCATTTACAAAACCAAAGGATGAAGATATCCCATTTGTAAAGCAGCTAGCTGAGAAGATTGCTAGAGGTGAAGAACTATCATCTGAGGAGAGAACACAGCTTCTTGAAATTAAGTCTGATACCTATGATATTGTCCTCAATGGATATGAACTTTGAGGAGGAAGCATTAGAATTCATGATGCTGAACTTCAGCATGCAATTTTTACCCTTCTTGGACTGACAGAACAACAGATTGAAGTCAGATTTTGACACCTGCTTAAATGTTTTCAATACGGGGTTCCACCACATGGAGGATGCGCATTCTGACTAGATAGAGTAGTGATGCTCTTGCAAAATAGAAGCAGTATTCGTGAGGTAATTATTTTCCCTAAAAATCAAAAATATCGTGATCTTATGCTTAATGCACCAAGTGATATTGATGATTCACTGCTCAACGAACTAGGACTTAAGATTGTTGTTGAAGAAAAATAAAATTCTGATTCCATTTATTTGGTAACCTGAAAACTACTCATGACAAATAGAGTAAAAATTCTAGAAGGGGAACTAGTTTCTCTTGTTGTGCCAGAAAAGGAGGATATTCAGCTCTGGTATGAGGGGGTAAATGATATAGAGACTCAGCTGTATCTTTGATCTTTGGCTAGGATTACTTCACTAGCAGCAGAGGAAGAATTTTTCTCCTTTATTGCAAAAGATAGTTCCCAGAGAGTCTTTACGATCTATGCAAATCAGGATCAAAAAAATATCTGAAATGTATCTCTCATGAAGATTCACCAAATGAATAGAAATGCAGTCGTTTGAATTTCAATTTTTGATAAAAACTATCGATCAAAAGGTTATGGAACGGAGGCATTATCATTGCTTTTGAAATATGCTTTTGAGATCCTTGGACTCCATAAGGTAAACTTGAGCTATGTTGTTTATAATGAGAGATGAGCAGCTTGTTATAAAAAACTTGGGTTTCAGGAGGTTGGTAGGAGAAAAGAGCATTGGTATTCAAAAGGAGAATATCATGATAGTATTGAGATGGAATTGATGAGAAGTGAGTATCTATTGAGAAAACAGGACTAATCTCTTCAGTAACTCTCTCCTATTGGAGAGAGTTTTTGTTAACTAAATGAGTTTTCTCATTGCAGGGAATAGCAAGGCAAACTATAAGAAAATAAAACTACTTAAAAAGCAGACTTAAAGCCACATTTACCCCCCCCCTCTATAGAAAAAATCGGCTTGTAAAAAGAGATTACATCTCTATAGGATAAAAATCTCTTGACTTTCTCTAGGAGATACATACTCTCAAGTCCAATAGAGTTGTTTTGCTCTGTTTTTTATCTTCTTATTTCATATACAAATGTGAGATCTTATTGCAATGGTTAAGGAATCGCTTGGAAAGGCCTTAAGGCGAATTCTAATTATCGCTGTGATCGTAGGAGCATGGATTGGATGGAATTGGTTCAATGCTGGTAAAACTACTGTCGACAATCCAACTGATCAAGCAATTACCTTTACTCTTGATGGTAAAGAGTATACTCTTCAGCCAAATTCTTCTCAAAATGTTAAATTATCAAGAGGAGAACATACTTTGGTATACAATGGAGAAACTACTAAGTTTGAAAAAGGAAAGGGAGAAACAACAACAGATGATCTTCTTGGAGGAAAATATGCTCTTCTTAATCCAACTAAGTCAGAATATGTTTTTTACAAGCAAATCTATAGAAGTGGAATTAGTGAAAGTGCTGCATACGATATCGTAGCGACCTACGACTGTCCAACAACAGGAGACTTCGCAGCAAAAGGGGAAAAATGTCCTTTCAAATTTTACAATGATGCTTTCATTGAGGTAGTTGCTGATTACGGAATCACATCAGACCTTCCAGAAAGAGCTTCTACTCGTCGTAGAGGAGCAACATATGTTATCAGATCAAAGCTCTTCAGATGAGCAGACTTCAAAAAGTATATGACTGAAGAATAATCCTATTCTTTGATAAAAAAAGAAAAAGACTGAATTCAGATTCCTCTGGTCAGTCTTTTTCTTTATTGTTAGAAATTAAAATGCTGATCTTATATGTTCGGGATTGATTCACAGCTTTTTGTTGAATCAATTCGCAAGAAACCATCAGGACAGAGGGGAGAAAGTTCAGGCTTTTCTTCTACTGGGACTGATTTTCCGCAACCAGTGAGAAGTAATAGTCATAGTAAACAGGTCGTATAAACTATATATTTTTTCATAAATTTCCACTAAAAATAAAAAATAAGCTTAGCTTAAGTATAGGAGTTTTCTTTCTTTTTTCAATATACAATAGTTGGTTGAGTTTATAGGAATCAGAACGTGTTGAAGACTCCCTATCTAATCCTATTAATAAAGGAAAGAAAAAAGCATTGCATCCGAGAGAGAAAAACCTATCATAAAATCAGACTTTTTACCTTTTTTTAACGCAGAAAATGTTTGTTCATCTGCATGGATATAGTACCTATTCATTCCTTGAAGCTATTGGTAAGCCAAAAGATATTATTAAAAACGCGAAAACACTCTGATATACTGCAATCTGACTAACAGATTTGAATGTTGTGTACGGTGCATTTCAACACTATATGGCTGGGAAGGATGAAGGGATAAAGCCAATTGTTGGCGTTGAGATTGGATTCGTATTGGATGCTAATAATGTTGCGAATCTGAAGTCTGTTGGATCAATAACACTCCTTGCGATGAGTACTGAATGATATCATAATCTTCTCCAGCTTGTGACTTATGCTTCTCAGACTGGAATTGAGTTTAGACCAAAGGTTGATATGAAAGCATTGACAGAAAATAAAATCTGAATTTTGGCTTTCTCTTGAGGTGTTGAGTCACGAATTTCGAAGATGATTCTCAACTGAGAACCTCTTTCTAAAATCCAAGAAATCATTGGTATGCTCAAAAATACCTTATGAACAGAAAATTTCTATCTTGAAATAATTGCTCAGGATGAGCAAGAACATCCTGATATTGCAAAGATCAATAAAACTATTCTTGAACTTGCAGAATTAACGCAAACTCCTTGTATTATCAGTAATATCTATGCTTACCCAAGGCCAACAGACAAAATAAATCAAGAACTCGCAATGGCGATTAAGGATAACTTGAAGCTCTTTGATCCAAATCACAGGGTGCCAACTACTGAAAATCATCTTATGAGCGAGGAGGAGATCCGCTCTATCGCTCTCAAAAATGGATATGCTCCTCAGCAGGTCGAAGAACGAATACAAAATACCGGAATTATCGCTGACCGTGTTGACTTTAAAATCGAGATGGGAACTTCTCTCTTCCCAAAGTATGATGGTGAAGAAGAGCTAGAAATTCTGTACCAAGCCTGGAAGGAAAAAATGATTCTTGATGAGTAAAAATTATAATATCCCATTCCCAGAAAATAAAAAACAGAAACCAGACTTTTTCTATATTTGTCTAGTAGTTTGATGAGGTTCTATTTCCTCGTCAATTGAAAATAAAGGTATAAAGCCTATTTTGACTTGCAAATAGAGAGAATAAAAATAAGAATACCGCTGTAATAATTTTTATTCTTTTATAAAAAATCACAATGAAAAACTTCAAAAAAGGTTTTACCTTGGTGGAAATGCTGATCGTAGTAGTGATCATCGGTATCCTTGCTGCTGCTATTTTGCCTAGACTTCAGGGAGCTCAAGCTGCTACTAGAGATGCAGCTAGAGAAAAGGGGCTTGTTGACATTGCAAATGGACTTGAGATGTATCAAGCTGCAAAGGGAAATTATCTAGAGCAACCTACAGATGGAGATGCGTCAAAGTTAACTCAATTAGTTGAAAGAGGATATCTTAAAAATCTCCCTGCTGACCCTTCAAAATCAACTGAAGCTGTTGCTGTAGGAAATGGTACCAAGAAAGTTGTAGGAGCTAAAGGACAGTACTCATATAAAATAATTAGTTCTAATGGTGGATCCGAAGGAGGAGCTTATATCCTTGCAGCAAGAGTTGAAACCTTGGATAAGGCGAATATGGTAAGTACTACTCTTGAATGATTGGCGGATAATGTTAAGCCAAGTGAGATTCATTATTGTACTACAGTGGATATTGATACAACCCTATCAACTAATGCAGAGTGACCAGGGAATAATGATGGACCTTGTAAGGTAAAATCAAATGAATATTTGAGATTTATTCTAGTTAGATAATTATCCTCAGGTGATAAAGAAAAACCTCTCTTAGAGAGGTTTTTTCGTTTTCCGATTGGCCCTCGTGAGACTTACTTTGTCAGCCATAGCATCCAGCATAAACTAAGCAAGTCTCCTTGCCCCATTGGGGGAGGATATTAGAAGGTTCTAAAACCTTTAAAGAGCCCATAATAATGACAAATTAAGCACGGGAAGCATCCCACAAAACAAAAAAGCCAGATTTCTCTGGTTTTTTTATATTCGAATTATCTCACTCTAAAGGTCATTGATTGTTCAACTGTTTGCTCATCTTCAAATTCCATCGTTACCTTGATAGTATAGGTTCATTTTTTATCAAAAGTCTTGGTCATCTCAATACATTCTCTACCATTACATGAAAGCGGTTGACTCTCATCTCCAAATGACCAATAAATTTTTTCTGGCAATCCATTAAAATCCAGACTAAAGACAACAGGCTCTCCAAGCTTCGCTTCTTGTGTTGGATGAGAGATCGAGCTGATATCAAGCTTAATCAGTTGTTTATTTACAATGATTGGATCCTCAAGTCCAAATGTTAACGAACGACCTTTCTTAGTGAAAACTGATACTTTTGGTTTGAATGTTCACTGGTTCTTCTCTACATTATAATAATAGGTGTGTTTGATAACAGCATTTGATAGGTTGTTTTGAGTTTTACCATCTCAAAAATCCCATGAAAAGTAGGCTATTTCATCATCAGGATCATTAAGTTTTGTTGCAGAGGCATCTAGTGTAGTTGTAAAAGGAGAGAAACCAGATTTTTCACCAATTACTTTGATATCTCCCACAATATCATCAAGTCAGATTTTTGTCGTAAGGGTTTCTTGATACTGGAGTCCACGAACCTTATCTTCAATCTGCAGCGTAATAGTATGTTCCTTTGAATCTCTCACATCAAAAAGATATTCATCAGTATTCGTCTCCACAACAGGTCTACCATCATAGAGCATACGAACTACGCTATCATAGGTTTTAGGTTCAATAGATTGAATCTTGAACTTTAATTTTGTCGGAACTTCGCTCAGTGTTATGGTTTTTGTTTCCTGAATTTGAGTAGTATTCAGCTTTTGAAAATTTGAAACCCTAGGAGTAGAGGATGATAATTCATAGTTAACAGTATACGACGCTTTATCTGTGAGTCTCACAATATCTTCACAAGAACCTCTCTTTCCTTCATTGGTAATAAAGTTCATCCTAAAAAGATACGAACCTTGACCTTGGAATTTATAGTTAAAACTCATTCCATAGGTCTTACCCTGCAGCTCATCAAGTACTTGATTAGTCGCATGATCCATTACCAAATATGAATAATCTGAGATATTCCTTTCTCCACCATCCAAAAATTCAACATTTACAACATAGTCATTGACCTTTTTCTGGTCAAAATTAAACTTACATACTGGCGTTAGAGATTTTTCAACTCTCAGAGGAAAAGAAAATAATGCTGATTTCCCGAGGTCTGGAAGTGAAAAGCTTGGATAATAGACTTCAGCTTTTTCATAGTTGAATATAAAGCTTGTATCATCTGCTTTATCTTCATTTCCATCACCATTACCATCCCAGCTAATACGATAGTTTTTTAGCCCTAAGTCTCTAAAAACTTGGTCAGCATTTATGGTGAGTCAGACAGGAAGTGGTCAGACTATTACTTCATTATTCTGCATTTCAAGCTTCTTATCTTCTGGAACAGAAAAGCTTAATTCTGAAGCGATAGTGATTGTTTTGATTGGGTACGTTCAGGTTTGTTGAACATTTTGAGCATCCGTATAGCCTACAATCAGAGACGCTGTATAATTTCCCTTCTTTGTATAAAAACAAGCTCCATTAAATATATCATTCCCTCCATAATTGAGAATTTGTCCATTTCCACAATCAAGCTGTACCGTTTGTGGGGTATAATTTCAGATCTGAAGAGCGATATAGGTCTTAAAATTCTGAGTTAGTAGTTTAAATGGTACATTCACCGGAGCAATCAAAATCGAATTTCTATTGATTTGTGTGAGTTGAGTAGAGTTGTCCTTTGTTGGCTGATGCACATAAGAGAGCAGTACTTCATCAGGATTTGCAAGTGCATCTACTTGGATTTTTCAGATTTCTCCTAAAAGCTTTGTCCCAGCTCCTAGTGCGAGTCCCAATACAAATACCCCGATAAAAATTCCACCATAGTACCAGGCTTTTGGCTTATTTTTTACTGTAAAGCTCTTGTAGACATTCATAATGATCACAATGATCCCAACGAGCATAATCACGATCATCACCGTAAGCGAAAGCCCAGAGAGGAGCGATTTTGCTGTTGATGGACTAATTCCAAGTGAACCAAGTCCGCTGAGCTGAGCTGGATTTTGTACCAGATAGTAAAACAAGAAGAGGAGTCCTATAACCAAAAAGAAAATAATTGCTCCACATCAGATAAAGATCGACTTTACTGAGATATTCCTTGTGGCTCAGCTTTTGATAACGACATCTTTATTTACTTGAAGATTTGAATATCCCAAAAGCTTCAGCTTTTCCTGATTTTTTTGATAGTATTCACTCAGTTGCTTGAGCTGGGCTTGATATTTGAGCATTTCATCTGAGGTCATATTTGGGTGTCCCTGAATATAGACCACGACTTGATTATATAATGCCTGCAATTTTTGTTGCTCTTGCAAGATCTCTTGGATTTTTTGCTCTTCATTAAGCGGGTTTACACCTGCTGTTTGAGATGAATTCTGGAGGAAATTTTCGTTACCTGCCATTTTGTTTTTTGTTTACTGATATAAATCAAGATAATTATAGCCAGATTTCAGTTTTTTGCAAATTTTTAGCCAAGAAATCCAAGTTTGTCTATACCTATTTTTAAAAAAACAAAAAACTGAATAACTCAAAGGATATTCAGTCTTTCCTATATTTTTTAAATTCTTGTTATAACTACTCAGCAGCAAGTCTTCTTTCTTTCTTTTCTGAAGTCACTTGAGAAATGAAGTCTGAGACAGATTTTTCATACTGTTTTTTACTTCTAAATTCTCTTACAGAAACACTAGAAGCTGCTTCTTCTTTCTCTCCCACGATCAAGATATAAGGAACCTTCATCATCTCTGCATTTCTAATCTTCTTAGAAAAACTATCGCTACTATCATCAACACTTGCCCTAAGATCCTGTTGTGAAAAACGCTTCTTAAGCTCAAAAGCATAATCATTAAACTTCTCTGCAACTGGAACGATCTGCATTTGAACTGGTGCTAGCCAAAGAGGGAAAGCTCCACCGAAATGCTCGATCATCACCCCCATAAATCTTTCAAGTGAACCCGAAATTGCTCTGTGAATTACTACAGGTCTTTCTTTTTCACCCTGTTCATTAACAAATGAAAGATCAAATCTCTCAGGAAGGTTGAAGTCACATTGGATAGTTGCTAGCTGCCATTCCCTTCAGATCGCATCTTTAAACATAAAATCGAGCTTTGGACCATAGAATGCTGCCTCATCAATTCCAATCTGATATGGTAGTTCAAAAGTATCACAAGCGTATTTTAATGCTCATTCAGCCTTTTCCCATACTTCATCTGAACCGAGATACTTTCCCTCAGGTCCTCTAACAGAGAGCCTTACCCAATAATCATTGATCATACCAAGGGTTGTATAGAAAGTTTTGATAATATTTACAATTGTTCCTACCTCTTCAGTGATCTGACTTACACGGCAGAAAAGATGTCCATCATCTTGTGTAATTGATCTTACGCGAGTCAAACCAGAAAGCTGACCTGTTTTTTCATCTCTATATACAGTCGCTGGTTCAAAATATCTTACTGGCATATCACGATAACTAAACTGATTGTCAGCAAAAATCTGCATATGATGAGGACAATTCATAGGCTTCATAAAGAAGTTCTCGTCCTTTCCCCTTACTCTAAAGAGTTCATCTCAAAATTTCTCAGCATGCCCAGACGTTTTATAGAGGTCTTCCTTTGCTAGATGTGGAGTCCAAACTCTCTGGTATCCTTTATCTTTGTGAAGTTCCCAGAGATAGTCTTCAACCTCTTTTCTGATGATCATTCCGTGAGGTTGGAGCAGAGGCAATCCAGAACCGACTAAAGGAGAAATCGTGAATAATTTCAGTTTTTGACCTAATATTCTATGATCTCTTTTTCTAGCTTCCTCAAGCATTGTGAGATGAGCTTGTAATTCTTCCTTAGTATCAAAGGCGAGTCCATAAACTCTTGTCATCATTACATTATCTGAATTCCCCCTCCAGTAGGCACCAGCTAGTTTCTCAAGTTTGAAGGCTCTTGGATCGATTTCCTTAGTCGATTCGACATGTGGGCCTTCACACATATCCAAGAAAGTTACGAATCTTCCGTTAAACTTTTCAGGGAATTTTTCTTGAAGATAACTCGTTACTGCTTCATAATATGAAATATATTCATTAGAAAGGCCCTTGAGTAGAGCAGTCTTTGCAGTTTCAGGGATGCTATTAGCATAAAAGGTGATTTCTTCACCAGCAGCAGAAAACTCAGCTCTCATCTCTTCTTTGTATTGTTGTTTCATCAAGTTTACAACAAGATTTTGTGACTCAGCATCAGGCAAGGCAAATAGAACAAAATCCTGATTTTCCTTGATGATTTTCTCCATCTGAGTTTGGATTTTTTTCAAGTCCTCTTCCTTAAGCTGATATTCTGGACTAAAGAGAAAGTCGTAGTAAAATCCATCCTCAATAGCAGGTCCGATTGCTACTTCAACATTTCGTTGCTGTTCTCTCTGGATAGCTTGCGCGAGAATATGCGAAAGCGAGTGCCTCTTTCTAAATAATCACTGTTCCATTGACTAAGTATAATAAGATAAAAAAGTCCTTTCTCTCTAATAAAAAACTCCTGCAGAAAGGCAAGAGTTTTCAAGTTTTACCACCAAGAAAACCTTGCCGATTAGTCGGTTGTAGTAGTTCTCGTGGTAGTAAGCTGTTTCATTCTTGAGGGAAAAAACTAAATCTAATTTTAGATTATGATTTTCAATCAGTATGTCAAGGCAAAATGAATAAAAATCAGATTTTTTCTCCTATCTTTAAAAAAATAAAAAAGCTAGGGATTCCCTAGCTTTTAAAATAAGATTTTAAATATTATTGAAGTTCAAGACTGATAATCTGACTGCTTCCAAAGATGCTACTTTGCAAAGCAGAGAAGAGGATATTTTCAAACTCAGACTTATCAGCCCTAGAAAGTGTTTTTAGAAGACTTAGATACTGAACCAAAACGAACCTTTCATCTTGAGTCAGATTTTTTGCATCTAAGTTCCCATTAGAAATATATCCAGCAGCGATAGAGAACAGTTTTTTACTATCAACTTGCTTATTTACAAGATTAGCCATATCATCAATTCCTTCTGCTGACTGATATCTAGAAAGGAAGAGATTGAAAATGTGGGTTAAGAGACTCATATCCTCTTGAGTAACAAAGAATTTTGCTACAATCATCTTTGCTCTGATGAGTAAGAGTTGATCATTACTGAGATTTCAGAATTCTTTACGAAGTTCTGCATCACTAAGTTCAAATCAGTATTTTGCACCAATATTATTGGTAAAGAGAAGTTTGAGATAACCTTCTTGACTGAATTTTGCAAGCATACTGATTACTCCAGGAGCGAGAATTTCAGTTTCATTACTATTAAGCTTTGCAAAGAATCTATGGAAGAGACTCTCATTACCTTGACCGACTCTACCTACTGTTCCAATATTTGGGTCAATGATAAGATATTTGATATGCTTATTTTTGAGTCTATTGTATGATTTACAGCTATTAAAGTCTGAAAACTGTTCCCAAAGCATAGTTAAAAGTCCATCAGATCGCATATTCCTTTGATTTTTAAGGAAGTATTGAATATAGGTTCCAGCGACTAATACTCCATCTTCATCTGCTCTATTTTCTACTGCCTTCATAAATGGAAGATACGCTCCAAACTGTAATTCAAAAAGCTTATCTGCTGTGAATTTGTAAGTTTTTTCATTTAATACTTCAAGGTTTTCACTTAAGATTTGCTCAGTTCAAACGTTTGACTTATACCATCCAAAAGCTCAACTTCCAGCTTGAGAAGAAATTCTTGACCAGTTGAGGTAGGATTGAACGAGGATAAAACAGGTAAGAATTCAGATTAAAGTCGAGAACGCCATCTGGCTTTTTGCAGTATCTTTGTGCTCCATTTCTTCAATGAAAATCATCACTGCTAGGATTGACCAGATAATAAGTCCAAGTCCATACCAAACAATACCTGCAGCAATCGCCCACCAAATCGCCCAACCACTAATGATTGAAAGTGAAAGGATCAAAAGCACTCTTAAGCGAGCAAATAATGCATAAATAGCGGCAGCAACAAGCAAGATCAATACAAATATCCAAATCAAACCAATATCAGTATAATAACTACTGAGATTTTGCAAAGACCAGTTATAAATTGCATTAAGTGGAACGATATACCTATATGGAATATTAATATTCCCATTATCAGTTGAGATACTATGTTCTTTACCATAAGTTTGCAATGCATCAAATGCAGTATCAATTTGTGCATGAGTTCCGCTACTAATCACATCAATAGTATTTTGAATGAGTGTTGCTACCTTTCCATCTTGAGTTCTAAGTTTTGATTTGAGCTCAGATAAAGAGGTTGAAATCTGATTTTTTGAACTTTCTGTTTGTGCACTTGTAGCCAGATTTTCAAGGAGGGTAGTGTTTTCACAGAGGAGAACCGCGTCAGCATTGAGTCCATAGCAAGCATTATCTTTCCAGAAGAAGAGTTTAAGAACAAGCCCAGAAACACCAGTCTTTGGGAAAGCTCTTCTACCAAATCCGATATATCTTCCAAAGTCTTCATTTACTGCACTTCCTGGAGCTTTTTGAAGATTAGCCGTGAGATCTACTTCATCAAATTTTTCAGCCTTACATTGATGATAGTTGAGGTCTGAAGTTGCTTGATTCAGATAGTTAGTATCAATAACTCTTTGAGTTTCCAAGCTTTCAAGTCCTCGGGTCTGCTGTGCAAGCAGAGGCTTTATCTCCTTAAGACTAGAGTTTTTGTCTTTCTGATCTGAAGGATTAGAAGGAGCCTGTCCCAAGATTATTGATTGAATAAGTTCTACTGGTTTAATTTGATTTTGTTCAACGACTTGTCTGATGAGTACCCATGGTCACTTGAAGATTAGCATACTTACCAGCATACAAATTCCCCAGAGAAAGATATTTTTTAGTTGAAGCCCAAAGTGTGCTTGCTTTTTTATAAATCCTCTCACAATACCAATAAGGAAGAGTATTCCTCCAATAATGATCAGAATTTTTCCTAATGCTGGAGAGATAAACGCAGCGGTGAAGAGTGGCTGTAAGATTCCCATTGCTCATAGCACCAAAATTCCAGCTCAGAAACTAGCCAAAGCATTTGTCAAAATCCCAAGCAAAAGAAGTCAAAAAATCACAATATCAATAAATGCTGTTGGTTTCGCCATTGTGGCAAAAGCAAAGAACACCGCAGAAATAATCAGATATTTTGGAGTATCGTTTCTTGATGAGTATGTAGTCTTTTCTCGAAAATGATTAAGTGCAGTAATCCCGGCTAAAATTGCAAATACTGTCAGTGCAAGCACGCCCATATCAGTTTTATTGTCTACAAAGAGGAGGAATGCCCCCATACCGCTCGTAAGCCACAAAATAAGAAGTCCCCATCAGATCATAAAAGAGGTTTGAGATACTGATTCAGGTTTTTCTTGATCTTTTTGTGGCTTTCTAAAGAATGTTAATATTTCTTTTAGGAGACCGATCCCTAGTAGTAAAACAAATACTCAGCTCCAGAAGTTCATGATTACTGCAAAAGAGTCCTTTGCAATATTAAGAAATTTAGTTAGTGGAGCAAAAAAAGAGAAAGCAAATGCGATAAATCCATGCCAAAGATACGGCATTGCACTCGCAGCTCAGGCATTTCCTCGGAGAATTCCACCATGTTCAGCGATTACCTTTGGGGTATACATGTATTCGTGATTCGCATCTCGCGCTGTTGGATAAGGAATGTAAGAGTGATCAAATCCAAAATAGAAATACCCAACGGAACATAAAGCAAGGAGTACAATAATCCATCAGATTTTTGGTTTTTTTGCCAAAGCTTGAAAATCGATAAACACCTGACTTAATGCTTGAGTATGTGCCTTCAAGTGTTTTATCTCCCAATAGCTAAGTACCGCAAGTCCAGCAACAATTATCCAAAGCAATCGAGAACTAAAGATTCCTACCCCCATCAATATTTGCATCAAAACAAGAAATACTACTAGCCCAATTCCGAATGTGAGTAATGTCTCTTGCCATCTAATAGTTTTAAAGAGGCGAAGTTTTCTAACAATAAAATTTCAAAGTACAAAAAGAAGAAAAATCAGACTTACTCCTAAGGTATACAGTAATGCAACGTTGAAACTTTGAAGGAGCAAAGCTCAGAAACCTAGTAACGTTCCATTGATCCATGCATGCAAAAAGCTAAATCCAACAAGTCCTCCTCAAAGTCTCAATCCAAGTCCGAGGAACGAAGGCGTTTTTGCTTTTTGTAGATAGTAAATAGGGAAATAAGCACACAAAAGCATGCTCAAAATCATCGTAAAATGTTTTCCAGAGAATACCATTTCACCGTAATAACTATGATTTCCCATAAATGAGATAAATCACTCTATCCCAATCAGCACAAAGAGCGCAATGAGGATATAGAGCATCCATTTTCTTAGTTTCATAACTATGAAAGAAAAAATAAAATACCCACAAAATATAGTGTTTTGGTGCTTTTTTTCAATAGTTTAGAATGAGCTTATCAAGTGAGAAAAGTCAGATTTTTTTCTTTTTATTTAGATTTTTCTTTGCTATTGGAGAGGAATTTCTTATACTTCTGAGGTGAATTTTTAGAAGCACTATGAGAAGATAATGACAGAAAATATGCCATCACATAAACCAGCACTTTTCAATGAAGGGAAACTCAATGAGTGGGCGAAAGAGCGTAAACTCCAACCTTTCAAGGTAAAGCAGATTTTTTTTGAAATGTATAAAAATCAGAATATTGAGCGAGACGCGATGACAACGCTTTCAAAAGATCTTAAATCTGAATTACAAAAAGATTTTGTTCCGCTTGCGATTGAGCTTGTTGAGACAGTTGAAGCTGAAGATACAACAAAGTTCGCATTCAAAACAAAAGATTGAAACCTGATTGAAGCAATCCTCATGTATCATTGGCAAAATGAAAAATATGTCAAAGGTAATCAGCCAAAACTCAATCGTATTACGCTCTGTATTTCTTCTCAGGTTGGATGTGCAATGAAGTGTATCTTTTGTGTGACAGGAAAGCTTTGATTTAAAAAAGACCTTACTCGAGAAGAAATTATCTCTCAGATTCTTTTTGCTAATGCCTATGTTAAAAAGAGGTTTGGGAAAAAAGAAGATGGGTCTAATTACGCAGTCAGAAATGTTGTATTTATGGGTATGGGGGAGCCACTTCTCAATTATGACAATATGAGAAAATCGCTAGAAATCATGCTTGCTCAAGATAGACTTTCATTGAGTAGGAGACATATTACGATCTCTACTTGTGGTATCATCCCATGAATTGATAAACTGATAGAAGACAAGGTAGCAGTAAAGCTTGCGGTTTCCCTCCATTCCCCAGATCAAGAATTGAGAAACCAGATTATGCCAATTGCGAAAGCTTATCCTTTAGATCAGCTCATGGAGGCAATTGACCGCTATGTAAAGGCTACTGATAATAGGATCTTTTACGAATATATCATGATCAAGGATATGACAGATAAGCCTGAGCTCGCCCATGGACTTGTAAAACTGCTTAAAAATAGGCTTGCTCATCTCAACCTCATTCCTTACAATGAGAATCCAGCTATTGATCTTCAAGAAAGTGAAAGAAAGACGATTATGAAGTTTAAGGACATCCTCGAGGCTGGTGGTATCACGGTTACTGTCCGTGATTCTATGTGAAGAGAGGCAAAATGAGCTTGTGGACAGCTCGGATATGAAAAGGTGAAAAATCAGGTTGAAAATTAATCTAAATCTTGGTCGCTATAAAATAAAAAACTCTCTAGATAGAGAGTTTTTTCTAATTAGTAATTAGCTCTTTCACAACATAGGTTCCCTCGGATTGATATCCAAGTTTGCGATAATATTCTCTTACACCAACTCCCGAAATCACTGAAAGTCTCTGATATCATGAGAGATCTGCTATTTTTTCTGCACATTCTAGCAGTTTTCTTCCAATTCCTGTGTGTTGAACTTTTTGATTCTCTTGTTCCTGTTCAGAAGTCTGGATACTCTGAAGGCTACCATATACATGAAGTTCTCTAATAAGAGCCGTATTTTCACCAAGACCATCTCGCTGAATACTTTCTCCTTTTCTAGGCAAAAGCAAACGCGTAAATCCATATAAATATCCAAGCTCATCTTCAAAGCTAATGAAAAACTCATTTCCAACCGAAGAAAGATAACTTCTTACAACAAGGTTCAAATACTGAGTTTCTTCAGTTTTATTTCTCATTTCTCTACTCCTTGTATCCAAGCTTACAAAATGACGATACTTGTCTAGATCAGGCTTCTCCCCTAAAATCAAACTCTGAGCACGAACTTCTTCTGGATAAGAAAAAAAGTTGATATCTCATTGTTCTTCGCTAGGAAGTTGATTTAGAAATTGTTGATTCTCCGCTATAAGCACTTTCAGTCCTTCATAAAAAGCCTCTTGATCATCAAAGCACTTAAGGTTTGGATAGAGTCTTTTGTAAAAATCAGATAAAAAGACAGAATCAGCTTTTTTATATTCTTTCAATAAAGATTCATGCATGAGTTGAGAAAGGTTGGTTATATTTGAGCCAGCAGCGATCTCAGTAGCTGGAATATCACGAATCAACCTTTTAATCCTCGTATATGGAGGAATAATCTCACGAAAAGTTGTTTTGATAATATGCGAGATTTCCTCAGTCGTAATCGGCTGATACTTTCCTTGGAGATAAAGAGTATAGAGTTCAGTATTAGGAATCACAGAAGTCGGATAAAACTTGATTTCATCTGGTTGAAGCCAAGGATCTGCGTAAATATCCCTAAAGGTCTGAATATCCATCTCAGGATTTGATCCATAGAGCCCTGGCATAATATGAATCGAAATCTTAAATCCAAACTGTCTCATACGATGCAGTGCCTTTCTTACTTCTTGAATATGATGGCCCCTTTGATTGAGGTCAAGAACAGTGTTGTTTGTAGACTGAACTCCCATTTCTATTCTCGTCACTCCCATTTCTCTTCGCTCTTTACAATTTTGCTCAGTTACGAATAGGGGAGTTGTCTCAATCGTAAGTCAGATGATCCTATTTTCAGCGGTTTCATTGATGGTTATAGCTTCTGACAAAGAATTTGAAAGCTGAACTTCATCTTCATTCAGAATTTTAAATCCATATTTCCATTCTGAAGTTCAAACCCTACTTTCTATTTGCAGTTGAGAGAAACTATTGCACGCATCATAGAGTTTCTTTACAAAGTCAATTTTGTAATCTCTCGGATAGAAATCCCAGGTTCAACCCAAGACAATCATCTCAATTTTGTCAGTTTTATGCCCAGTTTGTTTGAGTGAGTATAACCTATTATAGACTTGTTTTATGGGATCAAACTGGTTCAATCGAGCTCTCATTGCCCCAGGTTCAGATTTGATATAGCTTTTTGGCATATCAGGATCGTTTGGACAAAAAATACATCTTGATGGACAAGGGTAGGGCTTAGTTAAGACTTGAACTGAGACAATTCCAGAGAGTGAACGAATTGATCTCTTACGAAGCAAAAGTTCAAAATCAGAATTTTTATTTATTTTTTTCTCCTCAACAAGCTGAAAATATGCCTGTAATATCTGTGATTTACTCGGCAAAGTCTGCATTCCGTTTTGTTTTGCAAAGGCTCTTTGATAGTCTTTGAGCTTCTCTGCGTTAAAATCCCCCTGCTCTAAAAAGTCCAGGACAAGGCTCTGATATTCCATTCACTACTGATTTTTTCTACATAAAATTATTTAACAAGAAGATATCCCCTTGCTCGAGTAAGTTTTCGAGCTGAAGTTTCATCATCTCCACTTTTCTTGTAAGTAATCTCTCTCTCCCCAGAGGCTTCGGTAATGATAAACCTCTTTTCTCCAAGCATGATTTCGTAAGGATTAATATCGCTCTCGTAGTATTCTTTCTTTTCTTTACTGATTTTAGCAAGTTCATCAACATATTTCTGCTCAATTTCAGCTGGATTGATGCCGGTTCATTTCTCATTTCCTCGAGTATCCGTATCATAGGTAGTGATGCTATAGATTTTGTTATATCCTTTGATATCCAATCCAGTCGCAAAAAGTGAATTATCAGCATAAAATCTGAAATATTCTGTTGATTCCCTATCTTCTCGATCTATAGTATCTGTTTTGATATTTTCAATATC
>ERZ773087.937-NODE-937-length-20231-cov-17.537966_pt1 | contig 20231 bp, 12 predicted proteins | sample MGYA00511375_ERZ773087 | MGnify/ENA primary metagenome ERZ773087 (study PRJEB29015, sample SAMEA2737995) | human oral metagenome | biome: human oral; feature: human-associated habitat; material: dental | place: China | collected 2063 ...
GGCCGCTCAGCCGCAGCCCGCGCCGCAGCCCCAGCCCGAGGTGCTGCCGCCGAACCGGTCGATCAGGCAGCGTACGGCGGCCTTGCCGATCGGTACCTTCCTGCTGGTGGCCTCGGTCGTGCTGTTGGGCTGGGGCGTCTACACGCTGCTGGTCTCGCTCCACGTCTTCGACGTCGTCCTCAACAACGCCTCGCCCATCAACTGGCCCGCGGCGATCGCCGTCGGGGTCGGGGCACTGCTGGCCTTCTTCGCATTCATCGCGGCTCTCGTCGCGTGCAGCCGGGCTCGCCCCAAGACCGCGGCCATCATGCTGCTGCTCGGCACTCTGGTGCTGCCCCTGGCCTCCACCGCCGCTGGGGCCTACTACGGCGGCTCCCAGCTGAAGGATCAGACCCTTGCCGATGCCTCGCAGTGGAAGGGGAAGATCGACGTGTCGCAGCTCAAGGACCTCAAGAGTCTTATCGATCAGGTCGAGAACGTGGGTATCGACGTCAGCTGGCGCGATGACCTGCTCCGCACCCTCGGGGTGAGCGACGGTACCAGCGGTGATAGCACCCCCGGCTCCAACAGCGGTGATGCGGGCACCGGCAGCGATAGTGACGGTAGCGGGAGCGGCGGTTATGGAAGCGAGGGTGATGACAGCGGAAACGGTGGAAACGGCTATGACGACGGAGGCTATGACAACGGGGGCAATAACGACGGTGCTGACGAGGACGGCAACAGCGATTGAGTGAGGAGTCGCAGGCCGGCCGGCTCAAAGCAGCCGACCGGCTCGGGCCTGTGGGTGCGCTCCTCGCGTCCGCAGGACAGGCGCCGTGCGAATGCGCGCGAGCCCGTAAGGAGCTGTACGGGTAATCGTCTTGTTACGAATGCAAGACGGTGCAATCATGTTGCCCGGTTTCGTCCTCTTTCTCCTCGGCCCAGGAGTCCGCTCATGGTCCCTGTCTCCCTCCCCAGTGCCATCCCGGCGACTTCGAAGGGCCCCGAATCGTGTGCGATGCGTGCGCAGCGGCGGCTCCTCGGAGCTGTCGCACCGGAGTACAGCGGCAAGGGAGAGGCCCTTTGATGAGAGCGCGGGACATCCCAGAGGCTGTTGAGGCCGCAGACCCGTCGACTTCTCCGGAGCGGCTCGGCGATATTGCGGACGTCTACCAGGAGCTCCACCCGATTCTCGTGCTCAACCCTGCCTGCCCCGATGATCTGAGACAGTGGATACGGGCGACGACTCCGGAGGCGAACGAGGCATGGGAGAACCACCTTGCCGCCGAGCGCGCTCAGCGGGAGGCGGCGAGTAGTCAGACCGGCCGGCAGAGCTGGCAGATCCAGCAGAGTCAGTACCGAAGCGCTTCGTCGAATAAGAAGGGGTGGGAGCGGGTGGGCCGCTGGCTCGTCCTCGGCGTCGTGATCATCAGCGTCATAGCCGTCATACGTGGCTGTGGGCGCCTGGTTCAAGAGGTGACGAGCTCCAGCGGCTCGGATACGAGCACCTCCGCCACGCCGAGCGTCTCCCCGGCTCCGGCGAACGCGATCTCGGCCAGTTCGGCCAGCCGGTTCCAGTCCCCGACGCAGAACATCTCCTGCGAGATCTACGATGACCGGGCCTCGTGCTCGATCTACGCCCGCGACTACGGGGACGCCGGGCTGGAGGACTGCGACGGCACCTACTTCTCCATGGAGATCCGGGACAGCGCATCCCCGGCCTGCGGCTCGGAGTTCGCGACTGACGGCATGGCGATGACCCTGGAATACGGCGAGAGCGTCAAGAGTGAGGGCTTCGCCTGCTCCTCCGCCGATGACGGCATGAGGTGCTGGAACCAGTCGAACGGTCACGGCTTCAAGATCGCACGGGAAGGCTATTCGACCTTCTAAGCGCCCATTCGCACCGGATACTGTTGCACGTGAGCGGGGTTACCACCGTCTCGCCCTGCCCCGCCGGCCCTCAGCTTTTTCCCTGCCGAGGAACCCCATAGGAATCACGAAGGAATGCATGATCCCATGCCCGCTCCGTCACAGCTCGATCCCTCACCGCTTCCTACGGCGGGTATCCGTCCGTCATGACCGGATGAGTCAGGAGAACCAGCAGACATGACCTCGACACCGAACATTCCGTCCGCGGGCGCCTGGAGCTCCTCAGACGGAGCCGGCACAGGAGCTCCGGAGACGAACGATCCGAGTGTGATCACGACGACTACGGGAGCGGTCCTGCCCTCCGGTTTCGGAGAATCATCGGATACCGGCTTCCCCCGGGCCGCGGAGTTTTCCAGCACCCAGGACGCCGGCACCATGTCGGAGGTCCGTCCGGTCTCGGCGCCGATTCTCTATCTGTACAGTTCGATGCTGGCCGTCCTCGTCGCGCTGATCCTAGCGGCGATGTCGAGCTCGATCGTCCTGGGCGTGCTGGCCTGGCTCCTGTCCGTGGTCCTGGGGCTGGGCTTGGCCATGGTCTTCGTTGTGAAGAACACGGCACGGCAGGCCAGCCCCTGGTACGACAATCAGCCTTTTCCGATGATCCTCTATCGGGTGAGCATCGCCGCCTCCATCGTGGGCATCATCGCGGCTTCCGCGCGAATTGCCCTGTTCGTGGGAAGGATGTGACCGGCTCATGACGGCCTTCTCCGTCCGTCGCGCAGTCGTCCTGGTGGCGGCACTGTGCATGGCTCTCCTGGGGCTCCTGGGCTCAGCGCCTGCCGTCTCCGCATCGCCCGACAAGCCCTCCGATCAGCAGACGGGCCTGTCCGAGTTCGGCTCATGTTTGTCGGGCGGTGGCAAGGGATCTCTGGTGATGCTCATGGATCAGTCCGGCTCACTGCAGAAGACCGATCCCGACAAGGCGCGGGTGACTGCTGCACAGTATCTGGCCGCGCGACTGGCGTCTTTCTCCACGACGAAGGGCATCACGCTGGATGTGCGCGTCGCGGGCTTCGCCTCCAGCTATGCGGGGGCGGGTGACTGGACCTCGCTGACACCGGACGCGCTGGAGACGGTCAAGAGTCAGATCAGCGCCGTCGGCGATGACATCAAGGATTACGACACGGACTACTGGAACGCGCTGGAAGGCGCCCGCCAGGACCTGGTCGACCACGACACCTCCGGCTGTCGCGCGGTGGCCTGGCTCTCGGACGGAGAGTATGACCTGGACGTCCGAGCCTCCGGAGGCAGCCGGAGCGCCGATGACAGCAAGCCCTATGCCCCAGGTGTCTCGCTCGATTCCGAGGAGGGTGTCGCCGAGGCCGAGCGGGCGGGGACGGCCGATATCTGCCGTCCGACGGGTGTCGCCGATCAGCTGCGCTCCTCGAAGGTGACTCTCCTGGGACTCGGCTTGACCAGCGGGGATACCGACTTCACCTTCATGAAACGGATCGTGGGCGGCGGCGGGACGAACGCCGGGACGAACGGCGTGGATGTATGCGGCGATGTGTCCTCGCCGACGGGCGCCTTCTATCCGGTTTCAGACATTGATTCGCTGCTGCTCGCCTTCGACTCGATCTCAGCCCCGGGCACGGCGGTGCGCAGTGACTCGGTGAACATCTGCCAGGGCGACGTCTGCACCACGGGGGAGTCGGCCTTCGTCCTGGACAAGTCCCTGCAGAATGTCCACGTGCTGGCGTCCTCCGATGTCGAGGGGCTCGAGGCCGATCTGTACGCGCCCGGGGCGACTGAGCCGATTGTCATGTCGCAGTCTTCCGGTCCGCAGACGTCCTCCGGTGTGAGCTACGAGTGGTTGACTCCGCGCTCTCTTCAGATCGACCTCGCTGCGGACTCGGTGCCAACATGGAGCGGCCAATGGCGCCTGGCCTTCGTCGACAAGAGCTCCTCGACGGAGGGCGAGCAGGCGCACATCAATCTTGACCTGTCCTCGCCCCTGACGCTGTCCTGGAAGGACCTGGAGAGCACCGAGTTGCATCAGGGCGAGACGGCCGACAATGTGCAACTGACGCTCCTCGACCATGCCGACGGCGAGCCGGTCGATGTCTCGAGCCTGACGGGCACGATTGCCGCATCCGTGACTCTGACGGACTCGCAGGGAGCAGAGACCACCCTCTACGAATCGAACGACTTCGGAGAATTGAGCAAACCGCTCAGTATCCCGATTGGGGCGGATGTCGCTCTTGGCGAGGCGACCGTGACGAGCTCGGTGACGGTGACCACCGCCTCGACCACCGGTGCCGACGGCAGTCGGATCGATGGCACCACCCTTGCTCCGACGAAGGCGACCACGGAGGTGACCATCAATCCGCCGCTGGACTTCCCGGCCCTGTCGGCCCCGGTCGACTTCGGGCGTCTGGAGAAGGACACGACGGCCCGCGCAGCGCTGCAGATCAGGGGACCCGGTTGCGTCTGGGTGCCATCGGACGCCGTCACCCTCACGGGCGCACCCGAGGAGGCCGGCACGATCACGATGACATCCGACGCGGCTTCGCAGGACTCCTGCGTGAGCGTCCCCGAGGGCGGTACCGCCGACCTTGATCTGTCCCTGTCGACCCACGACCATGCCAATGGCGCGATTACGGGGAATGTCTCCGTGATGGTGGCGCCGCTGGACGAGCCGGACCGCGCTCAGACGGTCGACGTGCCCTTCCGGGCGGAGATGCGCCGCCCGCTTGACGTCGGGACGGCATGGACCGCTTTCGCCATTGCCCTCCTGGCAGGCATCGGGATTCCGGTCGGTTTGCTGTACCTGTTCAAGTTCCTTGCCGCCCGCATCCCGAGTGGCACCGTTGCCGTGGCGACGACCATCGTCGATGTGCCGCAGGATGAATCGTCCGCCGCCGTTGAGATCCCCTCCCGGGACTGGGTTTGGGTCTCGGTGCCGAAGGGAGCGCGCGAGCTGTCGGTCGGGGGCTGCACTCTGCGCACGCGGATGGGCGCCTCGCCGATGTCTATTCCCGATGTCACTGTTGTTGCGCCGGATGCGCCCTCGATCTCTGGAGCATCGCCGATCGGTGCTCGCAAGGGGCGCGCGGTCCTGCCCCTGAGCGTGCGAGGGAACTGGATCGCGATTCTTGATCAGCCCGATTCTCCTCGACGCGTCACTGTCGTCCTGGTGGCATCCATGGACGACAGGGCCAAGGAGCGACTGGTGGAGACCGCCGGCCGCGAGTTGGCGACCGGCGTCGCCCGAATTCGGCTCATGCGGCCAGATCGTCCGCATGAGCCGCATTCGGGCGACTCGGGAACTGGCGAGCCGGTGACGGGCTCCAGTGGTGGCGCGCTTCCCGGGGTCGGGGACGACCCGGCGGACTCGGGATTCGCCTCCGGGCTGCCTACGCTCAATGAGGACGATCCGTTCGCAGGATATACGACACGGCCGGACTCGCCAGGGTCCGGGAACTCCTCCACCGTCTGACTCGGCGACCGGCGCCGGAGATGCCGGAGATAAGGAAGCGAATAATGTACAAAGTGCTGGTCATCGGCTGCGGTGGTTCGGGTGCGAAGACGTTGTCGTACATGATGGATCAGCTGCGCGCGGATCTGGCCGTTTACGGGATTGAGGAGATCCCGGGGTGCTGGCAGTTCCTCAATGTGGATACTCCTGTTCAGGAGGAGACCAGCGCCGTCGGCTCTGTGAGTCGGCAGGGCGGGGCGTACGTGTCGTGCGGTGTGGCCGATGGCCGCTACCGGACGGTTGACGAGGTGCTAACGACTCGAGTGCAGTCCCGGGAGACCGGGGGATTGCGTCATCTGGCAACATGGATCCCCCGGAGCCCGAAGGACGTGTCCTTCCCGGTGACCGTGGGAGCGGGGCAGTTCCGCGGCATCGGACGGCTGCTGATCCTGAGGCGGCTCGGCGACGTGCGCGAGGCCGTGGAGGCGGCTCTGGCGCGGATGGCCAGTCCGCAGGCGCGGGAGGCCGCCGAGCAGGTGGCGCGCACCGTTCCTGGGATGGGAGACGCTCCGAGTTCGTCGGCGTCTCCCATGGTGCTGGTGGTCTCGTCGATGGCCGGCGGCTCTGGCGCGTCCATGACCTTGGACGTGTGCCGATTGGTGGCGGGGGCGACGACGACTCCGGCAATCGATCCGCAGAAGATCTCGGTCTTCCTGTACACGGCGGAGGTATTCGAGGAGGTCCCGGATCATCTGCGTGCGGGCATGCCGGGGAATACCCTGGCGATGCTGGGCGAGATCGTGGCTGCTCAGACGGGCGCCGAGGGCGACGCCGCCCGGCTCGATGCTGACCTGTATTCGCTGTTCGGAGTCTCGATCACGGCCGAGCGGGCCTTCAAACGCGTCACGCCTATCGGCCTGAGGGCCGGGGGGACGGGCGCCGTCTTCGGCGACGGCAGCACCGATGGGGTCTTCCGCGGCATGGGACGGGGTCTGGCCCGCTACATCTCGTCACCGGCTTTCGATCGATATGTGAGTTTCGATATTGCCAACGACGTGGATGTGCCGAATCGCAGTCTGGTGAGCTGGGACGTGGACCCGACAGACACGGCGTGGTCCTCATTCGGGTACGCCTCCTTGAGCATGGGGCGCGACCGGTACGCCGAGTACGCGGCGCAGCGACTCGCTCGGCGTACGGTCGATCATGCTCTGGACGGGTTCCGTCTCCCCGGAGGCTCGTCGAACGACTCGCAGCGCCTGGCGGATCTGTGGGAGCACCGCCGATCCGGCGAGCTCGTGCAGATGGGACTGCCGATGTCGGCGGGAACGACCATGATGGGCGCGACGAGTGCCATCGATCGTGAGACTCTCGATTGGCTGCTGTCCGACCAGGCCAGCAAAGCGCTCAACAAGACCCAGCTGGCAGCTCGCGCACGCAGCACCGTCAACGCGGTCATGGCACGCCGACCGCAGACGGAGGGCATGCCGGTCGCCGAGTGGGGAGCGGCCATGGCGAACTGGTTGCGTTCGCAGGAGAATCTCGTCCGCCCGGAGTTGGAGGACGCCAGCCTTCAACTCGCGGTGCAGCGTGCTCGGGAGCACCTCGATCGCATTGTTGATCAGACGCGTCGAGACCTCGCCGATCTGGGGATCCCGTACGCGATCCACGTCATGGGGGAGCTGGGACAGTCGGGCGGCGCCCTCAGGCCGCTCGCCGATCGGCTGGAGCAGGTGGGGGCGCAGTGCCCGTCCTCCGCTCTGAAGATTCCGGACACGCTGTCCTCGACTATGCGGGGCATGGGCAAGACCCTCCTCGGCGAGGCCGGGAGCGAACAGCTTGTGGACCGGTTGACCACCGGGCTGACGGATTCGGTCTTCCAATGGCTGCTCGCCCGATCCGCAACCGCTCTGGCCGTGGCGCTGCGGGATCTGGCGGCCTCAGCGGTCAAGCCGCTCTCCGATGCCATGGACGATGCTCGCAAGGTCCTGGAGCTGGAGCGCAAGGACGATCACAGTGCGATCGGGGTCGCGGATGTGGCGACCGATCTCTACCAAGCATGGCCGGGCGAGCCGCTGGCCGGGGAGCCGGATGACCTGGCGGTGCCGAAGCGATTCGCGACGGCGCACAACGAGGTGGTCCTCATGGGCGTGGAGCAGTACCCGGGGCGCTTCCTGGAGCACATTGCGGGCGCAGTTCCCCAGGAGCTGGGAGGAGACCTCCATCAGGCCTACGCGGAGGCCGTGCGCGAGGTCCTCACCGGTCGGTGGGAACAGGGCAGCGGGGACCGGGCTCCCGAGGATCTGCTGAGGGTGTCGACGCGCTGGGTTCCGGCCGGGCTCCAGGGGGCGACCGGCAACGCGCTCCCGACTGCGGCGAGGTACGAGTTGAAGCTGCGAGCGGCCGATGTGGTGGGACGGGCGCGGGCCTTCGTTGGGCGCCGTGGTGAGGTCTTCGCGAGGTTCACATCGCAGTCCCTGCGCGAGTACCTGGAGGACGACGCGGTCGGGGACTTCGAGAAGTCGCAGCGCTCCGAAGAGGTGCTGGCGGGGCTCAAGCGGGTGCTGGACATGGCACGGCCGCTGGTGGAGGTCGACGAGAGGATCTACTCCGATCTGCACGACGGCGAACGTCCGCGACTGTCGTTCACGTTCTCCGCGATCCCATTCCGCGGACTGGATGTGGCGGGGCAGTTCCTGGAGTACCTCAAGAAAAACCCGTCGGTCGCTCCGGGGCTGCTCGGGGAGGTGGAGAGGAGCCTCGACGACGAGGAGGTGCCGCGCGTGGATGTGTTCGGCTCCTATCCACGCACCCTTCCCGTGGCGTACTCGGGGCTGCTGAATTCGGTGTCGAAGACCTGGGACGGCGCCATCGGCTCCGACGGCGCGCGGGGCGCCTTCTGGAAGTGGCGCCGCGCCCGCCCACTTCCGGGTGGACTGCCGGTGGGGGATGAGGAGCGCCGGGCCATGGTGCGCGGCTGGTGGGCCGCGACGCTGTCCGGCGGAGTGGACCGCCCGGAGTGGAAGGATCGGTCCGCCGCTCGTCCCGTGCGGATCTGGGACCGTGGGGAGGGCGAGTGGGTGGCCTTCCCATATCCGCTGCTGACCCCGAGAGCGCGCATGATCGCCCCCAATGCCTGGTTGGCGTCGGTGCTGGAGTCGATGCTGCTGGCCTATGTGCAGATCGAGCGGCGGGGCCTGGAGGCCTTCCGCCCCTGGAAGGTGCTGCGTCGGTGGGCGGATGACGGCGAGAACGACAAGGAGATCTCGATCGACGACGATGGTCCGGTGTGGACCGTGCTCGGTGAGCTGCTGGGGCGGGGCCATGTCGCCGGTTTGCCGGTGCCGGGATCGTTGGAGGGACTGGAGGATGCCGAGGAGCGTCGGAAGAAGCTCCTGGCCCAGTGCGACCTCATTCTGAGGGATTTGGATCAGAAGTACCTGCCCGGTGCCGGTAAGGCGGATGACGCGAAGCACTTCACGAACTACGCCAAGCGGGTCCGGGTGGAGACGACGCCCCTGTCCGTCGATCTGGCTCAAGAGATGTACGACGAGCTCGTCGAGGTGCGCGAGATCCTGACTCGGGTCGAGCCCTCCTCCGGGGAGCGGTCCGGCGATGACGCCGACGAGATCGAGTACTGATGGCCGCACGAGTACATAGCGAATCGAGTAGTGAGATGGCAATGACCTCTGCGCGAGACGACGAGGCTCATCGGGACATCGTCTCGGTCTTCATCGCTCCTCCCAGCCAGCGCCCTATTCTCGCGGCCCTCGTGGACCTGTCGAGCGCCGGTCTGATCGCTCCATTCCACTGGATCGAGGCCGACGCCGACGCCGACGTGGAGGGGCTTGCCGCCGACCCCGATCTGGTCTCGGTCAGCGACGGGCAGGTCACAGCCTCCCGCTACTCCCATGTCGTCAATCGACATGGCCTGAGGGCTGTCCGGCTCCTTGTCGTGGTCCCAGTGGGGCATCCGGCCGAGGACGCGCTGACCGCGGAGACCGAGCTCTACTTCCACAGTCTGGGGATCACCTCCACGGCCGAGCGCGAGTGCACCCGCGTACTCGTGCCCTGGTCGCCGCAGCCCCTCGAGGTCGAGCTCGGACGCGTGGGCTGGAACAACGTCATGCTGTCTCCGGAGGCGACTGCCGATCCCTCCTACAGTCCGACGCCCTGGTGGGAGGACACGACGATTATCCCCGGTGCGGCCGCCGTCGGACTCGCGGTGCAGGCCGGTCTGTGCGGAACGGTCCAGGACGCCCCGCACGATGGGAGCCTGAACACCTCGTCCACCTATGTCGAGGTCACCCGCTCCTTCGTCAGGACGACCGACGCCCATGCCGCTGAGGACGATCTCCGTCGTCGGGTCATGAGTATGGACGGCCGCTTCCCCCGGCCCACCCGGCGGGAGACCGGTGTCCTGCTCTCTTCCTATCCCGACCCCGCCGAGCGGGTCACGACGGCCGCGCAGGTCTGGAATCAGCGGCACCGGGAGAAACTGCGCCGGCGGATGGCGCCCGACCCGGTCGGGGCGGACAAGGAGATCGATTTCCTTCAGGCCCTGAAGCTGTTTCTCTCCTTCATGCTCAAAGCCGTCCTCGGGGCCCCCGGCGACTGGTTGCGTGGGCAGCTTCGCTCCGCCAAGGCGGCGATCGCCTCGACGACCGGCAGGATCGTCTTCGGCCAGGACTCTCCGATGCTCGTGGTCGTCGGCGGAGTGGACGCCGCCGGGAGGAATGCGGGATGGCGGGACATCATGAGCGCCGCCAAGCAGGCCTCCGCGGTCATGCCCGAGGACTTCCCCCGGTCTGATCAGCCTGTTCGCAGGGATTTCAGCGCCCTGTGGCGGGATCTCGTCTTCGGCGCCCGTGCTCTCGTCGACGGTTCGGGATGTACCGAGCTGGGCCTGGCGGCCTACGAGGGCTATGTCCCCGACCGTGACGTCATCGCGCCGCCTCGGGACGGCGAGGGCTCATTCACCATTGCCGAGACCATCGGCTCGATCGCCGCGGGTACCACGGTCCACGCGTGGGACCGCCTGGAGATCGATCGGATCGGAGCCGAGCTCAGGAAGGTCGCTGAGGCGAACGGCCCCCATTCCCAGACGGCGGCGCAGTACTTGGCGCGGATGGGGCAGTGGCGCGCACGCGGCAACCAGCGCTTCCTCTCGCTCATCGGCGGATTCCTGGCGGACTCCTTCTCCAGGACTCGCCGAGACATTGCCTCTCTCGCCGCTCAGCTCAAGGCTCTTATCCAGCAGGATCTGACCGAGCAGACCGAGCTCCGCCAGCGCCGGCTGGCCAGCATGATCAGAATCCTGCTCGCGGTGTTCGTCGTGGTGCTCATTGCGCTCGCCGTGCTCGGAGCACTCAAGACGATGACCTGGAAAGAGGTCGGGATCATCTCGATCATCGTGTTCCTGGTCTGGCTCATCGCCTCAGTGGCCGTCTTCGTCTCTCAGCAGCGCGAGGTCTTCCGGCTCATCGCTGCCGCTCAATCGCGGGATCGTCGTCTGCCGGTCATCAATGCGAATCTGCGCCTGGCCATTGAGGACCTCGCTGCTCAGGGGGAGGCCTATGCGCAGTTCGATCGCTGGGCGTCGGTGCTCACGTCCTTCCTCACCGACCCTCTGGGCGAACGGGACACCGAGCGCACTGCGCGCGAGCACCTCACTCGGCTGCCCATTCCGATTCAGCGCGTGGAGGTCGAGGCCGACGACGAATCACTGGCGGACGCGGCGGCAGAGCTGCGTTCGAAGGTCTTCACGGTCGGCTGGGCCGGTCAGGCGTGGGAGGCGCTGAACGCTCGGATGAAGGAGGATCTCACTCCGGACCAGCGCAGTCAGCTCAAGAGCAGGCAGCTCGAGATGTTCTCGGAGTCCGGTGCGGAGGGATCAGCCTTGAGCAACTGGGCCGAGGGACTCGCATCGAAGGGCGTGCGCTCCGCCGCCGGAGCGGACCACTGGGCGACGTGCCTGAGGCTGCTCGACGGCGAAGAGGGCGGTCTTTCGCTGGAGCTCATCGCACTCACCCCCGATGGTCGGCGCCATGTCGCCGACTATCGGGAGGATCTTGCCGCTCGCCGCGGCAGGAGCGTGATTCGGGAGATCTTCGGCGCGAGCGCTCGATCCGGGCAGGAGGGCTTCACGACCGAGGCCGGCCATTGGTTCGCCGAGCGCCGCGACGGCCTGTCCGAGACGCTCGTCCTGGCCGATTCAACACAGCCCCTGCCCGAATCCGCCTTCATCTACCCCGGGCCGCGGGCGCACGAGGGCGCCGTACCGGACTCCGTCGTGATCGGGGCCGACGCGGGCGGCGACGACTCGGAGGATGCGTTGCGCACCCGGTGGGACTCGTCCGACCGACCGCAGGTTGTCAGTGATGGTCCCGATGATGACGACGATCTCGAGTACTGAGCACTGCCCCTTCCGTCTTCCCGCCTTTCAGAACGTCTCGACAGGATTCGACCATGCCCATCACCTTGCGCGAGTTCACTCAGGCCATGAACGAGTGGATGCCGGCTGCTCCGCCGGAGGCCCGGGAGCATCTGCGCCCCTCGACCTGGAAGCAGATCCTGCACACCGGGCAGGACGTCGATGGCGGTATTCGCTTCTCGCCGCACACCATCGTGGACCGGGTGCTCAACGGGCGCGATGACTTGGCCATGGACGTGGCGCTGCCCGTTGCGATCATGCTCAATCGTCGCTTCGGACCCGAGCATCTGGGAGCCGATGCCGCCGAGGCCCCCGGCCCGGAGTCGTCAACGGAGGGGCTCTCGCCGGCGGATCCGGAGATGCCTCCGGTGCCCCTGCCGCCTACCCAGTCGCCGTCGTCAGCGTCCTCTCGGACAGCGATGCCGGAGACGTCGGACACAGGTGCGAACACGGAGGGGTCGGAGGAATCGTGGGACTTCCCCATCTATGACTACTCCCGGGAGGACCTCGATTCCTTCGAGGACTCCGGTAACCATGTCGACGTCCAGGTCCAGCGCATCGGCGAGCGTTTTCACTACACGTGGCCGGACGCGGGGGAGAACGAGGTCTATCGCGTCGTCGTGTCGGACGCGGAAGAGCCCTACAGCCCGGACGACTTCACCGAGGTCGCGGCCACGGACGGCACCGAGTGCTGGGACGAGACCCCCGTGGAGAGCGCGGTGCGTTTCATCACCGTCTGGGGCTACAGCCGTCTGAGCGGATCCGAGATCCTGGGACAGTGCCGACGGGTTGCGAGCAGAGTCGTCGTCCATCAGCTGGGGGACTGGACTCTGGCCTTCAACACCGAATCCCGTGCGGTTGAGGCGAGCTGGCAGCCGCCGGTCGCGCCCCCCGGCGCACGTCTGACTGTGCGCACGGCGCGGCTGCCGCTGGACCAGCCGGTGGGGCGCTTCCTGCGCGGAGCGCTGTGGATGTCCTACGAGATTCCGAACAATGGCGCGGGTTTTCAGGATCTCGATGTTGTTGGTGGCAAGACCCACAACTATGTCGCTGCCGTCGAGGTCGAGGTCGCCGGCAGAACATACACCTCTCCGCCCGCGCGCAATCAGATCACTCCCGAGGTCGTTATTGAGGCGATCGACGATCTCAGCGTTGATCGGAGGACGGAGGACGCCGGTGCGGCGACCGAGTCCCTGACCGTGCGCTGGACGCAGGTGCCGTCGGCCAGGGTGACCGTCTACCGGACCAGTTCGCCAGTGGCCCCCGAGGCCCTCGACCGCGGCACTGTGCCGGTCTCACGGCTTCCCAGGGCCGGGTTGCCCGAGGATGCGGCCATCTCCACGGCGGCCGGCATCGACGAGTCCGGTATCCCTGAGCGGCAGATGCGCACCCTTGAGAACGTCATCTGGCCCTCGGGCAGCCAGTGGGACACTATCCACCTCACCCCGGTGACGATGAGCGGCGATGGTCAGGCGACTATCGGAACGCCGGTACGCCTCAAGCGCGCCGGAAGAATCGAGAACCTGACTCTTACGCGGCGTCTGGACTGGGATCTGGTGACCTTCGCATGGCCGGGCGACGCCACGAGTGTCGAGCTGCGCATCACCGATCCCGAGGCCTCTTACGATCCTGCCGCCGTTCCCATCGCCGAGGTCACGCAGGACACCTATCGGGCCGAAGGCGGTGTCGTTGTTCCCGATGGTCTGAGCCCGCAGGGCGGTCGCCTTTACGCCACTGCGGTGACGCATCTCGAGGGAAAGAGGATCCCGTCCATGCCCACGAGCATTGAGGTGCCGGCCCAGTGGAAGTACCGGTACTCCATCTCATGGCCTCGTTGGGTCGCGGGACCCTTCCGCAAGACCGTCGTCGAACTCGATCTGACTCCGGTTCACGGGGTGTCCAGTGAGGATGACGTCATCGGGGTGGCCCTCATCTACAGGGAGGATCGACTGCCCCTGCACGCGAACGATGGCAAGCGGGTCCCCGTCTATCTGGAGCGCCCCACCAAGGAGGGGGGTCAGGAACCCGTACCGGCCGTGCGTGTGCCGCCGCAGGGCCGGAACCTGCCACTGTGGTTCGACTGCGCCGGCTTCGGCGCCGGGTACTTCCGCCTCATGATCGACTCTGTTCCCGACTCGGCTATGGAACCGAGTCATCGGCACCAGGCGCTCGAGCGCTACGCCCTCGCCGATCCCGACCTCGGCCAGCTGTACAGGAAGCGGTGAGGCGATGACACCCTCCGCAGAGGGCCCGACGTCGCCCGGTTCGGAATCCAGGGCCGTGCGCCAGTTGCTGTACACGAATGCCGATCGCGTCGTCGATGGCGTGAAGACCGGCGGGTGGCAGATTCTCGAGCAATCGCCCGCGCTTGACGATGTCACGGCCTCCCGTCTGCTCGCACTGGTTGAGCCCCGGCTGAATCCGGTCTCCCCGCTGTCCGGATTCCCCACCCCGGAGGAGATTGCGAATGCGGCCCGCCGTTACGCCCAGATCCCGACCGACGACGGTACAGTACTGGTGCATACGGCGCCCGCGGGCGCGGATGCGACCGGCCGGCCGAACACCATGAATCATGTCGTGCTTCTGGCCGATGAGGAACGGCCCTCGGTCTGCACGGCCGACCTGTGGCGCTCACCGGATTGGTGCGTCCCCTTCGGCCCTGACGAGGTGCGCGCCACGGCGATGCCCGCTTCCAACCGGATTCGTGCCGGCCAGAGCGTCTCGGACGACTCGGTGTCCGACTTCATGGCGGTTCCCGGACGCGGAGCGGTTCTCGTCGCCCTCGCGGAGATCCTCGACGGCGTCCTCGCCCAGCGGGTCAACCGGTCCGCGACATCCGTGGACAAGACGACGACGGTCCTGCTGCCTGTGCCGTCCACCGACGAGGCGGCGCTGTGGGTCGGGGCGCTGCAGCGCACCTGCGCGCCGCGCACGGGCAGGCTCCTGGGGTTCTCGACTCTCGAGAGGGTCGGGACCGAGCGGGATCTTGAGGCCCTGGCGGCATCGGGGATCGACCTGGCGTGCGTTCCCGAGCAGGATCTTGCCGGGATGCCCATCCATCGCAGCGGCTTGGCCGTCGTCGATCCGCAGACGCCGCCGACGAGCGCACCGGATTCTGCATGGGCCCGGATGGTGGCGGCGATGACGGCGGATCTGGGCGCCTGGGTGGCCGGGGTCGAGGCCGTGCGCGATGTCCTCGACCTCCTAGAGGACCACCGGGACGTGGCTCCGGGATGGCCTCTGGCGATGGCGGAGGCCTGCGACCCGGGCCTTTTGGCGGGCCGGGCGGAGGAGCTGGTCGGCGAGGCCGTTGAACACGAGCTTGTCGCATGTCAGCCGGGCGCTATAGCGGGCAACGGTTACCTGATCGGTGTGGTCAATGACCGGGTGCTCGGATCCGCGAAGACCGACCCGGGGCACTGGTACAGCAGGCTGTCCGCGGTCCCCGTGTCGGCGCCTGTGACGGGCGTGGTCACCGGACTGGCCCGTAAGTACGTGGAGACGGCCGTCCGCAACCCGCGGTGGCTTCTGGATCCCGCGCGTCATGTTAGCCGGCGCGCTTTCCGCTGCCTGGACGCGTGGAGCAGATCGGCGGAGGGGCGCGAGGCGCTCGTCCCCCTGCTGGAGGCCGCCGTGCACGCCGTCTCCCAGGATCCTCGCGAGACGGCTGTGCTCATCATGGTCGATCGTCTTGTACGAGATGGAGTGAACCCGCCGGGGGCGAGGACGGACGAGCTCCTGATCCCGGTGGCCCGGGCCCTCGCCGCGGAGCAGGACCCCATGGGGCAGCGCGCGCGGATCCTCGGACTCGACCTCGATCGCCGATGCCGGGATGCGCTCATGCGCCTCGTCGAGCGCGTGCTCGAGGAGTCCGCAGGGGCGGAGTCCAGCAGGACGCTTCCGTGGATGTCGGAGGAGGTCATCGCGTGGTTCGACGGCGGCGCGGTCGCCCCGGCACTCGGCGAGCTCGCGGCGCAGGCCGTATTGATCGAACTGGCGGGTCTTATCGACAGGCCGGTCGCGGGTCCCGCAGCAGCAACTGCGGAGCGTGCCGTCAAAGCGCTGCATGGCGTCGTCGGCGGTTTCGAGTTGAGGCCGGACGTCGTCCGGCTGCTCGCGGACTTCGCACCGATCGACTGCCTCGAGGCGCCGCCGCCCGGCTGGCGCAATGTATGGGATGTCCTCGGGCCCGCACTGCTGAGAGAGCCCGACTCGCTGGCCTCCGCCCGTATCTGCCGAGAGTACCTCGCCAGGCGCGGGCACCCTGAGGCGGTCTTCGCGCAGTCGGTCTTCAACAGGTTCTCGGTGCCGACGGCGGTGTGCCTCGTGGTCCTGGTGCGCCATACCGCGCTCATGACCCGCTACAGCGTGCAGGCCGCCGGCATGTACGCCCGTCACGTTCTTCTCGCGGCCGCGATCCTCGACGGCGATCCGCTGGTGGCCCGTTGTCCGACAGTTGCCATGGCTCGGAGCAAGGCACTGGCGCTGCTCATACTCGTAGTGTGGAACGGGCAGCAGGTGGACCTGCCGGACGACCCTGCGCTGTCCGCAGCGGTGCAGGACCTGGACGCCGCCTTGGACGAAGATCCCTCCTTGCTCGCCGCTCCGGGGGAGACGGACCCGGGCGGACTGCTACCCCTGGCGGTGACCCGCGTGTTCTGGCGCGGTCGCAGCTCCGACATCCCCGACGAGTGGTTCGACTCGGTCGATCAGGATCTTCGTCGCATGGAGTACGCCGAGAGCCGGTCGAACGCCCAGCTGCGCAACTGCGACAGCACCGTCGTCGTCATCGCCCGCTCTTGGGCCGCTTATCTGGGCGCGGGGCAGAGCGAGACTCTGCGTGCCGCGCTTCTGGAGCGCATGGGGGGTGCACCAGGTGCCGAGCGCTGGCTGGACAAGCGTGTTCTTCCGGCCAAGGAGGCCTCCGGCCTCCGCCGTAGGCTCTTCGGCGGCCGTTGAGCCGCAGAACGCGAAAGGAGTACATGATGCCTGACATCTTGGTCAACGGGCAGTGGGAGAGGCTGTCACTGGTCAGCGACGGGGCTGTTCATATCAGTCTTGTGTCCGCCGTTGCGGCGCGATTGGAAGTGTCGGGAACGGCCCGGCCGCCCAAGTACCTCGGCCCGGCGCACGATGTCGCGGCGTTCCCGACCAGCGCGGTTGCGGATTCCGAACCGGTCAGCATCCGGGCGCGCACGGTCACCGGTGACCCGTTCCCGGGCGACGGGGTCATCGATCTTGCTGTGGACTCCGGCCAGGGAGGACAGTCATTCCTGCTCAAGGGGATTCCTGTCGCAGGCCAGATCAGTGCGCCGGTGCTCCAGTTCTCACGGCAGGACGAGAGGACCATTGTCGCCCTCCCCGCCGAGGGCGGCAGTGCTACGGCGGGCCTGGGCGGATGGTGCGCCAGGCGCATGAGCGAGCAGGGTGGGTCTCTGCGGCCCACGGTCACTGACCTGGTTATCGATACATCTTCGTCAATGCGTCGCCTCACCCGGCAGGTCGATGCCCTGCTCCGGTTCCTCAGCGACCTGTACGTCACGACGGGAGTCGCCGCACCGACTATTCGACGCGCCGTTATCGCGGGCGCGCGCAACGACGGCGTGGGATGCGTTCAGCCGGTCCGGGCCGGCGGACGCAGCGTCGTCGTCACTGATCTGCCGCTGCTCCCCGGTCGGGGAGAGTGCCTCGTCATCGGCGCTGCGGATCTCTCCGCTGCCCTGCCGGGTGATGCACACGCTCCCGCTCCCGAGGTGTGGCAGGAGCTGCTTCGCCCCGACGCGGCCTTCACAGCCGAGACGCTCAATATCCTCACTCCTCTTCTGGACTGGCTCAGCCCGTCCTCATCCCAGAACGGATCTGATTCATGACTGCCTCCTGCCCGTACTGCTTCACACCCGTGGAGGCCGACAGGATCGGCTTTCGATGCGTTGGCGCGTGCGTTCCCAGGCCCGATGCCCAGGCGAGCTTCTACGCCGGGAAGAGCCTGGCAGTGCCGCCGGTGTATTGCATGATCCGCAACGACAGGACGAAGCAGCTGCCCACTTACGTGGTGTGCCGGCGCTGCGGCGCGCGGACCGCCCAGGAGGTGTGCCTCGTCTGCCACCGGGATCTTCCTCCGAGATGGCGGCAGGCTCGGACCTTCACCATGACTGTCACCGGGGCGCGCGACACCGGGAAATCCGTGTACATCGCCGTCGTTGTCCAGATGCTGCTCCGCTATGCGCAGCAGCGGTCCTGCACTGTCATGGCCTATACCCAGGGAACGCAGGACGTGTACGGCAACGACTACTACGAGCCGCTTTACCACAGGAATGTGGTGATGGAAGGCACGCCCAGTATGACCGGCGGCGGCGCCTACCAGGAGGATCCTCTCATCTGGGAGATCGCCGGAGGTGATGGCGGCCGCTTCTACCTGGTCATGCGGGATATCGCCGGAGAGGATCTTGAGCGTCTGACCGGCCGTGAGGGGGCCTTCAGCTTCATCGATCGCGCGGACCTGGTCCTCTTCCTGTTCGATCCGCTCATGCTGGACGCCGTCCGCAAAGTGCTGTCCGGCCTCATCCCCGATCTGGATACCAACCGCAAGGGGGTGAGACCTGGCGAGGTCTTGCCCAAGATCCTGGCGCAGATGAGCTCAGGCGGATCCCGGCTGGCACTGACCATTTGCAAGTTCGACGCTCTGCAGCAGTTGCCACGCGCCAACAGCAAGATGGCGCCCGTCCTGGCCAATCCGGCCGCCCACTTCAACTGGGACGACACCATGGTCCGTGCGAGGACGCCGTCGTCCAAGCAGAGGGTTCGGGCGCTGGAGGAGGACGGCGCCTTCTTGGATGCCGAGGTGTGCTCTATGCTCCGCTACCTCGGTGAGGATGCCGTCACGCTGCAGGCGGTTCAGGCGGTCAGGAACCGCAAAATCGCGGCCCTGCGTCACTTCGTCGTCTCCTCGTTGGGGGAGACGCCGCAGCATAGAGAGAAGCTCACCGAGCGCGGGATCTCGCCGTTCCGTGTGCTGGACCCGATTCTATGGGGGTTGAGTCAAGCCAGAGTGGAGTTCTGAGGGCTGTTGCGGATCGTTGCTGGCGAGATACGGCCGGGACGCATTTGATCGTCTTGTGGATGGTGGATCACAATGCACCCACATCCCCTTTCCCAGGAAGGTCGCAGCATGAGCGACGTGAGTCCAGTAACGCCTGATTCCGACTCGCCCGAAGAGCCGCAGATCGAGCCGCCCATCAGCGCTGATACTCCCGACGACGAATCCTCGGCATCGGAGATCGGGGACGTTGAGACCTCGCCGGCGGCAGAAGCAGCCTCGCCGGCGGAGTCGGTATCGTCGCCGGCTGAGCCCGCTGAGGAGGACTCTTCCATGTCGGCTCTGGGCCCGGTTCCGCCGCCGCCGTCTGCGCCCGAGGATGCGAAGAGCGAGCCGGCTGACTCCGAGGAGCCGCCGGCCGGTCAGGTCTCTCCGGGGTCCCCTGACCCTTCTGAAGCCTCTGCCGACACCCCGGCTATCTCTGCGACCCCCGAGGGCGCCGTCGAGTCACCGGTCGAGAGCGGTTCTGAAGCGCTGGAGCCGGGTCAGCCTCCTGCTGCGGCCTCCGCCGCCACGGAGGCCTTTCCTGTGGGGCCGGTGATGGGTGTGCCGGGTCAGCCGCCCACCGCGGCCTCCGCCGCCACCGGCTCCTTTCCCATGGTGACTCCGGCGCCGCCGCCTCCACCGTCGGTGCGGCCTACTACGGCGGTACCCAGTTGAAGAATCAGACCCTGGCCGACGCGCAGGGGATGGCGGGGAAGGTCAACGTCTCGCAGGTCCAGGACTTGATCAATCAGGTCAAGGGCACCGGCATCGACGTCTCCTGGGGCGATGAGTTGCTGCGCATTCTCGGAGGCGGCAGCAGTGACGATAACAGCGGCAACGGCGCTAACGGTGGCAACGGTGGCAACCGGGGCGGCGACAGCGGGAACAGCGACCGTGGTGGCAGTGGCTACGAGGGCGATGGCTCCGGCGATGGCAGTGGTGGCAGTGGCTATGAGGGCGATGACTCCGGCGACGGCAATGGTGGCCGCGGCTACGATGATAACGGCGGGAGCGGCAACGGCGACTCCTAGAGATTTCTAGGATTCCTGGTCCTGGAGACTCCTGAGCACGGTGGGGAGGTGTCGTCATGCACACCCTGCTGAGGAGTTGCGCTTCTGCGAAGCCCGTGCGTGATCTCGTGAGCGGGATCGGACCGCCGAGCGCGTAGGTGATGATGCGCATCGCCATTCGGGCGCGCGGCCGGGCCGTGCTCGGGATACGAGCGTATTTGATCATCTGATGGACGTTGGATCACAATGTGCTCATCATCCCCGTCCCCAGGAAGGTCGCAGTATGAGTGATACGACGTCAACAACGCCGGATTCCGACTCGCCCGAAGAGCCGCAGATCGAGCCGCCCATCAGCGCTGACACTCCCGATGACGAATCCTCGGC
>ERZ773087.938-NODE-938-length-20203-cov-86.019158_pt1 | contig 20203 bp, 17 predicted proteins | sample MGYA00511375_ERZ773087 | MGnify/ENA primary metagenome ERZ773087 (study PRJEB29015, sample SAMEA2737995) | human oral metagenome | biome: human oral; feature: human-associated habitat; material: dental | place: China | collected 2063 ...
GAGGCGGCCAGGGAGCGGCTGCGGTAGGCGGCCCTGGATGCCGTGGACGCCGGGGCGACGGCGTCCGAGGTGGCGCGGCTGGTCGGGGTGCGCCGCGCCACCATCCATGTGTGGCGAGAGTCACGTCCCACGTAGTGTACGTTCAGTTTGACGGTAAATGTACGGAGACCGTACATCAGGGCCATCGGGAGGACATCCCGATGACTTGAAAACTACATAGAGGGGGTAGATGAAGGTGATTCATGGAGATCATCGGCCTGGCGCTCACAGCTATCGGCACGGTCGGCACGGTCATCGGGATCGTGATCCAGATCGGGCCGCCGAGAGGGAGAGCCCGCCACCGCAAAACGGGGCGCCACCTCAAGGAGTGAGCAGGGGAGGGTTGGAAGCAGTCATAGTGCCTCCACCCCTCCCAGCCGGGCCATCCTACCCCGCTACCTGAGAGGAGGAGACATGAACAAAATGAGCAGGAGGCGCGTCGGTGTGCTCAACCTTGGCGCGATCGTGATCCTCGGGGCGGCCATGTGCTGGACCACCCAGGTCATCACCGCCCGCCCGCTGCTCGCGGCCGCCTGGGCCCTGTGGGGCGCGGCGCTGGGGGCGCAGGTCGCAGTCCTGGCGCAATGCGCCGAGACTGACACCGGTGGGGGCTCCCCGTGCACCGGGGAGTTCCCTCGCCACCCATCTATGGCTGGAATTAAACAAAACGGCATACTGGGGCGGTTGCTGCGGGATTCTTGGTTGGTATTTGCAGAGCATCTCGTATAGGATTGCTTCATGCGGATCGACATGACGGATGAGGAACGGGACATCCTCATCGGGTGGAAGAAGCGTTCGGACGCCCTGCAAGTTTGTGAGGACTGAAGGCGGAGGTGATTGTGTGCGCTGCCCGTGGTGTCGGCCTGGCCATCACGGTCGCGTTCTAACTCGGCCCGCCGAGGAGGAACGGCCGCGTCAAATGAACTGAGCGAGGGCGGGCCACCCCCGCTACAGATGAGAGGAGAGTTATGGACAGGAAGCGGGCCCGTCTCGCGGCGATCGTCCTCGCGGTGGTCGCTGTGGTCGGCGCAGCCCTGTGCTGGACTACCGCAGGCATCACCAGCCGGGCGCTGTACGCGGGCGTCTGGGCGGCCTGGGGCGTGAGCGCGGGGATCGCCGTCGCATCCCTGGCAGTGGCCCTGATCCGGCGCCAGGACTGACGCCATGGGGACTCCCCGGCACGCAGGAAGCCCCGCCACATGAGAACAATCGCCGTGCTCAAGATGAACACGTTATTGATAGTCCGAAACTTATCGCCAACGTCTTTAGTGCCTGGCGGGGACCCTCAGCGAGGCCTTCCGCCTCAACGGGGACCGCATGGCCAGTCACCTCGTGTCTCTGTGCGCGTCCTGGGACGTCGACACCGGATCATCCCCGCTCGCGCGGGATTTACGTGGTCGCCGCGGTGACCACCGAGGTGCAGGCGGGATCATCCCCGCTCGCGCGGGGTTTACCGCACCGTCTCATTGCGCAGAGCCGTAGCACCCGGATCATCCCCGCTCGCGCGGGGTTTACGAGGAGACTGAGGCAGACGGGCACCACGAGCACGGATCATCCCCGCTCGCGCGGGGTTTACACCGGATGACGACGCGTCAGTTAGAGAAGCATAGGATCATCCCCGCTCGCGCGGGGTTTACTGACACCTGGACTGGTAGCGCCCCCGCCGGGGGGGATCATCCCCACTCGCGCGGGGTTTACGGGGTACACGTACCGCGTCCGCGACGACGGGTGGGATCATCCCCGCTCGCGCGGGGTTTACAGGCAGTACAACCGGACTTTCATGACCCACCAGGGATCATCCCCGCTCGCGCGGGGTTTACGGGGCGGCCCGATGAGCATCCGCACCGAGAGGGGGATCATCCCCGCTCGCGCGGGGTTTACATAGCGGTCTTGATCCTGGGGAATACCGTGTCCGGATCATCCCCGCTCGCGCGGGGTTTACGGCGACTACTGGGTCGCCGTCCACACCTGGGTCGGATCATCCCCGCTCGCGCGGGGTTTACCCGTGCTCTGTGCCCGGTGCTGCTCCGTGCTGCGGATCATCCCCGCTCGCGCGGGGTTTACACGACGACGCACGGCCCCTCACGGCGCAGGATCGGATCATCCCCGCTCGCGCGGGGTTTACATCTGACGGCCTCACAGGGGCGGGTCGGTGTGAGGATCATCCCCGCTCGCGCGGGGTTTACTTGATTCCGGCAATCGCGTTGGCGTAGTCGCCGGGATCATCCCCGCTCGCGCGGGGTTTACCCGAGTTCCCGGCACCTAGGAATATAGTCGTCAGGATCATCCCCGCTCGCGCGGGGTTTACTAGTCGACGGTCTTCTGTGTCGCGATGGATGCAGGATCATCCCCGCTCGCGCGGGGTTTACAGGCAGTACAACCGGACTTTCATGACCCACCAGGGATCATCCCCGCTCGCGCGGGGTTTACGGGGCGGCCCGATGAGCATCCGCACCGAGAGGGGGATCATCCCCGCTCGCGCGGGGTTTACGCAGGCAGGCACGCCACCATGACGGTCGTCCCCGGATCATCCCCGCTCGCGCGGGGTTTACCCCGGCGCCGTCACCCCCGCCCGCCCCGCCGTAGGATCATCCCCGCTCGCGCGGGGTTTACGTCTGGAACAAGGGGCTCACAATCGACTGCAACGGATCATCCCCGCTCGCGCGGGGTTTACATGACCCTCGCCAAAAACCTCGCAGGCACCGCGGGATCATCCCCGCTCGCGCGGGGTTTACGCATATTCAGCCACTCCTCATCTGTAGTAGGGGGGATCATCCCCGCTCGCGCGGGGTTTACAAGCGGTATGTGGGCACTGCGTTCAGGGCGTCGGGATCATCCCCGCTCGCGCGGGGTTTACCCGTTCGGCCCGATATCGATGTCGCAGCATGTCGGATCATCCCCGCTCGCGCGGGGTTTACGTGACACGATTGAGGAAGTGCAGACTGGCCTCATGGATCATCCCCGCTCGCGCGGGGTTTACCGTCCGGTGTGCACGTGGCCGGCGGCCTCCGCCGGATCATCCCCGCTCGCGCGGGGTTTACAGAATCGTCAGGGGCCGACTGGTTTGTGTGTTCGGATCATCCCCGCTCGCGCGGGGTTTACGTCACCAACCAGCTCCTCTCCGACGCCCCCGCAGGATCATCCCCGCTCGCGCGGGGTTTACGGGTGAGTGAGGACGGCGCGGATGCCCGCGGGGGGATCATCCCCGCTCGCGCGGGGTTTACCCCGCCGCGCCGCAGGACAACGACGCCGCCGGGGGATCATCCCCGCTCGCGCGGGGTTTACTTACGGACGGTGCACCACTCGGCAGACCCATTCTGGATCATCCCCGCTCGCGCGGGGTTTACGTCTTGTCCGCCCAGGTGGCCTTCGACGTCGGCGGATCATCCCCGCTCGCGCGGGGTTTACGCGCCTTGAATGCGATGTCGTTGAGCAGGAGCCGGATCATCCCCGCTCGCGCGGGGTTTACACGGGGTATGAGGAGATGAGGTCGGTGATGCGGGGATCATCCCCGCTCGCGCGGGGTTTACCAACCTGCTTTACCAGGCCCGGCAGGACGGGCGGGATCATCCCCGCTCGCGCGGGGTTTACGCCCGAAAGACCCCGTCCGCGAAGGGCGGGGTCGGATCATCCCCGCTCGCGCGGGGTTTACTAAGATGGTGCAGGCGTACTCCGGCAACATGAGGGATCATCCCCGCTCGCGCGGGGTTTACTCAGCCGCCAAAAGACCATTGACCAGCACCCGGGGATCATCCCCGCTCGCGCGGGGTTTACGACGACAGCAAGATCGACGGCGTCGCCGCAGTCGGATCATCCCCGCTCGCGCGGGGTTTACTTCAAGCAGGTGCAGCAGAACTTCTCCGCGGCGGGATCATCCCCGCTCGCGCGGGGTTTACCTCCCTGAGGCGGAGAAGTTCGAGGCCTGGGTCGGATCATCCCCGCTCGCGCGGGGTTTACGCTGTGTCTGATGGGTGATAGGTGTGGGTTGGGGGATCATCCCCGCTCGCGCGGGGTTTACGCCCCGCACAGCAGCGGCCGGCTGGCCGGGTCGGGATCATCCCCGCTCGCGCGGGGTTTACCGCGGGTCGAGGGGGACCTTGGCGACGTCGTGGGGATCATCCCCGCTCGCGCGGGGTTTACCTGGGGGACTGGTTCTCCGACCTGGGGGACCGGGGATCATCCCCGCTCGCGCGGGGTTTACCAGCACGCCGCTGGGCGGGGGCAGAAAGGCCCCGGATCATCCCCGCTCGCGCGGGGTTTACGTGACGCCTGAGTTCTTGAGCGCGTCCACGTGCGGATCATCCCCGCTCGCGCGGGGTTTACAAAGGAAGAAGCAAATGAGTGCAGTCGATAATGGGATCATCCCCGCTCGCGCGGGGTTTACCCCGTGTGGAGGGCGATGAGGACGTGCCCGGCCGGATCATCCCCGCTCGCGCGGGGTTTACGACTGAGGTGTGCTGGGCATGGCGAAAGGGGCCGGATCATCCCCGCTCGCGCGGGGTTTACGTTTGTCGTGTCGGAGCAGGGCCGTCTGAGGTGGGATCATCCCCGCTCGCGCGGGGTTTACAGGCCAGACCCGGAGTGTCCCGACGCCCTGGAGGGATCATCCCCGCTCGCGCGGGGTTTACCCTCGTCAAAAATCGGATAATCGTTGAGTCCGAGGATCATCCCCGCTCGCGCGGGGTTTACAACATGTTGTTGAAAGTTTTGTACTCGTTATTGGGATCATCCCCGCTCGCGCGGGGTTTACGCTCATCAATTCCGTGGACGAGCACAAGGACAGGGATCATCCCCGCTCGCGCGGGGTTTACACCGAACAGGCATTCGAGGAGTTCTGGCAGGCCGGATCATCCCCGCTCGCGCGGGGTTTACCTCTGGATGTTGATCGAGATGAGACACATCCCGGGATCATCCCCGCTCGCGCGGGGTTTACGCCGCGGGCCCGCGGCGTCCCTGGTGGAGCCTCGGATCATCCCCGCTCGCGCGGGGTTTACCAGGCGCATCAGCCCGGATGGTCGCAGCGGGGGGGATCATCCCCGCTCGCGCGGGGTTTACGTCTGTTGTCGGCCATGCGACTAGCGCATTGCCGGATCATCCCCGCTCGCGCGGGGTTTACGTCGGGGCCCGCGGCGGCGACCTGGAGGAGGCGGGATCATCCCCGCTCGCGCGGGGTTTACGGCCTCTACATCATCGGCGCCCGCCCCGGCGGCGGATCATCCCCGCTCGCGCGGGGTTTACGGTCGAGGAGTCCTACCTGACTGACGAGGAGGCGGATCATCCCCGCTCGCGCGGGGTTTACTCCTCGCCGGCCTCTTCTACGGGGTAGAGGAACGGATCATCCCCGCTCGCGCGGGGTTTACTGGAACTCGATGCCGACGCCAACCTTGCGGCCGGGATCATCCCCGCTCGCGCGGGGTTTACCTGATGAGGACTGGCTCACTATGCCTGCTGCTGGGATCATCCCCGCTCGCGCGGGGTTTACTCACTATTGGTGCGGACGAGACCGCCGCGTCGAGGATCATCCCCGCTCGCGCGGGGTTTACGTGGCCCCGTAGTTCACCATCACGGACTTATTCGGATCATCCCCGCTCGCGCGGGGTTTACGGCACGTTCCACGGCGCCGCGAACTTGACGTCGTGGATCATCCCCGCTCGCGCGGGGTTTACGCAAGCGAGTGACGCGACCAATATGACAAACGCGGATCATCCCCGCTCGCGCGGGGTTTACGTCAAAAGCCATGACACCCTTCCTCGGAAACTAGGATCATCCCCGCTCGCGCGGGGTTTACGGCCTCTACATCATCGGCGCCCGCCCCGGCGGCGGATCATCCCCGCTCGCGCGGGGTTTACAAGACCCTTCATCATTATTTCCTCTCTACATTCGGATCATCCCCGCTCGCGCGGGGTTTACGGAGATTGAGTATGGCGTCATTCGTCCGGTTGGGGATCATCCCCGCTCGCGCGGGGTTTACGCGACGTCGGTGGCGGCCGTGGCGTAGTCCTTGGGATCATCCCCGCTCGCGCGGGGTTTACTTACGTATGCGGACAGGCGTACGGCCGGAAAAGGGATCATCCCCGCTCGCGCGGGGTTTACAAGAAGCGCCACCGAGTACTCGCCCGCACCCTCATGGATCATCCCCGCTCGCGCGGGGTTTACTCCTCCAGGTACTCGGTGCCGCTGAAAATCACGGGATCATCCCCGCTCGCGCGGGGTTTACCCATTTGGGCCGATATCGATGTCGCAGCACGTCGGATCATCCCCGCTCGCGCGGGGTTTACCGGTGGCAGTGGCGGCGGCGGTGGCGGCGGTGCGGATCATCCCCGCTCGCGCGGGGTTTACATGCAGATGTACGAGGAAGCCGCTAATGTCGAAGGATCATCCCCGCTCGCGCGGGGTTTACGCATTGTGTTGACGTGCTGCTGTGCTCCTTGTAGGATCATCCCCGCTCGCGCGGGGTTTACAGATTCGAGTCGGCAAAATACGAGGCGTATGAGGGATCATCCCCGCTCGCGCGGGGTTTACTCAGAATTCAGGTAGATGGGAAGGTTGAAGTTCGGATCATCCCCGCTCGCGCGGGGTTTACCGCGTGTGAGGTGGGATTCCACCTACCGGGATAGGATCATCCCCGCTCGCGCGGGGTTTACCCGGCGACGAGACGGCCCAGAATGGGCGCATAGGGATCATCCCCGCTCGCGCGGGGTTTACATTGATCAGGGCGCTATGATGCGCATTGGCGAGGGATCATCCCCGCTCGCGCGGGGTTTACGGATGACGATATCAGGGGCGCCTACAAAGGCGGGGATCATCCCCGCTCGCGCGGGGTTTACTTATCACCGCGCCCGACACTCTTTCTCTCGGTAGGATCATCCCCGCTCGCGCGGGGTTTACTCATACACATTTCCGAGATGACACGACGGTACAGGATCATCCCCGCTCGCGCGGGGTTTACGTGATTGCGCGCAACGGGGTGACTGGAATCGGGGGATCATCCCCGCTCGCGCGGGGTTTACGTAGGCAAGTGGTCAGGGCTGCGGCGTATCCACGGATCATCCCCGCTCGCGCGGGGTTTACGGCTCCAGGCCCTCCTCGGGGTCGGCGATGACCGGATCATCCCCGCTCGCGCGGGGTTTACCGTGTTAACGCGTGTGAATCGGGCTCAGAATTCGGATCATCCCCGCTCGCGCGGGGTTTACCCCGAGGCCCTCGCCGACGCGAAAGCCGGGACCGGATCATCCCCGCTCGCGCGGGGTTTACCTCAAGCAGATCGCCCGCGACGTCGAGAAGACCGGATCATCCCCGCTCGCGCGGGGTTTACGGCGATGAAGAGGGCGCTGGCGGCTGAGTTTGCGGATCATCCCCGCTCGCGCGGGGTTTACCTCCCTGGAGGACGACTGGGAGGACGGCGGCCTGGGATCATCCCCGCTCGCGCGGGGTTTACAGTTGGTTCCCAAGCGGGTGCCGGGAGGAACGGGGATCATCCCCGCTCGCGCGGGGTTTACGAGCGCTACTCGATTCGTGAGGCCATTGCGGAGGGATCATCCCCGCTCGCGCGGGGTTTACCAGGGAGGCCGTGAGTGTCCGGTCTCCGGCCGCGGATCATCCCCGCTCGCGCGGGGTTTACCATTGAAAGCGATCTGGGCGCTCTTGGCGAGGTGGATCATCCCCGCTCGCGCGGGGTTTACCCGTCGGGTTGGCGAACTTGCCGGTGATGAAAGGGATCATCCCCGCTCGCGCGGGGTTTACATGGTCCGGGTCTCGCCCTCCTGGAGGCCCCCGGGATCATCCCCGCTCGCGCGGGGTTTACCACCCGAAAGCCGCCTCGGCTCCGGTGGCGACAGGATCATCCCCGCTCGCGCGGGGTTTACACTGAAGAGGAAGTCGACTAGCGCGGAGTCCTCAGATCATCCCCGCTCGCGCGGGGTTTACGCCCGCGAGATTGGGGCCGCGACGCCGAAGGACGGATCATCCCCGCTCGCGCGGGGTTTACAATCAGTTCTGGTTTCTGTGGACGCATACTGACGGATCATCCCCGCTCGCGCGGGGTTTACAGTTCGGCGCCCGTGACCATGGTCGCGTCGGGCGGATCATCCCCGCTCGCGCGGGGTTTACGTCGTCAGTACCAGGACAAGCGGATGATCCAGGGGATCATCCCCGCTCGCGCGGGGTTTACTCGTCATGATCACCAAACCTCTCGCAGTACTGCGGATCATCCCCGCTCGCGCGGGGTTTACATATCTCCCTTACTTGACTCAAGGTTGAACGCCGGATCATCCCCGCTCGCGCGGGGTTTACCTGGCCCTTGAATTGGTCGATGGTGTCGCGCTGGGATCATCCCCGCTCGCGCGGGGTTTACGCCTCTGGCAGGAGGAGGCAGCATGATCCGCGCGGATCATCCCCGCTCGCGCGGGGTTTACCGGTAACGGTTTTCTGATGGGTTTCCCAGCGACGGATCATCCCCGCTCGCGCGGGGTTTACTTTTGAGACTGGGGAGATTGGCATGGGGGGTCCGGATCATCCCCGCTCGCGCGGGGTTTACAGCAGAGGGGTGCATCGGCCGGCCAGCCCTCCAGGATCATCCCCGCTCGCGCGGGGTTTACGTCATGGGGCACATACCCATCTGCTACTACCTGGGATCATCCCCGCTCGCGCGGGGTTTACTGGGGTGATCCCAAGGGTGTACGCGGACCGACGGGATCATCCCCGCTCGCGCGGGGTTTACACGATCGGCACGTTGGGGAGCTTGGCGCGAACCGGATCATCCCCGCTCGCGCGGGGTTTACGTCGTGTCCCGCGCCCTGGGCTGCGTACCAGCAGGATCATCCCCGCTCGCGCGGGGTTTACCGCGTCGGGCAGCAGGTCCCTACGGTCGGGTTCGGATCATCCCCGCTCGCGCGGGGTTTACTTACGGTTTATCTGGGAACCAAATTGGTTTACGGGATCATCCCCGCTCGCGCGGGGTTTACGCCGACTTCACCGCAACCCTCATCAAGGTAGCGGGATCATCCCCGCTCGCGCGGGGTTTACTCCTGGAGATTCTTGAGCGAATCCGGACGGCCGGGATCATCCCCGCTCGCGCGGGGTTTACTATCGATATCCGGGAACTGTGATCACAGTATACGGATCATCCCCGCTCGCGCGGGGTTTACGGTGAAGCCAGTAACACTATCCCACTCCTCACCGGATCATCCCCGCTCGCGCGGGGTTTACGCGGTCTGGATTCCGGTGATATTGCTGGTTCCAGGATCATCCCCGCTCGCGCGGGGTTTACGGTATCGATCCCCGCTTTATCGAGACAACAATCGGATCATCCCCGCTCGCGCGGGGTTTACATCCACTCGCACGCGTACTCGCGGGCCTGGAGGGGATCATCCCCGCTCGCGCGGGGTTTACCGCAGAAGGTTCTTCGCATCGGTCTCAGTGGAGGGATCATCCCCGCTCGCGCGGGGTTTACGTGTCATCTGGCGTGACCCTCGGGCCCTTTAACGGATCATCCCCGCTCGCGCGGGGTTTACGCCGAGTCGTCCAGGTTCCAGGTCACGTCCACAGGATCATCCCCGCTCGCGCGGGGTTTACCTCAAGATCTGGGCGATCAACGGCTACTGGAACGGATCATCCCCGCTCGCGCGGGGTTTACTCTTTTCCTTCCGGGCTCATAAGAACGAGTTCAGGATCATCCCCGCTCGCGCGGGGTTTACGGCCGTTATCGACACTATCCGTTACGCGAACTCGGATCATCCCCGCTCGCGCGGGGTTTACGGACTCGACGGTCCCGATGGCCTTGATCGCGACGGATCATCCCCGCTCGCGCGGGGTTTACACTTGCGGATCCCTGGAATCCCAACGACGAGCCACACTACCAGACCGCGTTTGCCTTCACTGCCGACCTAGTGCTCGCTCCGCAGAGCTCCGATAGCGCCGTCGTCTCGCAGCGATCGACCAGGACTCCTTCGGAGGCTTGACGGCGCCGGGAATCGCCTGCGATCCCTCGATCTGTCGGTACGGGGTGCGCATGACGAGGCACCCTTCGATATCGACCGGTTCACGCTCGTGCCCCAGAGAGGCGATCTCGAACCGCTGCTCAGATCGCACCGACCAGATCAGTAGCGCACGACCTTCCCCGATGTATGCGCGCACTAGCTCCCACAGCTGCTCTCGTACTCGAGCTGAAACATGCCCAACGAAGACCCCGGGAGAGACCTCCAACAACCAGCGAGTCATGGAGCCCCGCAACGAGGCAGGGGCAGCAGAAAGAATCAGGACTACCACCCTCCCGCGTCCTCTCCGGCGTAATTCGCTCCACCGGCCACAGCACGCTGCTGATAATCCCATAAGGAGACGACGTTGATGCTCATATCCTCCAGATCATCAACCTCAAGCAGTCGGTAGATATCTTTGACCGTCCGTTCGATGATCTTGAGCTCGAATACCTTGTCCCGAACTCGCCGGCGAGTGGTCCCAGTGAGGTCATCCATCCCCTCGGAGACGACATCGAAGGCGATGGGGATCGTCGTCTCCGCCTTGTACAGGTCGGCGACGTCGTAGACGAAGGAGCGCTCGTGACCCGTGTGAACGAAGCCGAGCCCTGGCGAGCACCCCAGGGAGACAATCACTCCGTGAACGACTCCGTACAGGGCTGCGTGCGCGGCTGAGAGTGCCTGGTTAATCGGATCCGACGCCTCGAAGTCATCAGGACGGTAGTCACGTCGGGTCCAGGGAACTCCAGTGCGCCTGGAATTCTCGCGGTACACCTCGCGGACCCGAGCGCCTTCCCGGCCTCTGAGCTGCTGCATGGTGAGCCCGTCGACATCTTCGCCGCTGAAGCGCATGCAGTACATCTCGCGCGCCACCCGCAGTCGCTTCTGGGGAGAGGAGACCCTGGCCGCTTGCTCCACCAGCAGACGGGTGGATGTCGCCAGCGATCGGCCATGCGCGTAGTAGCGCACGCCGCGTTCACCGACCCAGACCGCCGTCGTCCCGCACTCGCCCAGCAGGCTCATCGCCTGGTGACTGACCGACGTTCCCGGACCGAGGAAGACCGATACCAGAGAGGCAGCGGGGACGCGGATGGTGCCCTGGTCGTTGCGCGCGGTCAGGGCACCATCCTCCCGGTGCACCACACAGTGCTCCAGGTAGAGGAAGGACATCCGGTCCTGGACACGGGGCAGCGCCGTCACCGGAACCGGCAGCATTCTGACCATTGTCAGTCCTGTCGCACTCGGGAGAGCGTCATGAGCCCACAACCGTAGGCCTTGGACCGGCCGATCCCGACGATGAGCGCGCGGCGCAGGGGCTCAGGATCAGTGACACGCAGAACTCCTTCGTAGACGGTGCGGTTGATGGTCACGCGGTCGTATCCTTCACCTCCTGGTCGCCGCCGGTTGAAAACAGGACGCTCCCGGTACGCGACCAAGACGGCCTCGTCAGTCCCCTCACCATCAACATGGTCCACAGGCATGAGCTCGAAGCCGAACCGTGGGACGCGGTCCATGAGCCACTGTCGCTGCTGTTCAACGGTGACGTGTCCGTAGCGCTGTCCGCGCACCCCTGGGCCCCGAGAAGCCGAATAGGACGGGTTCGCCGCGAGGCGAAAGGCCCACAGCTGCCCGGCATCCAGCGAGACGAGGAATGGGGAGTAATCCAGGGTCCGCGCCTGGGTGCCGGCTGTCCCCGCCTCTGCGACGAGCTGAGAGCAGTCAGGTTCTAACGGCGACAGTACGTACAGGGCCGTTGTCACGCCTCGGTCGACCCGCCACAGGACACGTCCAGGACCGTTCCCGTCATGACCTCCGGTGGCGCTCATGACGACGGCGTGCATGGCCTGAGGCGACCCCAGATACTTGCGCGCAAGGCGGCGCTCCGGGGCCAGATCGATCTTCGTCAGAAACACTTGTTCGCCTCCTCCAGCGCAAGCATGGGATCGTGAACGTCCGGCTTGGGAGTACCCACCTGTGTCATGAGCCGTTCGACCTGGCGGAAGTCGTAGTCGCGGCGGCGCGGGTCGAAGGAGACCGGTACGTCACGACTCCCCCATGCTGATCCCCGTTCCTCAACGGGTACGGCATCCTGGTCGAGCAGCAGCTCCGCATCGAAGACGTGACCGCGGTGCCGCTTGCGGAACCATGGCGAGGCGAGCCAGGGCTCTGCCCGAAGCGCATCGAGCAGCGCCGCCTCCCGAAGGCCCAAAGACACGGGTGGCGTCGGCGGGCATGAGCGCCTGCCGAGATACAGAGGGAAGGCCGGATGGTGAAGCGCCTCGTCAATACCCTCCAGGAGGGGGCGATCGCCTTCGATACCTGCGAGGAAAACGGCATCGGCGAGGTAGTACCGGTTCGACAGGGGCATGGAGTCCTTGCCGTCGAGGGTGCGTGCCGTATGGAAGTCCCTGATGATTCGACCGGGCTGGTCCTTCCGCACCCCGAACCGCAGGGGCAAGAGGTCCTCGATCGGGTCCGTCCGGCGACGGCCGATTGCGGCCGACAGCATGCCGATGATGCCGCTCCTGGTCGGCGCAAGCTCGGTGGAGCGGACGGTGAAGCGAGATTTCACCCCCCAGGCCTGCAAAGGTCCTGCGAGTCGCAGGAGGAGGACGGTCATCAGGCTCGCTCCTCACGGCTCGCTCGGGGAGCCACAACCCGACGGACCCGGTCGGGCAGGTCGGCGAAGGACACGCGCTCACCGAGCGAGGAAACGGCCTCTGAATCCTTGAGGGCAACGACGAAGCTGCTCAACGGCGTCAACCCGTAGTTCTTCTCGATCGTCTCGGCGTACTGCGCGAGCACACCTACTGAACGGTCGATGTACCCGAGACCGGAGGCCTCCGGCACCGGTTCCTCAAAGGCCCCAACGAGGGAGACGGGCTGGTCATCGCGGACGGAGATAACGATGGTCTCCGGCAGGGTCCGGTTGGCGAAGGTGTTCTGCTTACCGGTAGGCATGGACAGGCAGAAGCCCTTGATGAAGACCTCCAATGCCCGCAGTGCTGCATCGCCATCTCCGAGGTTCTCAGCCAGCATGTCGAGATTGACGGTGGCGTAGCGGTACATGGTGGCCGAGGAGAACTCCACCGTGCCCATCATTCCGGCGCCGGCGTCCTCCTCCTCTGATCGGTTCTTCTCATCGTCGACGGCTGTGAAGAAGTCGTACTCGTTCTCAGCGGCGTGCGTGGAGATGGCGTGGGCCACCTGGCAGGCGGCGTCGACATTGAGATCGGTGTCGTCGGCGACCATGCGTCCAAACAGTGCGATATCGACGGCGTTCGTTTCCTTGAAGATCTTCTTGACTGCCTTGGCGTCGAGCACTTCACCATCGCGGACTGAGGTAACAGCCAGCTCAGCCAGGCGCGCGATCTGGCTGGTGGACAGGAACAGAAGGTAGCCGGACTCCTGAGTCCCGTCTTTCTTGCCGCGCGGAGGTGAGAGCTTGATCTTGGCCGCCTTGAACACTCCCTCGGCGAGCGTGGTGGCGTTCTCCGCGAACTCAGGTGCACCCTTCGCAATTGCCGTGGCCAGCACCTCGACGACTCGCTTCGTACGTACGCCGACGTCATCGGCGTCCAGCAGATCATTGAAGTACAGACGCGTTGCTCGTTTCCAGGACTGGCTAGAGACCCGCAGACGGCGGACGCCGCCGTAAACAGCAGATTTGGGTGAGCCCGAGTCGTCTCGGTTGACGCAGGAGGGCGGAAGGTTCTGGATGATGTGAATATCGATGTAGGTGCTCATTGTCAGTTCTCCGGGGTTGGCGCGGTTATCGTCGAGTTGGTTGCAGATGCCGGGGTGGCATCGTCGGAAGAGGCTGGGGATTCGGCAGATAGGAACTGGTACTCCCGTGACCAGGTCAGGCGAACCTTTCTGGCTCTGCCCGGTTGCTGGAAGTGAAGGATGTCGTCTGCGAGCATGGCGTGATCCAAGGTGATGCTCCGGGCTCGGAGCAGCGAGATGAAGCCCCGCAGGTGGTGGCGCAGCTCGGTGACGGTCGTCGAGGTAACCAGGGCGTTGAAGCGCGCCCGGGCCGAAGGGTTCTCATCGTCCGGTGGACCGATCAGACTGCGGGCGGCATGGCCGAGCCCTCTTCCGGGCACGAACATGGGTTCGGTCCGTGACTGTTGGTGCACGGCATAGAGCGTCATGGCGGTATGGACGGCGGTCTCTTCCCACGTAGGGGCGTCGCCTGCATAGTCGGGAACGTGGACGCTCGTGAGCTCCCAGATCTCGGGGAGCTCTCCGGGCGGCCTGTTCGCGCCCTTGCGCAGAGCGGCCAGCTCACCGCGTGCTCGAGCCTCATTGCGCCGATAGCGGGCTTGCAGGCCCTCCTGCCTCTTCGTTCCGCCAATGCGCTGGTCGACGAGGCGGCCGGCATTCTCCTCCAGCCGCGGGCGGTAGGGCCGCTGGTGCGCTCCGGGCGGTACTGCATCCGCGGGGTTGGCGTGTGTATTGGTATCCGACACAGTCATGCCGGTGTCCTTTCTTCATTCTTATTGTTCTCAGCGCTGCTGTCTTGCTGTGCAGGTGCTGGTACGGCCACGTTCAGAGCACGGCGGAAGAAGAACAACGCCTTGCCGACGTCCATCCGCCCCTTTCCCTCTCCACGCCCGGCGAAGGCGGTATCAGGCACGGCGGATGCCAGCGCTTCCTGCTGTGTCCATGCCTCGGAGCGCAGCAGCCTGCGCCACTGGTCGCGAGCCCTGATCGGGTCCGCTTCGTCCAGGGAGGCGAGCCATCGGGGGAAACGCTCATCAATGACCTGGTAGAAGGCGGCACCGGCGTGCTCGCGCGCAGCCGACGCCGTATCCGGGCTCCCACCGCGAGCGCGGTCCAGGTTCCCGGCCAGGTTCCGCAGTGCGGAGGCGGCCTGTTCCGTCTCCTCCATGGCATCGCGCACAACGGCGAGCAGTCGCGTGTTCTCGGGGTCGAGTAGGCCGGCGGGCAGGGAGAGGACATCGTCGATGAGTTCGACTACGTTCGTTTTCTTGTCAGGAGGATCATACGAAATACCTACTGCATGAACGGGAATTATGCCAACCCTAGGGACTAACTGACGCCGCATAAGCTCCTGATAAAACGCAATGATCGTAGGAGGAATTGTGTCCGAAACATTGAGTTGCGGAATTAGAGACGGAAGACTCCTCCAGAATGCCACATCACTTTTATGTCCCACGGGCATAAACACCGAGGGGAGACGAAGCTTTTTCTCTTGCGCAGACGACCTCCTCCACGAGCTCATCGTTTCGACAGCTTGAAGGTTTTGTGGAGATGTTTTTGTCCCATTCCCAAGAAATAGACCACTAACATGAACGTCATCACCAATCAGAAGCACCCGACGCGACTGCCAAGTCAAGCAATAAACCGGCCCAGTTGGATTGCTTGAAGTTTCGCTGCACTGCGAAGTCGGGGTAGCTAACTCCCAGGGCGCCAAATCTGTTTCAGTATCTACAATCGAAGCGGACAGAAAAGACTCGGGAACCACATTCAATAGCATAGTCTTCAACAGATTGTTCGACGTGACATATGTAGTTCCGAGCTGCCCAGCCCATCCAGGTCCATTCGGCGGAGTCGTGCCGTTCGGATTTCTTCTCGGATCACCCAGAGCCCCACTTCGAAGTCCCGCAGGGTCGAAGGCGTGAACATGAATTAGCCACCGCGCCGCCTCAGACCAAGAAAGAGACTCCAATCCATCGCCAATTCTAGTTGTAAATAAAGGCCTTTTGAGGTCTTTAGGAGTATCGATGATCATTTTTGATATGGGAGATACCGTTCCCTGTATATCCGCAACCTGGAAGAAGGGACGGTCCGGGTCGCGCAGGTCGAAGCGCTCCCGGTAGCGCTCGAGATAGTCGATGACGTCCCGCCCCAGGCGCTCGGGCTCCTCCCAGTACTCCCTCCAGGTATCCAGGTCCTCCGGCCCATCCATGGCGCGGTGGCAGATGGCCAGCAGCAGGCGCAGGATGGCCACGTCCTGGCTGGCGATCTCGCCGTGGATCCCGGTGATGTCCGTCGCCTCCCGGAACAGGGTGAGGAGGGAGACCTCATCGGGGGCGCCGTCGAGCCTGGTTACCCGGATCCAGGGCTCGTCGAGAAGATTGAAACGCTGCGTCATTCTGATTGGACCTCCTTGAGCCCGGTGGATGGGGAGTACTCGAGTACGGTGTCGGCCAGCTGCGCCCGGCCTTCCTCCAGAAGAAGGAACAACTGTCCTCGGAGCTGCGGATCATCCTGCCAAGCGGGTACAACGCATTTCTCCAGCTCATCGATGACCTGGTCGATCCGGTGCGGATTGCTCAGGCGCGGAGGCAACCTCACGGCGGACAGGGCCATGGCGCGGGCGATCTTCTTGTCCGGAGCGCGGTCTGTGGGGATCATGGCTCCTGGAGCCTCCGGTGCGGATGGCAGGGTGCGCAGCTCCTCCTGGCCGCCTACCCGGCACAGGTCCAGGAGGATGACCTCCAGGGAGTCCTCGCCGTCGCGGACCTGGGCGCGTCCCCTCTCCTCGTTGTCGGAGGCCGTCACGTGCAGCCAGCCGATCAGGGAGGCACTCTTCCCTCTCCGCTCGGGCTCATTCAGAAGGAATCCCTGAGCGGCCTCATGCTTCGCACGGTTGCTCGTCGCGTATGTCTCCCGAGCTCGGTCGACGGCTTCCTTCCACGACGGCGGCACTGGGGCATCGGGACCGTAGACGGCCTCGATGAGGTCGTGGACATCGTCGGGAACCGTGACGACGCCGGGGCCGTCGATCACCCGGTCCAGTGCGACCGCGCTCATGAGCATGTCCTGCTCGCCGTAGATCGCCTTGGCCCCCGGTTCCAACGAGGGCTCGGGGGACGACGTCGACGACAGCCAGTCGATGTAGCAGGCGGGCTCGGCAAGTCGGGGCGGTCGCCGCCGCTGGTGACGGTGCAGGCGTCCCATGCGCTGGAGGACCAGGTCGATGGGAGCGAGGTCAGTGACGAGCAGGTCGAAGTCGACGTCGAGGGACTGCTCGACGACCTGGGTGGCGACGACGATGGCTCTGCACGGGCGCTTTCCAGCCTTGCGTGGAGGGCCGAAGCGGTTGAGAAGATCCTTGTCCTTGGCGAGCCGGTCGCCGATCGTGAACCGGGCGTGGTTGAGACTGACGTCCTCGCCGAAGTGCTCGCGCAGCTGCTCATAGGTCTCCTGGGCGCGCCGCACCGTATTGCGGACCACCAGCGCGCAGCCGCCGTCGACGAGGGCCTCCTCCAAGAGCGGGATCAGAGCATCCTTCGTAAGCCGTCTGATCCGGACTGTGCTGCGTCGTCCCGACGCGGTCGGGACGACCTCGGTGCGATCCTCACCAGCAGCGACCAGGCAGGGGAAGGGAGTGTGTACGTTCTCGGGGGCGGGACACCGGCGGACGCGCTTACCCGCTGCCAGGCGCAGGCCCCGTCGGTAGGCGTCGACCATGGCCGAGCAGCGGGCCTCGGACAGTGTGGCCGACAGGAGCACCACCGGCACCCCGTAGGCTGCGAGCCAGGTCAGGACCCGGTCCAGGTAGACGTTCATGTACGTGGAGTAGGAGTGCACCTCGTCGACGATGACGACCTTGCGGGACAGTCCCAGGTGTCGCATGGCCAGGTGCGGGGAACGCATTGCCCCGAACAGCAGGTGGTCCACGGTGGTGACGACGAAGTCCGACAGCATCGACTTCTTGCGCCCACTGAACCAGGCCAGGATCGCCAGGTCGGCTCTGCGGCCGTCCTCGGAGTCTGCGGCACGGCCCGTTCGAGCCTCTTCCTCATCCCATCCGATCCCGATAGGGCGCGGGGTCTCGCCGGTCGAGTCGTCAAGCGATCCAAGGAGCCGGTCGCGGATCTCGTAACCGCGGCGTCGCAGAAGCTGCGCCTCCTTGTTGAGTCGGGACCGTCCGTGCAGGAGCTGAGCGGCGAACTCCGACGGCGCCCCCTCGTCGGTGTAGGCCTCCTCAATGTTCTCCAGCCAGTCGAGCTCGCGGGAGAACATGGCGTCCGTCGTCGCCTGGGTGGGTAGAGCGAAGAGGATTCCGGAGCGGCGGGTGCGGGCGGCGAGCACCTCGGCGGCCATGAGGGCCGCCTCGGTCTTCCCTCCTCCCGTGGACTCCTGAACGATGAGCATTCCCGGCAGGTCCATGGTGCGGGCAGCCTGCAGTGCGCGCACCTGGACATCGGTGGCGCGGGCATCGTCGGGCAGGTTGAAACGGCTGGTGAGCAGGCAGTCGGGAGCGGTGCCCTCGTCGCGGGGACGCCATGGCGCGGGGATCTCCAGACGCGACAGGCCGGTGGCCGCACGAAGGGTATGGGCGTCGGGCGCGAGCAGGCGCGCACCATCGTCCTCAAGGGACAGCAGCGGGAAATAGGCTTCGGTCGAGGCGATCCAGTCCGAGACGATGAGCAGCCCCGAGAGCTCCACGAGGAAGGGCTGGGACCATCGGTGACGCGCCCAGCGAGGGAGAAGAGCCGCGGCACCGGTACGTCGTGTGACGAGTTCGAGGAGCTCGTGGCGGGTCGCGCTCCACGCCTCATCCTCACCGAGGAGGTGCTCATGCCCGTAGTAGTCCTGGCCGAGAGCCGCCGCCGTGGGCGGGATACCGTGATGGGCGCCGACGACGGAGGCGAGGGCCTCGGCGGGTTCAAGGTCCCAACCGTGCCCGTCCATGAGCCAGTTCTCCAGGATCAAGTGCCCAGCCAGGGCGTGCGGTACCTTGCGCCGTTCGAGAGGATCTACCGGTTCGTGGATCAGCCCTGCCTCCTTCATGCGGTCGTCCAGTCCCGGGACCTGGACGGAGAAGGCCGGGGTGCACTTGCCAATGTCGTGGACGCCGGCGACCCAAGAGGCGAGCAGGCAGAACTCCTCCACCGGGGTCAGCCCAGACTCGGAGCCCGCGAACTCGCGCTCGATGAGCTCACGAGTGGTAGGTGCCAGCCAGCGTCTGGCGAGGTGCTCGGCCACCGCAGCGGCGTCGAGCAGATGCAGCCAGAGCGGCAGCCAATGATGACTCTCAGGGTCGTAGCCGAATTTGGCCCACACGGATCGGACTTGCGCCGAGAGCGTCACAGGGATCTCCTTCGTTGGAGGGTGAAGCCGAATGGACCTCGACACTGAGGTTCGTCCGCAGGGGAATTTGGAGTGTTTCAGCGGAAACCGCGTGCTGCCGCACAATAGCGACAGCCCACCCCTAAGACACTCGGATCATTCAACCAAAGGAGCATCAGGGGTCGAGTTTCCACGGACGATAGTAGCACGCACACCACTCGCCATAAAAACTGCGACGCAGCGGAACATCTGATACTCAAGACCCTCGGTAGGCGATCGACGAAGCGACTTTAACCGGTACGGTTAATTTTCTACCGCACTGTCTCTGGCGATGTATTTCGATGCACGTCAAGAATTCTGGTGACTAGACGTACGAGTGGGGCTGGCGGCCCGATTCGCTCGGGCCGCCAGCCCCACTCGTAGTCAGGTTCGGGTCCCGATCAGGCCTCGCTCGTCTCCACGGTCGTCTCCGTGGCCATCTCGACGACCTTCTCGACCGTGGCGGTGGGCTCCTTGGCACCGGGGGCGGCGATGACGGAGGCGTCCACGCAGCCGACCTCCCGCTTGATGAGGTCCAGATGGGCACCGGTCCAGGCACCCTTGTCCTCCGGGACCCTCAGCTCCAGACGGATCCGGTCCCCCACGTGCAGGCCTGCAGCCTTGCGCTCATCCTGAACCAGGCGCACCAGGTCACGGGCCCAGCCCTCGGCCTCCAGGGCGTCGTCGAGGGCGGTGTCCAGGACCACGAAGGCTCCCGAGGGCAGCATGGTGGCGGCCAGGGAGTCGTCGTCGACCTCGATGCGGGTGGTCAGGGTGAAGGTGGAGTCCTCCGCCTCCAGCACCACCGGGGCACCATCGAGCAGGACGTCGTCGAAGCGCACGTCCCCGTCCTCGGTGAGCTCCCACTGGCCCGCCTTGACGGCGGCGAAGAGCTTGGAGGTGAGCTTGCGGACCTCGGGACTGAAGGCGCGCGGGTTGAGGGACAGGTCCGCCCGGGCCTCGTAGCCGGCGGACTCGGCGTCCAGGACCCGGACCTCCTTGACGTTGACCTCCTCGGCCACGAGCTCGCGGAAGGGGGCCAGCCCGGCCGGGTCAGCGGTGGCGACGGTCAGGCTGCGAAGCGGCTGGCGCACGCGCAGCTT